>Ga0306920_100001372_pt1 | contig 30157 bp, 20 predicted proteins | sample flu12Cox44000170_FD_204666 | JGI IMG/M metagenome (GOLD analysis project Ga0306920, IMG submission 204666) | Lab enrichment of tropical soil microbial communities from Luquillo Experimental Forest, Puerto Rico - flux4day.12C.oxic.44.000.170 (v2)... | ecosystem: Environmental > Terrestrial >... | reverse complement strand
TTACAATTGTCGCCTCAATCAGGGCAGGAGCGGATAGGTCGAGCACCAGACCAACGCCTGGAGGAATTCTATGCTGGAATACAAGAATCGTCAGCAGGGAGATGTCACGATACTTGATCTCGGCGGGCGCATCAGTGTAGGAGAAGCGCTCGCTTTCGGCCCGGGAAGTGGCCTAATACTCGGGGATGTCATTCGTGAGCTTGCCAAGAAAGGTCAAAAAAAGATTCTGCTTAACCTGAAGGACGTGAGATACATCGACAGTTCCGGAATTGGAGACCTCGTGCGCAGCGTCACCAGCCTGCGGCGCGAGGGGGGTGACCTCAAGCTGTTGAGCCCGGCGCCCATGGTCCTCGAGGTGTTGCACATCACTCGCCTCGACAAAATTCTCGAGATCAACGACGACGAGTCATTGGCAGTCCAGTCCTTCTCCGAGCCGTTGTCCGCCACTGGATAGGAATCGCAATTGCGCTCAGACCCCCGAAAAAGGCGAACAAACGGCGCAAGCTTGTGTAAACGCTGATTTCGACAGTTGGTGTCTGGATTCGCCAGTCAATCCGCAACAATAGCGAAAGGGTCTGGCAAAAGCAGCGCACAGGCGCGCTAGAATCGGCGCAAGCCGTGACTCGAACCACGTCGTTGGGAGAAGGAAGCATGAGCTGGAAGCCGTCGCGTTGGGCCTCCGTGATTCCCCGTAATCCGATGGAGCGCAAGCCGAACCAATACTGGGAAATGCTGCGCTCCGGCTGGGAGAATCGCGATCAGCTTCCTTTCGCGTGGCGAATCTTAAACCATGGAGTTTGTGACGGCTGCGCGCTCGGGACGACGGGGCTCAAGGACTGGACCACAGATGGCGTCCACCTTTGCATGGTGCGCCTGGAGCTTATGCGCTTGAACACTTCGCCCGCACTCAATCCTGAGCACCTGACCAACTTGTCAGTACCATCCAGTGTGAGTTCCCAGAATCTGAGGGCTCTCGGCCGGCTTTCCGAGCCCATGGTTCGGCGACAGGGTGACAAAGGATTCCGGACGGTCTCATGGGAGGAAGCGTATGCCACGGTCGCTGAACACATTCGATCAACGACGCCCGATCGGTTGGCGGTCTACCTGACCTCGCGGGGGATGATGAACGAGCATTACTACGCGGCTCAAAAGGCAGCCCGCGTGATGGGAACCAACCATGTGGATAACTCCGCTCGCCTCTGCCACGCTGCTTCCACTGTGGCGATGAAGCGTATGCTCGGCCACGGCGCGAGCACCTGCTCGTACCGCGACTGGATCGGGACCGATCTGATCGTCTTCCTCGGATCAAACGTGCCCAACAACCAGCCAGTTACGATGAAATATCTCTACAATGCGCGCAAGACGGGCACCCAAGTAGCGGTCGTGAACCCCTACTTCGAGCCGGGCCTTCAAAGGTACTGGGTGCCTTCAAAGATCGAATCGGCGCTCTTCGGAACAAAAGTCGCAGACACATGGTTCGCCGTCGATACTGGCGGTGACTTGCCGTTCTTGATTGGCGTCTTCAAGTATCTCGTGGCGGAAAGCTGGATCGACCGCGACTTCATTTCGCAGCACACGGTGGGTTTCGAAGAGGCGAGGGCGAACGTCGAAAAACAAGACTGGAATTCTCTTGAACACGAAAGCGGCACCACGCGGCAAGAGATGAGGCGCTTCGCAGAGATGTTGCGAGACGCGCGAAATGGCATCTTCGTTTGGTCGATGGGTCTCACCCAGCATGCGCACGGGGTGGAGACAATCGAAGCACTGATTAATGTAGCCCTTGTGCGAGGTTGGGTAGGGCGCGAAAAGGTTGGCCTTATGCCTATCCGAGGACACTCGGGTGTTCAAGGAGGAGCAGAGGTCGGCTGCAGTCCAATCTTTGATGGGCGTCAGGCGGAGAGATTGGAACAGGTCTGGGGCTTCCAGCTTCCGAAGTTCCGGGGCTTGACCGCAGCAGAGATGGTCTCTGCTGCCGACCGGGGTGAGATCGATGTCTTTTGGACGGTCGGTGGTAATTTCCTGGAGACCCTTCCAAATCCCCACGCCGTCGAACGCGCCCTCGTCAAGGTTGCCCTACGCATACACCAAGATCTGTGCCTATCCTCGATGATGTTGTTACCGCCAAAAGACACCGTCGTCCTTTTTCCGGCGACGACTCGATATGAATCTCCGGGCGGGGGGACGGAGACCTCGACGGAACGCCGAATTATCTTTTCTCCCGAAATCCCCGGCCGGCGGATCGGCATGGCGAAACCGGAATGGGAAGTTTTTGGTGAAGTGGCTGCCCGGGTGCGACCGGAGCTTGCGCACCAGGTTCGCTTCACCTCTTCGCAACAAATTCGCGATGAGATTGGTAGGGCTATTCCGCTTTACGCAGGGATCGAAAGACTTTCGAAGGAAGGAGACAACTTGCAGTGGGGCGGGCCAACGCTCTTCGCGGATGGCAAATTCGCCACGCCTGACGGTAAGGCGCATTTCTCGACAGTCGCCCCAAAACAGCGCCGCGCGCCCAAGGGAATGTTCTACCTCTCCACGCGGCGCGGTAAGCAATTCAACTCGATGATACAGAGGACGGTCGATCCCTTGACCGGTTCTTCGCGACACGACGTTTTCATTTCGCAGGAAGACGCCGAGCGCCTCGGCATCAAAAACGGCGAGCCGATTCGCTTGATTTCAAGTGCCGGAAGTTATGCAGGACGTGCGAAGATTGACCAGATCAAACCGGGCAACCTCGAGGTCCATTGGCCGGAAGCCAACTGCCTGCTGTCTCATGAGGAGATCGATCTGTCCTCTGGGGAACCGGATTACAACGCGATCGTTTCGGTAGCGAAGATGGAGGAGGCGTAAGCAAAAGCCTCACACACTTGGTGAAAAATCCCGATTTAAGCTGGTTGACCCCTAAAAAGGCGAACAAACGGCGTGTGCTTGTGCAAACGCCTGGTCTTCGCCAGTTAGGATTGAATTGCTGCGATTACAGCCTCTTTGGTTATTCCGGCTGGCTTGAGAATCTCATGGACCGTGGAAAGCTTTCACCGACGTTTGCGAGAGGAAATGCTTGGCAGGAACCCGGATTGCCCGTTCATCCGCCAATTGGATCGCATTCGAATCCAGTGTAGCTACTGAAGCGGCAATTCTGCGTGTACTAGTTGGTCTTCGAAATCGGTGGACAGTCGAAATCCCAGTTTCCGGAACACTGCGCACATCGCGTCGTTCTCCAACATGGTTGTAGCTGAGACGAGTTGTAAACCTTCATCACGGGCAAATGTCACCAAACGGGCGATCACTTCCTTCCCCAGCCCCTGGCCCTGATACGTATCGCTGATGAGGACGGCCACTTCCCCCGAGTTCTTCGAATATTCCTTTTGGAGAGTGCCGATTGCGATCACTTCCCGATCTCCCGTTTGGGGGTCCTGGTGCTCCGCCAGGAGCGCCAGCTCGCGATCATAATCAAGGAAGCAAACCCGCGCCAGCCGCTGGTGGGCTGTTCTGGCCCGGAGTTTTACCCGCTGGAAATAGCGCAGGTAAACACTTCGATCTGACAATCCTTCATGGAACTTCACCATGAGAGGTTCGTCTTCCGCCCGGATCGGACGAATAATCACGGTTTGTCCGTTCTTCATCGTCCAGCAAGAGACATACCGGCCCGGATATGGCCGAATGGCGGTCCTGGACAGTTCGTGTTCTTGAACCTCCGGACCGTGCAGTAGGCAACGGCTGCCAACCACGACCGCATGCTGTGTGGTTTCAACCAGGAGATCCATTTCGATTTCTCTGACGCAACGCTGCTCGGCCACAAGTTGGCTGAATCGCACTAGCAAACGCTCTAATGCCACCAAAGAGTCCGAATCGCATTCGCTACGCAGGGCGAAGTAAAACCGGCTTTGCTCCAGCATGCGGCGCGCCAGCGTGGCATTCAGCGGAGGCAGCCCGATCGCCGGTTCGCCATAAGCGTGCGCACCGCGGTCTCCTGAGCCGAACATCAGTATCGGGCCGAATTGCACATCGATCCTGGAGCCCAACTTGACATGGAAGGCATTTTGCTCGTTGCTCCGGCCTGGGCGCTCGTGAACTGGGATGCCGTACGCATGAAGAACCTGGCTGGACTCATCTGGGCTAAGAGAGGTACGGCCAGCACTGCGCGCGGAATCGATCAGATCGGATACGTCACGCCGCGACGCCGATTGTTCGTCCTCGGAATGCAACATCGGAGTCTCGTAGAGCCCGTCCAAGTCATAGCTGTACCGCCACATGTACTTGAATACTCGGCCTGCGGCTTCCGGCGATGAGAACGTTGGTATGCATGCCCTCGCCAGACTTTGCTGGGCCTCCGGCGTGTCCGCCGTACCCATGTAGCTCATCAGCATCGGCTTCGCACAAGCGCTCCTTAACTGGAGCAGCAGTTCAGCCGTCCGCTGCGGATCGGTGAAGGCCGAGGGTACCATGAGCAGCAGCAGACCATCGCAGTTCGGATCATTTGCCAACACTTCGACCGCCTTCAAGTAATTTTCGGCGCTGCCATCGCCAGCCACGTCCTCGAGCGCATGCTCATGAGGAAGCAATTGCTCCACTTTTGTGCGAGTTTCCGTCGAAGGTTGGGCAATGTCCACTCCGCATCGGCTAATGCTGTCGGCAGCCATGACAGCAGCTCCATCCGCATTGCTGGCGATCATGAGCCGCGCGCCTTGCGGCCGTGGCTGTTTCGAAAGGGCGTCAGCCGCATAGAAGAGGTCCTCGAGAGTGTCTACCTCGAGCACGCCCACTCTGCGCAAGGCCGCCGTAAGTACATCATCGTCGACCACGGCACAGTGGGACTTCCAGGCAAGGGCGCTGATTGAAGCTTCGCTCCGCCCGGTCTTGACCACGATGATCGGCTTGTCCAGCGATACTTCGCGCGCCGCAGAGATGAATGAGCGGGCGTCGCGGATCGAACTGATCTGGAGGACGATGGTGCGTGTGAACGGGTCGCGCCCGAAGTAATCGATTAAGTTAGCCCAGCTCACGTCCAGCATGGCTCCCAACGAGGCAAAGGCACTGAATCCCACGACATGTTTCAGGCTCCAATCCAGCACCTGCCTGCTCAGGATCGGACTTTCGGCGAGAAAAGCAACCGTGCCCCCGAGGGGCATCTGCAAACCGGGCGTAGCATTCAGGCCGATCAGGGGATTCATGACGCCCAGAGAATTAGGACCGATCAGCCGGGTGCGGCTGCCGTTCAGAATGGACTGCAGCTTCTGAATCATCGCGTTGCGATCTTCGCTGCCTGTACCGAAACCAGTGGAAATCAGGAGGACCGCTTTGACGTCTTTGGCAACGCATTCTGCTAGGACATCGGGTGCTTTCTCCGGCGCGGTGACCGCTGCGACAAGATGGATGTTCCCCGGCACTTGCGCTAGCGTGGCGTAAGCAGGTTTTCCCAGTACGGCTGACGACCCGGGATGCACGACCGCAATGGGCCCTCGGAATTCACCGCTTATTAGTGTCGACAGCAGTTTGTGGCCGCAGGTCCCAGGCTGCTCTGTTGCGCCGATAATTGCTACCGACTTGGGGTCGAAAATGCCATCGAGCGAACCGGCATCTCCCAGTAGAGGTGCCGGCGCAACCGCAATTGCGTCAGCACTTCGGTGTGCAGTGGCCATAGCTTTCCTCCCTTTTTCAGACGATGCTTACGCCGTCCAACTGGCGTGGAAGGGCAAAACGTTTTTCGTTCAGGGTGGTCATGCTGCGACGAACATTACGCAAATAGCGCACAAGTGTCTGACGATCTCCACGCATTGATGGCCCACGCCACCAAGTCCGCTGCGAATGGCCTTAGCGAGTTATGAGCCCATGCTCGCAAGAATCTTGGCAAATGCCCTCTGGGTCAATGAGTGAATGGCTGAACACAATAATTGATTTTAGCTTCCCAATTCCCTGTCCATCAGGCACTTCGATCGGGTTGGACCGAACTCCGCGTTGAGAGAAATAGCCACTAGAACTGCACGCTCTTCAGCATCGTGGCATAGGTCGGTTGGAATCGGTCGAAATGTGACTGAGGTGCCACAAACACCATGTAGATCACCGAGCCGTCGCGACGCTGGACGGTCACTAACCAGTCTCGCTCTCGCTGCGGTCGACCATTGGTGTCCGGGAAGGGCGAAACGGAGTGCAAGTTGACGGAGCGGCCCTCGGTGCCGGCAATATTAATAGGCTGTGCCTCACCGGTTTGCTGTAGCGTTTCGTTCTGCTCCATCTCGTGGACGAGTTGGCGCGTGACATCATCGATGCCTGTGCGTTCACCATTGGGCAATACCACGCCATTGAGGACCACACCGTAACCCACACCCTCGGCCGTGACCCCCGCCTGGGGAGCGATAGTAACGGATTGCCCCTGCTGTTTGGGCATCGTGACCTGCCAGTTCTCCGGGTACTCAATTCGCAGGGGACCAAGATTGGCCTTGAGCATGTGCTGGCTCGGGAGAACGCTTTCCATAGAGACCGCGTGGGCATTGGCTGAAGATTCGGGGACTGCCGCTGATGCGCTGGTGCTCACCAGGCTCGCGCCGGTAGGGTTGAACGATGCCCCGTTCTTCTTGTTGAGAGCAGCCCATGCGCCGGACTTGGCGCCCTGTGCGATCTCCTGGGCCGTGTAGGCCTTTACCCCCATGGCGTGCTGGCGTGCTTTCTGGAACCCGGCGCTGTCACTGGCATATTGCTCTGGAGGCCAGTTCCTGATTTCTTTTTCAATGGCTTGTTCGCGATTGCCAGGATTCGGATGATCGCTAAGCCATTGCGGCGGACTCCCGCCCTGCGTTTCGAGCGTCTTAAAGAAATCGGCCATGGCCTGCGGGTTGTAACCAGCCTTGTGCAGGATAATGGCACCCACTGCGTCGGCCTGCGATTCATCCGTGCGAGAATACTTCAGCATGAGGCCTTGGGCCCCCATTTGCAGCCCCATCTCTCCTAGTTGTTGGACGGCCCCTCTTGTCGTTGCACCAACGACGGCTTCTGCAAGTCCAGCGAGCATGCCAGTGGTCTGTGCCTTGCTGGCCTGCTTGGCGGAGTGCTGCATGTATACGTGCGACATTTCATGCGCCATTACGCCGGCGAGCTGGGCTTCGTTTGCCGCCGCGGTGATGGTGCCGATGTTGATGAACATCGGTCCGCCAGGGAGCGCGAACGCGTTAATCTCCTTCTGTGCAACGACATGGAAATCAAACGGCCAGGAGTTTTGCGACGGGATAGTGGCTACCAGTTTTTGGCCGAGTTGTCGAACGTATTGCGTTTCAGGGCTGGTGTCGGGCAGAACCGGCATCTGCTGAAAGACCTGGGAGGCAGCCTGCAGACCTAAGGCGCGCTGCTTGTCACGGGACATGTGAGCATTGCCGGGATTCGGGAACTCGGGATTGGCAGATTGTGGGTAGGCTTGCGTCGCCAGCACCGACAAAACCAGCCACAAAAGTCGTGCCGCCGGCGCACGATTCATGTGAGAGGACCGGCGCTCGAAAACGTGAAACGTCATAGCGTCAACCTTTCTTTAGCCCGGGGAGCGCACTTTCAGGGCTTCTGAGCACGGGGGGATCCATACCAAGTACAGCTGCCCGGGACAGGAAATGCACGAGTTCATTGGAGCACCGACCGAGACTGGCAAGTCCTGTCGGGAGTGACAGACGCTCTGTTTCTGTCTGAACTTGGGCGCCCCTAGGAAAGAAATTATGCGCTCTTTCCCACAGTGGTCTATTGGCGGCGTTTTCCCCGAGTTCGGCACCGAGTAGTGAATCACAATTCAGTTGTGGGAGCTAACCTTCCTAACGATGACCAAATGTTGGCCCGCTAAGTCGATGGCCATTGTTGATTAGTTTTGCAGGTCTTAACGGGGCGCTGGCACTACCCCTTGGTTACCGATCAAGCCGCTACTCCGTCTTCCCGTCAGCGCCTTCCGATGGACTGTTCAAAACCAGCACCAGAATGCGGCCGTCGGAGCGAAAGCTGCCGCCGGTTGCTGTCTTCGCCTCCTTCAACGGGTCGGGGGGAGTGACGTGGTTCCGCGCCACTACCAGTCCAGTCCCGGAAAGAGTTTCGTTTACGTACTCCCTTTCGTTGTCAATCGCAGGATCGATTTTGTGCGTGATGCCGTTGTTGCGTTGGTCGCGCTCAAAACCGACGTCGTGGGTCGCCGCCACACACCACAAGGGCCTGCCATTGACCTCATACGGTGATTTCCAGACCCGAAGGTGATTCCGCGACATGACCACCCGGACCGGTTCCGCATGGGCAAAGCCGTAGTCCTGTGGTCGATCGAACAAGTAGAGAGTGCTCATAGGCATCGTCAGATAATCTTCCTTTTCGATCGTATCTTTCAACGCTGCCAAGATCGTGCCCTTAACTGACTTGTCTACCCTCACCCATTCCGCGGCGATAAAGGTCTTTACCACCTCGGCCTCAGTTCCCACCAGCAGTGCGTTGACCATATCCCCCTCGCCACCCTTTTCATCGGTGACTCTCCGTGGAAGTCTTGCGAGGAGCTGAGAGGTAATGTAGGACAGCTTGGTTTCCGGTGGCCCTCCAGCGCTGGTTCCCTGCGGGGAACTGAGACCCCGGTCGAGCACAGTGATCCGCACCTGGAACTGCCCCTGCGCCCTGCCTGCATCTTTGCGGCTCTGGTTGATTCCCAGAAACAACCGGCCCGCCACTGGAGCCTGGTAGTGCGAGTCCTCGCCGACCTGAAACGCCTGCGCGGCATCACCAGACCCGAGCCGACCGATTAAGGTTCCGTGTCCTGCGTCGAGCACCGCGTATTCGTGAATCACGTCCTTGATCGTCCGCGGCAGCCCTGCCGGTCCACAACTTCTCCCGTTCGCATACGTGATGGTTCCTGCGGCTGTGATGTGAAGCTTCTCGCGGGCGTGTACATCAATCTTTGTATCGACCCACTGCTCCGAGCCCACAACCTCGATCTCGTAAGATCCGGCGGCACTCGCGGGCTTAGCCTTGGATACCTCCTCTTGCGAGGGCTGCTCTGATCGTTCCTGGGATGGAGTGGAAAGCTGATCTTGCGCCTGCATCGCCGGCACCACATAAATCATCATCCCGGCGAGCATAAAGAGGATAAAAAGGGCGGAATTAGAGATCCGGGTTGTCGAATACATAGGGGCCGCCTTCAAGAAAAGTGCTTAACATTAAGCAGCTCGTACCCACAGTGCAGCCGTGAGCGAGACCCGCCCGAAGCGAATCGGGCGGGTTTGGAGGGGGTCCGATACAGCACGCTAGGCGGCGAGTTTCTGCCCCAGAAATTCCTTGGCATTTGCCACTTCCGAATCCCATTTCTTGAGTTGGTCAGGTGTCAGGAAATTCACCAGACGTTGGCGAAGGGCTGCACGATTGTCGATGACTTTCTTGATCAAATCCTGCTGCGTTGCATTGGGATTCTGTTGCCTGTATTCCTGCACTTTCTCTGAAGCTTCGGTCATGAAGGTCTGCAGCTTCTGTTTCTGATCATCCGAGAGATTCAGGCTGACTCCGATTCTTTTGAGTTCGCCTACCACGGCATCGCGCTGCTCGCTTGTAAGAGGCATATTTGCTCCTTCTGTTCTATATAGTCGGCTGATTTGTTTGGACGTTGTGTCGAGTGAATTTGGAAAATCACCCCGCGCCGTAGTCTATGCACGGTAAGAGTGGATGGTCACCTATCAGTTCTACCGGTTCTTTCGCGAAACGAGCCAAACTAGCCCGAAGAGGAACCCTACAGCCGCCGCGCAATTTGGTGTCTTGCCAAGAAATGTGCAAGCACAGGCAACGCCGCCGCCCCCCAGATCGTGAACAAAGTAGAGTTGGACCAGGATATTGTGGCCTGGGTCAGCAGTCCCAGCATCCAATTCACAAAGAAAGCTCCTGTGATGCCGAGCAGCGCATCCGCTACAGGGCCATACGCCTTGCCGCCCACAATGATTCTTGTCACTAGGCCGGTGAGGATTCCAATTGCCAGTAACCACCAAGCGGCGAGCATAAGAATCGGTGCTCCCTACAGGAGAAAGGTGCTGGCATGGAGCTCGACCCTTGAGAGAGAACCGAAGAGAGCACAGTGGTCAGGAATGGACCCCTCCCCGAGATCAATCCATTACCCCGTCCTTCGCGACAAGATAGGCACTCCCACGAGAAGGAACAACTAGCAACAATCCTAGGTTGGTGGAAACACCTAGTGTCCGTATCGCCCATGATTCGTTCTGAACATGAATCGCAATTCCGCGCTCGTAGTTGTGAACCGGAACTGTCGATCCTCAGGAGGTCGAAAAATCCGTCGATACCGCAGCTGTGGTTCGATTTCCGAACACCCACGCCTTAGAGGTATGTCATCTATTACTGAGATCATGAAATCTCAAGGTCTCGGCTAGCAGTTTTTGCAGTTCTACGCCCAGAAAGAGCGTTTTAAGTTCATGGCGGCAGGTACATCGCCGTGAAGCAAATCGTGCTTTCTTCAATCGCATTGTTGTTGCTGGCGGCTGTCAATACGGTCGCTCAGGACGTGCGCTACGACTTCGATTGGGAAGCACATTTCAAGGAATTCAAAACATATAGGTGGATAGAAATCAAAGATTCCCCGAAGATTGGCGAGCTAAGGGAAGAGGAAATTAAGGACGCGGTGGACGCGCAACTCGCCAAGAAACATCTGACGAAGAGCAACTCCGACACCGCTGACCTCTACATTGCCTATCAAGTGGCGGTAGATGCGGGAAGACAAATCGCTTCTTACAACACCGCCTGGAGATATGGTCCAGGCTGGAACTACGGCGGTTTGTACGGCAGTTGGTATGGCGGTTGGTACGGGTTCTTTCATACCAGCGATGGGCCGAATCCGACCATCTACCCGGGCCAGCTGGCGCTGGATATGTACGACTCGAAAAACCAACATCTGGTCTGGCGCGGCGTCGTCAGTAACACCATCGACCCTGCGGCTCCTCCGACCGTTCAAAAACGGACGCTTCACAAAACGGCAACCAAGCTCCTGAAAAAATATCCCCCTCCGCCTCTGGAGGCTTTCTCTTTTTGAGTGCTACTACCGCGAGTCCAGCGCTGTTGCCACTCTCGTTGATGCGATCCTGGCAATCTGTGAGTAAATTTCTTGCACTTGGTAATACGGGCATCTATTTCCCGAGTGCTTTTTTCAGATCGTCGTGCTCGAACGCTGACGCCATGCGGTCGATTTCGATTTTGCCGATGCCATAACGTGCCGCTGCATCTCGCCATTTTGAGACTGCCTTGCCTACCTGTGCGGCAATGGCTTTCGCCTTGTCTTTCTCAAGCTCGAAATACTCCGCAACGCTCATCGCCAGGTCGAGTGAAGCTGCCCCGTCGTCCTCGTTGATGGCCGTTGCCAGGATGCGCGGCTTGATATCGACGGGTACGGGATTCAGGTCGTAAGCCGGCGACAGCCTCCATCCTGCCTGACCGGCGTAGAGGAAACCGTGGTTGCGCAGGTGATCGTCCGTGTTCGAAATCAGGATGCTGAACACGATCCGGCGCCACAGCTCTTCCATGTCTTCCTTCGGTGCGGCGCCATGCTGGCGCAGGGCATCCACAATTTCCAGATAGCTTCTCGTATCTCTGTCCTTCGCACCCAGCATGCTCATGGCGGAGAGGAAAGGAATGCGCGCTGCCTTCCCGCGATCGAACCGGCGCAGGAGAATCACTGGCTTGTCCGCGACAGTCTCGACGCGCGATTCAGGTACGGGAATGCCGGATTTCGCGGGGAGAGCCAGAGCAACGGCTTCCCACACGACCATGTTGTATTCGTCGTCGCGTCGCGGAAATTTCGCGATCGCAAGATGGCAGTCTTTGTCTATCACCGACGCCTTGGGACGCGCGCCACCAAGAGATGAGCCCGGCGCGATCAGCAGCAGCAGATCCTCTTCCGTGTCCTTGTCCTCCACAACGTGCTCCACGGCGGAAAGCAGTTCCGGCAGTTCGACAAGCGGCGGAATGCGTTTGCCCCCCTTTTCCCGCAGAAACGGTCCGCCCTCCTTTTCGGCGAAACGCAGCGCACCCTGGCGTGCTTCGTCGTCCACTAATAAAAGGAAGTCGATTTCTTGCGGAGAGCGCGGCGCAGTGCCAGCGCGCTCGGCACGCCTCCGCTCAGCGCGGCGCATCAGCGCCCGCCCCCACTGGTCCGGCGCGGAATCGCCGATCGCCCCAAACATCGGCGTGTCGGCCGGCGTATGGAACGCGCCGGGCCCGACCTGCAGCGCGGGCCCAAGCGAGAAGCGCATCGGATTTTCGAGCCACGTCTTGTCGTACTCGAAACTCGCGCTCTCCATATTTTTGCGGACGTGAGCCCAAAGCCGCCCCAATAGGTGGGGCTTGCCGTCCAGATCCGCCTACACAAGGGTTTCCCGGTCCATTATTTTTCCTTCATTTTTCCTTGGGGCGATTTTTGCTTGCCAGCCCCGCGAATCCGCTTCGGCAGGTTTTCCTCTTCGAGCTGCAGGCCGACGGGATCATTCTTCGGATCGACGAGATCGGCGAGCCGGTCGGCCATGCCCAATACAGAAAGGACCGTCGCATAGCTTCCAATGGCGACCTTGGGATCGCCCTTTTCGATCCTGATCAGTGTCGGTTCGCTGATCGAAGCACGCTGCCTTACGATAGACATGGGAAGCCGCCGCCGCCGCCGGGCGTCTTTAATGTCGTGCCCCACCTTGCGCAGGGCACGGGTAACGGGTATGGGTAAGGTCAGCAAGGCAGGTTCTCCTCTTCTCGATTAACTAAATTATAAGAAAGCTTATGTGATTTAAGCTAAACTATAAGACAGTTACAGTCAAGGCTCGTAGCTGAGTCAGGGAAGAGGGCTCGCATCCGACCCCAGAACATCCCTAGAGGTGTGCCCAGTTTTCTATCCAATGCCGAGGGCCCGTCGGCGAGGCAGGTCTTTAATGGTGACTCATCGCGGGAAGGGAAGCGCACACTCTGGCGGTTCGGTTGTTGTTGAAACGACCCGGGCTGATAAGAGACTTCAAAGCTCGCCCTACGGCCATACCTGAATACGAACTGATTCTGCACTGGGTGCGCTAGCGGGCTCGAAAGAGCGTCCACTAGCGTGGTACGCGAGGCGACTTTAGCGCCTCGCGCAACGCCTAGTGGTTTCTCTTCCTACCTTTGTTCGGATAACTTCTACGACGCGCGGTGTTTCGGGGTCTTGGTGTTAAGCGTCGAGATAAGGCCTTTTGCCGCAGAAGGGACATTCATCTCGTGGGCAATTACGATATCTTGCGCCGAGACTGGCTCTCCGTAGATTCTCTTGTTCCCATCGTTGTCGGGCCGGATAGTCGAACCCTCTAGCGAAACCCCGGCAAACAAGCCGCGTGCCCGTGAATAGCTCAGAATTTCGGCGCGCATCGTGGCATCAGTTTCGGCAGACGCATCACGGCCGACAGGTCCGGCTGCCACTGAGGCATCTGCTCCGAGTTTCACCTTGCTACTCAAGATTCCCTTCGCTCCTCGAGCATTCATCACAAGAAGTACAAAATCGGTAGCTTGCCCACCAATCTGGAAACCGACACTGCCCCCTTCAAGCGCCATCATTGAGGGTGCTCCCCAGGAACCGGTGAAGTTATCGCCCGTGCGGCACGTCATGGCACCGCGGCCGTAGCTACCGCCAACTACGAACGCGGCCTTGAGCACAGACGGAAAAACAACCACGCAGTCGGCCTTGTCGAGGAGATCTTGCGGGATATCGTCTGGAATATTCAAAATCTCTGTGAGAACTGTTCCCGCATTTTTCAGGCGATCTTGATCTTTTTCCTTGTCGTTCGCCCAACTGGCTGCGACGAGCAACAAAACGCTCATTGCGCATGCAAGTATCTTTTTCATAAACCTCCTAGAACCGACATCTCGGTTAGTTCAGTGCCCTTTCACTTAAGCAAGCCCGACAAAAGAAGTTCTCCTTCGCACCTTAGAGTGAAACGCCGTTTTCAGATGCTAGGCCTGGTGGCCTCCCGACAGAGTGCAGGCTTGCAGAGGGACGGGCACTCTTTCTGTGTCGATCATCGAGCATCTTGACCATTTCCGTGATCAGTGAAATCAGCTTCTTCGGGTCTAGCTCCTTTGATGCAGCCTCACACAGTTCCTGCCAGCCCTTGGTAGGTTGATCCATGATGTTCCTCCATTGGGCTGCAGAATTCAGCGGTTCCAATGCTTGATTGAATGCATGCTGGTTTCCAGGACTAGAAACATGAATTGTTACAGCAACTTAAGTAATCTTTCCCCTTCGTGTGGGAATGGCAGATTCTTCTGGAGTGCGCGTAATTTTGTCCCGTACGGTCCCGTTCCTCCCTACCGGAAACTCTGTAGGCCGTTGTCAACCTGCATGTCCCGAAAACGTCTTAGGCGGAGATCATGTGTTCTCCTTGCAGGAAATCGAGCAACTTCTCGATCTGCGAGACCGCGGAGGACACGAAAGCCAAGCCTCGAAATTGCTGCAATCAGTGAACGCGATAAACGCCTCTTCCGCAAAACCAATTCGGTAGTTACCCAAGCTCCCGGCTCTGTGCATTGCTCAAATCATTCCCCTCGCGGTATCCTCATCCGCCTCCTGGAGGATCTATGCTTAGGTCGTATGCTCGCACCGTTGTTTTGTCCGGTATTTTTCTCTTATTGCCACTGTTCGTCCACGCACAGGCTCTGTCTTTTGCTGTCGGCACTGCCTCTGCTGCACCAGGCCAAAAATCAACCGGCTATTTGGAAGTCCCCGCTGGTGTCGACGCTGCTACCAATATTCCCGTCATCGTCATCAACGGCGAAAAGCGCGGTCCTGTCCTGGCTCTTGTCTCTGGCGCCCACGGTACTGAATACACCTCCATCATCGCGCTTGAAAAACTCATCAACCTACTTGATCCCTCTCAAATCACCGGCACTGTTGTCCTTGTGCCGCTCGTCAACATTCAATCCTTCGAACAAAAGGTCCCCCATGTTAACCCCGTCGACAACAAGAGCATGAACCGCTTCTACCCTGGGAAAACCGATGGGACGCAAACTGAACGTGCGTCCCTTCTTATCACCAAACAAATCGTTGACCGATGTGATTATCTCATCGACTACCACGGCGGCGATCTCGATGAGAGCCTCCGCCCTTACGCGTATTGGGCACCCACTGGCAAGGAAACTCAAGATCGAATATCAAAAGAGATGGTCCTCGCGTTTGGACTCGATCACATCATCATATGGCGCGACCGTCCCACTGACCTATCCGCCACTCGCTACCTCGACAACACCTCTACTGCTCGCGGCAAACCTTCTATCGTCGTCGAAGCTGGCTACGCCGGCACCGTCGAAACGGATGACGTGGCTCTTCTCGTCGACGGGACACTCAGCACTATGCGTGCTCTCAAGATGCTTTCAGGAAGTCCTCGGCCCATCGAAAATCCTGTCTGGCTCGACAAAGTCGTGGACGTCTTGTCCGACGGCCCTGGCATCTGGTACCCGCTTGTGAAGCGTGGTGCCTATGTTCAAGAGGCTATGAAAATCGGATTGGTCACCGACTACTTCGGCAAAGCTAGGCTCGAAGTTCGCGCTCCCGTCTCTGGTGTTATCTTGCACATCAACGCGGTCCCATCCCTCAAAAAAGGCGACAACGTTGCCGACATCGGCGCCATCGCCGCCCACGCCCCCTAATCTAATCTGATTTCAGCCGGCCCACGCGCCCCCCGCCCGCGGTCTGCTGCGCAGCAATCGGATAAATGCTCCTTGCAGCACGGGTCAGTACGTACGTCAGCGATGTGCGGAGGATTGACGCGAGACGAATCTCTTTCATCAAAGGCTTGTGGCAGTCCCGGAGTTCGAGACCTCCGCCGCCTTGCCGCCACGTACTGCCACGTCTTCAGAAACTCCATTGGATGGCGAACTGCAGTACCCGTGGGCCATTGAGCGCATTGATCACAAGCAGCGAGCCGAACCCTGGTCGCGGAACCAGGTAGCAGTGCTGTTCTACGTTCCGGCCGTCTCCACAGGTTGAGCCGAAGGGATCATACTGGACTTGGTTCACGCCTGTTCCGTTCTGGACATAATAATTCGCGTGATTTAGCAGGTTGAAAGCCTGTGCCTCAAACGTGATCGAGTGGCGTTCATTGACATTGAACCTGCGTGCTAGGGCCAGATCGATTTGCTGAGTCCAGGGACCGTAGAACGAATTCAGGCCCGCCAGAGGACTGGGGCCGCCGCCATTGATGCCAAGAGCGGAGTTAGCCGTGGATTGCAGAGCGGCAGTGTTGTTGATGAGATTTTGCCGAGCATTATTCGGGCAGCCTTGACTAAGGTCGTCAGCAGCACATGAGACATCGATCAGCGGAGCGTAGGGACGGCCGGAAGCGAACTGCATCACTGTGCTGATCTTCCAATTCGATAACGCGCTTCGCCAGACATTGGACTGCAGGTGCGAGCCGATCGCAGGCTCAAAGATCCCGGCAATCGAGAGGCGATGGCGCTGATCAATCAGATAAGGGGCGTGTGTATTGCTCAAATCGAATTGATTGCTGAAATCCACACCGTGCGACATGATGTTTTTTGAGAGCGTATAGGCGGTCTGGAATGCCAGACCGTGGTGAAAACGACGCTGTGCCTGCGCGAAAAAAGAATTGTAGTTATTAATGCCTGGCGAAATCAGGGCGTTGATTTGACCCAGGCTGGGGGTAAGGCGCCCCTCGGTAAGAATGCCGGAGTCCAGAGTCGGAAGCACAACGGAGCGCCCGCCAGCGCACAGGCCGACATTCGTCGCTCGTGCCGGGCAAAGGGTGTACGTAGTCGTGCCAGAAGGGGGATTGAGATTCATATCAAAGGCGCTGGAAGAAATCAGATGAATTCCGTGCGTCCATGTGGTCCCAACTGTAACCACAGTGTCTGACAGGATCTCGCGTTCAATCTGCACGCTTCCTTCGAGAATGTAGGGGAAACGGAAATGTGGGTCGACCAAAGAAATGTCGGGCGCGGAGAATGGTGACTGTTTTGTGAGCTGGTGGGGAAAGGCTGCAATTTGCTGATCCGGCGATAGGCCTGAATCATATCCAAGAGAGACCGAGGCCTGCTGTGACAACAATCCATTCGACACCACCGCATTGCGATAGTTCAGGCCATTGAGATTCTCGTAGAACATTCCAAAGCCGCCACGAATGACAGTCTTGTCCAGCGGTTGCCAGGCAAATCCCACCCTCGGCGCGATGCGCTGGTAGCGATTGGGAAACTGACCGGTCAAGGGAAATGCCGGGTTTTCTTTCGGCTGGGGATAGATTTGGAAGTCTTCGCGCACACCGAAATCTACGGTCAGATGCGGACGAACACGGTAGGTATCCTGCAGGTAGAAACCGAGGTACGGCACGTTGAACGAAAACCTCGGTTGGCCGGTGGTTTGGAAGAAATTGTCGTAGATCCCGAGGGCGAAGTTCGTCAGGCTGGAAAAGGTAAAGGTGCCACGAAAGGTTCCGTTTTGTGCCTGAGCATCAGGATCGAAACCGCCAAAGGCCAGATCAGTCACGTGAGCCCGAGCGAATTCCCCTCCAAACTTCAATGTGTGAGCTCCCCGCAGATAACTCACATGATCGGAAAGCTGCCAGAACGCTTCATTGGTACGCCCGCCAGCAAAACCGGCGTTGCCCAGTTCAAGTTTGCTGCCGTCTGCACCCTCGCCACTCGCCGGGAGTAGCACCACACTCGGAAGGCCTGGGTTCACGAGCCCAGTAGGAGTTGAGAATTGATCATCGCGGGAGAAGCTGGAGCGCAGTTCGTTGAGCAGACTGCTGCCAAAGGCGTGACTCCAGCCAAGGTTGGCATGGTAGTCTCGCACGAAGCTGTTGGCCAACGTGCTGATCCCGAACATGGGAGTGTTGCTCGCCGTGATCATCCCAGCGGGCGAATCAAACCGGTTCCAATTCAGACTGAGATAGAAGCGGTCGTCTTTGGCGTCGCGGTAATCGAACCTGGTAAATGACGACCAGTCATTCCGAAATCGTTGCCGCACGCCTAAGTTCGAGTCGATCGCATTTAACGCGTTCGACACCTGCTGCAGGTAAATTGGGTTCGAGGGATCTGGCACACTGACGTTCCCGGGAACTGGGAGCGACCCATTGGGGGCGGGAAGCTGTACGTCGGCGGGCACCTGGAAATCACCTTGGCTCAGCTGTCCAAATGCGGGATTGATGACCGAGATCGGATTCTTTTGGCTTTGCTGCTCATAATCGGCAAAGAACCAGACGTGATGGCGTACGATCGGTCCGCCCAGGCTGCCGCCAAATTGCTGCAGGACATTCAGCGGCCGAGGGATGCCGGCTGCCTTGTCCACTGCATCGTTCGCCCCGGTTCCGGAATTGCGGTTGTAATAGAAACCGCCGCCATGCAAACTATCGCTCCCCGAGCGGGTCACGACATTGACGAAACCCGTGGCCGCACCACCGTACTCGGCGCGGTAGGGCGAAACGGCGACCTGGAATTCTTCGATGGCATTCTCGCCAAAAATGTAAGGAACGCGTTCCCCGCCACGGGCCGCTCCGAAGTAATTGCTGGTTGCAATGGCGCCGTCTACCGTAAAAGAATTGGCTCCATTGGCATTGGCGTATCCGGTGTCTTGGCCTCCGTCTTCACCGGCGAAGGTCACCAAGCCTTGTTGCCCGTCTGGCGAGGCATTGGGGACAAGCAATGCGAAGTCCAGGAATCGGCGGCCGCTGAGGGGCAGACCGTCAAGCATTTCTCGGTTCACCACTGTACTTAGGTCCGATTCCTCCGTCCGAAGCAGCGGAGACTCACCCATGACCGTCATCGACTCGCTCCCCGCGCCCGGTTGCAGTCGAACATTCACCGAGGTGTCTTGGCCAACCTGCACGTCGACTCCTTCAACAACTTGAGTGCGGAATCCGCTTGCCTTTACCTCCATCGAATATGTGCCCACCGGCTGGGCGGGAAAAACAAATATGCCCGCGGAATTTGAGTTGCGTGTTACGGCTGTACCTGTTGCGCGTGAAATGACTGTGATCGTGGCGTTAGCAATGAGTGCACCGGTGCTGTCAGCGGTGAGGCCTCGTATAAGGCCGCTGGTGACAGACGTTTGCGCTATCGCGGCGCCACAGGTGGACGCTATCCAGAGAAATCCTATGATCTGATTGCGGAAGTGCCGAATGAAACGATTCGAGCGCCGCATATGCGACCTCCACTCAGCAATGGAACAAAAACCCTCTCCCCGGTCATCGGGGAGAGGGTGCTTAGCAGGCAAGTGTGTTCTTAGTCGTCCGTGTCAGCGTTGGTGGGTGCCGCCTTGTTGAAGTCGCTCGGCGGGTGCACCTTACTCTCACCAGGATAGGGCCGCGTAAATCCGGTGGTCAGGTACCAGTTCAGGTGGTTGACGGCATCCGGGTCTTCGGCGTCAGGCTTGGTGAGTTTGCCGGCGAAGAGCTGCGCCTTCTTCTCCAGCCAAGCCTTCCGCAGGGCCTGCATTGCAGGGCTGCCCCTCTTGTCGACTGAGGCGGTGGTAACGCCCTCGTCTAGCGGGACCTGGTTCGGGACGTGCCTCCACGGCTTGAAGTTCTCCTCGGGCGGTGTGCCCTGGACGAAAGCCGTCCTCATCGGCGATGCCACGAGGTCGAACTGGTTCATCGGCGGCAGACCGAGAATTTGCTCGATCGTCCGGGTCATGTTGACCTGCGTGTAGTAGGTGTGGTCGGTGGGTCCATTCTGCACCGCATAAGGGCTGACAATGTAGCCCGGGCTGCGATGACCGTCGACGTGGTCAACGCCGTTCTGCGCGTCGTCTTCTTCCATGAAGATCGCCGACGAAGACCACACTTTGCTGTGGCTGATGTAGTCGATAATGCGTCCCACGGCCAGGTCGTTATCGGCCTGTTGCGCTTCCGGCGTCGGCGGGCCGCCAGTGTGGTCGTCCATGATCCACAGGATGCTCAACGCTGGCACCGTATTGGCTGCGAGGTCCTTCTTGAAGTCCTGCACCCACAGATCCACGCGGAACTGGTCCGGGATGCCCAGATCGAACTGCGGGAAGTTCTTGATGAGGTAGTTGGACACAGCCGGGACAGAAGACTCTGCCTGGACCGTGTTCTGATAGTAGAGCGTGCTCTCCTGCCCCGCCTCGAATTTCTTGGCGTCGGAGTAAAACTGGCTCCAGCTCGGCTCGCTGGTCGACCCGTTCGGCTGCAGGAACGTATCGTTTTCAACGTATTCTCCGTAGATCTTCACCGACAGACCGGCGGCTGCCGCCTCCGACCACACGAAGCCTTTTTTCTGGTAGGCCATCGCGTCGCCGGCGTTCCCACCTGGATAGCTTCGGTTCCAGTCCGGCGACTGGATATCGTCGGCGTAGGGCGCCATGCCCTCGGAAATCCACTGGTGACCGTCCGCCGATTGACGGCTCGGGTCGTAGAAATTGTCCAGGAGCGGGAAGCGCTTGATCAGCTTGTGTGCGTTCGGGGTGTCCTTAGCCCCGAACACCGCCAACGAGGCGTCACCATTTCCGGCGGCCACGTCGCCCAGGACTTGATCATAGGTGCGGTTTTCGCGGACGATCAGGAACACGTGCTTGATCAGCGACGGATCGCCGATCTTCACCGGGATTGCCACCGGCTTGGCATGCGGGTTGCCGCCGCTGGCAGACCTGATATTTTCTGCCAGATCCCAGTGGTTGTTCTGGTAAACCTTTCTAGTCATCGCCTCCAGGGTGTCGCTATCCGGCACGGGAACGATGCTGACGGTGCCATTGTCTTGGTGGGTGTTGTAGTCGCTGACGCCGTAGTCGGTTTCGAACGAATTCCGCGTGCCGATGCCTTTGTCGTTGGCAACGAGGAGAGTGTTATTGGCCGCGTCCAGCACGACCGAACTCGGCGCATAGGCTACCGGAATCATGCCACGGACCGCGTCCCCCTCGTCGTCTCTGAGGTCGACAACCGCGATCGCGTTGGCATTGTACAGGGCGACGTAAGCAACACCCTTCTTGGCATCAACAGCGATCGAGTTCGGGCCGGCACCGTAGGCTGGTTTCCGCTCGCCGGGGACTCGGATCGGCAGCCCAAGGTCGATCGTGCGCTCCACCTCGTTGCTGTCCGTGTCGATCACCGAGATGGTGTCGCTATACGCATTGGCGACCAACAGCTGCCGTCCGTAGAACGCCATCCCAGTCGGGTGTAGACCGGTTGAGATGGTAGCGGTGACCGTCATCGAGGGCAGGTCCACCACGGAAACGGTACCGGTGGTCGCGGCGCCAACTACCGGGTCAGCCACGATCTCAGTGCCGGCGGAATAGACCTGGAAATCCGACTCGGTCGCGGCTCGGCCACCCTCGTTGCTGACGTAGGCGGTCGTGCCGTCGCTGGTGATCACGATGCTGTGGGGCGCGTTGCCAACGCGGATCTGCTGAGCCTGCCGCTTCGCGCTCAGGTCGATTCTGGCCAGCGTATCGTTCTGATTCAACAGGGCGTAGGCGCTGTTGCCATCCTTCGAGAGTGCGACGCCTCCGGGATAAGAGGTGCCCGCACTATAGAACGTGCCGCAGGGTCTGGCATAGGGGCCGATAGGGCTGTTCGGAAAGCAGGAGATGAATGAACTGCTGGGTGGCACGCTGATCTGGGCATCGTCTTCCAGCAACCCATTGGCAGCGACCTTGGCGATGGTGACGTAGCTACTGTCCTGGCTGAACACCAGGTACTTGCCGTCCGCCGAATAGGCTATCCCGCTGTAGCTGCCGCTCGAATCCCCGAAGGGGCTGTAGTTCTGCAGGACAGCACCGGTGTTGGTGTCGAACACCTCGACCGCCTCCGACGCGCCCAGGGTGAGGACGACCGCGGTATGAGTGTTTAGATTGGGGTTCAGAGCGATGGATTTCGCGCGCACGCGGATGCCAAGGTCGATCTGGATGCCACCTGGGCTTATGATCTGGCCATTGCCGACAACCCACGAGCCGTTCGGCTGCGGACCGGTAACGTAAGTCGGGTACGGCACGGACTGGGCAGCAGCAATCGCCGGAAAACTCAACCCCGCCGCCAGCAGGCTGGCGAGCGGACCCAGACGCTTCTTTCGAGACTTTTTTCGAGAGTTACTCTTGATTATTCTGCGAGCCATTTACCGTCTCCTCGTTGAAATTTTCATCCCGCAAGCGGGATCGGCCCTGCGATATCGGGGTGGAAATATGAGCGAGGATGGTAGTCGCGAATCTTTACAGGCTTATGACGATCAGGTGAAACTTGCGTTACATGGGCTGAACTTTTTCCTCATGCAGTGCTGATGGTGCTAGTTTCCGCTCAGCAGAGCCTTTCGTGGACGTCGTTTTTCGTGTTTTCTGGTGAAGTGGGCTGCCTCAACCCAATCACGATCGGGTGGTACCCGCGTCTAGTTCCGTGCTGTCGTCGAGCAGCGCGCGCAGGGGCCCCAGCCAGGGTTCGTAGCGCCGCCAGCGCGCGACGGAGGTCCGGTAAATCGGCTGTCGGGTCTGCCATTTACTGGGGGTCCTTACCGCTCGCGGATTGGATTCGGGATGCAGGCATGCACTGTGCCACGCCAAGCCGCAGGCTGCGATGATCCCCCGAATGACTGGTTCAGGGGAGCGCGTCAGCTCCTCGTAGTCGACCTCAATGAAGCGATCCGCCGGCAGTGCGCTTCGCCAATGCTCGATGAGCCGCTGGTAGCTGCGGAAATACGCGACCAGTTCGGGACCTCCGGTCGGAAACGCCAAGCTCGGATGGAAATGGGTTTGATGGATCGACAACGCCGTGTCGACTGCGGTGCGGCGGCAATGGACGATGCTTGCGCATGGGAGTGCCACGTGGATCAGCCCGGCCCACAGGAAGTTGAACGGCATCTTGTCAGTCACTCGCGCCGCCTTCGGCGCGATCCTACCCAGCACGCGAAGATAGTCGTTTGCCGCCTTGGCCAGGAACGGTGTTTCGTTCCCGGCCGAGCCGAGACGATGCCACTCCGCCCCCCGTTCGTTCCAGAAATTCAACTCGCCGCCCGCCCCGACCTCAGGATGCATCGAGATGATCTGCTCGACCAGAGTAGTGCCGGACCGCGGCATGCCGATGATCAGCACCGGGGATGCGTCGCAGCTCCCGAGTCCGGGCGCCCGCGCGAACAGTTCGGGTGAGCAACCGGCAATCAGGCGGTCGATCTCGATGGAGAACGCGGCCGAGTCAAAGGACCCGGAACCCCGACGCACGGCGTCGGCGGCATCGAAATGCTGCATCGCCAGGGCGTAGTCGCCAAGATCGTCCGCCGCCTTGCCGATCGCGAGATGAAGCCGCAGGCGTTGCGCCGCTTCCAGCCCCGGCGTGGCGAGGGCGGTTTCCATCCGTTGAAGCAGACCGTCGTCCTCGCTCGTGACGCGGCGACACCGGACCAGATCGTAGTAGCTTCCCGCCAGCAGAGGCGCGATCTCGATCGCGAGTTGGAAGCACTGGCGCGCTTCGTCGAAGCTGCCATACTCCGAAAGCAGATGGCCCAACAGATCGTGCGCCATGGCGTTCTTCGGGTCGAGCGCCAGCGTCTTTCGCAGCACCAGTTCTGCTTCCTGATTGCGATCCTCGGATAGCAACACCCGCGCCTTGCCTAGTCGGCCGAAGCTGGCCTTGCCTCCGCTCGCCGCCGCACGGCGGAAACAGGCGATCGCCTCGTCGCGATGGCCCAGTTCGTAGACCAGGGAACCGGCGCGGAACCACGCCTCGGCCAAGGATGGAAGCAGCTGAGTGGCGTGGTCGTACGCAACGATCGCGCCGCGGATGTCGCCGAGCTTCTCCATGGCGATACCCAGGCGGAAATATGCATCTGCGTAGTGTGGGTCGCTGGCGACGGCCTGCTGCAGTGCAGCGATGGCATCCGCTACGTGGCCGACCTCGAGGCAGGCGAGTCCGAGGTCGTGCTGGATGACGGGGTCGGACGGCTGCAGCTGGGCTGCATCGCGCAACGGCGCGATCGCATCCGCTGGTCGACCAGCCCTGAGGAACTCAGTGGCCAGCGCCAGAAGCGGCACCACCTGCTGCGGCGCCGAATTTTGAGACTGGGACATGGCGATGAACCTGGCGTGAAACCCGTTAGCGTGGCCATCGAAATCGCCAGCGCAAATTGGTACCCGGCAATGATCTATCAACCAGGAGAATCTTGACAAACACCGTGCACCGCTGGCGTGGTCACCTGCTGCGCCTCACTTGGGGGTCGTATGGGCGACAAGAACTGAGGACTGGTTTCGTGCAATCCTTCCTTGGTTCACAGATCCAACAAGAAGACACAAAGAGGCGCCGCCAAAAGCGGCGCCCCTTTTCTGGGTTAAGCTACTGCTTTCAGGTCCTTACTGTCCGCCTCCCTTTCCAACCCCTTCGACGACAGGAGTTGCAGTCTGCAATTTCAACAACTGTTCGCGGTTGTGGCGGAGGTCGGCGCCTGAGCGCTCGGTCGGGTACGGCCGATCCCCCATCAGGCCCTTCCAGATGACCCGGTTGAACACTTCCGGATCGACGCGGTCTTCTTTGCTGAAATCGAAGTTCTTGGTTCGTTCCTCCCACCAGGCTGCGTCATGGGTTGGTTTCGGTATCGACGCCAGGTTGAGCGAAGGTGGCGGAGTGATGGGGAGCGTTGTATTGAACAGGACTGCCGCAGGAGTTGCGTGGAACGTCCACTCGGATTGATCTGGATCGAAAGCATCTGCCATGGGCGGCAAGCCCGCATCGTGGACACCCAGATTCTGCAAGCCAAGCACTTCCTCGATGGTGCGCAGGATGCTCGGCGTGGCGTAGTGGGTGGAAACTACGGCTCCCTGCTTCACGTACGGCCCGGCGACGAAGACAATGCTGCGGTTCGCGCTAACATGATCGGCGCCATCCTGCGGGTCGTCCTCGACAACAAACACCAGCGTGCTCTTGGCATAGGGACTGTGCGCAATCTGATCAATCAGCAATCCAACGGCATAGTCGTTGTCGGCGGCCTGCAACTCCGGCGTGTTCACGCCGTAGATTGCACTGCCGAAGCTGCCGAAGTGGTCGTGTGAGAAGCGCACCAGGGAAAGCGAGGGGAAGCTGTGATTCTTGACCTGCTGCTGGAATTCGCGCGACCACTCCTGGAAACGGAAGAAATCGGGGAACGCATTGTCGTAACCGCGGAAGCAGAAGTCGGTACGACCCTCCAGGGAAGGATGCGCCGGGAAGGCGACCTGCACTGGCGGCGTCATATTGCAGGGATCAGTGATGTTCACGCTAATCTGGAAACCGCGGCCCAGGTCCAGAAAGAACCCGTAGTTGCGCACGGAGCGACCAGCGCGGATCGCCGCATCCCAGATATAGCCAAGCCCTTGTTCGTCGTCGGGACCATCGGCGGCGACTTCGTTGGCGTTGCCAGGGAGAAGATTGGGATCATTCGGGTACAACGGTTGCCAGGCCTGCCGCTGTGCGACTCCGCTGATCCCGACGTTGACGTTGCGGTCGGTTCCCTCGCTGTCGTAGGCAGAGCCACCCTTCCCGTAGTTGATGACCTGGCTCTTTTCCTCGAAGTCGAGGGCTCGGCCCGCGGTGGACCACTGCCAGCCGTCCATGCTGCCGTTACCGGTGTCGTAAAAGTTGTCGAAGTCCACGAAGTTATTGGCGATGGCGTGCAGGTTAGGCGTGACCGACTGCGGAAATTGGGTCAGCGATGGGTCGCCATTGCCGACCGGGAGATCGCCGAGTACCTGGTCGTAGGTGCGGTTCTCTTTGATGATATATACGACATGCTTAATGCGCTGCCGCAGGAAGCTCATGGTGGCGGCAGCGCGGCGGCTGATCCGGAAGTTGAAGCCATTGTTCTGCGCTACGATCGCGGTGAGTTGCTCCAGTGCGTCGGTGCCGGGCACAGGCATCACCAGCAGGTTGCTGTGCATGTTTTGCCAGGCATAGTTGTTGCCGGATCCGTTTTGCGCAGAAACGCTGGTGCAGGCCGATCCGTAGTTGCCCCCGGCGTTGATGAAGCGGCAATTGAGTGGGTTGGGTCCGGTGTTGCTCTTTCCGTTGACCACGTACAGCGTGCTGCCATCGGGGCTGACGCTCGAGGAATTAGGCTGCCATCCGGTGGGAATCAGGCCGACCACAGCGGAATCTTCGCTATCCAGCCGAATCACGGCCACGTTGTTCGTGCCCCCGTTGGTGACAAACGCGGTCTTCTCATCGGGCGAGAGCGCAACGCTGTTGGGGTTGCTGCCTTTCGGGAACTTTCCCTCTTCGCTCAACAAATTCGCTGGCGCGCTCGTATTCACCCTTCCAGTCACGCGATTGGAATTGGTGTTGATAGTGACCAGCGCGTCGGCATTGCCGACGGCCACAAACAGCCGGCTCTGGGAGTGGTTTAAGACCATCTTGCCGGGGTTCCCGTTTACCGGGATACGCTTAGACAGCGTGAGAATTCCACCTGAGATCTGAAGCTCGTCGATCTCACGGTCGCGCGCGCTCGACACGTAGACGGTATTGCTTCCTTTAACCACGACACCGAAAGGAAACTCTCCGCCGGCCACACCCGTTTGCGCTGGGTTGATGACCCCAGGGCGCAGGTCATATTCAGACAACACAACGCCATTTACAACGTCGACGGCCGTCACCGAGTCGGTTTCCCAGTTGGCCACTATGACGGTGCTTCCATCGCCGGTGATGCCAACTCCAGCGGCTGTGGGTCCGATTTGCGTCTCCAGGTTCATGAGGCCGCCCTTATGGTTGAGCGAGATCGGCGTACCGACTTCAGCCCACTGACCCGCTGTCTGGGCGTAGGTGTGCAGGTTGTCATCGGGTCCTCCCGCCACGTAAAACTTGGAGCCGTCCGGGCTCCATACCAAGCCCCCGAAGGCACGGGGCACGAAGACGACCTGTGTCTTGGCGGGCGCGCTCGGATTGGATATGTCGTAAACAAAGACGTATTCGCTGGAGTCCTGCGGCTGGACCTTGCCGGTGGCATCCCGCAATTTATTGAAACCACTGGTAAGGATCAGCAGTGTCTTGCCGTCAGGGCTAATCGAAGTAGTCTGCGCCCCGTCCACGGCACGGTTCGGATAATCGGGCAGGTTCACCGTCAAGTCTTGCAGCGATGATCCAGGTGCAGCGTCAGGCGTAATGGTCGCGCCCGTCGGAAGGATGGTCGATTGCGATGCTGTGGCTGACGGGGCTACGCCGATCACGCAGCCCACAACGAGCAGGACGGCGAAGATGAACCTCTCAGGTCGACTGAATTTCCGCATTACATCCTCCATTTGCTTTGCGACAAGCTGTGGGAATAAAGCTTCTGGGCTTCTGTTGAGTTTCTGTTTTTGATCTAGGCGAAATGTTGGACGTCCATCACGACTACGTGAACACTTATGCGCATCGGTCACTGAGCTGAAACCTGGATGCTGTTCCTGCGGGTTTTGACTAACCCTGGGCGGCTATGCCGCCCAGGTCGTGCTTTGTTGGTTGTATCTAGCGGAGGCTGTTGGTCAGCGATGTGGCCTGCGCATCGAGCGCGCTCAGTGGTTCCAGTCCGAAACGTTCTTCGATGGTCTTCAGGATCGAAAGCGTGTCGTACTGGGTGTGGTCAATGAATCCGCGCTTGGCAAGCGGTCCGATGATGATGGCAGGAACCCGCGAGCCATCGCCCCAGATGCCGGTAACAGGGGGCGTGACATGATCCCATCGGCCACCATGCTCGTCGTAGGTCACAACGATGAGTGTGTCTTCCCAGTAATCACTGTTCCTCACTGCGCTCACAAGATCAGCGACGTGCTGCTGGCCCCGCAGAAGACCAGCGTACCCGGGATGCTCGTTGTCGGGCCCCAGCGCCTTGATGAAGGACACCTTCGGTAGCCGCTCCTCCTCCAAATCCTTGAAGAAGTTGTTCTCGTCCTGCAGGTGTGCCGCGGATACCGGATTGCGGGCGCCGTTTTTGAAGGGAGCGTAGTTGTCGTAATAGGCGAAGGGTTGGTGGTGCCACTGGAAGAGAGGATCAACGGGCGGGTTCGGAGGGACGACGCCGTTGTTGGCGGGGTTGCTCACCGTGCTGGCCAGCGCATTGTCCCAGCCGCCGGAGTACCACTTCCAGCTGATGTGTTTCGCGCTGAGGCGGTCACCGATCGTTGGACGGTAGGGACGGGTCGGATCGGACGGATCGCTGTCATTCAGGGACGGCAGCAAGGCCGGGCTGCCCGCAGTGGAGGTCGTCGGAACCAGGTTCGCGGAGAAAATCGTGTTAACGGCATAGGTATTGTCAAACGTCTTTCCTGGGACGGTAAACGACATGCCGCCGATGGGGGTGATGTTGCCATCGTGCACGATCTTGCCGGTCGTGGCATTCACCAGGAGCTGGCCATCCGTATCCAGAATCGCCTGCATGCCGGTCGCTGCGTTGGGATACACCGGAGCCGCGGCTGAGATCAGGAACTGATGGTTGAGGAAGGATCCGCCAAAAGCCGCATGGAAGAAGTTGTCTGCCATCGTGTACTTCTGAGCGAGCAGTCCTTCGGGCATATTGGTCGCGTCGAAGTAGCTCATGGTCAGGCCAGGGTTATCGCTCCAGGTGACAAACCAGTCCATGGCGCCACCGTCAATTTGCGACTGCTCATGCCAGTAGCGGTGAACCAGGTCGCCAGTCGTGTCGTTGGGCTGGAGTGTGGAGTTCTTCAGAACGTCGTAGGGAAGGAGGGTGTTGAGTCCCGGCGTAAAGCGCGTATCGATCTTGCCGGCATCGATTGGTTGTGGCGGGGTGGTGAGCGTCAAGGACCCGGACACAAGGCTGAAGGGCTGGCCGGTTTGCGCGCTGAGAGAATGATCAAACCGGTCGGTCTGATTCAGCGATTTGGGCGAGGCATGTGCCAGACCGTTGGCTCCCGGGAATAGTCCATAGAGAGAGTCGAAGCTCCAGTTTTCCTGGTAGATCACAACAATGTGCTCAACCTTGCTCAGCTTGGAGTGGGATCCGCCCTCTTCTGCCAGCACTTGGGCTGAAATCAAACAGAGCAAAAGAGCAAGCAAAACCAAGCGCCGCGGCGCCCGGAACGTTTCCCGAGTGGAATACGATTCCATGTACTTCCTCCTGATTTTTATTTTGGGGCCATTCGACCTGGGTGAGTCGGTAGCCGAGAGGGTACGGACTGCGTGTTAAGGAAGCATGTCATGGATGTGAATATCTTGTTAAATCCGGGCCAGAAGACAGAAAAAGAGTTCTTTCGGAGCGCCTCGGGAGACATTTGGACACGAACCTGGCACGGGCACTTTGGGTAAAGTTGACGGTAACCGAGCCACTTGCCCACCGCACCGACACCGTCGGCGCCGCCGAAAATTCGTCGGCACGAGGTGGAGCCCCCCACCTCGACATGAACGGACCACTGCAGCCTACCTGTCTAAGGCTTACAACCCGTGCTGACGATTCCAGTGAGGACGGGCAGCGGTGCCTGTTTATTGGCCGCGAGAACTGTGTTAAAGGCAGCGAGTTCCTGTTGATTCAAGTGCTTCCAGTTCGCCAGATCCTTGTCGAGGGCGTCGCAGCTTTGTTCCGCTGCTGACCGAACGGCGTCGGCCGGACGCATGTCGGCATTCTCCAAGCTGACCAGGATCCGGGAGAGGTCGCGGTTCACCGGTCCAAATCCCGGAGCGCGCTTGGTCCCCTTGTCGATGGCATCAATCTTTTTTTCGAACTCGGCTACCGCGTCCTTCACCTCTTTGGTTTCAGACTGCTCGAGAGCGTCCCTACGTTGGGTCAGAGCCTTAAGCAAATCTGCGACCTTGTAAAAGGCGTCCGAACTCGCCTTCATACCTCGGGTGATTTGCTGGGCTAAATCGAGTTGCCCAGACAAGTCGGCGGGCGAGGCATGGACTCGTGGATCAAGTTCCACCGTGAGAGGCTGTCGCAGGCTCTGAGCGCCAAAACGCAGTTCGATGGTGTACTTGCCGGGCAAGACTAGCGGTCCGCTAGGTTGCAAGCGCGGCGTGAGGCCGGGTACGGCGTGATCGGCCAATGTGTATTCGGTGTACTCCAGCAGTTTGCCGGAGTACCCGTAGGGAAGCGAAAGCGGAGCCGGATACCGCAAATTCCACACAAAGCGATTGACGCCCACAGCCTTCGACAAAGTGGCTTCTGGGGCAAACCAATACGTTGGAGCATTGGCCGGAAGATACACGGACGGCTTTGGGGCGCTAGAAAATCGCGCGATCTCGGCGCCCTTCCCATCGTAAAT
>Ga0306920_100001371_pt1 | contig 30159 bp, 29 predicted proteins | sample flu12Cox44000170_FD_204666 | JGI IMG/M metagenome (GOLD analysis project Ga0306920, IMG submission 204666) | Lab enrichment of tropical soil microbial communities from Luquillo Experimental Forest, Puerto Rico - flux4day.12C.oxic.44.000.170 (v2)... | ecosystem: Environmental > Terrestrial >... | reverse complement strand
TGCTCCAGGCTCAGCTTCTCGGCTTCGTGCACGCTGGTGGTCAATCCTCAGCATGCCACCTGCTTCAGGCTCATCTTGTGTTAGAAACCGACTCCTCCTTCAGGCTCATCTGGCATTGGAAAAGACTCTTCGTTGACTTTGGATTCCAGCGCCTGTTATCGTTTTTAGTTCCAGAGTTTTCCTAGCGCCCCCTGTACGTCTGCAGCCAAGAGACAGAAATGGACCCACTCCTCAGACAAGTAGGCGATTTACTGCTCGGCGCGGTTCCCACGGCGGTCATATTCCTTCTGCTGTACTTCATTTACTCGAAACTGGTCGGAAAACCGCTTCGCAGACTTCTGGATGAGCGGCGCGAGCGCACGGAAGGGGCTGTTCGTAAAGCTCGGGCTGATGTAGCCGCTGCCGAGTCGAAGACCCAGGAGTACGAGCAAAGTCTGCGCGAGGCCCGGCTGGCGATCTTCAAGGTGCAGGAACTGCGCCGACAGGCTGCGCAAAAGGCCCGTGCCGCTGCGGTAGCCGAGACGCGGAAGCGCGCGCAGCAGCAGATTCGAGAGGCCCGCTCAGCCATCGACCAAGACATGGCTGAGGCACGCCTGCATCTGCGGGCCGAATCTGAGAGCATGGCTTCGGAAATCATTCGCACCATCTTAAAGCCCGCAGGTGTCGCCGTCGCAGGTGGCCAGCCATGAGACGTATCCTTTCTGGCCGGTTCGTGTTCCTTCTGCTATTCGCAAGTCTTTGTATTGCTTTTCTTTCGGCACAAGAGCAGTCACAGCCTCCCGCTCAATCGGCGGCGCAGTCGGCAGAGCAGAAGACACAGCAACAGCCGACCAACCCGGATAGTGCCGTGGGTCGGGAACTCAGCACGGCGTCTGAGAAGGCCCTTCATGCCGAAGAGGGCGAGGCCCATGAAGAAGGCGCCGAATTCAAATATTCCTCCATGGTCCAGCGTCTGGGCCGCATGATCGGGCTGGACGGTCACGGCATGTACTGGCTGTCGCTGGTCGTCAACTTTCTGATACTTGGCCTGTTTTTCTGGATGCTGCTCAAAGCCAGGCTGCCGCAGATGTTTCGCGAGCGCACCAACACTATTCAGAAGGCGCTGAAGGAAGCCCATGCTGCGAGTGCGGAGGCATCCCGCCGCTTGAGCGACATTGAGGCGCGACTGACCAAGCTCGATGCCGAAGTAAATGAGCTCAAGGCCGAGGCCGAGCGCGAAGCCGCAGCCGAGGAAGAGCGAATCAAAGTTGCGGCTGAAGATGACAAGCGCAAGGTGGTGGATGCGGCCGAAGCCGAAATCGCCGCCATGGCGCGAAATGCACGGCATGAGCTGAAAAGCTTTGCTGCATCACTCGCAGTGGACCTGGCGGCGAAGAAGATCAAAGTTGACGACAACACCGATCAGGCCCTGATGCGCGAATTCGTCGGGCAGCTCGGGAAGGATGGTCGGTAGCGATGGCCGCTGTTGCCAGCCGATACGCCAAAGCTCTGATGGATGTTGTTATGGAGCAGAACATTGAGCCCGCCATGGCCTTGCAACAGCTGCATGACATGGTCGCGACCATCGAGCAGAGCGCCGATTTGCGCAGGGTTTGGGAGACCCCGGGTATCTCGTCGGAGCGAAAGCGCGCTTTGCTGGATGCAATCGCCCAGCAGGCCAGACTCATCAAGCCAATCCGGAATTTCTTTGCCGTGCTCATCGACCACGGGCGCATCCCAATGGTGGCGCAGATCGCTCGGCAATTCGAAACTGAGCTTAATAACGAACTCGGGTTTGTCGAGGCAGACATCACAAGCTCGCGCCCGCTATCGCAAGACGAAAAGCACGGATTGGAGTCGCAGGTCGCGCAGTTGACCGGCAAGACGGTGCGCGCAAAATACGACACCAACCCCGAACTCTTGGGGGGAGCCGTCGTTCGAGTTAGTAGCACGATTTTCGACGGCTCGGTACGCGGGCAGTTGCAGAAGTTGAGAGAGCAGCTGGCAAGTTCTCCGTAGTTGCAGTTATAGGTTCTTTTCAAAATCACGGCTTCTTAGCCAAAATCATCAAGTCGAACCAGTGGCTGATCGGTCGTAACTGACCGACTGCCGATGACAGCGACAACTGGATTCCTATGGCTCAGATCAAGGCAGACGAGATCACCAAGCTCATTCGCGAGCAGATCGATAATTACGAAACCAAAATATCTGTCGATGAAGTCGGCACGGTAATGTCTGTCGGCGACGGTATTGCCCGTGTGTACGGGCTCGAGAAGGTCATGGCCGGCGAACTGCTCTCCTTCCCGCACGGCGTTTCAGGCCTGGCCATGAACCTGGAAGAAGATCAGGTCGGCACCGTGCTGCTCGGCGATTACACCGAGATCGAGGAAGGCGACGAGGTCAAGCGTACCGGCAAAATCATGAGCGTGCCGGTGGGCGACGCCATGGTTGGCCGGGTGGTGAACTCGCTGGGCCAGCCCATCGACGACAAGGGCCCTATCGCCACCGACCGTTTCAACGAGTTGGAGCGCCTTGCTCCAGGCGTCGTTTCCCGCCAGCCGGTGAAGGAGCCGATGGCCACCGGACTTAAAGCCATCGACTCGATGATTCCGATCGGCCGCGGTCAACGCGAGCTGATCATCGGTGACCGCCAAACTGGTAAGACCGCCGTGGCGCTCGACACGATCATCAACAGCCGCGGACGCGACCTCATCTGTATTTATTGCGCCATCGGTCAGAAGCGCTCGTCGGTAGCGCAGGTGGTGAAGACGCTCGAAGACTACGGAGCGATGGAGTACACCATTGTCGTCTCGGCTTCGGCCTCCGATCCTACGCCCATGCAATACATCGCGCCGTACGCAGCGTGCGCTATCGGTGAGTATTTTCGCGACAGCAAGCGCCACGCGCTTTGCATCTATGACGATCTTTCGAAACACGCTGTGGCCTATCGTGAAATTTCGCTGCTGCTGCGCCGTCCGCCGGGACGCGAGGCCTACCCCGGTGACGTGTTCTATCTCCACTCTCGTCTGCTGGAGCGCGCCTCAAAGCTGAATGACGAATTGGGAGGCGGCTCACTTACAGCATTGCCCATCATCGAGACACAGGCCGGCGATGTATCGGCCTACATTCCAACCAACGTCATCTCGATTACCGACGGCCAGATTTACCTGGAAACCGACCTGTTCAACAGCGGCGTCCGTCCAGCCGTGAACGTGGGATTGTCGGTAAGCCGCGTGGGCGGCAATGCCCAGATTAAGGCCATGCGGCAGGTAGCCGGAACGCTGCGCCTCGACCTCGCGCAGTATCGCGAACTGGCGGCGTTCTCGCAGTTCGGCAGCGATCTCGACAAAGCTACGCAGAACCAGCTTGCGCGCGGAAAACGCTTGACGGAGATTCTGAAGCAGTTTCAGTACGCTCCTCTGCCGTTCTCCAAGCAGATTCTGATCATCTATGCCGGAACTCAGGGCTTGCTCGACGATACGGCAGTCGATGACCTGCGCGATTTTGAGAAGGGCCTGTACGCCTACGTCGACACAGCCAATCCTCATGTGCTGCGCGCCATTGAGGAGAAGAAGATTCTCGATGATGCGCTGAAGGCTGACATGACGAAGACCATTAAGGAATATAAAGAGCGCTTCGCCACGGAGCGCGCAGCGGCAGCCAAGGTGAGCGCGTAATACGGCATGGCAAACGTACTTGATTTACGGCGACGCATCCGCAGCGTGAAGAACACGCGCCAGATCACCAAGGCCATGAAGATGGTTTCGGCGGCCAAGCTTCGCCGGGCGCAGGAGCGTGCGTTGCAGTCGCGTCCGTTCGCGCAGATGCTGACGAACGTCCTGCAGTCAGTAGTAAGCCGCGCCGAACTGTACAATGCGGAGACTGGCCGGCTGCAGCACCCACTCCTGCGGGAAACGCGCCCGGAGAAGACGGTGTTGATCATCATCATCACCGGCGACCGCGGTCTGGCGGGCGCTTTCAATACCAACGTCCTCAAGGCGCCGCTCCGCTTCACCGAATATCTTGCGGACAGGAATATCGATGTCGTCGCGATTGGTCGCAAAGGTCGCGATTTTCTGCGCCGCCGTTTCCCGGTAGCGAATCCTGAGACCGAGGAGCGGGCCGGAAGGGTGCAGATTGTTGGCGAGTACGTGAACATCCTCGGCAATGTGGAGTTCGAGACCGTCGAGGAGATTGCCGAAAGGATCATCAAGCAGTACGAGCGCGAAGTAGTCGATGGTGTCTATCTCGTCTTCAACGAGTTCAAGTCGGTGATTGCGCAGCGCGTCATTGTGCAGAGGATTTTGCCAGTACAGGAAATCGGCCGTCGCGAAGTAACCCAGGTCGAGGAGCTTTCTGTTGAGACCCGCGAACGTATGGGCGAAGCAGCCAAATCCGCCGGCATCAGTCTGAAGACTCCGCAAGAGAGCGAGATCGATCGCGAAGCGGTAAGCTTCGCTACTGCTCCTGTGGATTACATTTACGAACAGCCGCCGGCCGAACTACTGAATGCCATTCTGCCGCGTTATGTGGCCATCCAGATTTATGCGAGTTTGTTGGAGTCAGTCGCTGCTGAACACGCCGCGCGTATGACGGCCATGGATTCGGCCACCAACAATGCAAACGAGGTGATTGATTCCTTGACGCTCAATTTGAACCGAGTGCGTCAGGCCGCGATCACTAAGGAGATTATCGAGATTGTCAGCGGCGCAGCAGCGCTGTAGGCGCAACCAGCATTAGTGATTTGCTGGACTCCCAAGAGTCGGGACATGATTATCCTGAAGCTCATTGCTGGTTGCTAGCTTACTAATTACGGGAAATTACTTACGAGTGAAATCATGCCAGAAAACATCGGACACGTTATCCAAATTACCGGCCCTGCGGTGGACGTCCAATTCGCCGAAAACGCCCTTCCACCCATTTACAGCGCCCTGCGGGTTATTGACGAGGGCTTCAAAGTCCCCGCGCCGGTCAACGTTATCCTCGAAGTGCAGCAGCAACTCGGCGAAGGCCGGGTGCGCTGCGTCGCCATGGAGCCCACCGACGGCATGGTGCGCGGCATGAAGGCCATCGACCTGGGCGGCCCTATTACCGTTCCTGTGGGCAAAGCGACACTGGGCCGCGTGCTGAACGTCATCGGCGAGCCTGTGGACAAACTCGGTCCCGTCGACGGGAGCAAACGCCTGCCGATCCATCGCCCGGCACCGTCTTTCGAAGAGCAGTCCACTACGGCAGAAATGTTCGAAACCGGCGTGAAAGTTATCGACCTTATTCAGCCCTTTTTGAGGGGCGGCAAGATCGGCCTGTTTGGCGGCGCCGGCGTGGGCAAGACCGTCGTCATCATGGAGCTCATCAACAACGTCGCGCTGCAGCACGGCGGATTCTCCGTGTTCGCGGGCGTGGGTGAGCGCACTCGCGAGGGCAACGACCTCTGGCTCGAAATGCAGGAATCGGGCGTTGTGAACATTCAGGATCCGGAGAAGTCTAAGGCCGCTCTGATCTACGGCCAGATGACCGAGCCGCCCGGAGCACGTCTTCGCGTCGCCCTCACCGGCCTCACCGTTGCCGAATATTTCCGCGATGAAGAAGGCGCCGACACTCTGCTCTTCATCGATAACATCTTCCGCTTCACACAAGCGGGTTCGGAAGTATCCACGCTGCTGGGCCGCATGCCCTCGGCCGTGGGATACCAGCCCAACCTCGCCAGCGAAATGGGCGAATTGCAGGAGCGCATCACCTCGACCAAGAAGGGATCAGTCACCTCGGTGCAGGCTGTCTACGTGCCCGCCGACGATTTGACCGACCCCGCTCCGGCCACGACATTCGCTCACCTCGACGCCACCACGGTGCTCTCACGCCAGATCGCCGAACTGGGTATCTACCCGGCGGTCGACCCGCTGGCTTCGACCTCACGCATTCTCGACCCGCGCGTTGTCGGGGAGAAGCACTACAACACCGCGCAGTCGGTGAAGGCGATTCTGCAGGGCTACAAAGACCTGCAGGACATCATTGCCATTCTCGGCATCGACGAACTCAGTGAAGACCAGAAGCTCACCGTGGCGCGCGCCCGCAAGATTCAGCGCTTCTTCTCGCAGCCCTTCCACGTCGCCGAGCAGTTCACCGGCCTGAAAGGCAAGTACGTGAAGGTCGAAGATACGGTGCGCGGCTTCCAGGAAATTATCGACGGCAAGTACGATGACATTCCCGAACAGGCGTTTTTCCTCAAGGGCGGCATCGAAGAGGTCGTCGAAGCAGCCGAGAAGATGAAGGCCACAGCGTAATCCAATGGCCGACACGCTCGAACTCGAAATCGTTACACCCGACAAGCTGCTGGTGAAGGAGCCTGTCGACGAAGTGCAAATTCCGGGCAAGGCCGGCGACCTCGGCGTACTGCCCGGGCACGCACCTCTCATCACCGAGCTGACCATCGGCGAGATCGCCTATAAGCACGGCGCCAATACCAGCCACCTCGCCGTAGCGTGGGGATTTGCCGAGGTACTTCCGGACAAAGTAACCATTCTTGCCCAGACCGCCGAGCGCGCCAGCGAAATCGACCTCCCACGTGCCCAGGCTGCCAAGGCCCGTGCCGAAGAAGCTCTGAAGAACCCCACTCCCGATCTCGATTATGAAGCGACTCTAAATACCATCAAGCGCGCCGAGGTGCGCATCAAGGTTGCTTTGTATGCGCAGGAAGGGACGATCCAGCACACCTAGTCGGGGTTGCAGACACAACAACGCAGCGGAGATCGTCGGCGCGTTTTGCTGCGGAGCAACGCTTCGACGGTGCACAAATCTGCCGACTTCCCCAGTGTCATCGTGAGCGAGGACTGCGTGAAATCGCGGTCCGAGTCGAAGGAGCTGCTTCTTCTCCCCCCCCGGAAACCCGTGGGTAGCTAGAACCGTATCGCCCTGGCCACCTGCACCGCTTCGATCTTCCGCAGGTCTTGCAACACGGCCTCGCTGACCTGGCTGTCCACCTGCACCACGGCAACTGCGCCACGCGGCTCTTTCGAGTCCTCGGCACGGCCTAGGGAAAAGCTCGCGATGTTGACGTTGTGTTCTCCCAGTACGGTTCCCACGCGTCCAATCACGCCGGGCACGTCGCGATTGCGTATGTAGATGATGTTTCCCTGCAGCGGTGCTTCCACGTCGATCTCGTCGATGCGCAGCAGCCGGGGCGAATTGCCGTGTAGCACTGTACCTAACACGGTACGTCCCTGCTGATGTGTCTTGAGTGTCACCGTCAGTGCATTAATTGCCGCCCCTCGTCCCGACTCACTCTTCTGCTCATGTACGCGAATGCCTCGTTCTTCAGCAATCGACCGTGCATTCACCAGGTTGGCCTTCTCATGCGCCATCTGGTTAAGCACGCCTGCCACAGCCGCGTTGCGGATCAGGTCGGTTTTCCACTCCGTCAGCTCGCCACCGTAGGCGATGCTGATTTCCTCCACGCCGTTCTCTCCCGACTGCGCGAGGAACGTTCCTAGCCGCTCGGCGAGCCCGATGTACGGCAGCATCGTCGTGTACTCCTCGAAAGTCACCGAGGGCACATTGACTGCGTTCTGGATGACGCCCTTCAGCAGGTACTCGCGCACTTGCATCGCAATCTGCACACCCACTGCGTCCTGCGCCTCGTTGGTTGAGCCCGCAATGTGCGGCGTCAGGATTACATTGGGCTTACCGTGATACGCAGACTGCTTCAGCGGCTCATCGCGAAACACATCCAGAGCAGCACCGCCAAGCTGTCCGGATTCCAGCGCCGCAGTCACCGACGCATCGTCCAGCAACTCGCCACGCGCGCAATTCACGAGTCGCACGCCCCTTTTCATCCTGGCGATGTTGGCCGTGTTGATCATTCCCTGCGTTTGCGGCGTCAGGCCGACGTGGAGCGTGATGTAGTCCGCGGTGGCGAACAGTTCTTCGAGCGGCACCATCGTGATCTGCAACTGCAGCGCCAGGCTGGCCGCCACATAGGGATCATGCGCGATGACCCTCATTCCGAAGGCCTGCGCCCGCTTGGCCACTTCGATGCCGATCTTGCCCAATCCCACGACGGCTAGGGTCTTGCCGCGCAGCTCGGTGCCTTGCAGCGACTTCTTTTCCCATTTGCCGGCATGAGTTGTCGAATCAGCGCGCGTGAGGTGACGCGCCAGCGCCAGCATCAGCGCCAGCGTATGCTCGGCCACCGCAATAGCGTTGCCGCCGGGCGTGTTCATCACGCAAATGCCACGTTTGGTGGCGGAATCGAGGTCGATGTTGTCTATACCCACGCCGGCACGCCCAATCACGCGCAGCTTCGGGGCCTTGTCCATCATCGCCGCGTCAACCAATACCGCCGAGCGCACCAGCAGCGCATCGGCGTCAGCTAATTCCGTAGCCAGCACGTCTTTCTCGGGCGAGACTACCGTCCAATCGGATTGCTCTTTGAATACGGCCAGAGCGGAAGCTGCAACCTTCTCAGCAACCACGATCTTCATATAAGGCCCCTGGGTATGAATTCCTGCACATCAAGCAACGCTGGTGGGTACCGCTCTTCGACTTGGTTCTGCCGCGCGAACTTCAGTCCGCGCGGCCAAGCCAAACCTACGCTTTCACTGCAGCGAACTGTTCGGCATACATCTCCTGCACTGCCTTGACACCCGCGCCCAACTGGAATCGGTGCGAAGGTGCCACTGCCAGCAATACCTGCTCCAACGCGCCAATCACGCCGATGGCGTCGAGGTAGTCGTAGTAGCCGAGGTGCGCAATGCGGATCATCTTGCCCTTCATCTCGCCTTGTCCGTTGGCGACGACCATGGCGAAGCGCTCGCGGAACTCTTTCACCAAGGCGCTCGAATCGATACCTGCGGGCGGTAGTACCGCCGTCACCGCAGCCGCTGGACAGGTCGCAGCAAACAGCTCCAACCCCAGCGCCTTGGCGCCGGCCCGCACCATCTCCGCGGAAGTCTCGGCATTGTGAATGAGCACGTCGCGTCCGGCCGCCAAATCACCCTTGCCCGACTTGCGAATGTAATCCAGCGCCGCCAGCAAGCCCGCGATCAGGGCCGTCGCCGGAGTGTATGCCGACTCGCCTTTCGCCGCCGACTTCCGCTCCTTGCGCAGGTCGAAGTAGTACCGCGGATTCTTCGCTGATTCCATGCGCTGCCACGCCCGCTCACTCACTGCCAGATATGCCAGCCCCGGAGGAATCATCACCGCCTTCTGCGATCCGCCGATGATGACGTCGATGCCCCAGCCGTCCACGTCGAACTTCGTCGTGCCCAGGCCGGTGATCGCGTCCACCACCAGCAGCGTGTCGCTGCCCTTCAGCAGCGAAGCCACGCCTTTCACGTCATGTCGAGCTCCTGTCGAAGTCTCGGTGGCCTGCATGTAGAGCACGCGTGCAACGTCGAGCTTGGATTTCACTTCCGCAAGGTCAAACGTCTGCCCATAGGGAGCTGACAAGAGCTCAACCTGGCATGCGAAGGCTTTAGCGATATCGCGCCAGCGCTCGCCAAACTTCCCGGCGGTAAGCACAATGACCTTGTCACCGGGCGATGTCAGGTTCGACACCGAAGCTTCCATGGCACCGCTGCCCGACGCCGCGAGGATCAGTACGTCATTCTGCGTGTCAATGAAAGTCTTTAGGTCGGCCAGCGTACGCGCGAAGATGTCGCGAAACTCCGCCGTACGGTGATGCATGTCCGCGGCGGCAATCGCCTGCTGCGCTGCTGGAAGAAGAGGAGTAGGTCCGGGAGTAAAAAGACGGGTCTTACGTAGCATGGCTGCCACCTTTGCTCGTAGGGACTCCGGCTGCGATGGAAGACGTGCCGGATATCCATCATATAGTGTTCGCCTGTGGAGGAGCCACTATAATTGCGCCATGACCAAGACCGAGCAAGTGCAACAAGACATGGTCGCTGCCATGCGCGCCAGAGACGAGCTTCGCCTCTCCACCTTGCGCCTGATGAAATCCGCCCTCAAGAACAAGGAGATCGAAAAGCGCGGCGCCCTCGACGAAAAAGAAGAGCTGCAGGTCTTTAGCACGCTCATCAAGCAGCGCAAAGACTCGATCGAAGCGTTTGAGAAAGGAAACCGTCCCGAGCTTGCCAAAAAAGAAGCTGAGGAAATCGTCATCATCGAAGCCTACATGCCGAAGGCTGTCAGCGAGGCTGATGTCATTGCCACCGTCAAAGCCACCATCGCCGAAATGGGCTCTCCCACAATGAAGGATATGGGCACCGTGATGAAGAGCGTGATGGCGAAGTTCGCCGGGGCCCGAGTGGACGGCAAACTCGTCAGCGAGACGGTAAAAGAAGAATTGACAGGGAAGTAAGCGACTCTACGCTTTATTTTCCTCGTACCTGCACTGCAAGTGACGGTCTTTTTTGCGTTTCGTCTACCCGGAAATGAAAAGGGTCTTTTTGTGCCTTCGCGCGTCGATCCTCGTCATGGTGCCCTTCCTCGTCAACCTGGTTTCGGGGACGTGGCATTCTTTACCGCACTTGCCTTGTTCGCACCCAACGAGTCGCCTGCAGCTACATACGGTTCTGTAGGATAAGGGAAGCAAGTAACCCAGCCAACGTGCGGGTCATCTTCTGCTGAGCAATCTGAAACCGCCGTGCACCCAGTTTCAAAATCGCCGCACCGCCCGATAACCGATATCGTGAATTTCGGGGGCTTCTTGCAACTCTTTTTTTGGGCGTGCTGACTGTTTTTCTTCTTGTCATGCACCCTCCATTGTGCATGTCTGGGCCTTTTGCTGCCCGCCGATGCTGCCTTGCTGCCCCGCGAATACGCCAAAAAACTTGTTGAGTTCAATGGCGAACCGCTCCTTCCGCGGTCGCAGATCGATTGCCCCCTTACGCGGAGCCGAATTTCAGGACAAATCGTTGCCGCCAGGCCATGTTGTAACCTGAACTGTTCCCCATGTCCTACCAGTCCACCGTCGCGCAGCTCTACGCCCTGGGACACGAGCTGGCCTCGACTCCCTCGCACAAATTCGATCTCGCCTATGTGCAGGAAATGTTGGCTGCAATGGATCGCCCCGAGCGCCGATTTCCCAGCGTGCTTATCGCCGGGACCAACGGAAAAGGCTCAACAGGCGCGACGCTGTCGTCCATCCTTCGCGCTGCCGGATACAAAACTGCGCTCTACAGTTCACCGCATCTTGTTCGGATCAACGAGCGCATTCGCGTGAACGGCGAAGCCATCTCCGACGTCGAGTTCAGCGAGATTTACGAGCGCGTCGAGCGCATCGCGCAGCAGTTGCTGCATTCGGGCAAGCTCCCCTGGCATCCCAGCTTTTTCGAGATGCTCACCGTCATGGCCTTCGAGTACTTCGCCTCAGTCGCGGTTGATATCGCCGTCCTCGAGGTCGGCATGGGAGGACGGCTTGATGCTACAAACGTGGTCGATCCGCTCATCTCTGTGATCGCCGACATCTCGCTCGACCACCAAAAGTATCTCGGCAATACCATCGGCGAGATCGCACGCGAGAAGGCCGGCATCATCCGGGAAAACGGCTTGGTCGTTACACTCCCGCAGCACCCCGAAGCGAACGATGTCATTGGCAACACCATTCTCGAACGGAACGCGACCGGCGTCAGCGCGGTGAAGTACACGCCGCCTGTCTCGCCGGGTGCGGCCAAATTTCTGGCCGCGCAAGTCGCGCCGCTACTCGGCCGGAATCGTTACCTTCTTACCGTTATGGGCGAGCAGGTCCTCGTGGACTCACCGCTTGTCGGCCGCCATCAGTACCGCAATATTGCGCTAGCCGTCACCACCGCAGTGGAACTTGCGCAATTCGGCTTCAAGGTCACACCTACGCAAATCGAGCAGGGCATTCGGGAGACTCACTGGCCCGGACGCTTTCAGATTTTGCCGCCCTCACCCATAACCTTCAACCACACAGTTGTTCTAGACATCGCGCACAACCCAGCCGGCGTTTGGGCGCTACGCTCAACCCTGTCCGAGTCATACCCCGACAGGGAATTCACGCTTGTCTTTGCCGCCATGCGCGATAAGGCGGTCCAGGAGATGGCGGAAATCCTATTTCCTCTGGCCCAGCGCGTAATCGTGACGCATGTAGACAATCCTCGCGCGGCTACCCCAGAGGAGTTACAGCAGGCCGCGTCGCGCACGGGCGCAGACGTCGTTGCCGAGCCCAACGTCTCCGCCTCGCTCGGTCGCGCCTTCGAGCAAACTCCGCAAGACGGTATCATCATCGTTACCGGCTCCATCTTCCTGGTTGGCGATACCATCAAACAGTTGGGAATTTCCGCGTAATCGATGGCCATCACGCAAAATACCGAAGAGCGAACACCGAATAGCGGCTTCCTCAGCCGCCTGCGCTCGTATTGCGTCTTCTTGCCACTGATCTATCTGTACACCGCGATCATGGGCAGCCTGTCGCTGCTAGCGTCGTTCTTCGATCGCGACGGCCGCATACAGCACTGGTTTGCCGTCCACTGGGCACGCATGATATTGGCCACGGCTCGAGTCTGTGTGCACGTCGAAGGCGCGGAGCATATCGATCCTGCGCAGGCCGCTGTTTACGCGGCGAACCATCTCTCCGCGCTCGACATTCCGGTACTGTATTCGTGCATTCCGGGGCAGTTCCGTATCATGGCCAAGCGCGAACTCTTCAGCTATCCCTTCATGGGATGGCACCTCACGCGCTCCGGCCAAATTCCCATTGACCAGGGCAACCCACGGACTTCGCTGCGTAGCCTCAATCGCGCGAGTGAATCGCTGCGGAAAGGCATGCCGCTAACGATTTTCCCCGAGGGCGGGCGCTCGCCCAGTGGCCAGATGCGCGACTTCATGGGTGGCGCTTTTTATATGGCGATCAAAGCGCAGGCACCGGTCGTCCCGATTGTGATCGTCGGTACTAACCAACTACTGCCCATGAACAGCTTCCATTTGCGGCCCGGGAAGGTTCAAATGATCATCGGCGAACCCATCTCGACCGAAGGAATGGTGCCGCGCCAGATGGACGAACTGTCCGCCAAAGTGCGTAAGGTTATGGCCGACACATATTCCTCGCGCGGAAAACTGCCTATTCCCGAGCTTGCTGTCGACGTCAGCGCGAATGGACCGGTGGCACGATGATCCCCCGCATTGCCCTTCCGGTTCCCAACTCGAGGGATTCGAAGTACGTGCTGCGTGCGCTGCCACAGTACGAGCGCGCGGTGCGCGAAGCCGGTGGGGAGCCCGTGATTATCGAACTAGCTTCCACCTCGAAAGAAATTGCGCACAAGGCCAAGACCTGCGACGGCGTGCTCCTGCCAGGCAGCCCTGCAGACGTTGATCCCGAGAAGTACGGAGCCGCTCGCCATCCGAAGACGGCCGATGCTGACGTTCTTCGCGACAACACCGACGAGCTTCTTCTGCAAGATGCCTATAACATGCGCAAGCCTATCTTCGGCATTTGCTACGGCATGCAGTCGCTGAATGTCTGGCGCGGCGGAACGCTGGTGCAGCACCTGGAAACCGCCGTGAACCACGATGCCGGAAGGCAGGTCGCTGAAGCACACCCCATCGACATTGATCGGCAATCCACGCTGGTAACGTTATTCCGTAATGCCGCGGTCCTGCCTGCCGAGAATCTACCGCAACTCGCCGTCAACTCCAGCCATCATCAGTCGACCGACGTTCTTGGCGATGGCCTGCGGCTTGTCGCCACCTGTCCCGACGACCATGTGAAAGAAGCGATGGAAGGCACCGATCCAGGTCATTTCGTGCTCGCTGTCCAATGGCATCCCGAGCGCACCTATGACACCGATGCTGCGTCGCGTGCACTGTTCCAGGCCTTCATCCATGCTGCTACAGAATGGCACCAAAAGCTCGCGGCGAAGCAGAAGGATTTTGAGTCTGTCTCCGGCAAGCACTAACCACATTCCAAGCAAGGGGTGTCCCGCTCCACCCTGCGCGAAGCCGAAGGGTTGAGCGGGTCTTGCGCTCCCTACGGTTGGTCACCGACGACTCAATCAATTACCCTGTTCTCTTATGCTTGATTTGGCCTTCGTCCGTGAGAATCTTCCCCTCGTTGAAGAAAAACTCCGCCAGCGCGGCATGGATTCCGCCGCGGTACTCAAGGATTTTGGCGCTATCGACGCCCAGCGCCGGTTCGCCATCACCGAAACGGAAACCGCCAAGGCTCGACGTAATAAGCTCACAGAAGAGTTTCAGCAGCTGAAGAGATCCGGACAGGACACCACCGCCAATCTCCAGGAGCAAAAAGAACTGAAGGCGAAGATCGCACGAGCCGAGACGCGCTCCAGCGAACTCGATGCCCAGCTCCGCGACATTCTCACCGGTCTTCCCAACCTTCCCGCCGCCAGCGTTCCCGTCGGTCACTCTGCCGACGATAACGTCGAACTCCGCCGCTGGGGTGCGCCGCCACAGTTCGACTTCACGCCGAAACCGCATTGGGAGCTCGGAGAATCCCTCGGCATCCTTGACCTCGAACGCGCCGCCAAAATCACCGGTGCCCGTTTCGCTGTCTACTGGGACCTCGGCGCCCGTCTCGAACGCGCCCTGATGAATTTCATGCTCGAGCTGCACGCCCGCGAGCACGGCTACACCGAAGTTTTGCCGCCATTCATGGTGAATGCCGACTCCCTGTACGGCACCGGGAACCTGCCCAAGTTCGAGGCCGACCTGTTCAAAGTGCCACACGGCGAAACGAATCTGTACCTGATTCCCACTGCCGAAGTCCCGGTCACCAATCTCTATCGCAACGAGACCCTCGACGCCGCCCGGCTGCCCATCTCACTCACCGCTTTTACGCCCTGCTTCCGAAGCGAAGCCGGCTCGTACGGCAAGGATGTCCGCGGCATCATTCGCCAGCACCAGTTCCAGAAAGTCGAGCTGGTGAAGTTCACCAAACCGGAGCAGTCATACGAAGAGCACGAAAGGCTCACGCGCGATGCGGAACAAGTGCTACAGAAGCTCGGACTGCACTACCGGACGGTAGTCTTATGCACTGGTGACTTGGGATTCTCTCCTGCCAAGACCTACGACATCGAGGTCTGGTTGCCCGGACAGGGCCTCTACCGCGAGATCTCTTCCTGCTCGAATTTCGAAGCCTTCCAGGCGCGCCGCGCCAATATTCGTTATCGCCCTGAGGGAGCAAAAAAAAGCGAATTCGTGCACACGCTCAACGGCAGCGGCTTGGCGATTGGCCGTACCTGGGTTGCGATTTTGGAGAATTACCAGCAGGCCGACGGGAGTGTAGTCATTCCTGAAGTGCTTCGGCCCTACGTCGGTGCGGACCGGATCACGCCGCGCCCGCTGACTTAGCGGCGATCCTGCGTCCTGATCCAGGAGATCACGAACAGCACCAGCCAGACGACATCCAGCGCCGCCGCCGGCAAAATCTGCGCGCTTGTTCGTCCTGTTGAAACGAGCCTGCCGACAGCTATCGGGTATAGACCCTTCTCGATCCAGCTCACTGGCATCAGCGGACGAAAGCGCACCGGGTCGATGGCAATCACCAGAAACACGACTTGCCACGCAAGCGTCACCCCAAGAAATCCATAATAAAACTCCGCATGTGTAATCGCCGGCGGCTGCCTCTGGTTGATTAAAGCTTCGGCGAAGTACAGCGGAATAATCTCCACGAGGCCAATAATTCCCGCAGCCAGGTACACAGTTCTGGCAAATCTCACCGCACGCGGAAATCGGCTTGCTTGATCTGTGTTACTCATCGTGATGCACTGTCTCGATCGAGAACGCCGGTAGACAAACCGCGATATATTCCGCTCCGTCAGCATGAGGCGTCGAATATCTCACCCATTCGCCGGCATGCGCAATCACCGCCTGCCCAGCCTGCACATCCAGCCCCGCCGCCCTTATGCTCGACATGCAACGATCCCCTCAGCACAATCGTGAACTCATCAAACTCCGGCGTCTGTCCCGGCTCAATCCAGCCCGAAGGACCTCGCATGTGCGCCACACTTACCGCGTCCGTCTTCGAATTCACGCGCCCGATGTATTCATCAATGAGCTTGGGCTTGTTCCCCGCAGCTTGAATGCGAGTGGGTTCAGAGATCAGCGTCGGCGGCATAAGAACTCCTTCCGCAAAGAACTAAAAGTAGTTGTCGTAAATTCAGAGGTCCGAGGCGGCTTATTGCTTGATAATCTTTTCCCGCAGGTCTTCGGGAATCTTCTCCCGAATTTCCTCAGGCAGTTTGTCGAGCCCCTTGCGGGCGCCGGTGATGGCTGCATCCTTCATGACTACCGGTGCGGGCGTGGCAATGGCCACCAGCAGCCACAACAGCATCGAGAGCACGAATCCTGCCGCTGCGCCAATCTCCAGCCAGAAAGCATGGTTTGGGCGATAATGCCGGATCACACCGTAGGCCAGCAGAAAAAGCAACATCGATGCCGAAGCCAACGCCATCAGTCCAATGTCGATCGCGCGATGCAACCGCTGCCGCGAGTGGCAATACTCGCACTGCGTCAAGTGCGCCTCGTAATCGCCGCGCATCTCCGGCGCAATTCCCGAAATGTCATAGCGCCATCCGGCAAGAATCTTGCCCACGACGCGGTCACTGCATTCTGCCATGTTGGAGGTCCTGCCCCGGGCACAAATCTCCGCCATGATCGGTACGACGAAGCCTATAAGCGTATTGCCGGTAGCGGTTCATGTTGTGTCGCGAGCACCAGTTGATTTCCTACAAAACTCCGCTGGTCGCCCAACGCACGCTCAGCCGTCATTCGCGCTACCGCAGGATGGTTGTTCTGTTCCGACAGGTGCGCCAGAATGAGGAATTCCGCACCTCCATCATAATCTTTTGTCAGAAAATCCGCGAGAGCGTCATTGGAAAGGTGTCCCACGCGGCTCATGACCCGCTGCTTCACCGCCCAGGGATACGGGCCTACGCGCAACATCTCTACATCGTGGTTGGACTCGATCATCAGTACCTGGCAGCCGCGGATGTGATGCTTTACGCTGGCCGGCATATAACCAAGATCGGTGCACACACCAACTTTGATGCCTTCACTGCAAAACGTAAAGCCCACGGGATCGACCGCATCATGCGGTATCGTGAACGGCATGACCGTCATGTCCCCAACCTGAAACGCGCAGCCCGCCTGAAAAGTTGCCAGCCTCTCCAGGTGGATCCGATTACCTGCGCCATCGCGCGAGTAGCGGCAATACGCGTCATGCGTAGCTGCGGTCATGTACACGGGAATCTTCAGCTTCTTGGCGAGCACGTGCAGACCGCTTACGTGGTCGGTATGTTCGTGGGTGATCAAGATGGCGTCGATCAACCTGGCATCCTCGCCGCATCGCGCCAGGCGCCGCAGCAACTCGCGGCACGACAGTCCTGTATCCACCAGCAGGCGGCTCCCGCTGCTGGCAACCAGCGTGCAATTGCCTCGGCTGCCGCTCGCCAGCACCGTTACAGAGACTGCCATGAAGTGGAGAATAACTGGAACTTCACTGAAAAGGTAGTGACCATCTGGTAACGCGATGGTATGCGGGGAATATGGGTGTCCCAGTTTTGCACAACTATTACACTTCCTGCACACCTTATACACAGTCCACCAATGTTTTCTGCTTGAGACTCTCCGGCGGCTGGACTATCTTGACCCGCATCTGGCACGGCTGTTTAAACCCCGCATGGGTGGCGGGCAGTCTCGATCGCAGGACGACATTCGTTCGGGTGCCGGCAGCCCCGAACGATGTCATCGCCTGCGGGGTTCACACCTCTGTGAACCCCGCGGGCACCTCAAGGATCTGGCGCCATCCACCCGAAATCAGTTCGAGTTCTGTGTGCGTTTTTGTGTGGGCCCACTCGGTGGCGACTGATCGCCACCCATCTCCCCCGCCCGCACGGCAACAACGCACACCGCGCCTCGCGAAGCAGACTCGGATTGATGACCGCTCTGGCAGCGGGAAATGGGGGGACCGGCGTTCACGACGCCCGGGTCCCACGAAGTGCCCTTGTTGCACTTCGTTGGGTGGTTCAGCCGCGCCTCAGAGTGCGACCCGCGAGTGGCTGGCTCGCCGGTCGCACTTCGTTTCTGCGGCGAGATTCGGATAAGCTCCCGGCGAGGTGCTCTTGAACACCACTCTTTCTCCCATGCTCTCTGTGCGCCGCGGCAAGGACGCAGTCGCGTTCTACGAAGCGGCCTTTGACGCCAGAGTCTTATTTCGCCTCGACGGCGAGGATGGCAGCCTAGTCGCGCAGTTTTCTCTCGGCAAATCGCAATTCTGGATTGCCGACGAATCTCCCGGGCACAAGAACTTCAGCCCCGAAACTCTCGGCGGTGCAACCACACGCATGGTGCTGGTGGTGGACGATCCCGACGCCGCATTTGCCCGCGCCATCACCGCCGGCGCAACCGAAGTTGTGCCCCTAACCGACCAACCCTACGGATGGCGCGTCGGTCGAGTCGTCGATCCCTTCGGACACCACTGGGAAATCGGCAAACCGCTCAGTTCATAACTAGCGCTTCATCGTGAGCGAAGACGGGCACCAGGGTCCCGGCGAAGCGTGCAGTTGCGCCTCCGGGGGCTGCCTAGTGCGTCGGAGTCGAGTTGAGGCGTATGCTAGGCGTGCCCAGGGTCCCCAGCGGGTGCTGTGTATGCACGTGCTGAGGTGAATGTGAGCCGGGCGCCGAAATCCCGAGCGAGCCAAGCGAGTCGAATGGAGACCTGCTGTTCGCATTAGCAAAACCTGATTCGGGTGCCGTTCTTTTCCCCATTTTTTGGGAAACGAGGTTTATGCACAGCGCGCTCACAGCATTTCGGAAGAAATCTTCGGTTCCGTGTCACCGAGCGTCAATCTGGTCATTGCACGACGGCCAATTAACTCGCTACGCTTTCTAGGTCTCGCAATGGCCACCACCGACTACAGTCTCGCACGCGGACTGCCTGCCAGCATCGACGCCGAGCGCTCTATCCTCGCCGCGATCCTGCTCGACAATCTGCTCTTCGATCAGGCGGCTGAACTCAAGTCCGACGATTTTTCCCTGGACGCTCACCGCCGCATCTTTGCGCGCATGCGCGACCTGCAGGACACCGGCCGTCCGGTTGACATGATCACGCTGGCTGAAGAGCTCGATCGACGAAAAGAGGTTGAAGCAGTCGGGGGCATCGCCTATCTCTCTTCGCTCATCGACGGTGTACCCGAGCGTCCCAGCGTCGAGCACTACGTTCGTATCGTGCGTAACAAGGCGCTCCTGCGCGGGCTCATCAATATCGCCCAGAACGCCATTGCCGAGGCCATCGACGACTCCGACGAAGCGGAAGAGGTCATCAACCGGGCCGAGCAAAAGATCTTCGAGTTGTCGGACAACCGCCTCGGCGAAGGCTTCTCCAACATTCCCACCATTATCCGCAACTCCTTCGGCTCGCTCGACGCCCTCTACGCTCGCGGGCAGGAAGTCACTGGCCTCCGCACGTATTACACCTTGCTCGACAAGATCACCAGCGGACTTCAGAAGTCAGACCTGATCATCATCGCCGCGCGCCCGTCCATGGGCAAAACCTCGCTGGCCATGAACATCGCCGAGAATGCCGCAGTGGAGGGTGGCAAAGTGGTCGGCGTATTCTCGCTGGAAATGTCGAAGGAAGCGCTGCTGATGCGCATGCTCGCCTCGCACTCCGGCGTGGATTCCCACCGCTTGCGCACCGGATTCATCACCCGCGAGGACAAGGAGAAACTCACCGGCGCCACTGAGAGCCTGATGCAAGCCAAGCTCTACATCGACGACACGCCCGGAATCTCGATCACGGAGATGCGCTCCAAAGCGCGCCGCCTGCAGCAGCAGGAAGGTCTTGATCTGCTGATCGTCGACTACCTTCAGCTCATGTCGGCCGTGCCTATCGGCGGCAAGCGTTTTGAGAACCGCACCCAGGAAGTCTCGGCCATCTCGCGCGGCCTCAAGGCCATCGCCAAGGAACTCAAGGTGCCAGTCATTGCGCTCTCACAGCTCAGCCGCGCTCCCGAAAGCCGCGGCGGAGACCATCGTCCGCAACTCTCTGACCTGCGCGAATCAGGTTCCATTGAGCAGGACGCCGACCTCGTCGCCTTCATCTTCCGCGAAGAGGTCTACAAGAAGGACGATCCCGAGCTCGAAGGTCTCGCTGAGATCATCATCGCCAAGCAGCGTAACGGCCCCACCGGCGTCATCAAACTGGCGTTTCTCCACTCCTGCACCCGCTTTGAGAACCGAGCCGAAGAAAACGAGTACATCGGGTAGGCTCGGAGCATGCCCCACATTTGCCTTCTCTTTTGGCAAATGTGGGATCTGTCGCACTCCCTGCAAACTTACGGGTGAAAGGTGTTAGCTGACAGCGAAACTGGCGACGGGCTACTGGTAACTGTCACATGCAGCTGCAACTCACCCGCACGTCAGACTTACTTCGCGTTCTCGCTCCACTTCACACTGAGCAGCGGCACGCCGGCTTTTTCCACCTTGATCTGGTTCTTCCGCACCTGCACTTTGCCGGTGGTCTTGTCAGCCAGTCGGAGACTGGCATCCAGGTTGGGCAACTGATGAGGATGAGATGTCGGTGGTGGTCCTGGCACAAAAACCATACCTGGCGGCGGCCCAATCGGGACCATGCGCGCCGCCTGGCTGTCCACCATAGCCGCCAATACTCCATCTGGCACGTGATGCTGTTTCAGGCCGATCAAGGCATCGGGGGTGGTAACGAAGTTCGCTCCGGAGACTTCGATGTCACGCACAATCACGTTCTCTGGAATTCCGGCGTCGGCCATCTTCACGATATCGGAATTCGTCAGCGGACGACTCATCGGGCCTTGTGCAAAACAGAACCCAGTAACCATCAACAAGAAGGCCAAAGCGAAGGGAACTCGTTTCAAATCAGGACAATGCATCTGCGGTAACTCCGTTGTGCATAGAATCTAAACCCGCCAACCCCTTATCCGTGCCTCATTAAGCCCGCCGCGGCGGGGTAACGCCTTCCTTTGGCACTAAGCTGGGAAGACAACCCTCAAAAAGACAAGGCTAGGCCTTACCCAAAGAACGTTCCCATTGCGACACCTTGCAGAAAATAGTTTACTGCTTCGTCCAAGTCACCCCGCCATTGCTGGTGGAATAGTTTCCTCCGCTATTTGTCTCCACTTCGCCGTTCTGGGCATCGCTGAAGCGAATCGACACAATCGCTCCCGTCTCCACAGCGCCGGCATTCGCGAGCGCGACCCTGTCCCACTGCAGTCCGTTGTCGCTCGAATGGAACAACATGCCATCATTTCCTCCTGCCCACACTTCGCTGCCCACGACCGACACCACGCGAAACCCGGCGGTCTGATCTGCCAGTACCCTTGTCCATCCGTCAGCAGTGAGATGCTCCAGCTGTCCCTGCGAGCTAATGCGCCAGGTGGAATGTTGTGTGCGCGCAGCGCTCGTCACGAGTCGATTCATCGACATGTTCAACGAGTCTATCTGCGGTTGGCCGGAGCTTGGCGCGAAACCGCTGGCCTTGGGAGCCGTCAAGATGGGGCGGGCGAGTGCACCGTTAATCGCGATCGTGTGCGAATCAGCAGCGGGTGTTGCAGGTTGGGCACTCGCGCGCTGTTCCTTACTCGGCCGCGGCGCCGGCGCCTGGTCGCTGAGCCCGATCACTTCGCCGGGTGTCGGTGTGATCCTCCCTGCACGCGGAACAGAGGCTTGCTGCGCCGCCGCTTGAGTTTTCATCTTCGGTGCCGCTGGAGCAGCCTCAGGTGCTGCGTTTTGGCTGGGTTTCTCAGGCTCTGCCTTTTCTGGATAGCGGTTCCCAAGCGCTGGTTCGCTCTGCAAAGCCACTTGGCGCGCTCTAGGAACCGCCGTGAAACGCTGCCCAACAAACAATCCACCAACTACCAAGCAGACTGCAGCAGCAGAAGTCGCCCAGACCCATCGTGACGCCCACCACCTCGGCTTCGCAACCACTGCCGGACTCGTCATCGCCGCTACAGCATACGGCGCTACCGGTCTGCTGGGTGCATCTCGAAATTCTGCCGCTACCAATTCATCCTCTGGCTCAGAGGCCTCCGGAGCTGTATTTGCTAGGAACACTACTTCCCGGCATTCAGCGCAACGCCCTAGATGATCGGCGACAAGTTCCTTGTCCGGCGCTGTCAGCGACTGCTCGGCAAAGGCTGTCAGCAGATCCGAAGAAGGATGCTCCGCCGGCTTTGCCGCACTGGCAAGTGCATCGAGCATCGGCTTGGGAAGCTTGTCGTTCATCCCTGGGATTCACCCTTCTTTTGATAGAACGTCGAATCCGGCGGACCTTGCTCTAGAGTTTCACGCACCTTCACCCGAAGGTCACGCACCTCGACATCCTCCATCACCTCGTCGGCCTGGCGCCCTGTCATGCCCGACTGCATCAGCCGCTTCCGTATCCTCTTTCGCGCCGCGCTGGTGATGCGTACCAGCTTGCGGCTGATGGTCGATTCATGTACTCCCAGCAGCTTGGCAATTTCCGCCAGCGTCCTGTGGTCGAGATAATACGCGGCCAAAAGGAGTCGCTCATTGGCATCGAGGGCGGCCAACTCTGCCGAAACAGCTGCTTCAACTCGGGGATCGATAGCCACACACTCCGCCTGCGCGATAGCAAATTGCGCGCCACCCTCCACTGCGGCGTCCAGACTGGTTTCACGTCGCGTACCGCGATACCGATTGATGTACTCCTGGGCGACAACAACTCGGAGCCAGCCTTGCAACGAGCCTCGCCCCTGGTAATAAAGCAGCTTCGAAGTTCGTTGCTGGCCTTTGGCATCCACTCCGTACAGCTCCGCGTACAGCGAATCAGCAAGAATGCGCGCCTCACTCTCCACAGGCGCGATCTTGTACGCCGACTCGTATAGGATGTTGCGATACCGGTTGAGAAACACCTCCCAGGCGTGCTCACTCCCTAGCGCGCAGGCACGGGCCAGGACCAGTTCTTCCAGGCGCAACGATTGCAGGAAGCTGAGCTCAGAAGCAGCGTCGTCAAACGGCCCTGCCTGTGCCGCAATCTGCGCCAGCATAGCCGCCAGCGCCATTCGGTCGAGCCCGACTTCCGCCGCACCACAGGCGCCGTAATGTTCGGCAACGAACTCTCGTAGTGCAGCCGAAGGCTGTTCCCCAAGGGTTCCGGCAGGTGAGGTCAGGGCCATGTGTGCGAAATCGTATCAATTTGCGCGCAAGAATAACACCGCGCCGCGTTCTACCCTCAGAGACGCACTGGCGAGTCCAGTGTGAGCCGAAATCGCCGTCTCGGCCGGCGGCGTATCTCGGGAGGTGAAGATGAACTATCTGTTGCTGGCGCCGTTTGCTCTCGCGCTTTTGTCTGCGACTATTGCCACTGCGGGTACATCAGCCCACGATTACAAAGTCCTGCCGGCCATCACTAAGAGCAATCTCAGTCTCTTCCCTATCGTTGGAGGCGCCGAGCTCAACACCGCCGCATTCCTGACGCTCGACGAAGGACTTCGCTCCGGACAGGTTGTCATTACCGAGACGGGAACCACCACCACCCCCCTCGTTCGCCCCAGTCCGCATTACCCTCTGCCGAATCCTTCCGGTCAAGTAAATCGGCTAGCCTTGCTCAACAACTCCGATCGCCCCCTGCTGCTGCTTGCCGGCGAGGTCGTGACCGGCGGGAAGCAGGATCGTGTCATCGGCGTCGACGGCATCGTTCCGCCAAAATCAGAACCTGTCGACCTGTCCGTCTTCTGTGTTGAACCCGGCCGCTGGGTCGCTTCCTCCCAGCGCTTCGCCAGTTTGGGGTCGGCCATGGCGCAGCCCAGCGTGCGCCGACCAGCCATGGCCGCGCGCGATCAACAGCAGGTATGGAACGGCGTTCGTTTGGCTTCACGTGAGTTCGCAGCCGCGGCCCCGGCTGCCTCCGCTGCTCTCGCAGGCACCTCCTCCTATGCCACGGTCATGCAGAATCCGGAGGTCGAGAAGAGGGTCGCTTTTGTCGCCGCCGATTACGACGGCCTGTTACGTGAATTGCGGAAGGTTGGTGCCAAGGGAGTCGTAGTCGCCATTAATGGCCAGATCACCTGGGCGGACGTCTTCGCCAGCACGAGCTTGCTGGAGAAATACTGGCAGAAGCTGATCCGCTCCTACGCGGCCGAGTCGCTGACGAACGCTGGCTCGAGCGGCGACGTCGATCAGAAACAGGCGCAGGCGTTCCTCGACCTGCTACAGGGAACCCGCGAAGTGACCGAGACCGAACCCGGAGTCTTCCGCCGCACCGAAATTTCCGGCGACGGCTACAAGGTATTTACGCTGAGCTCGCTCTTGCCCAAAGCCGAGTACACCGTGCATATGGCCAAGATGTCTTATGAGCAGACAGCTTCTCGCAACGTGCGCCCCCTACTGCGCAGGCCTTAACAGATTGGTGTGAGGTGCCTTCGAATGGCTCAATCAAGAAACGCGACCGACTGGACTCCACTGACCTCGAAGCGTTTGCGGCAGCGCAGGTTCTTGCAGGCGACGAGATCATCGCGGCGGACCATGTAGGAACGTGCCTTGGCAAAGCGTGCCCGGTCGCGCTCGTCAGCCCGGCCGGGTAGCTGCTTCTTCTTTATGCGGATCGACCAACCGATATCGTACTCTGCAGATTGGCGGCAGTGGGGACAGGTCAGACTGGCTTTCCGGGTCTCCTGCCGCTCGTCGAAAAAATCGCGCTCTTCCATGAGGCCTCCGCGCACATCGCCTGCCGCAAGGCAACGAAGGCGCAGCCCCATTACACCATACTCGTATGTGGCAGCTCTGTGATGAGGTTGTTGCAGCCGCGTTCCGTGCCCTCTTGGAGGAGCGGCACTTCGTCCCAAAAACCGCGCCATTGCCGTCTTATGGTGCTAACATTCGCCGACAGGAGGCGCTTATGCTTGGCCTTCTTCTTCTCTCGCTGGCATTTGCCGGATCAGCGGCTGCCTTGGATCAGAGTTCGCCCGCCACTCTGGCGGAACCCGGTCACTCACTGCCACCTGGTTTTGAGATCACGGAAACACCCGCGCAGTCGTTCGATAAGATGGAGCTGCACCCGAGCTCGGATATCTGCTACAAAATTCGAGCGTTTGTCTTTTCCCAAGATGCATATCCAAAATTCCTGCGGGAAACCACATGCGGTCCAAAGATACCGCAATCGCGGCGCACCCAAGGCTATAGGCCGATCTTGGTGCCACCGCAGAAGCGCGAGACCGCGACCGCACCTACGAAGAGGTAACCGGCTTCAGGATTCGCCTACTCGCCACCAGCAACCAGCGTAGGGATCGAGAACGTTACCTTTGAGACCTTTTTTCTTGTGCGGCATGAAGGTCGTGGGGCAGTTTGGGACAAGCAGCGTGAAGGGGATGCGGTTCAGATCGTCTGCCGTTAACGGGCTGCGCTCCAGCGCCAACTCCCATGTTCTGGCGACTTTCCATCGTAGATCGGGGCGGTGAATCCATTTCCAGGGGCCATAGCTTCTTTACGGCTTCGCGCACTGGAATTCCTCCACGCCAAATCAAGGCAATTCGTGGCTAAGCTAGGCAGGCAGGTTTCCGCGATTTAGCCAAACTGACATTCCTATCACTTGGCAAGAGTGGCTTGCTATGAGGCGCGTCACAAACTCCAGGTGACGCTCTCCAGTTGGCGGGTAATTTGCTGCGCGGGAGTTTCGGGAGAAAAGCGTAAAGGCTTGCCAATAATAACCTTAAGCTCGCCCCAGTGTGCGATCTTGCGGCCCGAGGTCTTCATTTCAAAAAGACCATCAATGCGCAAAGGAACCACAGGGATATCCAGCTTTTGTGCCAGCAGGCCGACTCCGGAACGAAAAGGCGACGGCTTGCCATCCTGCGTGCGGCGCCCCTCAGGGAAGACGACAACACTGTAGCCGCGGTCCACCGACTCGCCAGCGAAGGCGAAGCTCTCGCGCACGCCCGACTGCTGCGGCAACGGGAAGACGTTGAAAAGGGCGACCACAAGGTAGTAGCCGGCCTGCTGCCATAAGCGGGCAAAGATGCTCATGCCGTCTGGCGGACGCCACATTCCCCAGAGGCGCTCACCCAGCATGCCGACAGCAAGCCTATGACGAATGTGTGCCGGCAGGGCAATCAGGACGAAACCGACATCGATGTAGGTGACATGGTTACAGGTAATGAGCAGCGGGCCTTTCACGTCATGAAGGTTTTCGCGTCCGATGATTTTTGGATGCGCCATGATGAGCGTGGCCGGTAGGGAAAGCAGGTAATAGATAAAGACTCGGATCCACGTAATCGGCCAGCGCTGGGCCCAGCGGGCATAGCGGTATCCACTCTGCTGGGTGCGCTGGGGTTCATGCAGAAGACGTTCCAGTTCGCCAATCGTGCCGACTCGCGCGAAGTTGGCCTCGCTCAGGTCGACCTGGTAGCGGTCTTCCAGGGCGCTCATGAGTTCGACGCGGTCCATCGAGCTAAGGTTGAGGTCGTCTTCCAGTTTGACATCGCCGGCCAGTGCACCCAGGCTTCGACCCGTGATTCGGCTAATCAGATCCGCCAGGCTACCCGGTTGGGCAAGCCCTGCAGGCGATGCTCCAAATCTTTGCTGCACGGAGCGCTGAATTAAGTCGATCTTTGGCTTCTGCGTAGGCGTTCGCGGAAAGTCCTGATCGGGCCACACCACCCAGCGCCTCATCTGCTGGAATTCGGCCAAATGCTGGTTGGCGCGCGCAACAACTGCCGCGGGATTTGCTGCAGCATGGTCCAGCAAAAATACGGCAACAGGCTCGGCATTTCCGCCTTCTTCAAGGCCGACGACCAGGCAATCGCGCACCTCGGGTTGCTGCCGCAGAACGGCTTCGAGGTCGTCGGGATAAATGTTCATCCCTTCGCGATTGACGATGACGTTCTTCTTGCGTCCCTTGAAATAGAGGTTGCCTTCGGTGTCGAGAGCTCCCAGGTCTCCGGTACGAAACCAGCCATCCTGACCAAGCACCGGTTTCAGCTCCTTGCCCTGCCAGTACCCGGCCGCAACATTGGCCCCGCGCACGAGGATTTCCCCGTTCTCATCCAGTCTCATCTCACGCCCCTCTAGCACCTTTCCGATTGAGCGCTTTCCGGTTTTGAACGGGTGGTTGAGGGAAATCAGCGAGGTGGTCTCTGTCAAGCCATAACCTTGGATCACAACGAAGCTCAACCTACGCCAGAACTCCTCCGTGTCGGCGTCCAGCGCCGCCCCGCCGGAAATGAAGGCCCAGAACTTCCAGCCAAACTGGTTGTGAATCTTCCGGAAGCGCCACCAGCGCTTGGTGAAGTGCTCGTTTTTCGCAGCCTCGATCTGGCGGAACCATTTGTTTTTACCCGCCGCCTCCATGTTGCGCTCGATCTTGTCCTTGAGCGATTGCATGAGGCGGGGCACAGCCACAACCACAGAGACGCGCTCCTTCTTGACGGTGCGCATCACGTCGCTGGGATTCAAAGTGTCGTGAAACAGCACAGTGCCGGCCAACAGTTGGGGAAGGAACATCCCGAGGAACTGCCCAAAGACGTGACTCAGTGGCAGTAGATTGAGAAAGCGCAGTGGGTGAAAGATGCGCTCATACTTCAGATATCCGGCGATTTCGCGTTCAAGCGGCTCGAGATTGGCAAGAATGTTGCGGTGGGTAATGACGACACCGCGTGGCTCAGCCGTCGTACCAGACGTGAAGACGATCTCTACGACATCGTCGTGCGATACGTTGGGGACGAACGGCGCGGCGGAGTATTGCGTGAGTTCGTCGCGCAGAGCGTCGAGCTCCGCAAATGGAACACCGGGAACTAGATGGTGGAGAGAACCCACGCACAGTTTTGCATCCACCTGCTCGACTACACGCGCTGCGAAATCTGGGGCAGAGATCTTGTCGATCGGTACGACAATGGCGCCACGCAGCAGGCATCCAAAGAAAGCAACGACCCATTCGGCGCAGTTCTCTCCCCAGATGAGGACTTTGTCATCCTTCCCGATGCCCTTGCTTTCCACTAAGCGAGCGAAGCGGTAAGCGTTCGAAACGACGTCCCCGTAGCTCCAGCGCTGCACGCGATAGCCGCGGCGAAATACATACGCCGTTTCACTGCCGTGGCGATGAAAGTTATCGAGGTATTCCAGGATGCTGGCGCGTGTCATCGCTCCAACAGTTTAACTGTAGCAATGACCATCGAGTTCCGACCAGGCGCATGGCCCTGGGGAGAACCGCGGGCACCCAGGCAGAATCGCAACGTTTACGACCAGCGACGAATTTCCTTACTCTGCGCCTTGAGGAGGTCGCGAAAAACATCAATGACCTCGCGGACCTCAGGCACGGCCAGTCCGCAATGCAGCTGCTTGCCTTCTCGCCGGGTTAACACGACACCCGCCGATTTTAGGACTGCGAGGTGCTGTGAAAGGTTCGCTTTCGAAATGCCCAAGCCCTGTTGCAATTCTGCCGCCCAGCGCTCACCCCGCATCAGCATCTCCATCAAGTGTAAGCGCGTAGGATTGGCAAAAGCTTTACAGATCATGGCCTGACGTTCAAAAAACTCCCGGTCTCCATCGGATTTACGCTTGGTTCCCACGGGATCCCCCAAATGCCGCCCTTCGAGGACTCACAATGTCTCTCGCTTTCGAAACATTGCTCTCGATTTTTAAGCTACCGCCACCAGCAACTGATGTCGATATGAGTTTCCAGTTTTTCCCGAAAGATTCCCGTTTTGAATTTCGAACCTCGCTCAGGCATTTCCAAACGGATGTTCCAGCGAAGGACTACGAGGAGTCAAAAGTTCGGCGCCATTCGAGGTGATGTGCATGTCGTCCTCAATGCGCACTCCAAATTCGCCCGGCAAGTAGATGCCCGGCTCGTCACTAAACGTCATGTTCGCCTGTAGCGGAAGCGTGTTACCCGGAACCAGGTATGGCCACTCGTGGCCATCGAGCCCCATGCCATGCCCGAGGCGATGGGTAAAGTACTTGAAACCCGGCCCGTAACCTGCACCAATAATGACGTTGCGCGCGGCGGTATCGACCCCCTCACAGGGCAGCCCGGGACGCGCAGTACTTAAGGCCGCGCTCTGCGCCCGATAAACAATGTCGAAGATCTGCTTCATCTTGTCGCTAGCTTTACCCAGGACGAACGTCCGGCTAATGTCCGAGGCATATCCATCCACGGTGCAGCCGCCATCCATGAGCACAATCTGTCCTTGCGTGATCTTCTGCGGGGCGATTGAGCCGTGGGGCGCTGCGGAATAAGCACCAACCTGAATGTCGGCTCCACCTTTAAAGCCCAACCTGCCGTGCGCGGTCTCCACCAAAGACGAAAACTCGTCCTGTGTCATGCCATCGTGCATGGCATTGTAAGCAGCCTCATAGGCGGTGATAGATACTTTGGAAGCTAAACGCATCAGCGCAAGCTCGTGTTCACTCTTGATCATGCGGCATCCCGCCGTCACCGGTGTCGCGCTGGCCATTTGCATCGCGGGAAGATGTCTTGCAATGCCGTCGCTGAAGACGAACTGTGTCTTCTCCTCAATCCCCAGCACGCCCGTCGTTATCCCTCTCTCGCGCAGTCCATCGGCTACAAGCTGGTAGGGGTCCTCATTCTCCTGCCACATTCGAACTTGCGCGTTCGCCCCGAAAGGCCCGGTGGAGATCTGCTCCCGGGCGCGACCTTCTTCAAAAGCCGGACACACAAAAAACCCCTGTCCCTTGGCGGGCAGAATGAGCCCAAAGAAACGCTCGCTGGTCCACCAGCGCACGGCACTGTAGTACGTCAGCGAACTTCCGGTAGTGATCCCGATTGCCTGTAACTTGTTCTGGGCCATCAACTCCTGCGCCCGCTCGACGCGGGTCTTACGCTCCTCCACCGTTATAGGGACGGCTTGGTCCTTCATCGACTTCAAACTGGCAATCGAGGGCGGCAAATTGGAATCGCACTCCAGGGCGGCAGATAGCGGGGTGACAGCAGCCGCAACGGCGCCAGTAGTTCCTAATTGCAAGAATCGACGACGCGAAAATGGCATCATGGCAATCGAGTGTATCGCGAGCGAGCTATCCTGCGAAGAACAAAGCAGCCAGTGAGATGGGATAAACGCCGGATGGCACTAATACTCTCGACCCGTCCTGCCAATGATATGCCTAAGCCTGAATTCCGAAACTCCGCGTTTTGTTTTCTCGTAGACATTTGAGACAACAGGGGGATGAGACAAGATGCAGGGGACAATTCAGTCCCGCGCGAGATCAGCGCCCTGTTGTCGAACCAGCGGCTGA
>Ga0306920_100001370_pt1 | contig 30165 bp, 26 predicted proteins | sample flu12Cox44000170_FD_204666 | JGI IMG/M metagenome (GOLD analysis project Ga0306920, IMG submission 204666) | Lab enrichment of tropical soil microbial communities from Luquillo Experimental Forest, Puerto Rico - flux4day.12C.oxic.44.000.170 (v2)... | ecosystem: Environmental > Terrestrial >... | reverse complement strand
GGGGTCCGGCCGTGTCGATTCGTAAGGGTCGCAGAGTGGTACGAATTATTCCGCGTGTTCTGCTTACGCTGGCAGTTCTTGCGCTTGGCGGTTTTGTGCTTCTCGTGCTGACAGGCTTGTGGGACCGTTACGAAAAGGAAACCGCAGCGTTGGGTTTCAGCGGGATTCACGAGCGGTATGTGGCATGGCAAGCCGGTTCTTCCAGGAAGCGCCGCTCAGCCGCCCGAACCGAGAGCGCGCGGCAAGCGGCGGTTCCTCAAGAGCAAAATGTGCCAGCGCGGGTCCTCCAGGAGGAGAAGTTGGTCGGCACTGGAGCGGTGGGAAGCGCCAACCAAGGCATGTCCGTCGCGCTGTCAGCCGACGGCAACACCGCCATCGTGGGTGGACCAGGCCCCAACAATGCGGATCGCGATCGCTCACCTGTTGTGGGCCCTGCGGGCGCGGCGTGGGTATTCACGCGCAGCGGCACTGTGTGGAGGCAACAAGGTAATAAGCTGGTCGGCACCACCAGCGACTATGGAGGGGGATTATGGTCCCAGGGTGCTTCCGTCGCATTGTCGGCTGACGGCAACACGGCTCTCGTGGGCGGGCCGAGCGACAATAGGACGACGGGAGCGGCGTGGGTGTTCACGCGGAGCAGCGGCCTCTGGACGCAGCAAGGCAACAAGCTTGTGGGCGCTGGCGGACATCGTGCTGGTGAAGGTGCATTGCCACTGGGCCAAGGAATGTCCGTGGCGCTATCCGCTGACGGCAACACCGTCATTGTCGGTGGGTGGCGGGCCGAGGGGGCATGGGTGTTCACGCGCGCGGGCGATGTCTGGACCCAACAGGGAAACAAATTGGTCGGCAGCGGTGCGGTGGGAAGCGCCCGCCAAGGGATGTCCGTGGCGCTGTCGGCGGACGGCAACACGGCCATCGTGGGCGGGTGGTCCGACAACGGAAAGACTGGCGCAGCGTGGGTATTCACCCGGACTAACGGTGTCTGGACCCAGCAAGGAAACAAACTGGTCGGCACTGGCGCTGTGGGAAGCACTTGCCAAGGCATGTCAGTGGCGCTGTCTGCCGACGGCAACACCGCCATCGTGGGCGGCCCCGGCGACAACCGTTGGAGTCGATCGATCCCGTCCGACCTCGGCGCCGCAGGGGCGGCGTGGGTTTTCACACGCACAGGCGGTGTGTGGGCCCAGCAAGGCGATAAGCTGGTTGGCACCAGCGCCCGCCAAGGCATATCCGTCGCACTGTCGGCCGACGGTAATACCGCAATCGTCGGAGGGATTGGCGATGAGCGGGGTGTCAGCGCGATCTCGGTGTTCACCCGCAGCGGCACTCAGTGGGCCCTGAATAAGGATCTGATCGACACCAGCGCACTGCGAAAATCTTCAACCGCTGTCGCATTATCCGCCGATCGGAGCGTCGTGATAGTCGGCGAACCTGACGAGAATGGCGGTGTCGGCGCGGCCTGGGTATTGGCACGCAATAGTGGCACCGGGGCGATTCGACCGTAGATCGTTGATTGGGTGCGCCGGCTTCGTTCCCGCCGGCCCTCCTGCGACGAAACCAGAGCGGAGACAGCAGATATGCGCTTCCTCCTCGGGCTAATCATTGGCTGCCTGCTGACAGTTGGCGGCGCCTATATTTCCGACAAGATGTCCTCCTCGACGCCCGATGCAAAGCCCATAGTGAACTGGGACGTGGTGGCCAAAAACTGGGACCAGCTCATGACCTTGGCACGTGAGGGCTGGAACAAGATTACTGGCTGATCAGTCGAAGCTCAGTCGGGGCGATCAATCAGACCGGGGATTTCGATTTTTACGAGCCCGCTCAGCGACCGAGCGAAGGTGTGCTCGCCGGCGCACGGCGATGGTGCGTGATCGATCTCGCCGTGCGCTGGGCAATGGTGCGGGATACCCGCGTCGTACCAAGCGATGATCCCGTCACCTATACGTTCGTCGACGGCAAGCTCAAGAGCCTGGAATCATGAGCCACCTGCGGCGGCACTGGGATGAGTTCGTGCGCGGCTTCGGAGCAGCGCGAGACCTCCCGCCAATCGCCGAGCGCGAGCCGGCTGAGCAAGTTGGATCGAGAGTTCGAGGAGGAGCATCTTGAGAGCGGATGTGCCAAGTGCTTCTCGCGCGCCCTTCCTCGGTGGGCCCGCACACAGTAGGGCACATTACATGGATGTTGGTGACACGTCTTAAAATCAGCTTGCTATGATAGGCGTTCTAGACATTGGGGCGGCGCATGCAGTACGCTGTGTGCCAAGTAGGCATGCAAACGAATGCCAGAGCATACCTGCGAGAGTTAGCGTGTTTCGTCAGCGTCGAGACGATGTAGCCAATAGGACGTGTTTGAAGAACTTTCCGGCTGACTAGGCACGCAAGAAAAGGCTCGTATCCGATGAGCAAGGCAAACAAAACCAACCTCGACTTTCGTCACGATCTTTCCAGTGACTTCGTGCAGGACTTGGCCGCCGACTGGAAAGAGAATGGCAGGAGCACCATTGCCAAGGTACGCGAGCAAACGCCAGACCGGTATTGCGAATTGATCGCCAAAGTCGTGCCGAAGGAAATGCTGATCAGCGCAGACCGAGCCGGCGACGACTTCCGAGATTGTGAGAACCAGAGCGACATCGCCATCAACCTGCTGAAGCAAGTTGGATTGCCAGATGGTGCTGCTACGCCAAGCATGATCGAGGCCGCTGTCGAGGCGCAATTGGCCTTCGTCGCGCAATTGGAAGAGATCGTAAAAGGCAATTGACCAATGGCAATGCCGGTGCAGCTGAGATATGCGCGCCGGCCCAAGAGATCGGAACCGCGGCCTACCGTCGAATTGATGCCGGCAATCAGCATCAACGATCTACGTGACGTCGTCCCGCTCAACTACGCCACCAACACCTATTCGAACCCGTTCCGCTATCCACAGGTGCGGCATATCCGCCTTTCGTATCACAGCGCTGAGATCGTTGACCATCACGACCGGGTCCAGGTTTTCGGGATCCGGTGGGTCAGAACCGGGTTCGGAGTGCGGCGGCGGCTTTTCGTGTGCTCCTGCGGCCGCGGCGCCGTTCGTCTGTTCGCTCGATATGGCACCTACGCTTGCAAGGCTTGCCACAAGGCCCTCCACCTGTGTCAGCGGCAAAGCAGTAAGGGCCGCAAGCGCCTCCGGGCCTGCAAGCTGCGCCTGGAGCTCGGAGGGCTGCCTGACGTCAACGAGGCGCTCGCCCCCAAGGCCAGGTGGCGGCATCGCAGGACCCACCAGCGCCTTCGCCGGCAGGTCCAGGCGCTAGAGGCGGCGATCGGGTCCAGGCGCTTTCGCAGGCCCCTCGATATCCGGGTTTTCGCCTATCACGTCGGTTAGCTGGACGTCGGAACAGCCCGGGAACGGTTTGCTACCATTTTGCTACCCAATTCCGTCGCACGGGGTGATCTGAGGTGACCTGAGCTGGAAACTCAGGTCGCAGAAATCCCGATAAGATGGGCCGATCTGACCCGAGGTGGTATGGAGTGAGCTAGCAATTCGCGAATAAGGCGACCGGTCATGGAGGATTAAATGCCTGCCGGCGGCAAGTTTGGCTGCCCATTGCAGTCAACGGAGAGACCGGCACATCCCGCTGGGCAGCTGGCGGGCAAGCCAGATCGGATTGTCCGCGCGGGCAAGTATAGCAGTGAGTCCGCAGGAAGGGGAGGGTGATCGTGTGGCTGGCGGCAAAGGGCATAAAGAAGAAATAAACAGCAGTCGCGACATCCGAACCCTGTCGTTCCGGCCGAGTGAGCGCAGCGAGCGAGAGCCGGGACCCAGTAATCACCGCCTCACGGTCGAGTAGCAACCGCTCGCGCCCTGATTACTGGGTCCCCGCTTTCGCGGGGACGACATGGGTGTGGGGCTAATCAGCCCAACATATTCTTTGGATAATTCGCGCGGCGCAAAACGCCGTCGCGCGCCTCCTCGGCGAGGCGCAGCACGCGCGGCACGTCGACGCCCACCAGGCTGCCGCGCCACTTCTTCACCTTGCCGCCGATCAACACCGTCTCGACGTGGCCCGGGTTCATCATGTTCACCACCGCCATCGGCGCGTTGTTGAGCGGCCAAAGGTCGAGGCGGTCGGCGCGCAATACAACGATATCGGCCTCCTTGCCCGGGGTGAGCGTGCCGATCTTGCCGTCAAGATTGGCGCAGCGCGCTCCCTCGATGGTGGCGAACTCGAGCACGTCGCGGCAGGAGAGCAGCGGCGGCAGGTTCTGCTCGCCCTTGCGCGCGCGCTGCAGGACCAAGAGGCGCTGCAGCGTGAAGGTCGAGCGCATGACGGTGAAGAAATCCTGCGCGATGGTGACGCCGTGGTCCGAGCTCAGCGACGGCCGCAGGCCATGGTCGAGCGCCTCTTGGACCGCCGGCATGCCGTGGCCCATGGCCATGTCGATCGGCGCGCAGATCGAGATGCGGCCGCCGCTGTCCTTGATCAGCCGCCACGCCGCCTCCTCGAGGCCGAGGCAATGGATGTATTCGTCACCGGCGCGCAGCAGTCCGGCGCGTCCCAATTCGAGCAAGGGCGCGTTGACGTTGCTGCCGACGAGATGCTGCACGATCGGGACGCCGATCTCGCGCGCCAGCGCAAACACCGGGGCATTGAGATTTGCCGTCAGCGCGAGCGTGAGCGGCTGGTCCTGGGAGCTGAAATACGTGCGCTGCAGCCGTTTGATGTCCTGCGGATATTGCGCGGCGGGGCCGGCGCCGCGGTGATAGGCAAAGACCGCGCGAATGCCGGTTTCCTGCAGGGCGCGGATCAAGGCATCGCTGTGCTCGGGGGTGTGGGACACCTGCGAGATGTCGACGATTGCGGTCGTACCCATGTCGATGAAGCCGAGCGCCGAGATCAGCATGCCGGCATAGGCATCCGCCGGCTGGTAGGCGGGGGTGAGAACATTCTGGATGTCGCGGTTGTAGTCGGGATTGAGCAGCCCGTTCACCAGAATGTTGCGCAGAATTCCCTGATAGGAATGGCTGTGGGTGTCGACGAAGCCGGGAATGACGATGCGGTTCGCGGCATCGATCACTGCGACCGCGTCGCCCGACGTGGCGATGTTCGGCGCGACCGCGCTGATCTTGCGGTCCTCAATCAGGACGTCGGCCTGCGCAAAGTCGCCGATCCGCGAGTCCAGCGTGAGCACGACCGCGCCCTTGAGCAGGATGCGGCGCGCGCCTTGCACGCGAGCAAGCTCGGGGTCGTTCGTGTTGGCGCCTTGCGCAGTCGCACCGCGCGGCAGCATTGTGATCACGCCTGCGCCAGCGGCGACCGCCGCACCGGATTTGAGAAGATTACGGCGCGATGGTCCGCTGGTTGACTGCATGTTGTACGCTTCGCGCATTGTCATTTCCTCCGCTCTGACAATTGACTCGTCATGCCCGGCCTTGGGCCGGGCATCCACGGCTTGCTTTTTGGCAGTTCAGAAAAGGAAGACGTGGATGGCCGGGGACCAGCGCGTTTACGCGCGTCTTCGACGCGCTATGCCCGGCCATGACGGTCAACGTGAGTCATAGCGCGACCAGCACTAATCCAGCGGCTGAATGCGCACGATCCAGCCGTCGTGGTCCACGTACCAGACGGTGACGGGATCGGTGGAATTGTCGATCCAGGTTTCCCGGTCGATGCCGTACGGCTCCGGCAGCACGTATTCGGTGAATTGCTCGGTTGTCGGATTGAACCGGAAATAGCGGCCCGAGTGCATCTCGCCGGCCCAGACCTCGCCGTTCTTGTCGGCCTGGGCGCTGTACATGGAGGCGTACGGCGTCGGCAGCGGATATTCGAACAGGCGCTTCTTCGCGATGTCGAACTTGATCAGCATGCCGCCGCGGCCGCCCGACCAGTAATTTCCCTGCAGGTCGAACTCGCCGCGCGCCGGGCCGCAGTTCGCGCTGCAGTCCGGCTCCCACACCTCGCCGGTCTTGGTGTCTGCCACCACGACGCCGTCGCGCGGCCAGGCGCCGCCGCCGAAATAGCGGCCGTCCTTGCTCACCGCGCTGCCGTAGGTGCCGACAAATTTTTTCAGGGGGTAGCGCAGGATCGTGTCGCCGGTGAGCGCGCCGATCTTGGCGACGGCTTTCTGGCGCGCGCGCCAGATAAAGCCCTCCGGATCGATCGCGTAATTCCCGCCCATCGGCGAGTTGAGCGGCTCGGGCACGTTCCAGCGGATGCGCGTGAACTCTTCCTTGTTCGGGTCGAAACGCCAGATGCTGTGCTGCCAGTTTTCCGAGCCCCACACGATGTCGTTCTTGTCGACCCAGATCCAGTGCGTGCCGGGAAGCACGCCTGGATCGACTTGCGGGACGCGATACTCCTTGACCGCGCCGGTGCGCGGGTCGAGGCGGCCGATGTAGGAGCTGCGGTGCGGGCTGTACCAGATGTTGCCCTTGGAATCTCCCCATACGTCGTGGGTGGCAAGCTCGAGGCGCGGCAATTCGTATTCCGTGATGACCACGCGGGTCTGGCGGCCCTGCGGACGCGGCAAGGCGACGAACGGCGGATCTTTTGCGTCCGGGCCGCGCACGGTGGCGAGCCACTTCACCAGCTTTGCGATTTCGTCGTCGTTGAAGCGGCCGCGCGGATTCATGTTGATGAGCGGCGAGCCCGCGCCTTTGGTCATCCGGTTGACGATCTGCGTCCAGCTGTGCTCGTCGTAGTGATTGCGGAAAATCTGCTGATAGGAATGGCACCAGTTGCAGTTGATGGTGAGCAGCCGCTTTTCCTCGCCGGTGCCGGAGAGACTCAGCAGCCACTCCGATCCGGTCATCTGCGCCGCGATCTGCGGCAGCGGCGGCAGCAGCGCGCCGTTGGTCACCCGCGTGAGCGTGATCTCGGGAAGCTCGGGCGAACCGTTGATCTCGAGCTTCTCCTTGGCGAATGGGTGAAATTCGCGCGGGCGCGCAATGCGCAGCGTGTAGGTCCCGGATTCGAGCTTGGGAAATTCGTAGCGCCCGTCGGCATTGCTGTAGACCGTGGTGCGGATCGCATTCTTCTGCGCGATCAGCTGCACCATGATGCCTTCGAGCGGTTCGCCGCTCGCGGATTTGACCACGCCATGCGGGCCGCCCCGCAGGTGCGCCGGAGCCTGCGCGTACGCGGCTTGGAAAAACAGGAGAAACGAAGCGAGGACCACGCCCAATGAAATCACGCGAGCATAAGCGAAGCGCGTTGCCATGGCTTGCTTCCTTAGTCAGCGCGCCCGAAAGCGCGGGTTGAGCGGCGGCGTATCGGAATTCCAGCAACACTTCTCGCGCACGAAGCTCACGAGATCATCGAGATCCGCATCACTCAAGGCGTACTTGTAGGCGGCCATGCCCGGTCCGCCGTTGCGGATTTTTTCCTTCACCGCCGCGTCGGTGACGTTCTCGCCGGACATGAGCTTACCCTTCTGATAAAGCCCGTCGAGCCGGGGAATGCCCTGCGTGAACTCGTTGTGGCAGAACCAGCATTTGTAATAGAAAATTTCCTGGCCGCGCTCCGGTCCGCTGACCGCCGCCTTCCTAAACTCGTAGATTTCCAGCGCGCGCTGATTGTAATCCTTGGCCGGAGCGTTGGCCTCTTGCGCGAGTGCGTGCGCGCAAATTGCTACCGCGACCGATACGGACAGCGCTGCAGCGATCCTCGCCGTGCGCGAACTCATGGGCTTACCCTCTCGCCAATAATCCTCGGGCGTCGTCCCCGCGCCGGGCACCCACGAAAATCGCGCGATGCGAGAACATCCCTTCCGCCCTGCTGTGCCTGGCGATTTTCGTGGGGACCCGGATAGCGGGGACCCAGTATACACCGATAGGCCGGCGAGTACTGGGTCCCGGCTCTCGCGCTAACCCGCTCGGCCGGGACGACACTGGAGAGGTTACGAGCTACAACCGCGCAAGCGCCTGTGTTAGCCTCGGATCGGTGCAATGCGGCTGTTTGCAAGGAGCGGCGACATGCCGGCGGGCCAAAAGAAAGCATCGAGCGCGGCGCATCCCGTTGCCAACCGCGAGACCGCGCTGGCCGCGCTCTACAACGACATCTCGGAAAAACACATGTTTCCGTTCTGGGCGACCTCGACCGATGTCGCCCACGACGAGATCCGGCAGCTGATGGGCACGCAAAAGGCGCTGCCGCACCTCTGGAATTACCGCAACGACATCGAGCCCATCCTGTTTCGCGCTTCCGAGTTGGTGACGATGGATGACTCCGAGCGCCGCTCGCTCATCCTGATCAATCCGGGGCTCGCGCCGCGGCGCGCGACGGTGAGCACGATGTACACGGCCTATCGCCTCAACGACGCCCACGAGGTGATGCCGCCGCACCGCCACTCGCCGAACGCGATTCGCTTCGGCCTCACCGGCAAGGGCAATTTCACAGGCGTCGAAGGCGAGGACATCACCTTCGGGCCCGGCGACATGGTGCTCACGCCGCTCGACGCCTGGCACAATCATGGCAACGTGGGCAACGAGCCAGCGGTCAATCTGTCCGTTCTCGACCTTCCTCTCGTCGAGACGCTCAATGCGGTCTATTTCGAGCACGACTACACCGAATTGGTCGACGGCAAGCCGGTCCGGAAAGAGCAGCAGACCGCGACCGTGCCGTCGGACTACTCCGCGCGCGCCTATGATCACGGCGGCCTGCGACCGCGCTTTCTCTCCCACCAGCGCGGCGCCGGCACGTCCTCGCCCATGTACGTCTATCGCTGGGAGACGATGCGCGAGCTGATCGAGCGGTTCAAAGACTGGGACGGCGATCGCTACGAGGCGCTGTCGATCGAATACGTCGATCCGCTGACCGGCGGTCCGGTGTTCAAGACGATGACGTTCTTCGCCCAGGTGCTGCGGCCCGGAGAGCAGACGCGGCCGCTGCGGCAGACGGCAAGCCTGTTGGTCGCACCGTTCGAGGGCAGGGGACATTCCATCGTCGACGGCAAACGCTTCGACTGGCAGCGCTTCGATACCTTGGCGGTGCCGGGCGGCTCGTGGTTCGAGCACGCCAACGATGATCGCAATGCGCCCGCGATTCTGTTCGTGGCGAGCGACGAGCCGGCGCTGAAAGCTTTCAGCCTGCTCAAGAAATGGGGCCGCGATCCCAGCGGCGACGTGGTGAAGCTGGTGTGATCGGCTAACCATGGTTCAGCGTGTTGCAGCCGGCCTCGGTCTCCGCTCATGCCCGCGAAAGCGGGCATCCAGGTGTTTGCTGGTCGAGGCCCCCGCTTTCGCGGGAATGAGCGGACGAGGACGGCTGGCTGGGCGGCGTTCAGTTCACCGAGGCGTGCGCCAGTGCTCGAGCGTTCCGTAGCTTCGCGCGCCAACACCACGCGCGTGGCGCATCTCGACTGTCCGGGCGGCGGACAGGTCTGGGTCGACGGCACGACGCTCTACATCGGCCACATGCATTGGCCGCACGGCACGTCGATCGTTGACGTCAGCGACCCGCGCGGACCACGCGTGCTGGCAACGATCGAGCTGCCGGAGGGATGGCATTCCCACAAGGTGCGCACCGCGAACGGCATCATGCTGGTCAACCACGAGAAGCTCGGCGATGGCGCGGCCGAGTTCGGCGGCGGCCTTGGCATTTATGATGTGACGCGGCCGAGCGCACCCAAGCCGATCGGCAAATGGCGCACCGCCGGGCGCGGCGTGCATCGCTTCGATTTCGACGGGCGCTACGCCTACATCTCGCCGACCACCGAGGGCTACGTCGGCAACATCATGATGATCCTCGACCTCGCCGATCCGGCGCGTCCGGTCGAGGTCGGGCGCTGGTGGATCCCCGGCCAGTGGAAGGCGGGAGGGGAAACGTACCCTTGGGAGAATTGGGTGCCGCCGCGCTGCCATCACCCCTTACGCATGGGCGATCGGCTCTATGTCAGCTACTGGCATCACGGCCTGTTCATTCTCGACATTTCCGACATGGCGCGCCCCAAACCTGTGGCGCATGCCGCAACCAGCCCGGCCTTCCCGCATCCCACGCACACCTGCCTGCCGATTCCGCAAGCGCTCAAGGGCCGCCGCGTCATGGTGGTGGCGGACGAGGACGTGGCCAAGCTGCGGCCCATGGCGCCGTCGTTCGCCTGGATCTACGACATCACCATCGAGCAGATGCCGGTGCCGATCGCGACGTTTCAGGTGCCGGGACTCGACCTCGACGGCAGCCCGCAGCCGGCGATGAGCGGCTGCCATCAGCCATCGGAACGCCTGCGCGGCACCGTGATCCCGTTCGCCTGGTTTGCCCAGGGGCTGCGTCTCGTCGACATCGCCAACCCGTTCGCGCCGAGGGAAGTCGGCCACTTCCTGCCGGATCCGCCGGCGGGCGAAAAGCGCCCCTCATCGAACGACGTCACCATCGACGATCGCGGACTGATCTATCTCATCGATCGCGTGCGCGGTCTCGATATCATCGAAGCAAGCGCCTTGAGTTGAGGATCAGCCATGAACGATGCAGGCGGCGCGCGCCGCGACGTCTATCCGATCGGCAAGAAGAACCCGAACCTGCCGTTCCATCCGGCGGTGCGCGCGGGCGATTTCATCTTCGTGTCCGGGCAGGTGGCGAAGAACCCGGACGGCACCATGATCTCCGGCACCATCGAAGAGGAGACGCGCGGCACGATCGAGGCGATCGGCCGCATCCTCGCGGAAGAGGACGCTTCGCTCGCCGACGTGGTGCGCGTCACCACGTATCTCGGCGATGCGCGCGACTTCGGCCGCTACAACCGGGTGTTCGGCGAGATGTTCGGCGATGCGATCCTCGCACGTACCACGGTGGAAGCGCGCGCGGTGATCAACACGAAGATCGAGATGGACGCCATCGCCTACAAGCCGCGCCGGTGACGCGCGCTGCCGTCTCTCCCGCTCATTCCCGCAGCATAAGGGCTTTCACGCGCGTCTTCGACGCGCTATGCGGGAATCCAGGGCCGCTGGCTCGGAGTTTCTGATCTGGGTCCCCGCTTTCCGGGTCCCCACGAAAATCGCCCGGCACAGCACCACAAGGCCCATAGCCTCGCATCGGCGATTTTCCTGGGTGCCCGGCGCGGGGACGAGCGCAGTCGGGGGCAGGATCGAACTAAAATTTCTCCTTGATCTTACGGCCGGTCCAGCGCCGGTAAATCCATTCCGCCGCGAACGAGAGCGCGGCGAAGATGACGAGCGCGGCGAGCGCGGCGGGCTGCTCGCGCCAGGTATAGACGCAGAGAACCACCAACATCGCGAGGCACGTGAGGAGCGACAGCCATACGATGGCCGCGCTCGCCTCGGTCTCTCTCAGCACGTTCAGGTGTCCGGCGTTCACCGCGGCGTATATCAGCAGAAACGCGGCGCTGCCCATCATGGTAATGCCGGAAAGATCGAACACGAGCATCACGGCGATCACCAGGGCGGCTGTGAGCAACAGGCCGCCGGTCGCGTCTTTCCATTCCGTGCGCGAGAGACCGACCGGCAATTCGCCGTCGCGCGCGATCATGTAGCAAACGTTGGCGGAACCGAACAGCGTGGCGGTGATGGCGGAGGCGGTCGAGAACAGCGCGGCGATGGCAATCAAACGAAAACCGAATTGGCCGAGCGACGGTTTCGCCGCTTCCGCCAGCGCGTAGTCGCGCGCCCGCTCGATCTCGTAATCCGAAAGATTGCCGCTGACGGTAATGGAGACCGCAAGATAGATCGCCATCACCAGGATGACGCTGGTGTAGAGCGCGCGCGGCAATAGTTTGCGCGGGTTGCGCATGTCGGCGGCGGCGTTGGTGATGAGGCCGAATCCCTCGTAGCCGATGAACAGCACGCCGGCCCCGAACAGGATCGATTCGGCCGGCGGCCACAGCTCCGGGGAAAGATAGCCGGGACGGATGAACCACAACCCGACGGCGGCGAACAACACGAGGATCGCCACCTTGATGGTCACGATCGACGTTTCCCAACGGCCCACGAGCTTGGGGCCGAACGCGTTCACCAAGGTCAGCACCACGACGGCAGCGACCGCGAGAGATTTGGTCAGCATGGGGGAGGGCGCCGTCGTTGCAAACGTTGCGGCGTAACCGCCGAATGCCGTGGCGTACAAGGCGAGCGAAATGATGTAGCCGACCCACATGAACAGGTTCAGCCCGCCGGCGAGCACGCCGTCGCCAAAACCTTTCACCAGAAAATGCACGGCGCCGCCCGCCGACGGGAATGCGGCGCCGAGCTTGGCATAGGAGTAGGTGGAGAGCAGCGCCACAATCCCCCCCAGCGCGAACGACACCCACATGGCATTGCCGGCCGCGTGCGCCACCACGCCCAGGATCGAGAAAATCCCGGCGCCGATCATCCCGCCAATGCCGATCGAAACGGCGGCCGCCATGCCGATCTGGCCCGCGGTCGGGTCGATGGCGGACCCGCGGCCGGCAGCGTTGTTTGAGCTCATGGTCATGATGGGAACTCGCGGCTTGATCGGGATTGCGGGGGATGGCATCCAGTACGTGCGTGCCTGCTCGATATTCGAATAGGCATGTGGCAATGGTAGATCACGCCTGAGTGATTGCCCATGGCAACGTGACGACCGCGCCGCCAAAATGACCGAATGATGGGCGATGGCGCGGGCGCGATCCGAAGCCTCTAGTGCCGCGAACCCGAAGTTCGCACGGTCGGGCGGCAAGGGTGTTTGCGAACGTCGGGTTCAAAAAGCGGCACTAGAATCATAAAGTTGCTAGTGTCCCTTTGATTCCGAAGTTCGCACCGAGGCTGCCGCGAGCGCGTGCGAACTTCGGAATCGGGACACTAGTTGCAAAATGGGAGTTGTTGATTGCGCACCTACATGATCGTTCTCATCGCGATCGCGAGCCTCGGGCTGCTTTTCCCCTCCCCGGTGCCGGCGGCTGAACCCTCGGTGGTCGGCCTGTGGCAAAAGACCGATGAGGAGACCGGCAAGCCGGTCGGCTGGTTTCTGTTCGTCGAGCGCCCGGACGGCGCGTACGAGGGCATCATCGCCAAACTGTTCCTGCGGCCGGGCGAAGCGCCCAATCCGCGCTGCACCGGATGTCGCGACGACCGCCGCAACGCGTTGCTGCTCGGCATTTCCCTGATCCGGGACATGAAGCGCGACGGATTGCGCTACGAGGACGGCAACATCCTCGATCCGCGCGACGGCAACATTTATAGCGCGATGATGACGGTCACCCCCGACGGCCAGACGCTGGTGGTGCGCGGCTATCTCGGCATCTCGCTGTTCGGGAAGGATGAAATCTGGCGTCGGCTCCCCGACAGCGCCATGAAGGAACTCGATCCCGCGATCGTCGCCAAGTATCTGCCGGGCCGGCGGCCGACCGATGCGCGGCCAAAGGGCGGCACTACGGCGCGTTAGTCCCGGATTGCCTCAGACCTGGAGCCCGGGTGGCGACACCCGGTCGGGGAATCGAATTTCGGATTTCACTTCGCTCATCCGGGCTACGCGCTGGCGCGAGCATGTTGAATTATGCGATGAGTGATCATGAAGAACGATCAAGAAGAATGCACGGAGGAGACGACATGATGTGCTGGAAAACTTCGCGCCATCTGCTCGCTGCGGTGACGATCGCGGCAACCGCGCTGTCGGCCGGAACGGGCTCTGCGCAAACGAGCGGCGATCCCAATGCCGCGCCCAATCCCTATCGCCTCGATGACGGGTGGGCAAAGCTGCCGCAGGGGCGCAAGTGGGGCGCGGCGATCGGCGTCGACATCGACCGCGACGGGACGAGCGTCTGGGTGTTCGACCGCTGCGCCACCGCCGACGATTGCTCCGGCTCGAATCTGGCGCCGATCCAGAAATTCGGTGCAACGGGCAAGCTGGTGACGAGCTTCGGCGCCGGCCTGTTCAATTATCCGCACGGCCTGTTCGTCGACCGCGACAACAATATCTGGGTGACCGACGGGCGGGCGAAGAACAACGGCAGGGGCCACGCGGTCATGAAATTCAGCCCCGACGGGAAGCTGCTGCTCACCTTGGGCAAGCCCGGGGTGGCGGGCGACGGAGCTGACACATTCAACGGCCCCTCCGACGTGCTGGTCGGGCCGAACGGCGACATTTTTGTCGCCGACGGTCACGGCGGCGACACCAACGCGCGCATTGTGAAGTTCGACAGGAACGGCAAATTCATCAAGACGTGGGGCAAGAAGGGCTCGGCGCCCGGCGAATTCGACGTGCCGCACAACCTTGCCATGGACGCCGCAGGACGGCTGGTCGTCGCCGACCGCCTCAACAGCCGCATCCAGATCTTCGATCAGGACGGAAAATTTCTCGCTGAGTGGCGGCAATTCGGCCGGCCGAGCGGGCTGTTCATCGACAAGAACGACGTCATCTATGTCGCCGACTCGCAGTCCGACGAGAAAACCAACCCGCCGTTCCGGCAAGGCATTCGCATCGGCAGCGCCAAGGACGGCAAGGTGACGGCCTACATTCCGGAAACGACCGAGCCGCGCGCACTGGAAGGCGTCGCCGCCGACGACCACGGCAATGTCTACGCCGGCTACACCAACACGCTCAATTTCCGAAGGTTCGTGAAGAAATAAAAAAGGATCGACGTCTCGTCAGCACCTGTCCTGCATCGACGGCTCACCTTGAATAGGCCTGCCCTTTCGCGCCGCGCCGTGCTCACGGGAGGCGCCGCCGCGACTACGTCGCTGCTGGTACCGATCACGATCGTTCCGGCGCGCGCACAGAGCACAAGCGGGCAGCGCGAATATCAAATCACCGATTGGATCATGATCGCGCCGGGCGGTCAGGTGACACTTGGCCTGTCACAGCCGGAAGTCGGGCAAGGGTCGTACACCGCGCTGCCGCAGATCCTCGCCGAAGAGCTTGATGCGGACTGGCACCGCGTCGAGATCCGCTTCGTGACCGGCAGGCCGGCCTATCGCATCGCGTTCCGCCAGGAGCCGCCGGTGCAAAAAGAGGGCGCCTCGATGTCGACGACGGCGTTCTACCACCGCCTGCGCGTCGCCGGCGCGGCCGCGCGCGAGGTGCTCATCCGCGCCGCGGCGCAGAGGTGGCGGATCGCGCAGTCGCAGTGCCGCACCGAGAACGGCTTGGTCTTGAACAGGCGCGGCGAGAAGCTCGCCTACGGCGAGCTTGCCGCCGATGCCGCCAGGCTGCCGCTTCCGGCCGCGCCGCAACTCAAAGACAGCCGCCGCTTTCGCCTGATCGGCAAGCCGGTGGCGCGATTGGACACGCCCGCCAAATGCAACGGCAGCGCCGTGTTCGGGATCGACGTCGTGGTGCCCGGCATGCTCAACGCTGCGATCAAGACGGCGCGCTCCTTCACCGGTGAGGTCGTCGCGATCAAGAATGAGGCGGACATCTTGAAAATGCCCGGCGTGCATGCGGTGGTGAAGCTGCCGGCCGCAATCGTCGGCAACGAGGAGGCAGGCTCGCAGCATCCGCGCCTGCCGAGCTCACAACGGTACAACGCGGTCTGCGTGGTTGCAGATTATTTCTGGCAAGCCAAGCGCGCGATCGATTCGCTCGATCTCGCGTTCGATGCCGGTCCGCATGGCGACCTCTCGACGGCGCAGATCGATGCCGCGCTGGAGGCGGCGCTCAATGCCGAGCACGGTGTCGCCGCGCTCGTGCGCGGCCGGCCGCGTGAAATCCTGAAAGAACGCGCGGCCTCGGTCATCGAGCGGCGCTTCGTGCTGCCGCATATCGCGCATGCCCCGCACGAGCCGGCCAACGCGACCGCAAGCTATCGCGACGGCGCCGTCGAGGTGTGGGGGCCGATCCAGTCGGTGAGCGCCTGCCAGGAGGCGGTCGCGCAAGCCGCGGGCTGCTCCGCCGAAAACGTGACGGTGCATGTCACGTTCCTGGGCGGCAGCTTCGGCCGCAAGATCGTGCCCGACTTCGTGGTGCAAGCCGTGCATGCGTCGAAAGCGGTGGGGCGGCCGGTCAAACTGATCCGCTCGCGCGAAGAGGACATGCAGCACGACGTGTATCGGCCCAACGCGGGCGCGCGCCTGCGCGCACTCCTCGACGACGCCGGCTATCCCCTGGCGGTGCACGCGCGCGTCGCCGGCCAGTCGCTGTTCGGCGCGACGCGCAAGAGCTGGCTCGACCACACGCCTGAGGGCGACTGGGACGAGAGCATGGTCGACGGCATCTACAATCAGAGCTATCGGCTGCCGCACTTTCTCGTCGAGACGATCGACACGCCGCTGCCAATCCCGGTCTATTTCATGCGCTCGGTCGGATCGACCGCGGCCGTGTTCTTCTGGGAAAGTTTCATCAGCGAGCTCGCTCACCGCGCGAACGTCGACCAATACGCCTACCGCCGCAACCTGCTGGCCGATGATCCGCTCGCGCTGCGCGTGCTCACGGCGGCAGCGGATGCGGCGAGTTGGGGCAAGTCGAACGAGGTGCCGCGCGGCATCGCATTCAATTGCTATATCGGCCGGGGCGGCCGCTTCAAAACCTATGTCGCGCAGGTCGTGGAGCTCAAGCGCGTCGCCGATCGCTTTGCCGTGAAGCGCGTTTTCTGCGCGGTCGATTCCGGGCTCGCCGTCAATCCCAACACGCTGCGGGCGCAGATCGAGGGCGGCATCGGCTTTGCCATGACCAACACGCTCAAGAGCCGGATCACGTTTTCCGAGGGCGGCGCCGACCAGAGCAATTACTTCGACTATCCGCTGCTCACGATCGACGAGATGCCCGAGATCGTGCCGATCATCTTGCCGAGCGCCCGGCCGCCGCAGGGTGCGGGCGAGGTGGTGCTGGCGCCGCTCGCTCCGGCAATAGCGCAGGCGCTACTCAAAGCCACCGGCCGGCGCATCGACGTGATGCCGTTTTCTGCTGCGGCCTTTCAGGCGACGCAGAACTGAGGCGCCAGCACATGCCGGTTACGTTTACCATCAACGGCAAGGCTGCCGAGTTCGACGGGCCCGAGGACGTGCCGCTGTTGTGGGTGGTGCGCGAGCATCTCGGCCTGACCGGAAGCAAGTTCGGCTGCGGCATCGGGCTGTGCGGCGCCTGCACCATGCACATCGATGGCGTGGCGGAGCGAACCTGTGTCATGCCGGTGATCCTGGCGCAGGGCAAACAAATCACCACCATCGAAGGACTATCGCCCGGCACCGATCATCCCGTGCAGAAGGCCTGGATCGAGCTCGACGTGCCGCAATGCGGTTATTGCCAGTCCGGCATGATCATGGCGGTGGCGGATTTGCTGCGCCGGCACCCCGATCCGAGCGACGCGGACATCGATCGCGAGCTGACCAATCTCTGTCGCTGCGCCACTTATGTGCGCATCCGTGCCGCGATCCACCGCGCCGCGCAGATGGTGCGCGCTGCCGGCGCGCCAAGGACGCCGTAGCAAGGTCTCCGTTCCGCTATTCCTTCACCGCGCCGGTCATCGCCGAGACGTAGTGCTCGACGAACAAGGCGTAGAGGATCACCAGCGGCAGCGAGCCGACCAGGGCGCCGGCCATGAGCGAGCCCCAGCGATAGATGTCGCCGTCGACGAACTCGTTGACGATCGCGACCGGCACGGTCTTGTACTGCGTCGAAGAAATGAAGGTGAGCGCGTAGATGAATTCGTTCCAGCACAAGGTGAAGCAGAAGATGAACGCCGAGATCAGTCCTGGTATCGCCAGCGGCAGGATGATCTTGACGAGGATCTGCCAGCGGCTCGCGCCGTCGATCAGCGCGCATTCCTCGAGCTCGTAGGGAATGGTCTTGAAATAGCCCATCAGCAGCCAGGTCGAGAACGGGATCAGGATGGTCGGATAGGTGAGGATCAGCGCGAATGGGGTGTCGAACAGGCCATATTGAAACACCACGGTCGCGAGCGGGATGAACAGGATCGAGGGCGGAATGAGATAGGCGAGAAAGATGGCGGCGCCTACCCACTGTGCGCCGCGATAGCGCAAACGCACGATGGCATAGGCGGCGAGCACGCTGGCGATGATCGAAAGACTCGTTGCGGCAATCGCGACCACCATCGTGTTCAAAAGCCAGGACGGATAGTAAGTCTCCCACAACAGCTTGTAGATGTGCTTGAACGTCGGCGTCCAGGTCCAGAACGGATTGAAGCGGTCGAGATCAAGCAGCTGCTCGTCCGGTTTGATGGCGGTGAGCGCCATCCAGTAGAACGGAAACAGCAGCACGAGCAGGATCAGCGACAGCGGCAGATAGAGCGTGACCAGGCGTCGCGGCAGCGTCTCGAGATAGCCCATACCCTCGCTATGGTCAGCGGTGACGGCGGCGAGGACCGCCTTCGGACTTGCCACCTTGGGGACGAGCGCGTCAGTCATTGCTCGCCCCATGTTGCCATTTGCGGCACCGCGCGCGGGGCTTGCCCCGTTCGCGGCAAGAAAAAATGCAGCGCCGCGGATCAGTCATTGCTTTCCCCGTGCTGCCATTTGCGGCGCTGTAGTCCGAACCACGAGATCAGGATGGCCGCGAGCAGGAACGGAATCATCGCGGTCGCGATGGCCGATCCCTCGCCGAGATAGCCGCCGCCGATCGCGCGTTGGTAGCCGAGCGTCGCCATCAGATGCGTGGCATTTGCCGGACCGCCGCGGGTGAGCACCCAGATGAGCTGGAAGTCCGTGAACGTGAACAGCACCGAGAACGTCATCACCACCGCGATGATCGGTGTGAGCAGCGGATAGGTGACATAGCGGAACATCTGCCAGCGGCTCGCGCCGTCGATGGTGGCGGCCTCGTAGAGCGAGGGCGAGACGGTCTGCAGCCCGGCGAGGAGCGTGATCGCGACGAACGGCACGCCGCGCCAGATATTGGCGAAGATCACCGACCAGCGCGCGTTCCAGATATTGCCGAGGAAATCGATGTTGCTCGCGATCAATCCGAGCTTGCGCAGCGACCAGGACACGATCGAGAACTGGCTGTCGAAGATCCACCAGAACGCAATCGCCGAGAGCACGGTCGGCACGATGAACGGGATCAGCACCACTGCGCGAATGATCGCCTTGAACGGCAGGTGCTGATTGAGCAGCAGCGCGAGATAAAGCCCGATCGCGAATTTGAACGTGCTGGCGACGCCGGTATAGAGCAGCGTGTTGAACACCGAGAGCCAGAAGACCGAGTCGTCCCACAACCACTCGTAGTTCTCGATGCCGACGAATTCGCCGGGGCGGCCTATGCGCGCATCGGTGAACGACAGCCAGACGCCGAGCCCGAGCGGATAAGCTAGAAATAGCAGGAGAAAGGCCGCCGTCGGCAGCATGAACCACAGGCCGAGCCAGTCGCGGTTGACCTTGAGCCGATCCCAGGGGGAGACGTCCGGGACCGGCCGGTCGGCAACCGCGGACTTAAGAGCAAGCTCGGCCATGTCGGTCATCAGGGATCAGTTGTCAGGGATCAGAAGCTGATCCCTGATGCCTGATCCCCGATCCCTGATCACCTGTACAGCCGCATCGCCTGGCGCTCGGCGATCCGGATCGCGGCCTTGGGGTCCTCGCGACCCGTGCAGACGTTGGCGAACATGTCGACCACGATGAAGTCGGCAAGCGCGGCGGCCGCCTTTTCGCCCACCGAGCCGAGCCCGCCGGCGGTCAGCGTGCGCTTGCCCGCTTCGCGGAAGATCGTGTTCTTCGGGTCGGCCGTCCATACCGGATTGGCGTCGTAGGCATTGAGCGGGTGCGTGAGATAGCCCACCGAACCTTGCAGCCACTTGTTGTATTGATCGGCTTCGAGCAGGAACGTCATCAGCGCCTTACAGGCCTGCGGATACTTGCTGTAAGTCATCGCCAGCATCGGGAAGCAGACGTGAAACTCGGTCGGCCGGCCGACCGGTCCCACCGGCCACAGCGCGTGGTCCATGTCCTCGGCGATCGCCTTCTTCGACGGATCGACCTTGGCCGCGGCGTAGATCGAGATGCCGTTGTTGGTCCAGGAAATCTCGCCGGCCAGGAACGCCTTGTTGTTGAAGGCGTCGTTCCATGAGGCGACGCCGGGAATCATGTTGTCGTAGAGCTGCTTGGCATATTCGAGCGCCTTGACGGTCTCCGGCGAGTTGAGGATCACCTTGTCGTTCTTGTCCACCACGTTGCCACCGTGCGCCCACAGGCACCAGTGCACCCAGCAATTGGCGTCGCCGGTGGCGTGGCCGAGTGCCATGCCGCCGGGCGTGTTGTTGCGCTTGGTCGCCTTGGCAAATTCGAGGAATTCGTCCGTGGTCGCCGGAAATTTCGAGAATCCCGCCTTCTGCAGCGCCGAGATGCGGTAGTTCATCATGTTGCCGCCGAAGCAGATTGGGATATCGATCCATTTGTTGCCGCTCTTGCCGTAGGCGACCGCAGTCGGCACCCAGCCGCCGTATTTCTTGCCGAGGTAGTCGGAAACGTCGGTCACATCGACGCATTTCTGTGGGAACAGGTGAGCGACCGAGAACAGGCCCCAGAACAAGTCGGGACCGGCATTGGTGTTCGCCGCCACCGTGGCCTTCGGCGGAATGTCCTCGTAGGACTCGCGCGTGACGCTGACCTTGACGCCGGTTGCCTGGTTGAAGGCATCGAGCAAAGCCATGAACGCGTCGTCCTCGGATTGCACGAAATATTTCCAGCGCAGTAGCGAAAGCTGCGCGCCGCGTTCCGGTTTCCAAGGCGCGGCCTGCGCCCAGGCTTTGGCCCATTCCAGCAAGGCAGGGCCGGCGAGCGCGCCTGCGGCGGCGAGCGCGGTAGAGCCTTTGACCAGAGTGCGACGGGTGAACATGGCTGTTTCCTCCGTTGTCATGCGTTGAGGCGTTTACCGCTCGGCGCGTCGAACAGGTGCGCCAGCCGCGGGTCGGGCTTGAGCCGGATTTTTTCGCCCGGCTTGAAGTTGTGACGCTCGCGGAACACCGCGATGATGTCGGCGCCGCCGAGCTTGGCGGCAATCTGCAGCTCGGAGCCGGTCGGCTCGACCACCTGCACCTCGGCTTCCGCGCCGTCGTCGGCGAGCAGGAAATGCTCGGGGCGGATGCCGTAAATGACGAGCTGGCCGTCGCTGTTGCGCGGCGCCGTCGCGAGCGGCAGGCGAATGCCTTTCTCGCTCTCGAATTCCAAGCGGCCATTGGCGCGAATTGTCCCGTTGAGCAGATTCATCGCCGGCGAGCCGATGAAACCGGCGACGAACAGGTTCTGAGGCCGGTCGTAAAGCTCGAGCGGCGCGCCAATCTGCTCGACCAGTCCGTCGTGCATCACCACGATGCGATCCGCCATGGTCATGGCCTCGATCTGATCGTGGGTGACGTAGACGGTCGTCGTCTTGAGCCGCTGATGCAATTCCTTGATCTCGGTGCGCATGGCAACGCGCAGCTTGGCGTCGAGATTGGATAAGGGCTCGTCGAACAGGAACACCTGCGGGTCGCGCACGATGGCGCGGCCCATGGCGACGCGCTGGCGCTGGCCGCCGGAGAGCTGGCGCGGATAGCGCGAGAGCAGAGGGGCAAGCCCGAGGATGTCGGCGGCTTGGCGCACCCGCTGCTCGATCTCGGCCTTCGCCGCGCCGCGCAGCATCAGCGAGAAGCCCAAATTGGCGGCAACGGTCATATGCGGATAAAGCGCGTAGTTCTGGAATACCATGGCCACGTCGCGCTCCTTCGGCGGCACCTTGTTGACCACGCGCTCGCCGATGCGGATCTCGCCCGCAGTGATGTTCTCAAGGCCCGCGATCATGCGCAGCAAGGTCGACTTGCCGCATCCCGATGGGCCGACCAGCACGACGAATTCGCCGTCCGCGATCAGGACGCTGACCCCGTGGATCACCTCGCTGGCGCCGAAGGCCTTGCGCACGTCGCGGATCGCGACCGAAGCCATGCATTCCTCCCGCTGCCGGCCCTGTTTCTCACATCTTGTGCGCCGGACCGGAGCCTCGCAGGCCGACCCGCCCGCGCGGCCCGGAGGCCGCCATAGGATGGGATTATCCTACCGATTTCAATTCCCCGCGCGCGGCAAAATTGTCGCTGAATCGGCCGTTGATCGATGGGCCACCAGCGCCCGGGGGCCTGCGCGGAACTTACCCCGGGTCCGCGAATTGTCGGCACGCTCTGCGGTTGCCATAATCCCGCGGAGTCCGAGACGGCGCGATCGTAGCGGCCGGCGCAACAGGTTGGATCCGATGCAAGCCCGCCGCGGCCTTTTCCAGCGTTGGGGCGATCGAACCGCGAGCATTGATGCCGAGCTGATGCTGACCGCGGCCGTGCTCGGCGCCGCCCTCGTTGTCGGACTTGCCACCGCGTCCGACTACGGGCTCAGCGTCGATGAGTTCAACACCGACGATTACGGCCCCAAGGCGCTCGCCTGGTACACGAGCGGTTTTGCCGACCGCTCGCATTTCGAAACCGTGGAATTCTCGCTTTGGTACTACGGACCATGGTTTCAGATGCTCACGGCCGCGATTCAAGCCCTCGACTTTGCCGACCGCGTCACCATCCGGCACGCGATGACGTTTCTCGTCGGGCTGGCCGGCATCGCCGCGCTCGTTCCAATCGGACGGATTGCGGTCGGCCGCTGGGTCGGCCTGACCGCGCTGACGCTTTGTCTGATCACTGGATATCTCTATGGTAACCTGTTCTTCGCGCCCATCGATGTCCCTTTCCTTGCGGCGATGACCTGGGCCACGCTCGCGATTCTGATAATGACGCGACGGGTGCTGCCGTCCTGGCGGGCAAGCATCCTCACCGGATTGTCGACGGGGTTGGCGATAGCGACGCGGACCGGGGGCATCATCACCCACGCCTATCTCCTCGCCGCGATGGCGCTGTGCGTCGTGAAGTGCTGGGGCCGTGAGCGCCGGTTGCCCTTGCGTTACGTCTTCGCGATGGCGGCGCGCTACGGAGCGGTCGTCACCGTCGCGTGGATCACTGCGATTGCGTTGTGGCCGTGGCTGCAGATCGGCAATCCACTCGGGCAATTCAAGATCGCGCTCGTGCATTTCGCCACTATTACTGCATCGTTCGAGTTTTCCCACTGGGGCGAGCGGGTGTGGACCGATGCGCTGCCTCGCTCCTACATACCCGGCCAGCTTCTGGCTCGGCTGCCGGAGGCTTTTCTTTTTCTGCTCGTTGCCGGCGTTGTCGCGGGCATCATCAGCGCGATCGCCTCGTTGCGCGAGCTCGCAGATCCATGGCGCGCGGAACGGCGTGTCGGCGTTGCCGCGACCGCGGCGCTGCTGGCCCGCGAGCGGGCAATTCTCGTCGTCGTGCTCGCAGTCGTGCTGCCGCTGGGATTTCTTATCGTCCAGCGCGCGACGATTTACGACGGAGTGCGCCACATTCTGTTCGTCATTCCGATGCTTGCGGTGATAGCCGGAGCCGGGCTGCGTGCGTTGCTGCCGGTGCTGCGCCGCGCGCCGATCGTATCAGCGGCTGCCGTAGGCGCCTACGCTGCCAGCACCCTCGTCGCGCTCGTCGCCTTGCATCCGCTGGAATACGTCGCCATGAATGCTTTTGCCGGAGGAACGCGCGGCGCCTACGACAAATTCGAGCTCGACTACTGGTCGCTCGCGGCAACCGAGGCCTTGCGGCGGCTGGAGCGGCGTGTCGATCACGATTCACTTGGCCGCGCTCCGGAGGCGCCGCCAAGAATCCTGGTGTGCATTCCCTGGCGGGAAAACTTCATAGGCACAATCTTGCACCGGCCATGGATCGTCGAAACCGACCCGCAAAAGGCCGACTTCATTATCGAAACCCAGCGGTCGCGCTGTGCGGAAAATCAGTCCGTCGTGTTGATCGACGAGGTTAAACGCTTCGATCGCACGTTTGCCTGGGTTTATGCGCGTCAGCCGGAGAACTGAGCTTCAATCCGCTCATTCCCGCGCAAGCGGGAATCCAGGGCTGCCTCCTCAGAATTCGCGATCTGGGTCCCCGCTTTCGCGGGGACGAGCGGCTGCTGATAAAGCCTCCGCTAATGCTGCCTTGCGAGCGAGGATCGTGACCAGCTCCATTTGCGTGCGCAGCTTCAGATGCAAATTGAGCAGCACGAGCAGGCTGATGCAGACCCAGGTGTAGAGGATCAGATCGACGCCGCGGCCGATGCCGACGAGCTCGGCGAGCCACGTGCTGTGCGCGGGAAACCACACGAAATACAGCCCGGCCGTGGCGGCGAGCACGGAAAGGAGGGCAACCGCCGGAGATCGGCGGTATTCAGTCCAGGCATAAAGCAGGATCGCCGCCAACAGCACGGAAAGAGCAAGTTGCGCGATCATCGGTAGAGCCTCCGCGCGAATAGGTCGAGCAGGATGAGCACGGCGTCGCGCACGCGCTGGCCCTTGGCAAGCGAGTAGGCCGTGTATTCGATCGTGCAGGGCCGCTCGACGCAAGGCAGACCGCTGCTGGCGATCTGAACGAGAAATTCCGAGGCATGCGCCATGCGGTTTTGCCGCAACCGGATGGCGGCGGCGCCGCGCCGCGTCATGACGCGCAGTCCGTTGTGGGTGTCGGTCAGCTGCAAACCAGTCGTTAGGCGCGTGAACGCGGTCGCCGCCTTGAGGAGAAGCCGACGCAGCGGAGGAAGATTGGGCGCCTGACCGAGAAACCGGCTGCCAAGAGCGAAATCGGCGTGCTCGCGGACGAGCGCGTCGGTCAAGCGGGAAATATCGGAAACGCGATGCTGTCCGTCGGCATCAAACGTGACGATGATCTGCGCGTCACCTGCAAGCGCGTATTCGATCCCGGTCTGCAATGCGGCGCCTTGGCCGAGATTGAAGGGATGTTTGACGACAGCCGCGCCGGCCGCGCGCGCAATTTCGGCGGTCGCATCGCCCGAGCCGTCGTCAACCACCAGCGCCGAATAACCGGCGCGTTTCGCGCCGAACACAACCCGCGCGATCGCCGCCGCCTCGTTGTGTGCCGCAATAACGACGCAAACATCCGCCGGAGAGACCGGATCCACCTCTTCCTCCCGCCCGCAGCATGGGGGTGAACCTTCCCCCAGGGAGAAAGTTCCGCGAATCGCGCGGGATGACGCGCACTGCGAGTCGGATACCCGACTCGTGACAAAGCGATGACACGTCCGGAAGCTTGAGGCACCGTCGCGGTCGAATTCAAGAACCAGCGTTCGTGGCACATGAAGGCTTGCGCAGGACCACCCGCATCGCATCGAATAGATTGATGGGCACACCGATGCGGCTCGCGCCGGCGAGGGGACTGCCGCCGAGACCCAGCATGCGGCGCAATTGGAAGACGATCAGCGAGGCTGGCACGATTTTCCAGGGATGATCGACGTGCTCGATCGCAAAGCCCAAGCCCGCTGCCAATCCGCGCATGCTCTTTTGGGTAAAGAACCAGAGGTGCTGGGGCGGCGTCATCAGGCGCCAGCGCACGCCGGCGAGCCGCGCCAGCGGCGATCCGAAGTCACCGGTCGTGAGCACAATGATCCCACCAGGATTGAGCAATTGGTGGCAGAGTGCGAGCGTCGCGCGCGGATCGGGCAAATGCTCGATCACATCAAACAGAACAATCACGTCGACCGGCCCGATGCGCCGCAAGTTTGCTTCGTCCGCCGCACCCTCTGAGACGTTGAGTCCAACGCCGCGAGCGTGCCGTACCGCCTCGCTCGCCAATTCGATTCCCGCAACATCGAAATAACGCGCCGCTTCCATCAGGAAGAAGCCATAGGCGCATCCCAGCTCCAAGAGTTTCCCGCCGTCGCGATAGCGACGGATGAAGCCCACGCTGCGTGCAAATTCGCGCCGCAGCACCGGCTCGCCGCCGCGATAATCGGAATATCCGTCGGCGCGGCCTCCGGAAAAATAATCTTCGGTGTAGTAGGCCGTCGGATCGAACGAGGATACCTGCGTGCGGCCGAGTCCACAGTCCCGGCATTGCCAGATGTCGCAACTGTTGCGCGTGAAGCGAAACACGTGCGGCGTGCTGCGCGCGCAGGCGGGGCAGTGTTGCAGACTTTGTTTATCGGTCGAATTCGGCACTATCGACGCTCAGCGGCTTAATTTCATCTAGCCGAAATACGCTTCGCGCACCTCGGGGCGGGTCGCGAGCTCATCGGGCCGGCCCGCCGCGACCACCCGGCCTTTGGAGAGAACATAACCATAGTGGGAGATCGCCAGCGTCTGATGCACGTTCTGCTCGACCAGAAACACGGTGATGCCGCGCGCGTTGATCGCGCGGATGATGTTGAAGTTCTCCTTCACCAGCAGCGGCGAGAGCCCGAGCGATGGTTCGTCCACCAACATCAGCTTGGGCGCCCGCATCAGGCCGCGGCCGATCGAGATCATCGCCTGCTCGCCGCCCGACATGGTGCCGGCGATCTGCCCACGGCGCTCGTCGAGGCGCGGGAACAGACGAAAAATTTCCGCGATGCGCGCGCGCGTCACCGCCTCCGAGGTCTCCTGATAGGCGCCGACGCGCAGGTTCTCCTCCGCGGTCAGCCTGGGAAACACCTTGCGGCCTTCCGGAATGCAGGCGATGCCGCGCGCCACGACCTTGTGGGTCGGCAGCCGCGTGATCTCGCGGCCCTCGAAGGTGATGCGGCCGGCGCGTGGCGCGGTCAATCCGAGGATCGAGCGTATGAGCGTGGTCTTGCCGGAGCCGTTGGCGCCGAGGAGGCAGGTGATGCTGCCCGGCTCCACCGCAAGCGAAACGCCCTGCAGCACGTCCGCCCGGTCGTAGGCGGTGTAGACGTCTGTGATCTCGAGCCGGCCGCTCATCTTACGCCACTCCGAGATAGGCCTCCTGCACCTGCCGATCGCCGGCGATCTCGGCGAATTTGCCCTCGCTGATCTTGCGGCCGTAATTGAGCACCGCGCAGCGATCGGTGATGCGCTCGATCACGCCCATCTCGTGCTCAATGATGACGATGGTGAGCCCGGGGATGCGGCCGCGCACCACCATAATTTCCTCCATGAGATGCCGCGTCTCCTCGTGCGTCATGCCGGCGGAGGGCTCATCAAGCAGGACAAGACGCGGGCGGCTCACCAGCGCGCGGCAGATTTCGATGCGGCGCCGGTCGATCATCGGCAAGCGGGCGGCGGGCTCGTCGATGCGGGTCGCAAGATTCGGATTGAAGATGCTCACTAGCTCGCGTGCTTCCTCCCAGTTGCGCCTGCACTCCTCGGCAAAGGCGCGACGGCGCAATACGTTGAAGGCGAGTCCGTGGTTCAGCCGCTTGTGATTGCCGATCATGATGTTGTCGAACACGGACAGCGGCAGGCACATGCGCGAACGCTGAAACGTGCGGGTGATGCCCGCGCGGTAGACCGCTTGCGGCGATGCTGCAGTGATGTCGGCGCCGGCGAAGCTGACCTTGCCTGCATCGGGGTCGTAGAGGCCGGTCACCACATTGAACAGGGTCGTCTTGCCCGAACCGTTCGGTCCGATCAGGCCGATGATCTCGCCGTCGCCTACCACGAAGTCCACGCGATCGAGCGCGATCACGCCGCCGAAGCGGCAGGTGACGCCATTGCAGGCAAGGAGCGGCGTGCTCATGCCGCGCCCGCCCGATCTCCGGGCGGGAAATATTCGCGCAACGCGCGCGGCAGCAGTCCCGCCGGACGAAACAGCAGAATGAGGATCACCAACACCGCGTAAAGCACGAAGCGATATTCCTGGATGATTTGAAATTTTTCCGGGAGGATCACGACGAACGCCGCGGCGACAGCCACGCCCCATGCATTACCGATGCCGCCGAGCAGGACGATCGACACCAGGACCAGGGAATCGGCGAATGCAAAATTGTTCGGTGCGATGAATCCCAGCACGTGGCCATAGGCGCCGCCGGCGACGCCGGCCAGGACATTGCCGAGGGTGAAGGCGAGCACCTTCCAGCGCGCGACATCGAGGCCGTAACTCGCCGCGGCGGTTTCATCGAGGCGGACCGCATCCATGGCAAGCCCGATCCAGGAGCGCTCGAGCCGACGCACGAACGCGAAGCTCAACACCAGCAAGAGGAGTGCCAGCAGCAAATATGAGAAATAGAACGAGGCGGTGAAGCCGCCGATCCGGATGGGGGTATTGAAATTCCAGCCGAACAGTACGAGCGGCTTGACCTGGATGCCCTGGGGCCCGCCAAGCGTGTCGTTCACCTCGAGAAAGACCTTGAACAGGATGCCGAACGCGATGGTCACCAGCGCGGCGTAGTGCCCGCGCGTGCGCAGCACCGGCAGGATCAGGATCGATCCGATCAGCGCCGCCATTACGCCGCCGAGCGGTAGTGTGAGAAAGGACGGCAGCGACGTGTATTTGGTGACGACGCCAGCGGTGTAGCAACCGATGCCGAGGAACGCGGCGCCGGCGAAATTGACCACGCCGCAGTAGCCGAACTGAATCGTGAGGCCGAGCGCGGCGACCATGAGCAGGAGCGCGGTCGTCATCATCAGGATAATGAAATGCTCCTCGTGGAAGAAGAGCGCAGCGACGAGCACGCCAGCCATGGTGGCCAGGTCGAACAGGCGCTCGTTGCCGCCGATGCTTTGCCGGATTTTGTCGGCAATGCCGGAGCGGGCGCCGAGCACGATGGCGATAAGGGCACCAAGCAGCAGCCCGCCGAGCGCCCACTCGCGTTCCGCGCCGAGAAAGAGCAGGCCATAGCACGTCGCGACGGCGGCCCAGGCCAGCGCCGGCAGCGGCGATCGGGCATGGGGCAGCTCCAGCATGCCGTCACACCCGCTCGCTCGATTTCTCCGCGATCAGGCCGGTCGGCCGCAAGGTCATGATGAGGATGACGACCGCAAGCGCGAACACGTCCTTGTAGGCGCTCGCGAACGGCAACGCGACGGCGCCTATCGTCTGCAGCCCCGCGAACAGAAAACCGCCCAGGATCGCGCCGTAAATGTTGCCGAGCCCGCCGACCACGGCGGCGCTGAAGCCGAACACGCCGAGCAGCAGCCCCATGCCGAAGTTGATCTCGTTGTAGTAGAGGCCGTTCATGATGCCGGCGAACGCGGCGACGCCCGAGCCGATCGCAAACGTGATCAGCACGACGGCGGTGAAATTGATTCCCATGCTGCGCGCGGTCTCGCCGTCCTGCGCCACGGCGCGGATCGCCAGGCCGAGCTTGGTCTTGTTGATCAGGAGATGGATGGCGACGATCATGGCGAGGCCGGCGGCCAGGAGAATCAGGCTGTCCAGGCGCAAGGTAAAATGTCCCCAGCTGAACGCCGCGGTGGGGAGCAGCGCCGGGAATGGCTTCGGATTGGAGCCGTCGGGGAACAGCAGTCGCACGCCTTCACGCAGCACCGTTCCAAGCATTAGAGTGATGAGCAACGTGTTGAGCGCGGGCGCAGAACGCAGCGGCAGCACTAGCGCGCGAGCGATCACGGCGCCAAGCGCGGCCATCGCCGCCATCGCCACGAGTGAAATCGCGACGAGCTGCAGCAGCGGCGAGCCGATGCGTGCGGCATTGAGGCCGAGATAGACGGCAAAGCCGGTGAACACACCCACGGTTAGCACGTCACCATGGGAGAACTTGATGACGTCGAGCACGCCGAAGAACAGCGTGAAGCCGACCGCCACGAGGCCGTACATGACCCCGAGCATGAGCCCGTTGATCAGGTATTGGAGCGCGACGTCCATCGGCTGCGGCGAATAGCGAAATAGCGAGTAGCGAATAGGGGAGGCTACTCGCTATTCGCCACTCGCTATTCGCTCACTTCTTGAGCTTGCGCTTGCCGGAGGCGTACTCGCTTTCCTCCCAGACCACCCATTTCCCGTCCTGCACCACGTACTTGGTGATGAGTGGCACGGTGTTCTGCCCGTGGTCGTCGAAGGTGATCGGGCCGACGATCGAATCGTAGTTCTGTACCTTGCCCAGCGCGTCGATGATCTTCTTGCGGTCGGGCCCCACCTCCTCGATCTTGTCGAGGACGAGCTGCATGGCAGCGAACGCGAAGGCACCGTAGGCCTCCGGCGGTTCCTTGTACCCGGCCTTCTCGTACTGCTCATGGAAGTGCTTTCCGCCCGGCAGCTTTTCGATCGGTGCGCCCTCGGCGAAGCTGAGCGAGCCCTCAGCCAAGGGCCCCAATCCTTGGATGTAAGCATCGGACGTGATGCCGGACGTGCCTTCGAAGACGGCGTTGAGCCCGAGCTTGTCCATCTGCGAGCGGATGCGAATGCCGATCGGGGTCAGTCCGCCGAAATAGATCACTTCGGGATTGAGCACCTTCGCCTGGGTCAGCTCGGCGGTGAAGTCCTGCTGATCGGCAGTCACGCCGAAGGTGCCGGCAATCTCGCCGCCGTTCGCCTTTACGTATTTGGAGAAATACTCGTTGTGACCCTTGCC
>Ga0306920_100001369_pt1 | contig 30167 bp, 26 predicted proteins | sample flu12Cox44000170_FD_204666 | JGI IMG/M metagenome (GOLD analysis project Ga0306920, IMG submission 204666) | Lab enrichment of tropical soil microbial communities from Luquillo Experimental Forest, Puerto Rico - flux4day.12C.oxic.44.000.170 (v2)... | ecosystem: Environmental > Terrestrial >... | reverse complement strand
GACGACATCGGCTGTCACGTAATTACTGTGACCAACGACATTCTCAAGAAGCTGTCGCTGATTGGCAAGGACATGGACGACTATTCGCTGGAAACCGTAAAGATGTTCCATGACGACGGCCAATCTGCCAAATACACGCTTTCATCAGGGCGCAGTGACGGTTATAGCCCTTTGCGCAGCAGTTCATCCGTTTCGCGCAAGCCAGTTGGTGAGCCGATCTCGTAAAAGCGGGTCGTGACCTCGTATCCGGCAAGCTGGCCCTGGCGCGACAGCTCTGCGTAAATTTGCGCGAGGTCGAATGCCGTGTCGGCAGGCTGTCGCGCCAAGAGATCGGCCTGCACTACATTCAGTCCCCAATCGATGTGCTGCATCTGCGGCAGGCGCTCGATCTTGTCGTAGCGTTGGATGACGCCGTTCTCATACCATACATTGCTGACATCCCATCGACCCCCATTTCGGAAAACCGTCATCAGCGCCGGCTTTGCCCTATTATAGAAAGCCGCGACGATCGGCGCAAAGGCGGTGTCGAGCCAGCTGTCACCATACATCACCAGAAATTCCGGCCCGAGTTGGGGTAGCGCGTTGCGCAGCGCGCCGCCGGTTCCCAGAAATTTTGGGCCATCGTAGGAGTAATCCACGGCGACGCCGAATTGACTACCATTTCCGACATAAGCCTCGATTTGCTCCCCAAGGTAGCCAAGGCAAAGTACAACGCGGGACACACGTTCGCGTCTCAACAATCGTAATTGATAAGCGATGAAGGGTTCGCCCGCCACATTGATCAGCGCCTTTGGCACTTTCAGGGTGTGCGGTCGCAGTCTGGTCGCGAGCCCACCCGCCAACAAGGCAAGCGCTGGCATCTCATTGGACAAGAGTCTTAGTACCTTCAAAATCGAATCGGATTCGAACTTCTTCGAGGCCAGCTTCGCGTAAGGCGTGCCGCACTGGCTTCTTGTCCTCTGTAAAAAACAAAAGAAAACCACCGCCGCCAGCGCCGATCAGCTTGCCGCCCAGCGCTCCATTTCGCATGGCAAGTTCGTACCATTTGTCAATTTCAGGATTGGACATGCCGCCAGAACGCTTCTTCTTGTGCTGCCAGTGCTCGTCCATCAGTGCCCCGAACTTGCGCAGATCGCCGACCTCCAGCGCCTTAAGCGACCTTAGACCGAGATCCTTGACGTAATGAAGATTATCGATGATCGCCGAATCTTTGCTCTTCGACCTATCGTCTTGATCCTTCAAAATCGCCGAGGCCGAGCGCGACATTCCGGTGAAGAACATCACCAGCCCATCTTCCAGGTTGTACAACGTTTCCGCAGAAACTGCCGCAGGCCACACTTCAACCGTATCACTTTTGGTGAAGCGAAAACAGGTTACGCCGCCGTAGGCAGCAATGAATTGGTCCTGCTTACCGATCGGCTCGCGCAAGCGTTCGATCTCAATATGGCAAGCCTGCTCGGCCAGGTCGTGAGTGCTGATGATAGTCTTCTGGTGCGCGTGAAGGGCGCGTAACAGTGCCGTAGTAAAGCTTCCAGAAGACCCAAGCCCAGTGCCGGCGGGTATATCAGCCATGCTGGTGATCTCGACCTTGTCGGTGACGCCAGTAAGCGCGAGGGCCTCGCGCACGATTGGGTGGTGGATGTCTTCCCGTCGCTCCGCCCGCTCCAACTGCGAATACTTTATAATGAATCCGCTTTGAAACATTTGGTGAATGGTGATGTAAACATAGCGGTCTATCGCGGCGGCGACGAGAAATCCCTCGTGCTCGCGATAATAGGACGGCAAGTCCGTCCCTCCGCCGCCGAGCGTAATTCGCAAAGGACTACGGACAATGATCATAATGGATTTTCCCTATAGACGCGATCGATCACGGACATCGTCGATAGTGCGTCGTTGATGTCGCCAAGGGGGCGCCGACGTTCTGCAATCGCCGCCGCGAATTCCTCTACCTCACGATCCCACGATTTATCCGGTAGCGGCCATTCCCATCGTGTCGTCTCCGGCGGCCCCATTTGAGGAAGCATCTTGTAATAGGTCAAATTCTCGACGCCGTAGGATCCGCCCAGGCCCTCGATTACGAGCTTTCCCACCTGTCCATAAATCTCAAATGAGAACATGTTCTTCCACTCTGTCCAGGTTGCATGCAAAAACGCGACCTGCCCGCCGGGTGTTGCAAGCGTGAGAAAGCAATTGTCTTCGACGTCGGTAGACCAGAAGAAGGTCCGCAGCATTGCCCGCACGTCCGTGAACTCGCCGAGAAACCAGTGCGCAAGATCGATCAGATGGGAGCCTTGATCGAGCAGTTCTCCACCACCAGAAATCGCGCGGTTAAGTCGCCATTCCTTTTCGTAGCCGACGCGTCCGCCATGACCGTAGCGTCCCCGCACATACATCAATTTACCAATTTCACCAGAGTCAACGATTTCACGAGCCTTTTGGATGGCCGGGTGAAAGCGATGATTATAGCCGACCTTGACCAGAGCTGAACTGCGGACGGCCGCCGCTGCAATGGCGCCGACTTCGGCGAGATCACGACCGGCCGGTTTTTCTACCAGAACATGTTTGCCGTGATCGACGCCGGCAACGGCAATGGGGCTCAGCCACTCATGCGATGTTGCCACCACCATGGCATCGATATCGGATCGTTCGGTGAGAGTGTACCAGTCATGCGCGATTTCGGCGCCGGTGGTGCGTGCAAGGTTGGTTGCTCGCTCTTGCGCTGGGTCGTTCACGAAAACGATCTGGTGTCCGAGCGCGCGCAATGCAGCGGCGCGCTTCTGACCAATCAGACCACACCCCACGATCGCCCAGCGCATGAGGATTACCACGTGAGCTTGCGATCGGCTGGAACAATGCGGCGCAATGTATAAACATCGTTGCCGCGGATATCGTCCCAGCGCTCGTGAAGCTCGGTCCAAGGGTCCCAGAGCGTACTGATCAGCTTGCCTGTCACGTCTCGCCCTGGCCCCGCTACAAGGTAAGCCACGAGCTTTGCCGTCCGCTGGGCAGCCGTGTCGTCTCGACTCGTCAGAATTCGTTCGGCACTCTTCCGTTCCCACTCCCCCGCGGCCTGTCCTCCCGTGATGATCGCTTTGGTCATTTCTGACGCAAATGCGCCGGGCGCGATGCTGTTGACGCGCACGCCCTTGCCGGCTGTTTCGACGGCGACCGTCTCCGCGACACGCACCAGCGCGGTCTTGGCAGCCCCATAAGCGGTAAACATCGGCCGTGGTGCAGTTGCTCCGCCACCGGAGATGTTAACGATCCAGCCGGCACCGCGCGCAAGCATTTCCGGCAAAGCAGCCCGCATAAGTGCGACTGGTACAAGAAAGTCGACGCGCATCGTGGTTTCAAATGCGGCGAAGTCTGTCTCCCACACCGGCCCAATGGGTCCTTGGATCGCCGCATTATTGACGAGGATATCGACCGCGCCGAGCTGCCGCGCGGCCAGCACGACCAGCTCTGCGGCCTCCGGACGCGAAAGATCACAGACGAACGGATGCAGGCTCGCAGCGGTTTCCGAGGCGGCCTCCGCAGTTTGCGCCAGCGCCCGCTCGTCCCGTCCCACCATCAGCACATCAACGCCCGCGCCAGCGAGTTCGATGGTGATGAGTCTACCAAGTCCGCGGCTTGCGCCGGTTACAATTGCAAGATGACGTGCAGCAGGGGTCATGCTCTCAACATGGTCAATGCTCTGCTCGCGCATCGAAGACCCATTCATTGGCCTTAAGCCAATCGACGGTAAGTTCGACCGATTTACGGATGCTCAGTCGCGGCAACCAGCCAAGAGCACGAATGCGGCGCGTGTCGAGATAAATGAAGGGAACATCGCCGATCCAGCCTCGTTCACCGCCGGCAAAGGTGAAGTGCGGGGCAAGACCGAGCCGGTTGGCAATCCAACTGGCGGAATCCCTTACTTCGCAATATTCGTCGGTGCCGAGATTGAAGATGTTAATCCTGGCATCGGCGCGTTCGATTGCCGTCAGCATGGCACCAACACAATCAGTAACGTGAAGATAGGATTTGCGCTGCAGCCCGTTGCCGAGAATGCGCAGGGTGGATGGATCCTTCGCGAGTTTCTTCACAAAATCGAATACATGCCCATGCGTATAGCGCTGGCCAAGGATGGAAACGAAGCGAAAAATATAGCCGCGCATTCCGAAGCCTTCAGCGTAGGCGGCGATCAGACCCTCACACGCCAGCTTTGAGGCGCCATAGAGGGATGTCTGGATTGGAAACGGCGCATCCTCCGGAGTCGGAATCACTTCCGTCTCGCCGTAGACCGATCCGGTTGAAGCAAAGGCGATAGTCTTGATGCCGTTGGCCCGCATAGCCTCCAAAACATTGAAAGTGGCGATGGTGTTTTGCTCAAGATCCTTGCGCGGATGCTCGACGCCAAACCGCACGTCGGCGTTCGCCGCCATGTGAAACACGATTTCGGCCCCCCTGGCGCTCTGATTGAGGCGCGCCGCATCAAGCACGTCGCCTTCGATGTATTTGAAACCAGGGTGGCTCAACGCGCCGACCAAGAACTGCCGATATCCGGTAGATAGATTGTCGTACCCGACGACCGCGTGCCCCTGTTCAAGGAGTCGGTCGACGAGATTGCTGCCGATAAACCCAGCAGCGCCGGTGACAAATGCCTGCATCCTTCTGCCGCCCCATCGAGATAATCAAGTGTGCTCTTCTTCTAGGGGCACGGATTTGCCCTCGACGGTCGCATGATCCAGAAGAGCGCTCCCGGAATCGACTAAAACGCTACCACGGCTCCAAAAGCACGACAACGCGATCGACTGGACGCCAAAGCATCGCGCTGTGCGGGCATCGCGTTCTCCGCCGCTGGGCCGATTTCGACACCGGACGATCCTGGATCCAGGTTAGGTGCGAGCATCTGTTAGCTCCATTACGGGATCGATGGCGTTGGTACGGGCATCGGTTCGGGTGGGGCGCCGAACCAAACGGTTGAGACTTGTCGGAAAGCGCATCTTGGCAGAAACGCCCAGTCAGCGCCGTAACCGCGTCGTAACAAACAAACAATTTCCCCATCCTGAACAGACAAAAGTAGGATACCATGGCCATCCTTGTAAGCGGTGTGACCGCCATCGCGTAAGTCTCTTTCTTTCTTATAGGCTAGCTATGTTCAAAATCGTAAGGTCTGCGTTACCCTGCCTCTTGCTCGTCCTGACGCTTACTGGAAAAGGCAATGTGCCAGTCCGCGAGCTCCTCGGCGACTTACTCGGCTAGCGCCAATGCCAGCAATGGCTCTTCGGCATGAGAGAAGCACGTGCAAGACAAGTGATGCCAATCCACCGTGCACGATCCAATTGGGCTTTTCGCTGCAGGCCGTTACTTCGGCGATGTTGTCATCCTCGAAACACCATAGCTATGAGCTGGTTATTCACCTCTGGTGCCTCTGGGCGGGATTCGCAATAGCGTTTCGCGATCTCACCGCCGATAGTCTGCCCAACCGGCAAGCAAATTCACGAGAGGCCTGCCCGCTCTGGACAACAGGACCAACAGATGCTCAAGGAAAGTATATAACGCCCGCCCGACGGCACGTGATCGGGATAGCTGATCTCAAGCACAGGTGGTTGTCCGGGCGAAAGGTTCCTCGGACGCCCCGGCTATTGGAGGACTGATGATGCTGGTTTCTGTCGTAGTACCGACCCTCGATCGTCCAAAATTGCTGTTGCGCGCGATCAACAGCGCGCTCCGTCAAACCCACCAGGAAATCGAAGTTATCGTGGTTGTCGACAAACCAGACCAGGATACCGTCTCTGCGGTTCAATCGGTGAATGATCCTCGCCTACAGCTCATTGTCAATCCGTACTCTTTCACAGCCGCCGGAGCGCGCAATGCCGGCGCCGATCATGCGACAGGCGAATGGATCGCGTTTCTTGACGATGACGATGAGTGGCTACCGAACAAGCTGGAAAGACAGCTCGCTTTCGCGTCCGGTCGGGCCCCGGCGCTTGTGAGCTGTCTCACTCGAGTAGTGACGCCGACTGCGACCTATATCTCGCCGCAGGTGATTTATGACAATTCCACTCCCGTCGATGAGTACCTTTTCGATCGGCGCTCACTGTTCCGAAGATCGGGTTTCATCCAAACTTCCAGCTATCTGCTCCCGCGTCAGCTTTTTGATAAGGTACGGTTCGACGCCGAGAGCTCTCATGACGACTGGGAGTTCATACTGCGCCTGTCGAAGCAGGTAGGGGCGAGAATCGAAACCGTGCCGGAGGTACTGGTCGTGTTTTATTTCGACGAGCAGCGGCCTTCTTTCACCAGTAGGACGTCGTCGTGGTCGGTTTCTCTCAGATGGCTCGACAGCATACAACCGATCATCACCCGGCGTGCCTACAGCGGGTTCTGTCTGAGTGTCGTCGGATCTCGTGCGGCCCAAGAGGAAGCTTACACGGCTTTTCCTAAACTCCTTTACCGGGCATTCCGGAACGGCTCTCCCGGACTGTGGCAGGTCCTGCCTTTTCTAGCTTATTGGCTCACACCTCAGGAGCTCCGGAAGCGGTTGCGAGGCTTGTTCCGCGGTCGGCCGGGCCTGCGACGCGCGCAACGCCTTTGAACCGGCTGGGATCCTTTGAGTGTGGCTGATCGGAGTACATGCGCGCTGGCTCGTGCCGGGATCGAGCGAGAAAAGGCATTCCAGCGGTGTGCTGTCTGTTGCTCGCGACATGGAAGCAGGTCGGATAGAATCCCCTGTTTATACGCAAAATCTTGGGCTATCTGTGGATATGAGCAGCAATGACGGCAAGGAGTAAGGCGCATTTCATTGCGCGCGCTGGAATCCGGCCTTGACTCTCTCAGCCTCGCTATTGTTGTAGCCCAGCTCGAAGACTCGTTAGGGATGGATTCTTTCAGCGCATCCGATGATGTCACTTTTCCGGTATGGACCGGACCCAGTTTCAACCGGACAGGTAGTGTAGCTCGATAAGGACGACTATGTCCTGCGATCAGAATGGTCCTCCGCCCCGTGTTAAGCTTTGATTAGACGGGTCTGGAATAGATTAATGATGGACCGAGGTTTTGTTGGAGCCTGTTCATGCACCTCATGCAATTGCAATCACAACTCAGCCCGTGAAGGTTCAGTTGGGTTTGTCTACGAAAGAGTGATCGGCGAAATATGCGACTCGATAGTGGGCCGGCCTTGATCGAGAGGAAATCATCGACGTTGCTTGGGTCTAATAATATTTCTCTGTTCGGTTCCGTAGGAAATTTTGAGATCGCTGATGCCGATCCCGTTGCCAATCGCACCGTCATAGCGTAGCAATCGGGAATCCCTCGCGGAGATGAAGATATGGAATATGTATATTCGCTTCCAACTTCGCCCTCATTTATTGGCAAGGGCCTATTAGGGTATGATTTCGCCCCGTTGAATCAAAAGGATCTTGAGATATTTTACGTCGAGTCAGAAAAGGGACACGATACCTTCGTAATAAGAAAAAAAGGTGTGCGGATCTATTATATTATCTCTGGAACCGGTTATTTCACGATAGCTGATCGTAGATACGATGTCAGCGCTGGTATGCTCGTAGAGATTCCGCCAAAGGTCGAATATTGTTATTCAGGAAAAATGAAACTCATGGTCTTTTCGACGCCGCACTGGTTTGCCGGCAATGACACATTTACCAAATGGAACCCAGATGTAGTTCCATGGGGAGATCTCACTTGTGGGGCAGATGGCGCATCTTGGTTGATGCATTTAGTTAGATTGAGGATTTTTGGAAGATCGCCGGTCAGCGTCTATCTACGACTTAATCAGCGATTGTGGAACAGACTTCCGGCGGCCGTTACCGCTCTTGGTCCAATACGTTCATATGGTCACGGCTTACACACACTAGCTCGGATGCACAATGTTCGAGAACAAGCTTTCAGCACGCATTTTCTTCGAAATCGACCTCAGCTAGAGTTAATCCGACGTCTAGTAGAACGGAGCACCGAGGCCGATACATTTAGAGTAGCGGTGCTAGGCTGCAGCACCGGTGCCGAGGCTTATTCGGTGGCATGGGCAATACGGTCCACACGGCCCGGATTGAAGCTTGTCATGCATGCGGTGGACATTTCTAGCCTGGCTGTGGAAGTTGGGAAAAGCGGCGTGTACTCGCTCATGGCTTCACAATTGACAAATACCGATCTGTTTGAACGCATGACGGGTGCTGAGATCGAGGATCTGTTTGACAGGGATGGGGATGCAGTGACAGTCAAATCGTGGATCAAAGAAGGGATCAGGTGGGACGTTGGTGATGTTGGGGAGCCGGAGATTCTTGATACTCTGGCGCAGCAGGATATCGTGGTGGCGAACAATTTTCTTTGTCATATGGATGACTCGATGGCAGAGAGATGTTTGCGCAACATTGCTCGATTGGTAAGTCCAAATGGATATTTGTTTGTTTCTGGAATTAACTTGGATATCCGGACAAAGGTTGCAAGCGATTTAGGATGGCAGCCCCTGCAAGAATTACTCGAGGAAGTTCATGAGGGAGATCCAGGCATGAGAAGTCGCTGGCCGTGCCACTATGGAGGCTTGGAGCCTTTGAACAAGAGAAGACAGGATTGGAGAATCCGCTACGCAACAGCTTTTCAGTTAGTCCCCTCCGTCGAGGTCGCCCGCGGTGGCGGAGAACGTGCGGTGCTGCCCGTGAATGAAGCAAGTGCCGCTCCCGCGGGCGCCCGGCTGGTGACCAATCCAAGAACGCCACGAACCAGACCCAACCTGCTTAGTCGGCAAAGCACAATGCCTCCCTTATTATTCTAAGAACACATGCAGGATCTGAAGTCGAAAACGATTCGTGGTGGTCTCGCGAGGCTCTTCGCCCAGGGGGCAAATCTTCTCTTGCGGGTGGGCTGTCTCATGGTACTGGCTCGGCTCCTCGGCCCTAAAGACTTCGGGTTAGTCGGTATGGCCACGGCTTTCACCGGATTGCTGGTTTGGTTCCGAGATTTCGGGCTTTCGGCAGCTGCCGTCCAGCGCGAGACCGTTACAGAGGAACAGCTTTCAACGTTATTCTGGGTCAACATAGCGTTTGGAGCGCTCCTTACGCTGCTAGTGGTAGCGGTGGCACCGGCTGTCGCTGCCTTTTACAACGAGCCACAGCTCTTTGGGGTGACGACTGTTCTGGCGGCGGGATTTCTCTTCAATTCGGTGGGAATACAACACGCCGTACTTCTCCAGCGGCAGATGCGTTTTACGGTCCTGGCGGTCATAAGCGTCGTCTCCCAGGCTATCGGAAGTGCCATCGGCATTGGTGGCGCCAGTGCCGGCTACGGATATTGGGCGCTCGTAGCGATGACGGTCGCACAACCCCTTATTTTAACCGTCGGTTTCTGGATGGCCACAGGTTGGGTCCCGGGGATACCACACAGGCGGGTTGGAATTCATTCTATGCTGCATTTTGGAGGCACTCTCACTTTGAACGGCCTTGTGGCTTATGTTGCTTATAATGCTGAGAAAGTCATGATAGGACGCTTCTGGGGAGCCGGCGCAATCGGGATCTACGGAAGGGCTTTCCAGCTGGTCACCATTCCAACAGACAATATCAATTCAGCTATCGGTGAGGTAGCGTTTTCGGCGTTGGCCCGACTCCAGGGCGATCCCATTCGGCTAAAGAGCTACTTCCTGAAGGGCTTTTCTCTGGTCTTGGGACTGACCCTGCCCACTGCGATTGCTTGCGCTCTTTTTGCGGATGATATTGTTCTCTTTTTTTTGGGTCCTAACTGGAAAGACGCGGCCACGATTGTTCGCATGCTGGCTCCGACGATGGCGATTTTGGCTATAATAAATCCGTTAGGATGGCTGATCTATTCGATCGGATTGGTAGCACGAAGCTTGAAGATTGCTCTTGTCTTCGCGCCGATCATGATTACCGGCTGCGCTATGGGACTGCCTTATGGACCCAAAGGGGTCGCATTAGCATACTCGGCGGTGATGATGTTGTGGGTCATTCCACATATTTTATGGTGCGTACATGGTACGGCGATTTCTCTCCGAGACATTCTGCTCACAGTGAGCCGCCCGTTGGCTTCAGGCATTCTAGCTGGAGGGCTCGCCTTTGAAGCGCGGCTAATCTGCGGCGAATTCGTTTCTCCTTTACCCCGACTTATTCTAGAAGCTAGCGTTCTTCTAGTCGCGTTTTACGTGGTGCTCCTGTTTGCCGCGGGACAGAAGTCTCTTTACCTGGATCTCCTTAAGGGATTGAAGGCGCCTTTATCAATTGCAGAGAAGATTTCGATCTCGGCTTAGAAGAAGCGACGGTTACAATTAAAATCTTCTACCATTTGGCAGCGCTTACCGGATGCGCGCAAATCGACAGCTGAATTCATGCGACTAGCAACGGCAAGCGCCATCGACACTGCCCTTGGAGTAGCGCCCAACGAGTATGTTAAAAGGATTGACCTTCGATGCACCGCGTTCGCTCCAATCCTTGTTATATCGCTTCGTGTAGGCAATCATCCTGCAATCACCCCGATCGTTTTGTATAACACGCCGATCCAATACCAAACACAGAGTAGTGCCCATAGGAATGGTTATTGCAGCGGGTTGGTCCTCTGGCGGCCGTGCTGATCCTCGAAGAGGATGGGGGCGAGACGCTCCCAGAACGGAGTGAAGGATCTTGGAGACCATGACAAAAGCCCTGGTGACGGGGGCGCGCGGTTTCATAGGCTCTGCTTTGTGTCAGAGGCTGATTGCATCTGGCGTTGAGGTGCATGCGGTTTCGCGTAAAGCGCCGGTCGACGCCGGACATTGGTGGCATATCGTTGCGGGAGAGAGGAACCAAGCCAGACCAGCCACTATGATTCAGTGGTGGAACGCCGACTTGGTCGAGCTCGAAGCTGCCCGAAGTCTGATTAGAACCATTCGGCCCAACGCTACATTCCACTTGGCGAGCCTTGTCACGGGTTCGCGGGGCCTTGAAATGGTCCTACCGATTTTCCAAAACAACTTCATTACCGCGCTTAACCTACTCATCGCTACCGCCGAAAGCGGCGCTGGCCGGTTTGTGCTCGCCGGCTCCTCAGAGGAGCCGGATGAAGTAGACGGTGTGCCATGCTCCCCGTATGCGGCCGCGAAGTGTTCGGCGTCTGGTTATGCTCGAATGTTCAACGCGCTGTACCAGATCCCTGTTGTCATCGCTAAGATCTTCATGGTCTATGGCCCCGGTCAATCGGACCATACGAAGTTGATCCCCTATGTGACTACATCGCTTCTGCGCGGAGAAGCGCCGAGGTTGAGCAGCGGCGTACGCTTGGTCGATTGGATCTACGTCGACGATGTAGTTGATGGTCTTATCCGTTGCGCCCAGACCCCTGGCATCGACGGTCGTACGTTGGAACTTGGATCGGGGGAGATGCGTTCGATCCGAGAGGTTGTGGAACAGTTGAGTGACCTTATAGCTTGCAAGGTTAACCCGCTTTTCGGAGCCCTCGCTGACCGGCCACTTGAGCGAGTCAAGAAGGCCGACACAGCGGCGTCGTACAGACTCATCGGCTGGCAACCATCTACGTCCCTACAAGCGGGACTTGCTCGCACGGTCGAATGGTATAGGAAACAAGCTGAGGTATTCGGTAGTGAGTCGGTTACAGACTAGCGGTCCCAGTGAGCCAAACTCCACGCCTTCGGGCGTGCGGTTGGCGGTCGAGGGGAATGAAACTTGAGGACATTTAGGGTCGGCTGCCTGCGCGAATGACGCATCCTGTTATTCCTGAAGCCGTGCCGGCTCTAGAAGCTCGGAAGCGACCAGCGCATCCGCGGCGGCGCGTATTCTCGCGAAAGGGAGCCGGGCGCGATCCGCTATATCGAGCAATGAATGGTGGCCATCCGCGAGGTTCAACACCCACAGCAGTGCCATTTGATCGTAGTTCGCTTCACGCTGTCCGCCCATCGTCGCATAGAGCTCACGCCGGCCGAGTTGGGGTTCGCCTTTGGGATTACGGCTTCGGTACATGGCATCTCCTTCAATAACGGTGACGATACGCTGCAGCACGGAAAGCGAATGCGCCAGGCTTTCGGGGCGTAAGAGCGAAAGATTGTCTGCCGAGCTATGGTATTCCGGGTATTCACCGTTGGGTGTGCGCATCAGGCAACCGACCGGCAGATCGAAGCCTGGCGAGCAATACTGCCTCTCGTCGTACCCATAGGGAACGAAAGGCGTTATGCGGTGGGGTGCATCATCGTGAGTTAGGACATGCGCGACGATGCGATCGATCGTGGCGTTCCCTCGACGAGTCTGCTTATAGGTTACACCGCCCGAATCGCCGAGGCAGGAGAGTACGAGACCATGGACAATGGTTGTGACCTTGTCTTCGTTGAGCGCGAGCCAGGTAAGCGAGCCGATCGTGCCCGGGATAAATAGAAATCGATAGCTGTAGCGCAGCCGGAGCGTTTGGAGATGAGACGCCAGCTTAGTGGTCACTGCAATCGCCGAGAGATTATCGTTGGCGAGAGAAGGGTGACATATATGGCAGGAAAGCAGGACCGTGTCGCCGATCTCACCTGGGATGATTAACTCACCGTAGCTGAGGTGGCCCGGTGCCAAATCGGAGTCAATCATGACACGATAAAAACCGTCGGCCAAACTCGACAACTGGCGATGGGTGAGGCAAAAACCCCAATTCTTGACATAGTAGGAGGTACGATACGGTATCCAATCCGGATGATCGGGTAAGGTATGGAGATGGGGGCGTAGCTCAGCGAGCGACATCACCGCATCGATCGGCGGGCTGTACTGCACAATGTGGAGATTGTTGACAGCAAAGTCCACAACACGAGTGCCGTCGTCGCTTGCGATATAGGCTTCCCTAATGTTCCACTCGGGTGGCACGGTCCAATCCAGAACCACCGTTCCCGATGGAACCTCATTGACCTGGAGCGGAATGTGGTGCCGGAGGATTCCGAGCGTCTGCCTTACGCCGTTGCCGGTGATGCTGCGGCAAATTGGAAAAAGCTCCTCGATGAGAGCCATCATTGCGTTCCCATCTATGTCGACAGATGGTTCGCGCCCGTCCAGCGACACATCTCGGTGTCTCACGTTAGAAGCTCGCGCCAGTGGTGACCCATTGGAGCAAAAGGCGCCGGCGTCGACTCCGCTATCCCTTGGGCGACGCGAGATCGCTTCTTGATCCTCGGCTTGACGATACTCATTTGCCGCGAAGCTGTCGAATGTCGTTTGCGCGTTGAGATTTACGGCTGCTTTATTATCGCCCGCTGGGAGGGATGACTCTAATCTTTTTGCTCGCGTCGTAGCCGTGCGGACAATGAAGGGCCCGCAGTTGCTGCGCGCCGCGCTCTAGTTGTCCCTAATCGCGGCGGTAAGGCCAGCGTTACGTTCCGAAAACTCCCAACATTTCAGCCCCGTCGTGTAACCTTTCCGTCGGCGAAGTTGGTCATTTCGTTCCCCCGGTAAACCCAATCGTGATTGTTTCGAGTAGCCGGCATCGAGCCCTCGCCGCGTATGGCGGCGCGTGAGCTGCGCCTGAAAGACATGGCTGGTCTTATCGCCGACACCAATGAGAGCGATGCAACAACCCGACGCTCGAATTGATTGGCGTTCGATAAGAATCGACTCTGACGCGTAGTGCAATTTCGCGGCCCAAATTAGTCTGCGACCCTAAGGATCCGCTCATACTGCTCATTTAACGCTATCCCGTAGCTTTCGGCCAGGACATCGAGCACATTGATGTCGAAGAGCAAATCAGAAAGGTCGTCGAACTCCAAAAGAATGCGCCGGGCATCGATCGTATCGGTCAAATTGTTGCTGACAGTGTCAGCGGGTCTGTCCGCTCGAAGCCTAGGTGCACAAGCCGTTGATTCGATCTTATGGTCGGCACATCGTGATCGTGGTCGACGATTTGCACGCACGAGTGCGTGATATTGGTTGCCGATACCTATTCGAATCGCCCGTGAACTCGTGAGGCGCGCCAGAAGTTCCACAGGAATGTAGTTGGGTAAGACTGTTACGTTGCCGTTACAGCACTGACAACCAATCCCGGGTATCCTTTCCTGGAAATTCGGTTCCTCTTTCCCAGAAATAGGAGCTAGGTACTTGCCGTTGTTCGAGACGCATCTGCTGAGCTGCAGCAGAACATGCGCGGTTGAGGCGCGGGTGGTTCGCGCTCGTTCGCGGTGCAGGGAGTAAAGTCACATGAAGGTAGTGTTGTTCTGTGGCGGTCTAGGATTGCGGTTACGAGACTATACCGACCAAATTCCTAAGCCCATGGTACCAATCGGCCACCGCCCAATTTTGTGGCACGTGATGAAATATTTCGCTCATTTCGGACATACGGACTTTATCGTTTGTCTTGGGTATCGGGCTGATCTAATCAAGCAGTATTTTTTGAATTATGACGAGTGTGTCTCAAACGACTTCGTCCTATCAAATGGCGGCAAGACTGTAGAACTTTCCAACAAAGATATCAGCGATTGGAGAATCACCTTCGCCGATACTGGCCTCCAGTCCAATATAGGACAACGATTGGTGGCCGTTGAAAAATATGTGACGGATGAAGACGTTTTTCTGGCGACTTACGCAGATGGTTTGACCGATCTCAATCTTATAAACTACCTCGACTACGCACGCGAACGGAACAAAATTGCCTCGTTCTTAAGCGTGAAGCCGAACCTCAGCTACCACGTCGTTCAAACCGGTCCTGGCGGCTTGGTCACCGGAATCAAGGAATTCACGCAATGCGGTATCCGAATCAATGCAGGATTCTTTGTTTTGAGGAGGGAAATTTTCAAATACATACAGCCCGGAGACGAACTTGTAATACAACCTTTCCAACGCCTGATCCAAGAAAAGCAATTGACCGCCTTTGAATACGACGGTTTTTTTGCCGCGATGGATACATTCAAGGACAAACAGCAGCTGGATAAACTCTACGAGGGCGGCCAGCCGCCTTGGGAAGTTTGGAAAGATGCGAACGGTCGATCGGAGAACCGAATACTCCGCTCACATCAGCGAAATGGGACAACTACCGTTCATCGCCTCGATTCAGCCAGCACTGTGCGCGAGACAAAAAAAGTCGACAACGTGGGTACGCTCAGAACCGCGTAGAAGCTATAACGCAGCCGCGTCATCAGCGTGACGGGGCAGTTCGTCGAGCCGTCATGCCGCAGGCGTTTCCATGAAAAGGTAAATAGTACTAGGTGGAATCCCACAAACAAAAACTGCGCCATGGATGCTCGCACTGTTCCGTTGCAGGTCTTTTTGAGAAAGCGAGATGGCGTGTTCAAAGAGAGGCTAGTCATTTACATTCTCATTTTGATTGGTGCGTTCGTCATTTCTTATCTTTACAAACTTCGAACTGACGGCATTTTTGATTGCCAAGCCGGCGGATACAGCTCTGACAGGTATCTCTCAGATTGCGAGGCAAAAAATTACGGCATTTACGAGCAGGGGGCTTTTTGGTTTGGCCTGGAACCTACGGCGGAAATCTCCGCGGCAAGCGCAGATGTGCTGTTACTTGGCGATAGCCGACTGCAGTTCGCATTCTCTAACGCTACAACCGCGCAATGGTTCTCGTCAGTGTCTACTAGTTACTATCTGCTAGGTTTCGTCGGTTATGAAAACTCCGTATTTGCGCGGGCATTGCTGTATAAGCTAAAGCCGAGGGCCAAGGTCTACGTAATCAACATAGCTGATTTCTTTCAGCCATCCGAGACCCCAGAAGCCAAGTTCATAATGCACAGTGATGAAGCGCGAGCTCGATATGAAATCAAGCACCTCTGGCAACTCGTCCACGAACCAATTTGCAGGGAGCTAGCTGCAATCTGCGGACACAATTTGGTTTTATTTCGCTCTCGCCAAACGGGAGCGTTCCAAACGGAGACGTATATTCCGCAGATAACGAGGTTGTTCAAAGGGCGTGACCGTGCAGTCTCCTATAGCCAGCAAATCGATGAGCGCCAAGTTGACGAAGCCGTAGCAATTGGACGGATATTTCTGTCTGAATTGCCTGTCAAAACCGAGTGTGTGGTACTCACCGCGATTCCTGCCGTCGACACAAAGCTTGGCGTTGCGAATGCCATTGCGACCGGTCTTGGGAAGGTGTTGGTGGTTCCGGAACATCTTGATGGCCTTCGAACGTTTGATGGCAGTCATTTGGATATCGCTAGCGCAGAAAGCTGGTCCGGAGCCTTCTTTACAACCGCCGGTCCTCAGATTCAGAAGTGTCTCGCGTCCCACTCTTCGGGCCGGTAAACTTGGGCAAATATCCTCACAGTGCACAGAAATACATGCGCCCGATAATGAGTTGGTTGCCCGCAGCACCCGATTTTCGCGTAGATCTGGGTGCGGCTCTGGAGTCTCCGAATCCGACGGATCGTTTCGAAAGACTTGCCTTTCTTGCACAGCACCGTCTCGGTTATCTTGAAACGCTCCAACTCGATCGAGCACTCTGCCGGCAGACCCTGGAGCCTGGCTTCGGCTTTACCGAAGTTCGGCTTGCCATCCTTGCTTCGTCAACAGTTAACCAACTGTCGCCGGCGATACGGGTCGGCGGACTACGCCGACGTCTTATGATTGACGTCCATATAGGAGCATATGGCCAATACCGGCAGGACCTGTTCGACCCACACTCCTCGCTTCACTTATTCGCCCCGCAGTTTGTCCTGTTCTCGATGACCGCACAGGACACGATCGCAGGAATACCACCGACGGCAACAAGCGCAGAAGTCGACGAGACGATTGATCGATCGATACGGGAGTTGCGCTCGCTGTGGCAGAAGGCACGCGAGAATTTCAATGCGACGATAATTCAGCAAACTTTTCTTGACATCGCTGAACCGCTATTCGGCAGCTACGACCGTCTTGTCCCTGGAGCACCTACGCAAGTGATCACGCAGCTCAACGATCAACTTTCGAAAACAGCCGCACAGGATAGCGTGTTGCTTCTCGATGTCGCTCGCGCCAGTCAGCGCCATGGAATCGACACGTGGTTTGATGTCGGTAGCTGGCTCCATGGCAAGCTAGAAATCGCACCCGAGGCAGCAATTTTTTATGGAGATATGCTAGCCCGCGTCGTTGCTGCCCAACGCGGGCTATCGAAAAAATGTCTCGTCTTCGATCTCGACAACACCCTTTGGGGAGGCGTAATCGGTGACGATGGACTCGAGGGCGTCGTTCTCGGACAGGGGAATGCGGCTGGGGAAGCACACTTAGCCTTACAGCGTTATGCAAAGCAGCTCAAAGAGCGCGGCGTCATTCTCGCAGTCTGCTCCAAGAACGATCCTGCAATTGCCGAACCTGCGTTTAATGACCACCCTGAAATGTTGCTAAAGTGGTCGGACATTTCCGCGTTCGTAGCGAACTGGAATGACAAAGCCGAAAACCTCAAAGATATCGCAGCGCGATTGAACATCGGGCTCGACAGTCTGGTCTTCGTTGATGACAATCCTGTGGAACGGGCGCGCATTCGACAAAGCCTTCCCATGGTCGCTGTGCCAGAATTACCAGTAGACGTTGCACATTATGTACGCTGCATCGCCGATGCAGGATATTTCGAGGCGGTCGCCTTTACCTCCGAGGATCGACGGCGTACCGAGCAATACGCCGCAAATACGGAACGCCAATCGCTCTTCCAATCGTCAGGGAGCTTGGACGATTTTCTACGGAACCTCCAAATGTCAGTTGCATTCGGGCCATTTGCCGGGCCCGATCTCGTGCGCGTCACGCAGTTGTTCAACAAAACCAATCAGTTTAATACAACGACGAGGCGATACTCTGCCGAAGAGGTGGCTCAGTTTGCGGCCGAAGAACAAACGGTGACTTTGCAATTCCGTCTCTTGGACAAATACGGCGACAACGGGCTTGTCAGCGCCATGATCCTTCGTCCGGACCCTGAGCAAGTGGAGACATTCGAGATCGACAATTGGGTCATGAGCTGCCGGGTGTTCGGCCGACAACTCGAGTTTGAGGCCATGAATATCGCCGTGGAGCAAGCTCGTCGTCGTGGCGGCAAGGCTCTTCGAGCCGACTACATCCCGACACCCAAAAACGGCGTAATAAGCGAGCTGTATTCAAGTCTTGGGTTCTCCACGCTGAATGACACTACGCCCAGAGGCGGCGGTACGTGTTGGTTCTTGGATCTGACCAAATATAGCACCCGATCGACTCATATTTCTCGGTCGGGAGAGGCAAAATGACCGATCAAGAAATTCTGTGCGTTTTTACCCAGATTCTTCGCGATCTTTTGCTGGACGATTCGATTGTGCTTTCAATGGAAACGCGGCGGCAGGACGTTCCTAACTGGGACTCTTTCAACTACATCAATTTTATGGTCGCGGTCGAAATCAAATTCGGGGTGAAGTTCAAGGTGGCTGATATAGAATCGTTCGAGAATGTTGGCGCCATCGTCGCCGAGACTAAGGCACTTCTACGCTAGCCCGCATGCCCAGCGTCACACTCGCATCTCGGGCTTTCGCTTCCGATGACCAAGTCATATTCGCGGATCTTACCAGGGATTTCAATCCAATACATTTGGACCCGATTGCTGCACGAAAGACCCAGGCGGCGACCGTAGTTGTACACGGGGTCCATGCGATTCTTTGGGCGCTTGACAAGCTCGTTCAGTTAGGCACGGTCACCGAGGAGATCGTCTCGCTAAATGTCCAATTTAGGAATTTCATTCCTGTCGGTAGGCAAGTGGAGTTGAAATTATTGAGCCGTGACGCCAAGTCGGCTCGACTGGAGCTCTGCCTGGGGAGGCTCACGACGATCACTCTAGTTGTCGCATTCGGGACGCGTAAAGGAACTACAATCGACGTGCCCGATGCAGCGCCTAGAACGAGCGTAACAGACAAGCCCGCAAATTTTGTTCGGATTGAAGAGATGGCGAAATTGAGCGGACTGATGGATAACCTATGTCGACCCAACGAGATCCAGCGCCAATTTCCATATGCTTCCTCAGCGATTGGGAGTTACCGAGTCGCGGCCATCGCTCTGCTATCCACATTGGTTGGCATGATTTGCCCCGGCCTGCATTCCTTGTTCGGAGGGTTCGCGGTCCAATTGTTAGACGATACGCACAATCAAAACGGTATTAGGTTCCAAGTAGCCGGACTGGATGAACGCTTCCGCATGGTTCGAATGAACGTTTCTGGCGCCGGCATATGCGGATCCGTCCAGGCATTCCTGCGTTGGCCGCCAATTGCACAGGCTTCGCTAACCGAAATTATGAGTATCGTCGGCCCGGCAGAGTTTGCGGGAAGCGTCGCATTGATTATTGGTGGATCGCGCGGATTGGGAGCACTGACGGCAAAGATACTCGCGGCTGGCGGCGGTAAGGTCATCCTTACTTACGCGACGGGTCGGGCTGATGCAGCAGAGCTCACTGAGGAGATCCGTAACCAAACAGCGAGCGACATTTGTCAGGCCTTGCAGTACAACGTCCATGAAGAAGCCGCCGGCCAACTGAAAAACATTAGGACTAGGCTGACGCATTTGTACTATTTCGCTACCAGCAATATCGCTAGGCAGAAGGAGAGCCCATTCGTAATGAGCCTGTTTGACGAATTTGTACAAATCTACGTCAAGGGATTTTATGATTGCTGTAACTACCTTGGTGAGCACGGGTCCGGGCCGCTCACTGCGTTCTACCCATCTTCAGTATTCGTGGAAAGCAATCCATCGGACATGACCGAGTACTGCATGGCCAAAATGGCAGGCGAAATGCTATGTGCAAATATGAATCGCGCTGGTGGCCGCGTTCACATAATCGTTGGCCGGCTACCGCGCCTCCTGACTGATCAGACAGCGACGGTGTTTCCGGTGGCAACGGAGGACCCATTGAAGGTCATGTTACCCGCGATCCGTAACGTGCAATCTTTGCGGTCAACCCGCCAAGAGCTGAACGCTGTGTAGAGCTTTATTCCCAATGCTGTTTAACTCCAACGAGTTCATCCTCGCCTTCCTGCCAGTGACGCTTGCGGGCTTCTTTGCACTCGGTATTATTTCAAGGACGGCAGCGCTACGCTGGGTCATCCTTGCTTCGCTCGTATTCTATGCATTATGGCGACCGCTAAACGTAGTGATTATCGCGCCGTCAATCTTGATAAACTTTATTCTGGCGCGGGCCTTGCAGCGACTGGCAACTGATGAAAAACGATTTCGAACCGCCCGGTTAGTTCTTTTGCTAGGTATTGCCTTCAATGTCGCATTTCTTGGCTATTTCAAATATGTCGACTTCGGATTGAGTACAATTAATGACATATTTGGCACGAATCTCGTCTTGACGCGCATTGTTCTTCCCTTGGGAATTTCCTTCATTACGTTTCAGAAGATCGCTTTCCTGATTGACGTCCACGCCGGGCGTGTAAAGTCATTCACCCTTCAGGACTACTGCTTATTCGTATTATTCTTTCCCCAGCTCATCGCGGGACCGATTGTGCATTATCGAGAGATGATGCCGCAATTCCACAGCGTATCATGCCGTTTTGATAAGGAGAATTTTGCAGTCGGTCTTACACTATTGTCCTTCGGTCTTTTCAAGAAGGTAGTCCTCGCCGATCACCTCGCAGCTGCCGTTACCCCTATCTATAACCAAGCGGCCTCGGGGGCTGGAACTTCTCTACTACTATCATGGGCTGCGGCCATCGGGTTTACGTTGCAGATTTATTTCGATTTTTCGGGCTACACCGATATGGCGCTTGGCGCGGCTCGGTTTTTTGGCGTCCGACTGCCGCAGAACTTCAACTCGCCACTTAAAGCTAGCAGCATCATTGATTTTTGGTTGCGCTGGCACATGACCCTTACGCGGTTCTTGACGGCATACATCTATAATCCACTGACGCTATGGTTGACGAGGCGTTGGTTGGCGAACGGTCGTCGTGGCTTAGCCGGCCCGAGCACAACCATTGGCGCATTCGCCTACCTGCTGATGTTTCCTTTACTTGTAACGATGTTTCTTTCTGGGCTTTGGCACGGTGCCGGCTATGGTTTTGTCATTTGGGGATTGATGCATGGATTCTATCTCGCAATTAATCATGGATGGCGCCTGATAAGACCGCAGTTGTGGCCCGATAGGCCAAGCTATGAGCGCGTCATGCATCCCATCGGTTGTTTATTAACTTTCATAGCCGTCGCTGTGGCGATGGTCTTCTTTCGTGCTCCCGCCATAACCTCCGCCGCAGACTTATTGAGGGGGCTGATTGGTCAGAATGGCGTCGCGCTGCCCCAAGCGATCTACGATCATCTAGGACCGCTAGCCGGTTGGTTGCATCGCGCCGGCGTAGCTAGTGTGGCTCCGGACTTATGGAGCAGCAAAGAATTCGCAGGAATGGTGATGTGGATTTTGGTTTCAATGTTGATCGCTCTGGCTTTTCCAAACACACTTCAAATCCTCGCAAGATATGAGCCAGCGCTAGGCGTGAAGTTACAGACAGCCGACTTTGCGGGTAGAAGCATCAGTGAATGGAATGCCTCCCTTCCTTGGGCGATCGGAGTGTCCATCGTCGCTGCGCTAGGGATGCTTTCCCTGAGCGGCCCAAGTGAGTTTTTATACTGGCAATTCTAATCCCATGAAGCTTTCTTTTTGGCAGATGAAGAGGATCTTCTGGATTGCGGCGATCGCAACGGTTATCGTCCTTATTGGACCCGTCGGAGGTGCCTATTATTATTACAGGGCCCATACCGTCAGACCTCTTTCAGATGCTTGGCCTCAGATCGTCTGGCGAGGACAAATCTATTTAAAGAAGGCCCTTGGGGGGATTCCCCAGCTAACCTGGACGGAACTTTTGCGAATGACCGCGGACGAGCACGGCTTTGGCTTGAATCACGCGATTGCATGGGGCCAAAGCGCGGATGCAGCTGTTGTTAGCCCATATGAAAGCCGCGAGGATCGGGAGGCCGGCGGTCACTTGTTCCGTGAGCACTGCGCAAAATGTCATGGTCAGGATGGTAGAGGTGCCTTTGGGCCATCATTGGTTCGATTGGGATACAAAAACGGTGACAGTGAGTTGGCGCTTTACAGAGTTTTGACTGATGGCATCGCCCGTACCCCGATGTTGCCGACCAACTTATCTTTTGCGGAACGTTGGAGAGTGGTCAGCTATCTGAGAACTTTGCAATTCCATTCTGGTAACAACGATGATGAAGCAAGTTCACTAAATATCCACGTTACTAGCGAGCAGATTAAGAAGACTAGCGACAATCCTGGTGAATGGCTATCGTATTCGGGTTCTCTCAGTGGCTGGCGCTACTCCTCGTTATCTGAAATCACCCCTGCGAACGTATCGCGGCTTCGGCTTCGTTGGGTGCATCAATTCACCTTTAGCGAGCCAAAGTTCGAGTCGACCCCCCTTGTCGTCAACGACACTATTTTCATCACTGAACCGCCTGCGACGGTCGTGGCACTTGATGCAAAGACGGGCGAAGTCATCTGGGAGTACGCACGACCTATTCCTGTCGATTTGCCAATCGAGACAGGCAGGGTGAATAGGGGACTTGCTATCCTAGATAATTCTCTCTTTTTTGGCTGTCTCGACGGATATTTGATTGCCATTGATGCAAACACAGGGAAAGTAAAATGGCAAACTCGAGTGGCGAGGTCATCTGACGGTTATTCGCTTACCGGGGCGCCGCTGGTGGTGAACCATTCTGTCGTCATCGGGATAGCTGGTGGCGATCATGGTGCTCGCGGCTTCCTTGCCGCATACGACGTCACGACCGGCCAGCAACAATGGAAGTTCGACACCATTCCTGGGCCGGGCGAAGCTGGGCATGAGACGTGGCTGAGCGAAGCTTGGAAAACCGGCGGCGGTGGAACTTGGGTTACAGGAAGTTATGATCCGTCGCTTGATCTTATTTACTGGGGGGTCGGTAACCCCACCCCGGCTTTCGCCGGTGAAGGACGCCCAGGCGACAACCTTTTCACTGACAGCGTGGTTGCGTTGCATGCGAGTTCAGGAAAGCTTGCATGGCATTTCCAATTTACGCCCCACGACGAACACGACTGGGACTCAACCCAAACGCCGATACTTGCTGATTTACTCATCGATGGCTTAGAACGAAAAGTCATTTGCTGGCCGAACAGGAACGGATTCTATTATGTGCTCGATAGGGTGACTGGCCAATTTTTGCTAGGTACTCCTTTTGTAGAAATAAACTGGGCTCAGGGCCTTTCGTCACGGGGGAGACCCATTCCAGCAGATGCAAGTGCAGTCACTGAGGGTGGTCGCATTACGAAGCCAGGCGAAGGTGGAGTGAATTGGGAGCCTGCCGCCTTCAATCCTGCGCTCAGTTTAATTTTTGTAAATGCCATCGAAGGCCAATCCGTTTTTACGAAATCCGTGGCAGGAGGTGTCACCCATGTGGAAGGAGGATTCTATACGGGCAGTGGCAGCACAACGCTCGGCCCCGTTACCCAAGTGGTACGGGCACTGGACGCCGCCACGGGCGCCAAACGATGGGAGTCGCCTCTGCCGGCGACGACGGCCAGAGGCGGCATGCTTGCGACTGCGGGAGGGCTTGCATTTGCAACTTCCGGAGGCTCGCTGTTTGCGCTAGACGCGGCGACTGGAAAAGAGCTTTGGTCTGTTGGCCTCGGAGGAGACACTCGAGCACCGCCAATCTCGTTCACCACGGAGGGACGGCAGGTGATTGCAGCGTTGGCGGGACGGGCAATGTTTCTATTTGGCTTATAGTGAGATTAGGTCTTGCCGGTCAGTAGGTCGTGGCGCGCTCGTGTGGTGCATCAGAGATTAGATGCCCTTGAAACGCAGTTTGTAACTCAGCGCCGTGCGGCGCGGAACAGTTGGACGAGTGCATGATGGAACACGGTGTGATTGATCTCCGCCTGCAGCCACGCGGGTCTGGTAGTTCGCTAGCGGAACGACTTGTTTAAATTCCGTCAACTCGTTGACATGAAAACGTCGATGAGCTAGATGCTCAGCAACCTCGATGATGGTCAAGATGAATATCATGCGCTCGCGATTACTCGGTCCTGCAGTAGAGAGTGCTGTTGTGGCCGCGAAACAGGCTGAACCATCGTTGGGAGATGCGATATTTGGCCGAACCGCAAAAACTGTGCAGCGAGTTACTTGACGCAGACAGCTTTGTCAGCAGCCTCTCCTGTCCGCCAATGAACAACGCCCGCAATTGCCGTTTCTGCGGTGGCTCCCTTGCTGAGTTCGTTGATCTCGGCATGTCGCCATTGTGTGAGAGCTATCTCAACAAGGATCAGCTCAATTCAATGGAGCCGTTTTATCCTCTTGCCGCCTACGTTTGTCGCGACTGTCTGCTCGTGCAACTCCAGGAGTATGTCGCACCGAAAGAGATCTTTTCTGAATACGCCTATTTTGCCGCCTATTCTGATAGTTGGCTCGATCACGCTCGCCGATATGCCGAAACAATGTCCAAGCGGCTACACCTCGGGCCAACCAGTCGGGTCATTGAACTTGGTAGCAATGATGGATATTTGCTGCAGTTCTTTGTCGAGAAGGGCATTCCAGTCCTCGGTATCGATCCAGCCAAGAACGTCGCCAGTGCTGCTGAGAAGCGGGGAGTGCCAACTCTAGTGAAATTCTTTGGTATTGAGACGGCAAGTGCGTTGGCCGAAGCCGGTACGCAGGCAGACCTCGTTGTCGGTAACAATGTTCTCGCCCAAGTTCCAGACGTTAACTCCTTCGTCAAAGGGATCTCCATTATTCTAAAGACAGGCGGGGTCTGCACCATCGAGTTCCCACACCTTCTCAAAACGATCGATGGCAACCAGTTCGATCAGATTTATCACGAGCATTTTTCGTACTTTTCGGGACTGACCGCCGACAGAATATTTGCCGCTCATGGAATGCGCATCTTCGACGTCGATGAATTGCCCACACACGGCGGCTCATTGCGTATCTACGCGTGCCACGCCAACGACAACAGCCACCCCACAGAGGCCTCCGTCTCCGAGCTGCTCCGCCGCGAGCGCCAAGCCGGCTTGCACCGGCTTGAGACCTATGCCGCTTTCGCTAATCGGGTTCGTGCGACTAAGCGCAAATTGTTGAGCTTCTTGATCGAGGCGAAGGGTTGCAACAAATCCCTTGCCGGCTACGGGGCGCCAGGTAAGGGCAATACGTTGCTCAACTATTGCGGTATCCGCGTCGATTTTTTGGACTATACCGTTGATCGCAACCCTTACAAACATGGCAGGTATCTGCCGGGCACCCACATTCCGATTTTTCCGCCAGAGAAGATTTTTGAAACCAAGCCCGATTACGTGCTGATCCTGCCGTGGAACCTCAAAGACGAGATCATGAGCCAGTTCGCCAATATCCGCAGCTGGGGTGCCAGGTTCGTAGTACCAATCCCAGAAGTTTCGGTCATTTAACGGAGCACGGGCTTGCTTTGTCTAACTATTCCTCCGGACAGGCGAGAGTCATTTAGGCTGCTTTGTTTGGGTGCCCACTCTGACGACATCGAGATCGGCTGCGGTGGAACCATTCTGCGCATTGCTGCCGAAGTACCCAGCCTCGTCGTGCGATGGATCGTTTTTAGCGGCGACGAGGGGCGTCGGAACGAAGCGCGAAATAGCGCGGCCGCGATTCTTGAGCACGTTCCACAAAAACAGATCGAAGTGCTTGGATTCCGCGATGGCTACTTCCCCTCCCAGAGCGCCGACATTAAGGACTACTTCGAGAGCGTCAAACGCGATTTCGATCCTTCGCTCATCCTGACGCACTGGCAAAACGACGCTCATCAGGACCACCGACTACTTGCTGAGCTCACTTTCAACACCTTTCGCAATCACCTCGTGTTCGAATACGAAATTCCGAAATACGACGGTGATCTCGGTAACCCCAATTTCTTTGTGCCCTTAACCCGAGCACAACTTCAGCAGAAGATCGACACGATCTCGCATCATTTTGTGAGCCAGCGAGGACGAAGTTGGTTCGAAGATGAGACATTTGTAGCAATGGCCCGGTTGCGGGGCATTGGGTGCAACGCCCCTGAAGGAGTGGCCGAGGCGTTTTACGTCAGAAAAATCGTATTTTGACGGTAGGTGGCGCAGGAAACACCGTGTGATCAGAACACAGTGTGATCAGACCCTGCGCGAAGCCGTTATTGCTCCAAAACGATGGACTGAGCGCTCGAACAGATATATCTTTACGGCAAGGGCGATCTCCCACGGATCGGCGCGCGGCAAGCGTGCGAACGAGCCCTGAATTATGCCGGTTCAAACAGCGACTTTGTTGGCTCTAGTTCGAGCCGGCGCTCAATTTACAGAACCGGCTGGGCGAATATTTGGAAGCTCATTGGCGACGAGCGTCGTCACGATCCGTCATATCTCGGTCACATGAAATGCAAGAGGCGTTTCCAACCCCTCTTTCTACGCGGCAGCATCGAAGATGTAGAACTCGGGCTGCGCTGGGAACCGGCCGTCTTGGCCAATGAGGTCACACGCCGTGCGACCTTCTTATCACAGTTGAGGATCGGCCGCGGATCTAAAGTTGCGATCGTTCATAGTGGAAGCGCGCGATTTTTGGCGGATCTATTTGCCGTTTGGACAGTCGGAGCAACGGCAGCTTGCCTCGACAGCGCTCTGACGAGCACTGAGCTTGAGAACGTAATCGGATTTGCCGAACCTGCGGCAATCCTAGTCGACCGCTCGACTCCGTCCGGTAGATTTTCCGTTCCGATATTGGAGCTTGCGCGTTGCCGTCCCTCACGCGTCGACACGATCTTTGGTAATCCCGCTCCCGATGATCCGGCTCTCGTGCTCTTTACTTCAGGTACTACCGGGAATCCTAAGGGCGTGGTTCTTAGCTTTCGTGCCCTAAAGACGCGGATTGAACTTAATATCGCCGCGATCGGTGAGAAAGGCGCTCAAGCGAACGCTAATGACTCTTCCGACACACTTTGGGCATGGTCTTATTGGCAATGCGCAAACGCCTATTGCGGCTGGCGGCCGCGTTGTGCTTCCGCCCCTCAGTTCGCTGCCAGAGAATCTTGGCCGACTCATCGATATGCACCGCATAAGTTTTATGAGCTCGGTACCAATTCTGTGGCGTGGCGTGACGGGGCTAAGCCGATCACCTTCGGGAAACTCTCTTTGCCGTGTACATGTCGGTTCAGCACCTCTTTCAGTGCAACTGTGGTCCGAGATTGCGGCTTGGTCACGTGCTGACGTGGTTAATTGTTATGGCATGACGGAGACAGCAAATTGGATAGCTGGAGCGTCCTCGCGGTCTGATGGCATCGCGGACGGTCTCGTAGGAAAACCGTGGGGCGGACGTGCATCCGTCGTAAATGATGACGGGAGGATGCAAGCAACCGGAACCGGAGAAATTGCCATCAAATCCCCAACTCTGATGTCCGGCTATCTCAAGCGTGAAGACCTGACGACCGCTGCCACAATTAATGGTTGGCTCCGAACTGGGGACCGGGGCAAAATAGATGAGCTCGGCCACATTTGGCTGGCGGGCCGTATCAAGGACGAAATCAATCGTGCCGGCTTCAAGGTGCAGCCCGCCGAAATAGACAGCCTGCTTGAAACCTACCCTGGAATTGCCGAGGCCTGTGTATTTGCCGTTCCGGACCCGATTTGCGGTGAAAGCGTCGGGGCAGCAATAAGGTTCACGACGGGCGCGGACCCGAGCATTGATCGCAGCGATCGTGGTGCTGCGAGCGTCTGCGCCGACGAGCAGTCCCGGACCGTTGGTTTATCGTCGATCACATTCCCCGTAACGCTCGTGGCAAAGTCAATCGGGACGGGGTCGCTCGAATACTTGTCAGGGCGACTGAATCCTCGGATCCGACCCCCATTACTGTTGTCAACAATCCACTATCGATAGAGCGCGGCAACCCTGCTGAAGCTCAGACTGATGACACCTTGACCGTCCGTATCCGCGATGCCGTCAAGCTTGCCTGGACGACCATCCTCGATAAACAGTCCTTCCAAGCCGACACGCAATGGCATGCAGCCGGCGGTGATTCCCTTGGCGCATTGCAGCTATGGCATAAGATAGAGAGCGAACTCGGCACGAAGTTGCTGCTAGAGACACTGACGCTAGACATGACGCCGAGCGACCTGGTCAATGCGATCAAAATAATTCTAAATGCGGATGAAGCGAAAGCACATGACCAGCGATTACCATCGGTTTTCTATTTTCCTCATGCGCATGGCGATACCCCATCCCTAGCAGCGTTCCGCTCGATCATGAAGGATAACATCCGCTTCGTGGTGATCAATTATCCCCAATTGAGGGACATGGTGAGTGGTGGGGGCACGTTCAATACGTTGGTCGATGCTGCTGAAGTACAAATTTTAGCACAGAATGGCAAAAACCCGTGCTTTATGGTCGGCACCTCATTTGGCGGCTTCGTTGCCTGGGAAACAGCGCGCCGTCTCACGGCAGCAGGACGCCGAGTTGCCTTTCTCGGTCTTATGGACTCGCGTTTGGGGCAACGCAGGAGTTTCTTCGCACGGGTAGGCAGATTGTTCGACCGCGACTGGTGGCGATCCGACTATTTTAGGGAACTGCGGGGGCCTAGTAAGAGGATACTTATTTTTGCGGCAAGATTACTGGCAATTTACTTCCCGTTATCGGTTGTCTACCAAGTTGATCGCTTAGGGATGTCGCTCCCTGCGAAGACTGCGTTCGAATTCCGTCTTGCACTGGTCTCACAGTTACGAGCAAAGTCCCTCAGGAAGGACTTGCTCGAACCGCTCGAGGCTCCAGCAACTCTGTTCCGATCAGACGAATATGATATGGGTTTGCCTGATCACGGTTGGAACAGACTGTGCAACCAGCTTGTTGTAGTGCCAATCCGCGGTGGCCACGATTCTATGAATTCTAAAGAATTGTGTGAGAAACTTGTTCAGGCTATCGAAATCTCTGGGCATGAATTTAGTTAGCATAGCGTCATCAACGTCAAGATGGGGGAAGTGGCGGTATCGGCTGGCCTTTGACGAAATAGGGCGAGGGACCTGACGGCCAAGAAAGTCCGGCAACACCGCATCAAGTCGCCGTTGCATTGCGCACTGAAAGCGCGTTCTGAATAGCGGGAGTAGGTATTGCAACTATGACGCCCGCGCATCAACCTTGAACTTCGGCCAGCCAAGATCGCGCTCGCTGATCATAGTGACCGGGGCCGGCCAGGTGATGCGGAATGCCGCGTCATCGTAACGATAGCCCCCTGCGGACTCGGGCGTATTAAATGTCGAGATCTGGTAAGTGATCTCGGACTGCTCAGCCAGTGTTTGAAATCCGTGCGCGAAGCCTTTCGGGATATAGACCGCGCGTCGGTTCTCGGCAGTTAGCTCGAACCCTTGCCATTGGAGATAGCTCTGTGAATAAGGCCTCAGGTCTACGATCACATCGAAAATAGCGCCACGCGCGCACCGCACGATCTTGGTTTCTTCATGAGGAGGTCGCTGGAAATGTAGGCCGCGCACGGTTCCGCGGAACCGGTTGTATGAGACACTCTCCTGAGCGATTTCGGCATCCAGGCCTCGCGTCGCGAGTTCCTGCCGACACCAAGTTCGCGCAAAGAAGCCGCGTTCGTCTTCCTTAGGCTCGATATCGATTAGCAATGCATCTTCTAATCGCGTCGAAGCAAAAATCATGCAGCCAGTCCTTCGCTGGCCTGTTGCACAAGCGGACGCCAGTAGAAGCCGGCGTCGATTTGCCCTGTGGCTATTAGATGCTTCAACTGCTGGAGCCTCGTAAAGCTTCGAAAGAAAAACATTTCTTTCGTCATATTAATCTGTGAAAAGACTTGACGCAGCTCACGGGCGCCAAGCTCGGCCGGCCACCGACACCGAAACTCGGGCAGGTGACGATGGATCTTACTGAAGGACGTGCGATAGCTCCGGTTGTCGCCGCTCGGTTGGCCAAAGGTGATAGCGCAGCCGTCAAACACCTGCCCCACAATGGTGGCGATTTCGCGTATGCGGTAATTCTGCCGGTCGTCACCGACGTTGAAGATTTCGTTATGAATTGCCTCGCGAGGAGCTTCGATAGCAAGGATGATCGCCTGACAGATGTCGTCGACGTGGACCAGTGGTCGCCACGGTGTTCCATCGCTGGTCATCTTGATCTCTTTGATGGTCCACGCAAAGCCGGCGAGATTGTTGAGGACAATATCGAAACGCATGCGCGGACTGGCGCCGAATGCCGTTGCGTTGCGCAAGAACACGGGCGAAAAATGGGCGTCGGCGAGCGCGCCGACATC
>Ga0306920_100001368_pt1 | contig 30168 bp, 23 predicted proteins | sample flu12Cox44000170_FD_204666 | JGI IMG/M metagenome (GOLD analysis project Ga0306920, IMG submission 204666) | Lab enrichment of tropical soil microbial communities from Luquillo Experimental Forest, Puerto Rico - flux4day.12C.oxic.44.000.170 (v2)... | ecosystem: Environmental > Terrestrial >... | reverse complement strand
GCGGAAGCGCTGATGAAGAAGGCGCGCGACATATGCTCCATGTGCGATGCGACGCGCGCCGAGGTGTTGCGGCTCAAGCTCGTGTAAGCTTGCCGCTCCCGCCCTTGCGCGAGCGGTTCGCTCGAGATCGATGCATCTGCACAGTTTCGGGCCGATATTCCTGAGCGTTTACATAGTGGGTGCCGGGATCGCCTCCTTACACGCGCTCCTCACCAAGGCCGATCCCCGCAGCGCACTCAGCTGGATCGCAGTCTGCAGCCTCATTCCCTACGCCGGTGTCGCGCTCTATGCGCTCTTCGGTATCAATCGCGTTCGTCGGCCGCAACTGGCGTGGCGGACGACGACGGCGCAGCACGCCTCCGAGCCTCCTTTCCCCGCGCCCCTGGCGGCACAGGTCCATATCGGCGATGCGCTGACGCGACGGCCGCTCGAGGGCGGCAATGTGGTGGAAACCCTGTACGACGGTGAGCAGGCCTTCCCGCGCATGCTGGAGGCCATTGCCGGTGCCCGACAGTCGGTATGGCTCTCCACATATATCTTTCAGACCGATCGCGTCGGTCGGCAGTTTGTTGCCGCCCTGGCGGAAGCGGTGCGACGTCAGGTCGCGGTCCGCGTGCTCGTCGATGGCATCGGCGAATGGTACGACTGGCCACACGTGGTACCCATTCTGCGCCGCGCCGGCGTTGCGGCGGAGCGATTCCTGCCACCCCGCCTGGTGCCGCCGAGCCTGTCACTCAACTGCCGCAACCACCGCAAGATACTTGTCGTGGATGGCTCAGTCGCCTACATCGGCGGCATGAATCTCGGCGGGCGCGAGGTGGGCGGCAGCACCGGCCGGCGCATGTCGGACATTCACTTTCGTCTGCGCGGCCCGATCGTCGCACAGCTGGGTGAAGCCTTCGCCGAGGATTGGCTGTTCGCGAGCGGCGAGTCACTTCCCATGTTCGCCGTTGAGGAGCGCGCGGGGTGCTGCACCTGCCGAGCCGTCACGGGAGGGCCGGATGAGGATGTCGACAATCTGCTGCTGATCATCCTGAGCGCGGTGTCGAGCGCGGAGCGGCAAGTTCAGATCATGACGCCGTACTTCATTCCGCCGCTCGAGCTCGTGGCCGCGCTCGAGTCTGCGGCGCTGCGCGGGGTGGACGTTTGTCTCGTGCTGCCGCGTCGTAGCAACCTGCGCTACATCGACTGGGCGACCTTGCACTGGATCCCGGCGCTCGTCCGGCGCGGCGTGCGTGTACACCTTCAGGAGCCGCCGTTTTCTCACGCCAAGCTGTTCGTCATCGACGGGCGCTATTCCCACGTGGGTTCGGTGAACGTCGACACCCGGAGTCTGCGACTCAATTTCGAGATCGCCGTCGAGGTCTACGATGAAGGCTTTTGCGGCGAGCTGGCAGCCTTCATCGGCAAGTCCGCCGCCTCGGTACCCGCGCTCACCGTCGAGAGCGTCGAATCGATCGGGCTTCCCGAAAGGATTCGCAACGCTCTGTGCTGGCTCATCTCACCGTATCTGTAGAGCTAGGGCCTCGATCTGCGCTGTGCTCTGAAGTCTTCAGCCGAAGGTGAAATCGAACGCCTGAATGCCCGGACCCACGAATTCGATCTCGAAAACGCGATCGGCAATCGGCTCGGGCTGTCGGATCAACTGGTACATCCGCGGCTCGGACACGGTTCCGTTGCCCTGCGCGTCAACATCGATGCCATGGCCGGCGCCCGGGGGCTCGCCATCGATGCGGACCCGAAACCTCACGGCGGTCGCGCGCACGCTCGGTCCCATGATGAGATTCACATCGCGGGCATGGAAGCGGTACACGATCCGGCCGTTCGCAGCATTGAGCGCCGCGGCCTCGGGTCCGATCGTCCAGTTACCGACCAGGGCCCACTCGTTGAGTGCGAGCTGCGCGGGCGCCGTGTAGCCATGTGGCCGGTCACGCACGGCATCGCCGGGTGATGCAAACGACTCGGCTTGCTCGTAGCCGAGATAGGTCTCGGGGGACTTCACGTTGGCCCAATCGGCAGGCTTTTCTGCGCCCTCGGGATCGAGCGAAACCAGACCGTGAGGTACGTCGGTGCGGCCGGCTTCGGTCAGCAGCTGCTGGATGGTCCCTTCGATCTCTCGATAGCCTCCCTCGCCGAACTGGTGGTGGCGAATGCGTCCCTGTGCATCCACGATATAAAGCGCCGGCCAGTACTGGTTCCTGAACGCACGCCAGATCACATAGTTGCTGTCGACGGCAACCGGGTACTGGATCTCGAGAGCTGCCGTCTCGCGTCGGACGTTATCACGCTCTTTCTCGAAGCTGAATTCCGGAGTGTGCACGCCGATCACCACCACCCCGCGGTCCTTGTATTTATCAGCCCAGGCACGCAGGTACGGAAGGGTGCGCCGCCAGTTGATGCAGGTATAGGTCCAGAAGTCGACCAACACGATCTTGCCGCGCAGCGCACCCGCCGTCAGCGGTGGCGAATTGATCCATTCGACCGCACCATCGAGCGGGGGCAGCTCCCCCTCGAACTTCAAATGAGATGTAGTGGCTCTCATCGGCTGAGTCTCCCGGTCGGCCGGCACGACACTCGCGGCGCCCAGGAGCATAACGATGCCGGTGCAGGTTCCGGCAGCGAACACTCGGCCTGAAATGATTATCCGGTCGGGCAACATCAACCTCGCACCGGCTGGGTCGAAGCGATTATTGATTCTCGGCCCCGCTTGGATCACACCAGATGCGCAGTGACCGTGCGATTGCACCATGGTATGGGTGACTGCCGTCTTCCTCGCGACGCCCCCGGGCTTCGATGACTCAGTCGAGTGCGCCGTCCGGCTCGAGCGTCACATCCTCACGACGAGCCACGTCGATCGATACCATGGTCCAATCGGCAGTGGCGCGTACATTTGCTTTCATGCCTGCTAATTTCCACGGGTTGGCGTAACCCGTCGTTCGCGAGCGTCTCATGTCGTATGCAGTCGACCCTGAGCGGCGGCGGTTCTTTGGCGCGGCCGCCCTGACCCTGGCCGCCACTCAGCTCGATGTGGGTGCCCTTGCTGAGGCGCAAACGGGCGCGGCACAAGGATCGAAGGCGACGACGACGAAGCGCGGAACGAGCAACTCCTTCGCACCGCTCAAGCAGATCGATGCCGGGGTGCTGAGTGTGAGCTACGCCGAAGGCGGCCCCGCCGACGGTCCCGCCGTCCTGCTGCTGCACGGCTGGCCGTACGACATTCATAGCTTTGTCGATGTGACTCCCCTGCTCGCGTCGGCCGGTTACCGGGTAATCGTTCCTTACGCGCGCGGCTATGGCCCTACTCGATTTCTTTCAGGCACGACGATGCGCAACGGCGAGCAGGCGGCGCTCGCCCACGACGTCGTCGATCTCATGGATGCGCTCAAGATTCAAAAACCGATCCTCGCCGGTTACGATTGGGGCGGGCGGAGCGCCAACGTAGTTGCGGCTCTCTGGCCAGAACGCTGCAAGGGCCTCGCCTCAGTCAGCGGCTATCTCATCGGCAGCCGGGACGCGGGCAAGGTGCCGTTGCCGCCGAAGGCCGAATACCAATGGTGGTACCAATTCTACTTTGCGACGGACCGGGGTCAGGCGGGCTACGATAAATACCGACGCGACTTTGCCAGGCTCATCTGGCAGCTCGCTTCGCCAAAATGGAACTTCGATGAGGCTACATTCGAGCGCAGTGCGGGAGCTTTCGACAATCCGGATCATGTCGACATCGTCATTCACAATTATCGCTGGCGCCTGGGAGCCCCAGGCGAGGCCCGGTACGAGGAGCTCGAAAAGCGCCTCGCGGCAGCGCCCAACATCACGGTGCCCACCATCACGCTCGAAGGCGATGCCAATGGTGCGCCACACCCGGAACCGGCCGCTTATACCAACAAGTTCACGGGCAAATACGCGCACCGCACCATCCCCGGTGGGGTGGGCCACAATCTGCCACAGGAGGCTCCGCAGGCTTTTGCTCAGGCGGTCATGGATGTGGCTCACTTCTGAGGACAGGGAAGTCCGGGGACGTCCGTCCGCCAGGGGACCGCGAGGATGATATCGCCTGAGGTGTCGACACTCGCGACGCGCCGAAATCAGGTATTTCCGGTCCTGGAGGAGGAGGAAGTGCAGCGCCTCGCGCGCTTTGGCGAGCCGCGCACCTTTGAGTCGGGCGAGTACCTGGCCACCGCGGGGCGCCATTCTCCGGGAGTGATCGTCATCCTCAGCGGTAATGTCCGGGTGACCCGCAAGGATGTCGTCGGGGTCGAAGAGCACATTGTGACCTACGGTCCGCGCAGCTTTCTCGGCGGGCTGGAGCAGCTCTCCGGACGGCCCTCCCTGGTCGATGCGCGCGCCGTTGGAGCGGTGACCGCGATCGCCATCGCGCCGGAGCGCTTGCGCACCGTGTTCATTGGCGAGGCCGCACTCGGCGAGCGCATCATGCGTGCCCTGATCCTGCGGCGGGTGCTGCTGCTCGAGTCGAGCGCCGGAGGGCCGGTCATCGTCGGTTATGCAGACGACCGCAACGTGCTCCGGTTGGAAGGATTTCTGCGCCGCAACGCGCATCCCCAGCAGACCCTGGACGCGGCCACCGACCCCGGAGCGCAGGCGATTATCGAGCGCTTTCACATCGACGTCGGTCAGCTGCCGGTCGTTCTTTGCCCGAATGGCGAGCTCTTGCGGAATCCAACCGAGGCCGAATTGGCGCGCTGTCTCGGTCTGGTCTCACCGCTCGACCCGGCTCGACACTACGACGTGGCGATCGTTGGCGCGGGACCTGCGGGACTCTCCTCTGCCGTGTATGCCGCCTCAGAGGGACTCTCCGTCCTGGTCCTCGATCGGCATGCGTTCGGCGGCCAGGCGGGCGCGTCGGCGCGGATCGAGAACTACCTGGGCTTTCCCACCGGGATCAGCGGCGTGGCCCTCACGGCTCGTGCCTACAACCAGGCCCAGAAGTTCGGCGTCGAGATGGCCATCCCGAAGACGGTGTTGAGCCTCGAGTGTGGGTGCGAGTCGGCCCCGGGGATGTTTCGCCTGCGCCTCGCCGATGACGAATGGGTCCGCGCTCGATCGGTCATTGTCGCGAGCGGGGCACGGTACCGGCGTCTCGAGGTCGAGAACCTCACGTCCTTTGAAGGCTCGAGCGTTCACTACTGGGCATCTCCGCTCGAGGCAAGACTGTGCTCGGGGCAGGAGGTCGTCGTCGTTGGTGGCGGCAACTCGGCAGGTCAGGCGGTGGTCTACCTCGCGAGCGTTGTGAGCAAGGTGTGGTTGCTTCTGCGCAGCAAGCCTCTGGCCGCCAAGATGTCCAGCTACCTCGTCGATCGCATCAGCGGCCTCGGGAATGTCGAGGTGGTGTCGCGAGCGAGCGTTACGGCGCTCTTGGGAGGGGGCGGGTTCCTCGAAGCCGTTCGCTGGCGTCAGGGTGACTTCCCCGAGGTGCAACGCCCGGTCCGTCATCTGTTCCTCTTCATTGGCGCCGATCCGAACAGCGCGTGGCTGAGCGACGCGAGCGTCGCTCTCGATAGCAAGGGATTCGTGCTCACCGGTGGCGCGCTCGGCCGACAGACGCTGGAAACGAGTCGCGCGGGTGTTTTTGCGGTCGGCGATATCCGCTCGGGTTCGGCAAAGCGTGTCGCCACAGCGGTCGGTGACGGAGCTCAGGTCATCGCAAACCTCCATTCGTACCTGGCGACAGGCGAGGGCTGCCGGGTCCAATCTCCCGGCGCCTGAGGCGCAGTGCCACAGATTCGTATTCTCACGGTCGACGATCATCCGCTGTTGCGCAGCGGTATTGCCGCCCTGCTTGCGGATCAGAAAGACATGGCTCTCGCCGGCGAGGCGGCGACTGGACGCGAGGCGGTCGAAGAGTTTCGGCGACTCAAGCCCGACATCACGCTCATGGATATCCAGATGCCCGAGATGGACGGTATCGACGCCATCATTGCCATCCGCGGCGAGTTTCCTGCGGCGCGGATCATCGTTTTAACCACCTATGAGGGGGACGCTCTCGCGCAGCGGGCTCTGAAGGCCGGCGCCCAGGCGTACATTCTCAAGGCTCGCGTTCGCAAGGATCTGCTCGAGACCATCCGCCTCGTACATGGTGGCGCAAAACGCGTCGATCCGGACATTGCCGAACAGATCGCGCTCCGCACGGACGACGACATGCTTTCGGAGCGCGAGGTCAGGGTCCTGTCCCTCATTGCAGCCGGTAATTCGAACAAGGAGGTCGCGGCACAGCTCTCCATCAGCGAAGAAACCGCCAAGACTCACGTTCGAAACATACTCGCGAAGCTCGGCGCCCAGGATCGCACCCACGCCGTTACTCTCGCACTGCAGCGAGGCATCATCCACCTGTCCCCGAAGTAGGTATCCTCCCTTCACTGCATCGAGGGTGCCGTTTGCGGCGAGCATTGCTTAGCTTAAAGGGTCGTGCTCCAGCGACTCTTTTCAAGCTTCCCGGATTCGTGGCCCGGCGCGGGGCTCATCCTTTTGCGCCTCGCCATCGGCCTGCCGCTCGTCGTGAACCCCCTCTGGGCGGGTCTGTCCGGAGCAGGAACGGCAAGTCTCGTTAGCCGCCTGGCGGAGCTCCTCTGTGGCAGCCTCATCCTGCTCGGGCTGTGGACTCCGTTGGCGGCAGTCGGGGCGGCAATGCTCCAGCTATCGGCCGCATTCGACGGGCACCAGGATTTCATGCATTTCGCCTGGGTATTCGTGCCCCTCAGCGTCGCAGTCCTGGGGCCAGGCGCCTGGTCGATCGATGCGCGACTGTACGGACGCAGACGCATTCGCGTGTGAGCACGCCGTGGCGGTGCGCACCCTCAAAATAGGTATTCACGTCACCCTCAATCAGGGTTTGTGCGCTGGCGGCACTTGACTACTCTTCTCGCGGCACCTGGAACGTTTCTAAGCTCCATCCTGAGTGAGGCAGCTGTCCGTGAATGCCACCGACCTTTGCCGTATGGACGTTATGACGCTGGCATCCGATATCCGCGTCAAACACCTTTCCCCGTCGCAGGTCGTCAACGCGGTGCTCGAGCGCATGAAGGGACTCGAATCCCGTATCCGTGCCTTTTACGCACCCACAGCCGACAGACAGCGCAGGGCCGCTGGGGCCTGGCGATCGTCAGTCGATGGCGCCCCGGGGATCGATGAGGACAGTCCGACGCCGCTGGGGATTCAAGCCTCCGCCGGGAATCCGGCTATGTGGTCGGGCTTCGGCATGGCGTACATCGGCGCGATGATCGGTGGACTGATTCAGCAGGGCTGTCCGCTCCACGTCGTTCTCACTGCGTTGTGCAGTCTGTTCGACGCCGTCGCCGAGGGGTACTGCAGCAGTGTGTTTCTTTTCGATCGCGGCGCGACGCGAGTGCGACATGCTGTTGGCCCTGGCTTGCCGGCCAACTACATGAAAGGCCTCCGGGGCACGCGGCTCGGCGGCGTCGAGCAGATGAAGGCGTCGGCGGGTCAGCCGGATGCGCTCGCGCTCTTCTCGCACGCACTGGCGGATTCCCGAGGCGAACAGCCGGTGCTGGCGTTGCCGACCGTGCCGGGCCTCAGGTGGTACGTGTCGGCGCCCATCCTGTCGCTGACCGGCGAGGTGCTCGGGACCTTCGCCGTCTACCAGCGCGACGGCCGTCGTGATGGCCGTCGTTGTCATGCGGTGCTCATTGAGCAGTTCAGCGGTCTCGCCGGGATCGCAATCGAGCGACTCCGCAGCGAGGAAGCGCTCAGGCGAAGTGAAGCGCTGCTCGCGAAAGCCCAACAGCTCAGCTCGACCGGCAGCTTCTGCTGGCACCTCGAGAGAGACGAGATCACCTGGTCAAAGGAGCTTTATCGCCTGTTCGAGCTCGACTCCGGTTTGGCGGTGAGCCGTGAGCTGATAGAAGAGCGCATGCACCCCGACGATGTTCCCTCGTTTCGGGAAGTGCTCGAACGAGCGCGAGGTGGCGTCGACGATTTCGAATATGAGCTGCGGGTACGCCTCCCGGATGACTCGGTCAGGTACTTGCACGTCGTCGCCCATGGGATGCGCGATCAGGAGGGCCAACTGGAGTACATCGGCGCGGTCCAGGACGTGACCCAGCGCCACAACTCGGAAGAAGCACTCGCCAGGCTACGGGTGGAGCTGGCACGTGTGGCCAGAACCACGAGCCTCGGCGCGTTGACGGCCTCGATCGCGCACGAAGTCAATCAGCCGCTGGCGGGGATCATGACCAACGCCAGTACCTGCCGGCGTATGCTCGCTGCTGATCCCCCGGACGTCGCCGGCGCTCGGGAAACTGCGCAACGCGCGATCCGCGATGCCGAAAGAGCCGCGCAGGTGATCAAGCGATTGCGGGCGCTGTTTGCCAGAAAGGGCACCACGAGCGAATCGCTCGACCTCAACGAGGCGACACGGGAGGTGGTTGCGCTGTCGCTCAGCGAGCTGCAGAGAAATCGGGTGATCCTGCGCACGGAGCTGGCGGATGATCTGCCGCGAGTCCAGGGCGATCGCGTGCAGCTCCAGCAGGTCATCCTCAATCTGTTGCTGAACGCATCGGAGGCGATGAGCACCATCGACACTCGCCCGCGAGTGCTGCTGGTCAGAACCGAGCCGGACCAGGACCTGCATGTGCGCCTCAGTGTCCAGGACGCAGGCTCCGGTTACCTGCCCGAGGAGGCGGGCAGGCTGTTCGAGGCCTTCTACAGTACCAAGAAGGACGGTATGGGAATCGGACTCTCCGTGAGCCGCTCGATAATTGAAAGCCACCACGGCCGTCTTTGGGCGACGCGGAACGAAGGACCGGGCGCCACGTTCTCATTTTCCGTCCCGCAGAGGCCATGAAGGCCATGCGTGGACTGGTGTCGGTCGTGGATGATGATGTGTCCATGCGCGAGTCACTGCCCGACCTGATGCGGCAACTGGGCTTTGAAGCCCAGGCATTCTCTTCGGCGGAGGAGTTCCTCGCGTCCAACCATGCCAGTCAGACCCGCTGTCTCATTGTCGATGTCGGCCTGCCGCGTATGTCGGGACTCGAGCTGGTGGCGGAATTGACGCGGCGCGGACAGCGGATCTCGACCATTTTCATCACTGCTCAGAATGATCGCGCGCTTCGGGCGCAGATCCTCGCGCAGGGTGCCATTGCTTGCCTCGAGAAGCCTTTCACCGAGCCGGCTCTGCTCGAGGCCATTGCGATTGCGGTTAAGACAGAAAACGGGGCCCAACGCCGTGAGGGATGCTCGGAGGATAAAGGCCATGAACATCAGGATTGACACCGTGAGGCATTCGGGTACGCCTGTAGCGCGCGACACTCCGATCGTATTTGTCGTTGACGACGACGTTTCGGTGCGGGAGTCGCTCGAATCGATGATTCGGGTCGCGGGCTGGCAACCCAGGACTTTCGCGTCGGCCGGAGAATTCCTGGCGTGCCCGCGGGTGCTGACTCCAAGCTGCCTGATACTGGATGTCACACTCCCTGACTTTGACGGTCTCGAGTTGCAGGACCTCATCGCGAATCGCACTGAAATGCCGATTATCTTCATCACCGGTCACGCCGATGTGCCGATGACGGTCCGGGCAATGAAGGCGGGGGCTATCGAGTTCCTGACGAAGCCGTTCCGCGACGAGGCACTCCTCGGCGCCATCAGCTCCGCCATCGAGCGCAGTCGGGTCGCCGTGGACGCGGAGCGCGGCCTACAGGGCCTGCGCGCGCGCTACGCCCTGCTCAGCAATCGCGAGCAGCAAGTCATGTCTCTGGTCATCCGGGGTGTGTTGAATAAGCTGATCGGTGCCGAGCTCGGCATCTCCGAGATTACGGTGAAGGCGCACCGCGGCAGCATGATGCGGAAGATGAAGGCGCAGTCCCTCGCCGAGTTGGTAACCATGGCGTCGAGACTCTCCCTGGTGCCTGCGCCTGAAAAACACTTCCGAATCCGCCGCGCGGCGCTCGCCTACTCATCTCCGGCGGCGCGTATCGAGGAGCGCTGGGGCGTGCGGGTTTCGGCCAGCGCGTAACCGCTACAGCGACGGTCAAGCTGCGGGTCGCGACCAAATTGCGGCGACAGACCGCTCGGTCCACGCATAATAGTTACCTCTGCTGAAGAGGACGGAGTCTGCGACGGAGCCCGGCATGAAGAAATCCCAGATGGATGCGGCTTTCGTGGAAAAACAGCGCCAGTACCTGCTGCGCCTGCGCGCGAGTCTCGTCGCGGCAGCGGATGCGACCGAGTCTGACGAAGCGGAAGTGAGAGGTGATCGCACGGACGGCGCCATGGAGTTTGAGGATGACGCCCAGGAACTCGATGCGCTCGAGCGTGACGGCAACCTCGTCGTTCGCGACGTCGAGCGGCTCGAGCGCGTTGATCGCGCCTTGAAGAAAATCGAGGAAGGTACCTACGGCCTCTCGGACCGCAGCGGCGAACCGATCCCGCGTGAGAGACTGGAAGCAGTCCCCGAAGCTCTGTACACGCTGAGCGAAGAGGAAGCCCGCGAGCGAAGCCGCTGAAGGATCACACGACCTGCGTAAGAACGCTCTCAGCGACGGCTGATCCATGTCAGCCCTGACCGGATGGCTCGAGCATATCGGTGTACTGGCCGTGTTTGCACTGGTGCTCGTGGAACAGGTGGGCTTGCCGTTACCGACATACCCTGTGCTGATCGTGGCCGGTGCCTGGTCGGCGCGTGGCGGCCCGTCCGTGGCGAACATCGTAGCGGCAGCCATAGCGGCGTGCCTGCTCGCGGACCTCGCCTGGTACGCATCCGGTCGACGCTTTGGCAGTCGCGTGCTGCGGGCAATGTGCCGTCTGAGCCTCGAGCCCGATTCCTGCGTGGCAGATACCGAGCAGATGTTCGCGCGCTTCGGCACCCGCGTCCTTATGATTGCAAAATTCATCCCGGGTCTCGGTGCGGTCACGACGGCGATGTCCGGGGTCGTGAACGCACGCGTGACGGGCTTCCTCGTATACGACTTCATCGGCGCGGCGCTCTGGGCGGGCTCGGCGGTCGCACTCGGCTCGATCTTCCACGATGCGGTCGATGACGTGTTCAGCGAGCTCGCGGCGCTCGGGCGCGTCGGTGGGCTGCTGATTCTCGCGTTGCTGCTGGTCTTTCTCGCGCTCAAGTTCTGGCGGCGTCATCAGTTCTTTCAGCAGCTGCGCATGAGCCGCATCACCGTTCAGGAGCTCAACCGACTGCGCGAGGGCGGCGCGCAGCTGTTGCTGGTTGACGCGCGGCCGAGCGCGAGCCGTGTGCGCGATGGAGTCATTCCCGGAGCCATAGCTTTCGAAATTCTCGTGCAGGACGAAGTACAAAGTCGTCGCGGCGGCGAGGCGGTGGTGTACTGTGCCTGTCCAAACGAAGCCACCGCCGCGAGGATTGCGCATAAGCTGATCAGCATGGGTTTCCATCCGGTACGGCCGCTCGTTGGTGGAATTCATGCGTGGCAGGATGCAGGCTTCGCCATCGAGTGGCCATGAGACTCCACAGCGCACCGGAGTCAGGTGGCACTTGCTGAGCTTTGTTCACGGGGCGAGCAGCGCGCCGCTGCTCTTTGAGACGGTCGACGGCGTGCTCAAACGGGCGGTTGCGCGCTGCCCGGACCGGGCAGCCGTCGTGGTATGCGAGCCGTCGGTGCGCTACACGTTTCGCGAGCTCGACGCAGCGGTCGAGCGCGTCGCTCGTGGGTTCGCGGCTTGCGGACTCGAGCCCGGCGAGCGCGTCGGGATCTGGGCACCCAACTGCAGCGAGTGGCTGCTGACCCTGTTCGGTGCCGCGCGCGCTGGTCTCATTCTCGTCAACGTCAACCCCGCCTATCGCAGCTACGAGCTCGAATATGCGTTGCGGCTCGTCGGATGCCGTGCACTGGTTTTCGCGCCGGCATTCAAGAGCACTGACTATCTCGCCATGCTTCAGGGACTCCTTCCCGAGCTCTGCGGCTCACAACCGGGTCTGCTCCGGTCGGAGCGCTTGCCTGAGCTTCGGCTGCTCGTGCGCATTGGCAACACGGATGTACCGGGTTGTCTTTCGTTTGCCGAGCTCGAGAGGAGGGGCGATCGAGTAGCGACGAGCGCATTGCCGTGCGCGGGCACCGAAATCGATCCCGATCAGCCCGCGAACATCCAGTTCACGAGCGGGACCACCGGATCCCCGAAGGGCGCGACGCTGAGCCACTTCAACATCGTCAACAACGGGTTCTTTGTCGGCGAAGGCATGCGGCTGACGCTCGACGACCGGATTTGCATCCCGGTGCCACTCTATCATTGCTTCGGAATGGTGCTCGGGGTACTCGCCGCCGTGACGCACGGCGCGGCCAGCGTATTTCCTTCGCACGGATTTGATCCACTCCTCACCCTGCAGGCCGTGGTGCGCGAGCGCTGCACTGCGCTGCACGGTGTGCCGACTATGTTCATTGCCGAGCTCGAGCACCCACACTTCGCCGAATTCGATCTGACCTCGCTCCGTACGGGCATCATGGCTGGCGCACCCTGTCCGATAGCGGTGATGCGTCGCGTGATCACGGAGATGCATATGCCCGAAGTGACGATCTGTTACGGCATGACCGAGACCAGCCCGGTGAGCTTCCAGAGCGCGTGCGACGATCCCATTGAGCGTCGCGTCTCGACGGTCGGCCGCGTGCACCCGCACGTGCAGGTGAAGATTATCGACGCTTCGGGCTGCACCACGCCACGCGGGGTCTCCGGCGAGTTGTTGACTCGCGGTTACTCCGTGATGCGCGGTTACTGGGGCCAGCCGGAGCTCACCGCAGAGGCGATCGATGCGGCCGGATGGATGCGAACCGGAGATTTAGCGGAACTCGATGAGGAGGGCTACTGCAATATCGTCGGGCGCGTGAAGGACATGGTGATCCGCGGTGGAGAGAACATCTACCCACGCGAGATCGAGGAGTTTCTTTATCGCCATCCTGCCGTCCTCGATGTCGCCGTGGTCGGCGTTCCGGACCGCAGGTACGGCGAAGAGATCTGCGCGTGCATCCGACTGCGTGAGGGAGCTCGAGCGACCGAGGAAGACATCCGCGAGTTCTGTCGCGGGCAGATCGCGCATTACAAAGTGCCGCGCTATGTGCGCTTCATGGACGGCTTTCCACAAACGGTCACGGGCAAGATTCAGAAGTACCTGCTGCGCGAACAGCTGCAACGCGAGCTCGGACTTGTCGCCGACGAGCACGCGTGATGTGCTGTCATGTTCGGGTACTGGAGGCGTGACATGCTGATCCAATCGATTCACTTTACTTTCGCTTCTAAAGATGCTGATACGGTCCAATCGTTATTCCGGGAGTTGCGCGACGCGTCGCGTAAGGAGCCCGGCGTACTCCAGTTCGACGTCGGTCGGAGCCCCGAAAAGCCGAACGTCTTTGCGTTGTGGGAGGTTTATCGCGATCGCGAGGCTCTCGATGCCCACCTGGCGAGCGAGCATTACCGACGGCTCGTGGCGAATGGCGTGCGGTCCCTGGCGCAGGACCGGAGTGTAGAGAGGGTAGTCCCGATCTAGCCGCAACTCAGGATCAGCGCATCTCGTGTGACCGCAGCCCTCAGAAGTGTGCTTCAGTCTGAATCAGAAATTGCACGCGGCTGATGCGGCCGGTCGCCTCAAAGGGGAACGCCAGGTCAACGTGCACGACGTTGCCGAGACCCGAGCGAGCATTGCCGAAGCGCAGCCCGAAGCCCGCGTCCTTCAGCAGCCCGAGACTCGGCTGGCCGAGCGGCGCGGTGCCCCAGGTACGTCCCGCGTCGAAGAAGACTGCGCCGCCGACGCGGAACAGGCGGAACGGATACCAGTCGGTAAAGTACCGCTGCTCGACGCTCCATAATACCCGCGCGGTACCATCCTGGTAGCGCAGCGGGTAGCCACGCAGGCCGTTGTCGCCGCCGAGCAGGATCTGGTTGTCGAGGTCCAGCCGCCATCCCTTGGTGCCGAGGAAGGTCGTGAAGAAGAGCCAGTTCTTGCTCTGCTCGACGTAGTAGCGGATCGAGGCATTGGCGATACCGTTGTCGAGCTTCCCCTCGCTGATACGACCGGAGAAGTCGCCATAGAGGAGGAGGGTGGATTCGCCGCGGCGAAAACCCGTGGTGGCCGAGGCCTGGAAGATGAGTGCGGTGCTGCTCGATCCAAAGGCTGAAGCCGCGAAGCCGGTCCGCACGCTCGCCGCGGTACCGAGGTAGAAATCCTCCGTCCGTCCGATCTGGTCGTGGTTGAAGAGCTTGAGATAATCGTCCTGGATCAGATCGAACTGCACCCACGGATACAGGAATCGCCGGTCCTGCGGGATCAGGTACACGAAGTGCGGGTCCGCGGCAAGCGGATTCGTATCGAGGAAGGTGGCTGACGGCGAGAAGCGATGCTCATCGTAGGTGATTCCCATACTCCAACGATGGACCCAGCCATCCTGCAGCCCCTGTGACAACCCGGCGTAGACCTGCGCGCCCTGATGCATGTCCTGGAATTGATCGATGATCTGCCCGCGATCCCACAGCGAGTCGGTCTGCAGGTCGTGGATGCCGTAGACTCCCGCCGCCCAGCGCGTATCGAACGCATAGAACGGCCGCTGGACCGTGAATTCGCGTTGGTAGCCATCGCTCAGGTCGGCGAAATTGGCCGCCACCGACGTCCAGGTGCCGAAGGCATGCTGGTCGTTCACGGTGAGCTGCGTCGCGCGGCGATCGACGTTGGACGAGTGAGACACTGTCACGTCCGCGCCGCTGCCCAGCATGTTGGAGTCTTCCAGCTTCACGCCGGTCGAGTTGGTGCCGCCACTGCGCCCGAAGTTGAAACCCGGGTTCAGCGTCCACACGTCCTTGGTCGTGACCTCGACATCGACCTTGCCATCGTGATAGCGCACCGCGCGAATCCAGGCGTCGTAGAAGTAGCCCTCCTGACGCAGGATGCGCTCGGATTCATCGAGCACACGGCGCGAGTAATGGTCGCCCGGTTTGAAGAGCAGCTGGTGACGGATGACGCTGGCACGGGTCTTGACGTGCAGGCGGTCCGCGAGACGGAACAGCGCCTTATCGTCTTTCGGGTCATCGAGGTTGAAGATGTTCTCGTTGTCGATGACGACGCTGCCGATCACAGCACCGGCTGACTCGAGAGCGGCGTCGCTCGGGACACCCGGCGCGTTGCCCGGCGGTCTCGCCGGCGATGCGGCTGCTGCCAGCAGGAAGGCGAGGGCGGCGAGCGCCGCGAGGAGGCCATCCCGGCTGGGTATGAAAGGTATCCGGGTATGCCAGCCGGTGCATCCATGGGAAGTACGCCTCACCTGCACCCCTGACCAGGCTGATCTGCCCTGTCAAGGTAAGGCAGGTGTCCATCGACAACCGTCCGCGATAGTCAGGACATCCGGACGCAAAGGTAGCGACGTCCGGTAGGACAACTCCTACCCGAGGAGCCTGCAGCGGAAGATTGTCGTTCTTTGCAGTCAGCCGCAGGTGCTGTCGGATACGCCTCTCACAGCTCCTGTACGAAGACCGTCTTGATATTGCAGAACTCGTAGATTCCGAACTCCGACAGCTCGCGCCCGTAGCCGCTTTCCTTCACTCCACCGAAGGGCAGTCGTGCGTCCGATCGTACACTCTGGTTGACGAACGCGAGACCTGAATCGAGATCGTTGGCGGCGATCCGCTCACCGCGGGCGAGGTCTCGCGTCAGTACTGCGTTGCCGAGGCCAAAGCGCGTGTCGTTCACGATGCGGATCGCGTCGGCTTCATCTCTCGCGCCGATAATGGCGGCCACAGGGCCAAAGAGCTCCTCGTCATGCGCGGGTTGCCCCATGGTGACGTGGGTCAGCACCGTCGCCGGGTACCAGGCACCGGCGCGCTTCGGCACTTCTCCACCGAGGAGCACGCGAGCGCCCCCTGCCACGCTTCGTTTGACCTGCTCGGCGAGCTCATCGCGCGCCTTGACACTCTGCAGCGGACCCAGACGGGTCGCGGGCTCGTTCGGATCGCCGCATACATAGGCGCGCATGGCTTCGACGAACGCGCTTTCGAACGCCGGCCGCACCGACTCGACGACCACGAAACGCTTACCGGCAATGCAGCTCTGCCCGGCGTTGATCATGCGTGCAGCTGCGCAGACCTGCGCCGCACGCGCGATGTCAGCATCCTCGAGCACGATGTAGCCGTCCGAGCCTCCCAGCTCGAGCACCGCTTTCTTCAGCACCGCGCCCGCCACCGCCGCGACCGCCTTGCCGGCACCGACGCTCCCGGTCAGTGTGACTGCGGCGACGCTCGGATCCTCGATCAGCGTCTTCACCTGCTGCGAGCTGACCAGGACGGCGCGAAAAAGATCCCGCGGGAAGCCTGCCTCGCGAAAAATTTCTTCGAGCGCGAGCGCGCAGCCGGGCACGTTCGAGGCGTGCTTCAGCACGCCACCGTTGCCCGCCATCAGGTGCGGTGCGCAAAAGCGCATCGCCTGCCAGAACGGAAAGTTCCAGGGCATCACGGCGAGCACGACGCCGAGTGGGTTGAAGGTGACGAATGCTTTGGGTGCCGGACCCGTGCCCGCGTGACCCGCACTCATATCCTGCGCGCGCGGCGCGAGGAACGCGGCCGCATGGTCGGCGAAGTAATCCGCCGTCGCGGCGCACTTTTCGATCTCCGACAGACCATCGGTGACGGTCTTGCCCATCTCGGCGGTCATGAGCGCCGTGTAGCGCGACTTGTTGGCGCGCATCACCGCCGCGGCCGCGTGCATCAGCCTACTGCGCTCGCTGAGCGAAGTCTTACGCCAGAGCTGTTGCGTCGCTGCACAGGCGAAGGCGATCTTCTTCGCCTCATCGGGCGTATGCGCGCGGTACGCCCTGCCGTTCTCACCGGTAGCCGGGTTGACGGTCTGGATGCTTGCGCCGGGTGCGGCGCCCTCGGTGGTGTTTCGCGATGTGACTGACATGACCGGACTCCTTGAAGCGAAATCGCGAGCTCTCGCCGCCGCACGATAGCGCATAATCTCAGTGTCGCGTGGCCGGCGGCGACAGTGCCATCCGGCAGGCCAGGGTCAACCGCCGAAGCTCGCCGCTGCACGGATCGAATCAGAATACGCTGACAGCGGGGTGCGCAAATTCGGCCGTAGCATCGAGGCTCTCCAGGGAGGCGGAGGTGTCGTATGCCCGATCGAAAAACGTTACGGCGCCCGCGGCGCGACAAGCGGGAAGGAAAGTCGCCGTCGACGCAAGCGGGGGAGTTCGTGCGCGAGGAGATCGAGCACATCCGTGAGGGTAAGCACGGCGCGCGCTCGCCCCGGCAGGCGATTGCGATCGGTCTCTCGAAAGCGCGGCGCGCAGGAGTCGATCTGAGGCCCGCCGCGAAACGTGGACACGGCGAGGCTGCCGCGCGGCGCGCCAATCCGAGGCGCCCCGCGGCGATAAGCCGCGCTCTCAAGCGTGAGCCGCGCGCCACGGCATTGCCGCGGGCGCTGGCCGTCCACGCCCGGGCGGCGCACACCAAGGGACCGGCGAAGCGATCCGCCGCGGCCAGGAAAGCGGCGAGAACTCGGGGATCGCATCGGCGCAGCTGAGCGGCGCGGCTCGCACCCGGTGCACGCGCACGGCGGGTCGGGCGCGCGCTAGAATCCCGCGCGTTGCGCAACTCTCTGCGTGCGAGGCGGATCGGGACGACGTGAGGCACCAGGATGCCGGATACCGATGCTACGCGGATCTCACCCGGGCCCAGGTCGAAGGGGCCGACTTCAACATCTGCGTGCAGCGCCAGCCTGAGTCTGCCGTTGCGATCCTGGCGCCCCACGGCGGAGCGATCGAAGCCGGTACCTCCGAGATCGCGCGCGCGGTCGCGGGATCGGAGTTCAATCTCTACCTCTTCGAAGGCATTCGTCCCTCGGGCAACTACGCAGCGCTCCATCTGACGAGCCACTGCTTCGATGAGCCGCGCTGCCTCGCGCTGCTCTCGGCCTGCGACCACGTCGTCACTATCCACGGATGCCGCGGAGATACGCCGCGAGCTCTGCTCGGGGGACTGGATCTCGGCTTGAGGAAGCTGATTTCAGACGCGATCGCGGCCGTCGGCATCGAGGCGCATCTGCTCGGCCACCCGTACCGCGCGGTCCATCCGCGCAACATATGCAACCGCGGCCGGCGCGGCGCGGGGGTGCAGATCGAGTTGACGAGCGCGCTGCGGATGCGCAAATCGCAGCGCCGGATCGTCGGCGCCATCCGCACGGTTCTTCAGAGCTTGCGGTAGGCGAACCGCACCCACAACGCGCGCGCATTCAGCAGATAGAACGACTCGCTGCCGAATTCACTGGCACTCACCGGGGGCCGCTGACTGGTCAGATTGGTCCCCTCGAGCGAGAGCTGGTAATGACCAATCGCATAGCCGAGCGTCGCATCGAGCCTGGTGTAGCCACCGACCAGCGCCACGTTCTCCTCGTCGAGGTAGCGACGGCCGACGTAGGTCACGACGAGAGTTGAATTGAAGCCCTGTTGCGGCGTGTACAGGATCCCCGCTGCCACGAGATGGCGCGGCGAGAGGGGCAACTGTTTCCCCGCGACGTCGACATAGGAGTTCGCATCGGCGTCGACGAACTGGTATTGCGTGAAGCGCGCGTCGTGATAGGCATAGTTCGCCGCCACCACGAGATCGTACCGGATGTTGAAGCGCGCCTCGAACTCGGCACCCTTGAGCAGCTCCGCGGCGGCATTGGTCAGGAAGCCCGATTCCGTAGGGACCACCAGATTGTTGAAGTCGAGGCGAAAGATCTCCGCCTGGTAACTGAGACGCGCATCGACGGCCTCGCCTCGAAGTCCCGCCTCATACATCTTGGCCGTCTCCGGCAGCAGCACCGCCGGCTGGTAGTCCGGACCGAAATCGAGCGCCGACGGTTTGAAGGCGTTGCGATAGTCGGCGTACAGCACCGTCTGGTTGCCGCCCTCGGCCCACAGCCGGTAGCTGGCACCGACGGTCTCGGTCGGGCGAACGACATCGCGGCTCGCAGTCTGCTCGGCATACTGCTGCGTTGGCGTGAATGGCGGGAGCGTCAGGTCACTGGAGGTCTTGCTCTCGCTGGTCTCGTTGAGGCGTATCCCCGCAGTTACATCCCAGCGCGGGGCCGGCTTCCAGTCGAGCTGCACGTATTGCCCCGCAAACAGCCGCTTGTCACTGACGTAGCCGTACTCGTTGACCGGCAGCTGCGTGGTCGGCGGCGGTAGCACCGAGCCGTCGAGCGGCACCGTATAGGCGCTGTTGCCGTTGAGGGTCGTCTGCTTCCCATAGCCGTAGAGCAGATCCGCTCCGACGAGCCATGTGGCATTGCCGATGTGGCTGGCGAGGTGGGTGTCGAAATAATCATCGAGGATCAGGCGATTCTGATTCTGCGTGTCGGCGGTGCCGCTCAGGTCCGGGTGCAGAAAGGCGCGGATATCGGTGACTGAAGATCGGGCGACAGAAGCCAGCGTGTCCCAGGTTCCCCAGGCCGTCGGCAGCGAGTAGCCGAGCGCCAGCTGGTACCTGTTTTCCTCGATCGCAGCGTCCGCCGGATTGAAATTGGCATTGAGCGGTGTCAGCGTCGTGAGCGCCGCGCCTTGCCGGATGACCGGGCTCGGCGGGACATCGCGCACGATGCTGAGGTTTGCGTCGATGCGCAGCTCACCCGCTCCGAGATTGAGCGCGCCGCGGTACAGCAGGCGTCCGTCGGAGACTTTCTGGCGCTGATCGGCAAATCCGATGCTTTCCCCGTCGGCTGCAAAGGAGTGGCGATAATCATCCCAACCTGGCAGCGCAAAAGCCGCCGAGCCGCGCGCCGACCCGTAGTTGCCGAAGGCCACATCGGCGGTGTTCGACGCTTGCCCAGCCGGGTAATGAAGAACGTGGACGACCCCGACGAAGGAGGTCGCGCCGTACATCACGGGCGCGGCGCCCTTGAGCACCTCGATGCGCTCGACGTTGTTGAGATTCAGGGTCGTGATCGCCGGGTTGAAGGCACCGCCCCACGGGACCCCGTCCACGACGAGCAGAAACGCATCGAACTCGTGCAAACCCCAGAAAGCGGGCACCGCGCTCGAGGGGCCGGCGTCGCCACCGGCCGGCGCCTCGACACCGCTCACGAGGCTCAGAGCCGAGGCCATGTCCCGAGCGTCGCGCGCCCGCAGCTCATCGCCCGAGACTACCGCAATCGTTGCCGGGATCTGAGCGATCGGCTCGGGAATACGGGTGGCGGTGATCGTGACCACGGCCAGCTGTCCGCTGATCGAATCATCAGCCGACTCCTCCGCAGCCGTAGTTTTGTAAGTGCCCAGTAACAAGAAGCCACAAACTATCCATCGCAGGACTCGCCCGTTTCTCACCCGCTACCCCACACCCGTTATTCGCCGTTGCGATGGTACCCGCTGAGCGCGGGTGAATCTCGAGCGCATCACCGCCATGGCGGGTCATGCGCCGCGGCGGCGGATGTTGCTCAGACGGGGTTGGCCGCGCGTATCGATGCCGTGTAACGCCGCTCGAGAGCGGCACGCGACACACACAAGCGGATGTTGCCGCAGCGGAGCAAGGCACTGCGTACCACGCACGGGTTCATGGCCCACACCAGCATCAGGACCAGCACTGCGTCGCCAAAGCGGTGAATGAGGCTGCGACGGTCCGCGGTACCGACCGCGGCCTCGAAGCCGTAGCGCGCCATGATGCGTGCCAGCTGGTTGGCCTGCACGACGCTTCTCACCGGCATGTCACCACGGATCGCGGCGATATCCCTGAGGGAAGGCTGCGCGGCGAGATAGCGCGCGAGCTCGCGCAGCGAGGCATGAATCGCACGATCGACTTTGCGCGCCCAGGCGAGCGTCGGCCCGAGGGGTCCCATGATCGGCATGCGTTCATTCCACAGGTGTAGCGCAAGGGCCCGGCTTCCCCGGGCGACGGCGGTGCCGTCTGCCAGCACCAGCGGGTCCTCGACGTGGACCAGCTGAAGGCGAAACAGGCACTCCGGATGCACCGTGTATTCGTAGACCCCGAGCTTGTCGCGGATGCGGGCGTCCAGAGCAAAAACAGCGGACTGCAGCCAACCACCGCCGGATGCGTTGCTCACAGCACCCGGTGCGCCAACCGCCAAGCGCGACTTCGTGTTGTTGTAACGCGCGCGGCCCGGTGTCACCAGGAGGGATCGCGCCATGTGCTCATCATAGCGGAGCGTCTGCGGCAGCCGCGAGTGAAATCCGCCACGGCGGCGGTGGTCACGAGGCGGCCTGCGGCTGAGTCTACGTTGCCGGCATCGTTCCGCCCCAAGGCCGGTCTGCTCAGCTCGCGTATCGCCGACCGTCAGCGGGCCGATTTCGAAATCTGATGCCAACAGGTGATTTCGCAATCCGACGCCAACAGATAATGTACGGGATTCGTGCGTGAAAGTTGCGCTTCACGCTCATCCCGGCGCCATGCTGGAAAAGAGCGGTCAGAACAGGCTAGGGTGCACCCGGGCAGCCGAACAAGAACCGCTCCGATGCTATGAGCCGAGGCCGGTGGGTGCACTGTACGCGCTATCCCTCCTGCGGATGGTTCCTCGCGCTCGTCGTCCTGGCGCGCGGTGCAGCGGCGCAGAGCACGGATACGAACGTGGTGACGGCCTCGGCCGATGCATTCGGCGTGTCCATCGGGGTCGAGGCGCTCGGGGTCTACGGCCCGAGCCAGGTACGCGGCTTCGATCCCCTGGCAGCCGGCAACGCGCGCATCGAGGGGATGTATGTCGATGTGCACGGGCCGGACTATCCCTACGGACCGCTGCCGCCGCGACTCGTGCAGGACACGCGGATCCGGGTCGGTCCGGCGGCCGCGGGATTTGCCTTTCCGTCTCCCACCGGTATCGTCGATTTCAGTCTGCGCAGTCCGCTTGGCGACCCCGGAGTAAGTCCCACGCTCTACGTCGGGCCGTTCGGGACGCGGGGTGTCGATCTCGATGCGCACGTGCCTCTCGCCGGCAGGCACTGTGGGGTCGGTGGCGGTGTGACGCGCCGGTCGGATGAGTTCGTTCCGGCGTTTACCCAATACACCACCGACGTTGCGGTACTCGCCGCGTGCCAGGCGGCCGATTCGGGTTTCAGTGTGTTCTACGGACGGACCAACGAGACGCAGCAGCGCGTGACTCCGACCATCTATCTCACCACCGCGCCGACTCCGGAACCGGTCGAGTCGCGAAACACCGCTCCCACCTGGGCACAAGGATCCACGGTGCTCACCGACTACGGTGGCCTGTTCAGACTCGAAGTCCCGGGGCATTGGACGCTGCGCGCCGGCATCTTCCGATCGGTCTTCGATCAACCGACTTCGGGCTCGGACCTGCTCTACGACCCGGATCCGGCCGGCATCGCTCAGCATCAGTACGTCTCCTACCCGGATCAATACACGGGCTCGACCTCCGGCGAGCTGCGGGCGACCCACCTGACGACGAGCGGCCCGCGCCAGCACGAGCTCATCCTGACCGCGCGTGTGCGGGACGTCACGCAACGATACGGCGGCTATGACCAGGTCGATCTCGGCACGCTGCGCATCGGCACCCAGTCGACCGTGGCGGAGCCGGCCTTCTCTTACGGACCGGTGACCCACGACCAAATCCGCCAGTGGACGGCGGGCGTGGCGTACGCGCTTCACTGGAAGGGTATCTTCGACTTCGCCGCAGGTCTCGAGCCGGTGCGCTACGAGCGGAGCGTCACCGAGCCTCAGGCAGTGCCCGTGACCCAGCACGAAAATCCGCTCCTCTACTATGCTTCGGCCGGCGTGCCGCTCAGCGCGCGCGCGACTGCGTACGCTGCGCTGACGCGCGGACTCGAGGACTCCGGGATCGCACCGGCGAGTGCGACGAACCGCGGACAGCTGCTGCCCGCGGGCCGTACTGGTCAGGAGGAAGTCGGAGTGCGCTACACGGCGGGTTCCACCACGCTGGTCGCCGGCCTGTTCTCGGTCCGCAAGCCGTACTACAACGTCGACAGCAGCGGCAGCTACACCTGGCTCGGGACGGAAAGCCACCGCGGAGTCGAGCTGTCACTCAACGCGGCTCCGCTCCACGGGCTGACGATCGTCGCTGGCGCGGTCCTGATGTCGCCCGAAGTGGCGGTCGCCGAGGGAGTGAGCGGTGTCGGCACCGCGCCCGTAAATCAGCCGCGCAGCATCCTGCAGCTCGCCGCTGACTATCAGCTTCCGCCCTGGCCGCGCTGCTCGCTCGATGTCACCGCGACGCGCCAGGGAACGGTACCGGTGCGCCTCGACGATGGCGCCTACAACCCGGCGCAGACGATTGTCAATCTCGGAGCGCGCTATCGGTTCAGCATCGCAGGCCGGGCCGCGACACTGCGCGTCCAGCTTCAGAACGCCACCAACCAGAAAGTCTGGCTGGTCGTCGATTCGAGCGGCGGCCTCGTGCCCTACCCGCCGCCGAGCTTCGTGCTCGCCTACCTGGCGGCGGATTTCTGAGGCCTGTGCGAGTACGCGTGCCAGTCTCTGAGCGTCTGCTGCTCTTTCGTCGGATCGAGTCCGGCGCGCAGCTTCGCCTGCCGCTCGGTCGGCAACGTCCGAAACCACGCGAGCGTGTCGCGCACCGTCTCCGCGAGTGGCCGCGATCGCAAGCCGGTGGCGAGAGCCGCTTTCACCGAGGTCAGGGATGCTGACGCCGAGTCGCCCTCGAGGGGCGCCCAGGGTGGCAGGTCCAGTTCCTCGGCCTTCCAGTGTGCCGCGAGAAAATCCGCGGGAACCCAGGTGACCCGGGTGCCGGCCCTGGGGGAGGCGTGCCGACTCGCCTCGAGCAGTGCGCCCATCGTGAAGGCACCGGGAGGCGAGTCGGCGTTGAAGCAGCCGTTGGTACGCGATTGCACGAGGTCCATCATCCAGCGCGTCAGATCGCGCACGTCGATGACCTGTATCGGGTCGTGCGCGGTGCCGGGGGCGAGCATCTCGCCGCCGCGCGCGGCGCGCACCGGCCAATACGTGAAGCGATCCGTGCGATCGAGCGGCCCGACGATGTAGCCGGGGCGGACGATCGCGATGCGCCCCTGGAACGCTTCGTGCGAGTATTGCTCGCAGAGGGCCTTCATCGGCCCGTAGGTCGTGTCGGTGACTTGCTCGATCTGTGGGTCGCTGAGCGTTCCGGTGGCTGACTGCTCGTCATTCGGCTTTGCGAAGCTCGCATACACCGAGATGCTCGAGATAAACAGGCAGTAACCGACCCGTGGTGCGAGCAGCTCCGCGGACATCTTCACGTACTTCGGCACGTAGCCGGTGTCATCGACGACTGCGTCCCAACTGCGGCCCCGCAGGGCATCGAGCTGCCCGTTGCGATCACCCCGCAGCGACTCGACGCCTGCGACGCCATCAGCGGCCGTCTTGCCGCGGTTGAAATGCGTCACTCGCCAGCCGCGGCGCTGCGCTTCCTGCGTGAGATGCGGGCCGATGAAACCGGTCCCCCCGAGGATCAGGAGCGTCCCCGGCCGCGGCTCGTCCGCGAGCACCCGCAGCGCGCGCGCAGCACCGAGCACCGCACCGACCTTCAGCAGCTCACGCCGAGTTCTCACGACGCACCTCGCTCTGCACCCGGCCGCGACGTCGGCCGGGCGCCTTAAGCCTAGCGTATCGCGAGTGACGGCAACCCGTGCACGGTCCCGTCGCGGCAGCCGCGTAGAATGGCGCGCCAGCGCAGGCTCCTGCGCTCGAGGGGGGAGGGGAATCAATGATGATGGCCAGCAAAGCCCGGCTTGGGCTCGTTGTGCTCGCGTGCGGACTTGCGGCGTCCACGGCTCTCGCCGCCCCGGCCGATGCCACCCGATACGACGTCCTCATCGCGGGAGGAACCGTTTATGACGGCAGCGGCGGTGCACCCTTCGTCGGTGACGTGGCACTCCAGGGCGATCGTATTGCCTACGTCGGCCCGCATACCACGCGTCCAGCGCGCGAGCGCGTGGACGCTCACGGCAAGGCCGTCGCACCCGGGTTCATCAACATGCTCGCCCACCCGGAAGCGTCACTTCTCGTTGACGGCCGGGCGCTCAGCGATCTGCGCCAGGGCGTAACGCTCGAGGTACTCGGCGAGGACTCGATGGGTCCGCTCACGCCGCAGATGAAGGCGCTCGCTGTGCAGCGTCAGGGAGACATCCACTACACGATCGATTGGACGACGCTCGGTGAGTATCTGCAGCGGCTCGAGCAGCACGGCATCGCCCCGAACGTCGCTTCCTACGTCGGTGCGGGCACCGTACGCACGTATGTGCTCGGCGAGCGGGATGTGCAGCCAACCGCTGCGCAGCTCGCGCAGATGCGCACGCTGGTGCAGCAGGCCATGGAAGAGGGCGCCCTCGGTGTGACCACGGCGCTCATCTACGCCCCCAACGAATACGCCAGGACGCCGGAGCTGACCGCGCTGGCGACCGAGTCCGCGCGCTGCGGTGGGATCTACAGCGTGCACATGCGCAGTGAGGGCGACCGGCTGCTGGAAGCCATGCAGGAGACCGTCGACATCGCCCGCGCGTCCGGCGCCCCGGCCGAGATCTACCACCTCAAGGTGGCCGGACGGCGCAACTGGGACAAGCTCGATGCGCTGATCGCAGCCGTGGACAAGGCGCGCACGGGCGGAACGCGCATCACGGCGGATATGTATGTCTACACTGCCGGCGCAACCGGACTCGATGCCGCGATGCCACCGTGGGTGCAGGATGGTGGACTCGAGGCCTGGATCGAGCGCCTGCGGGATCCCAAGTTGCGCGCGCGCGTTATCGCCGACATGCGCGATCCGACGCCCACCTGGGAAAATCTCTACGGTGCGGCGGGCGCAGAGGGCACGCTGCTGTTGGCTTTCAAGAACCCACGGCTGAAACCGCTCACCGGCAAGACTCTCGCCGAGGTGGCGCGGCAGCGCGGAGTGTCAGCGGAAGACGCCGCGATCGACCTGGTGATCGAGGACGGCTCGCGCGTTGGCGTCGCCTACTTCCTGATGTCGGAGGACAACATCCGGCGCGAGGTGGCCCTCCCCTGGGTGAGCTTCGATTCCGACGAGGAGGCTCCGGCGCCCGAGGGCATTTTCCTCAAGTCCAACCCCCATCCGCGCGCCTACGGCAACTTCGCGCGCGTGCTCGCCAGGTATGTCCGGGAGGAAAAGGCACTCAGCCTCTCGCAGGCCATCCACAAGCTCGCGGCGCTTCCCGCCGCGACGCTCTCGCTCCCGGACCGCGGCGAGCTCAAGAGCGGCTACTACGCCGATGTTGTGGTATTCGATCCCGCGACGATCCAGGATCACGCCACGTACGAGCACCCCCATCAGCTGGCGACCGGCGTCGATGAGGTATGGGTGAATGGCGTACGGGCGCTGCGCGCTGGCGCGGCGACTGGAGCGGCGAGCGGCCGCGCAGTGCACGGGCGCGCGTGGACCGGAGCCGGCGGTGGCGGCTGTCGCGCGAGCGCGCACGAGTGGACCTGGAATCCCTGAGCTCAAAGGAGCCGGTCGCCGACCCGTGCACCGCCGCCCCGCAGGGGGCTGCAGCACGCGATCGCTGGTACGTGCTCGGGATGATGACCGTCGTCTATGCGCTCAACATCGCCGACCGCTTCTCGATCTCGACGCTCATCGAACCGATCCGCGCCGAGTTGCACCTGAGCGATGCGGGCATGGCGTTCCTCACCGGTGGCGCGCTGGCGCTGTTCTACGTGACGGTGGGCATTCCGGTCGCCGCGCTGGCAGATCGTGCCAACCGCCGCAACATCCTCGTCGTGTCGCTCGCAGCGTGGTCGGCCATGACGGCGCTGTGCGGGCTGGCTCACAACCGCATGCAGCTCACCCTGGCGCGATTTGGTGTCGGGATCGGTGAGGCGGGTGGCACTCCGCCCTCCACCTCGATCCTGGCCGACAAGTTTCCCCCGGCACGCCGGCCAATGGCTCTCACTATCTTCGCCCTTGGTGCCTGCCTCGGCGCGTGGCTCGGCTCCTCGGTGGCAGGCGCGGCCGCAGAGCGCAGCGGCTGGCGCGCGGCGTTCCTGGTGCTCGGCATCCCGGGCGTAGTGCTGGCGCTCGTCGTGTGGCTGACGGTGCGAGAGCCGCGCCGCGGCCAGCTCGACGCCGATGCCGCACCAGCGGCCCGCAGCACCTTCCCCGCTGCGCTGCGCTTTATTGCCACACAACGCTCGGCCCTGCACCTGCTCATCGGCGGTTCCGTGGCAACCTTCTGGAGCTGGGGACTCATGTGGTGGACGCCCGCCTTCCTGCAGCGCTCGCATCACCTGAGCGTCGGGCAGGCAGGGCAACTCCTGGGACCCATGCACCTGATTGCTGGCACCGCGAGCACCCTCCTCGCCGCATGGCTCATGGCACGACGCGATGCCTCGGATCCGCGTTACGTGACGCGGCTTCTCGGCTGGGTTACCGCGCTCGCCACCGTGCCTTCGCTGCTGCTCTACTGGGTGGTGTCGGAACGGGCCGCGGAGCTCCTGCTGTGGGTCTTCGTGCCAGCCGTCTATTTCTACATCGGGCCGATTCTTGGCCTGCTGCAGAACGTGGTTCCTGCGCACATGCGCGCGACCACCTGTGCCATCCTGCTGTTCCTCGCCAACGTTGCCAATCTGCTGCTCGCGCCGCAGCTCATCGGCGCACTGAGCGACTGGTTTGCCTCCTCCTTCGGCGCCGGAACACAGTCACTCCGCTGGGCGCTGCTGCTGCTTGCGCCCACGGGTTTCTGGGCGGCGTGGCACCTGTGGACGAGTGGACGCACGATCCGCGAGGACGCGGCACGGGCCAGCTGAACCCACCGATCGACGCTCAGGAGTCTGGCGCGGAGCATGGAGTGGCGAGTCGGTCAGTTTACGATCTTGCTGACGATCTCCGACATTGGACTCTCGGCGCCGGTCGTGGTGTAGGCCGTGACGGCGAAGTACCAGGTCGCGGGGACGAGATTCGTGATGGTGTAAGAGCTCAACGAGGCGCCGGGCAGTTGCACGACGCTCGACAGACCCGAGGGCGATGTGCCGTAGTACAGCCGATAGCCCGCGAGATCGGTGAGCGGTGCGCCATCGGTGAAATCGCTCGGGTCCGTCCACTGCAGCGTTGCGCTACCTGAGTTACCGCGCTCGACGGTGATGCTGAATGCCGAGGTTGAGCCCGTGACCTGCCCGTCCGTTGCGTAGATGCTGATGTTGCCGTAGGTCCCGGCCGCCGCACTCGAAGGCGTACCTGTAAGAAGGCCGGTGTGAGTGTTGAAGCTCGCCCACGAGGGCTTGTTCCGTATTCCGAACCACAGCGCTTGGCCGGACGGGTCGGTGACTGTCGGCTGAAACTTGTAGGTGCTGCCTGCCGTGACGCTGCCGGGAGGTTCGCCTGAAACTACCGGCGGCGATTCATTCATGGCGAACACATAGATATAGAAGGGTGGCAGGCTGGCGCTGCTCGTGCCGTCGCTCACGGAGACGACGATGTTGGAATAGTAGCCGCGCGCAGCGTTGCCGGGCGTGCCCGTGAGCTGCCCGGTACGGGTGTCGAAAGACACCCAGGCGGGCTTGTTGGTGATGTGGAAGACCATGGTTTTGCCGCTCGAGTCCGTCGCATTCGGTTGGAACCAATACGGTGCCCCAGTGGGCGCGAGCGTGAATGGGGAGCCGGAAATGGTCAGCGCCATCGCCGCGGGGCACACGGCTGCCGCGTACAGAGCGAGCGCGCACGCGGGGACAGACCGGAGGGCTGCACGCCTGAACGACGACGGAACTACACGCATAGAGGCTCCCCTGCAGCAGGTCCTGACGGACATGCCGCTCAAAATGCAGTTGGTGACTCGAGCAGCCCCGCTATCTCCTGGCGCGGAGACCGGAGGCTTTGCGTCCCCACCTCACAATGGGTTTGCTCTTCTTTGCAGCGGAGCCGGCGTACGGCACGCTCGAGCGGCGTGGTTGCCGGCCCAGCTGCAAGTCGCGGCGGAGTAGAACCCGTCGCAACGCCACTCGCAAATGTCTCGAGATGGCAACGTACGTATTTGGCTACAGTGGCTTCAGACGTCGACGGTCGAAACCGGAGTCAATTCCGCCCGTCTGCTCCGCGGGCGATTCGCTACGCGGGCTAATGGAGACCGTGCTAGCGGTCGTGCCTCCATCAGCGCTTCTGAAAGGCGGAACAGGTCATTCCATTGCGCCCGGTGTGAGTGCGAAGGGAGTACTCGGGTCAGGTAGTCGTAATTGCCGGCGCGGATGACGGTTGAGAGCGTGTCTGTCCAGTCCCCAAAGGGACACGCTGACCGATCACGGTATACGTGACCGGTCAGCGTCTTTAGGAGCACGCAGGCCGGGACCTACAGCCTGGGTTGGTAGCCCCTGCCGTGCCCTGGGCCTGGTACGTTCAGGGTTGTGCGAACGGTGTACCGGCAACCCAGCGTGCCTTGGCGGGAAGTCCCGAACCAGCGCAGCTATTGGCTTGAATATATGGCGATGCGGTCGGGGTCACCCACGGCCAGGTATAAGTGCACGAAGCGCCGGCGGGTGGAACGATGGACCCGGTTTCTCCCCGCGCACGTATTTCGCCAGCACGCGGGCGAAGTTGCCGTACGCGCGGGTCGGAGTTGGATTTGCTGGTGTGGGACGTTGCAAGCGATCACACGCCGCAGCCTTGGTGCTGATCAGTGGAATTCCGCCGCGAGGGCTGTACAGGTGTTGCCAGGTCCGGACACGGTCCAAGTCCAGTTCTGCGCTGCGGTGGTGGAATAATTGTAGAAGCCGTGGGCATCTCCAAATGCCAAATGCTCACCATCGCTGATGCCCGTAAAGTATGGAACCGCATAGACCGCACCTGAAGGAGCGGTGAGGCCACTTGCGGGACCATTGCCAATGCCGACCGCTACCAAGACTAGACCGGGTGCTGTGGAGGGCGTGAGACTCGGATCATCGGCAATTGAACCGGTCGAACAATTCAGATTAGCGTCGGAGTAGCCAAGATAGGAGGATGAAGCAGCATTGACGATGTCATAAAACTTGCCGGCAGTGTTGGCAAGACTTGCGCCACTGTGCAGGGGAAACGTAATGGTGCAGTTGGGGCAGGGGCTGCACCCTTGCGCGTAATAAAGTAACTCACCGGAATTGGCGCCCGTGACCTGGGTAAAATTGCACCCGTCAGAGCTTGTGACCGTACCGTTCGGATTGTTCCATGATCCGTTGCCATTTGTCGCTTCAAAGAGGAATACCCGCAGGTTACCAACAGCCGAGAATGGGATGGAAAAACTCGATGGCAGGTTCGCGCCG
>Ga0306920_100001367_pt1 | contig 30183 bp, 28 predicted proteins | sample flu12Cox44000170_FD_204666 | JGI IMG/M metagenome (GOLD analysis project Ga0306920, IMG submission 204666) | Lab enrichment of tropical soil microbial communities from Luquillo Experimental Forest, Puerto Rico - flux4day.12C.oxic.44.000.170 (v2)... | ecosystem: Environmental > Terrestrial >... | reverse complement strand
ACACAGAAAGCCATCAGCCCTGCTGCCAATGCCAATGTCCTTATTGCCGCAGAAAAACAAGTGAAACAGCCGTGCGAGCGCCTTACGGATTGTACCAACGGAACCCCTTGCGCTGTTCTTCGGCAATTTCTTTCACGATGGCCAGGGTCTGTTGGCGGTGATATTGCCCCACGGCGGCGAGGAGGGAATTGAGCAGCGCGATTGGTGCCACATAGGACGCTCCAAAAGAAGTCGTTTCGACCGAAGCCAGAAAAACCTCGTTGCACTCGCGCGCTAGCGGAGAAAGATAGGTGTCCGCGATACCCACGCAATATGCGCCGTTCGCGCGCGCCTGTTGGGCGCCCTCAACGGTTTGTCGCAGCCCGCGACGAAAGCTAATGGCAACCACCAGATCTTGCCGATTTACCGATCGCACCAGGTGTAGAATCCTGCCGGCCGAGGTAGCCGCAAAAATCGGTAGCCCCAGCAGGCTGATCTGATACTCCAGGTAGCCGGCCAGGTGCATCGCCAGATCGGCCGCAAGGATGACAATGCGGCGTGCCTCATGGAAGCGTTTTGCGAGCGCCACCAGGCGCTGGGCATCCAGGCTATTCTTGAGCCCCTGCAGGTTTTTGAAATCCTGCTCGAGAGACTCGACTACGTGCGCCGGCACGCTGGGATCGCGCCCCCCGGACTGCATGGTGTCCAGCGAGGTGGCGAACGCCAGAGCCAGTTCATGGAGATGCCGCTGAAATTCCTTGTAGCTGCCGAAGCCGAGCCCGCGAACAATTCGAACGATCGTCGCCGGATCGGTGTGCAGGCGCTTGGCCATCGCCCGCACGCTGAGTAATACGTATTCACGCGGATGCTCGAGAATTGGACGAATAATTTCCTGGCGCTTGACGCTGAGATGCTCGATACGCTCGCCGAGATGGATTGAAGCGGATGGGGACGGACCAGCTTTTCGTTTCATCAGGCGAGAGGATTGCTTAAATCCCCCCGCGTGTCAACCTCAACCGATTGCTCGGGCTTTGCAAGGATTATTCTGCTCGCCCGCGGGATGGCCGAGGTCCCTCGGGAGTCCACCACGCTCATCTAGATGTCAGTCGCGAGATTATTCTTTCGTGGCGGCGGCCTTGATTTCCAGCCCCGGCGCGACGACCGGCTGGAGGAAAGGCATCATCGCGCGGAGCTTGGGACCCAGTTGCTCGATGGCAAGCTGCTGCTCGCTCTGGCGCTTGGCCAAGAAATTGGGGCAGCCTTTCTCATTCTCTTCAATCCACTTCTTGGCAAAGCTGCCGTCGCGAATTTCCGCAAGAATTTTCTTCATCTCCTCCCGCGTTTGCTTTGTCACGATGCGCGGGCCGGAAGCGTAGTCGCCTTGCTCGGCGGTATCGCTTACGGAATAACGCATGTAGCTCAGCCCGCCGCGATAAATCAGGTCAACAATGAGCTTCAGCTCGTGCATGCACTCGAAGTAGGCAACCTCCGGCTGGTATCCTGCCGCCACCAGGGTCTCAAAACCTGCCTTGATCAATTCGCTCACTCCACCGCAAAGCACTGCCTGCTCGCCAAAAAGGTCGGTCTCGGTTTCTTCGGTGAACGTCGTCTCTAAAACGCCCGCGCGCGTGCAGCCGAGGCCCTTGGCATAAGAAAGCGCGAGCGCCTTGGCGGTGCCGCTCGAGTCCTGTTCCACGGCCAGCAACGCGGGCGTGCCCCCGCCTTCGGTGAAGACCTCGCGCACGCGATGCCCGGGGGCCTTGGGTGCAATCATCGAGACGTCAACGGTCTTTGGCGGCGTGATGGCGCCAAACCGAATGTTGAAGCCGTGTGCGAACATGAGCGTCTTGCCCGGCTTCAGATTCGGCTCGATGGCCTCGCGATAAAGCTTCGGCTGCTTGGTGTCCGGGGCAAGAATCATGATGACTTCCGCCCACGCCGCGGCTTGTCCCGGAGCGGTGACCGTCAACCCTTCCTTTTCGGCTTTGGCGCGCGAGGCGCTCTTTTCCGGCAGCCCGACGCGGACCGGGACGCCGCTATCGCGCAGGTTCAGCGAATGCGCGTGGCCCTGCGAGCCGTAGCCGATGATAGCCACGTTTTTCGCTTGAATGAGCGCGAGATCCGCGGAGTCGTCGTAGTAAAGATTCGCCATGGTGTCCTCTCGTTTTGTTGATCCTCGGCCGGCTAGTGTGTGCTGCACCTGCGCCGGATGTTTAGGGACGCCCGAGCGACGTCCGATTTCTCGAGCCGCTACTCCGTAGCGGCTTCTACTTGGCGCTCGAACCGGCGGGTTCGAGTGTAGAACTCTGGGCGTCTGGCGAAGGCGGCTGGAGCAGATCGCTGCCGCGCGTCATGGCAATGCGGCCGGTGCGCGCCATCTCCAGCACGCCGAACGGACGAAGCACTTCCAGCAAGCCATCGATCTTGTCCACGGTCCCGGAAACCTCGATGATCAGCGATTTGGGGGCGACGTCCACGACACGGGCGCGAAAGACTTTGATCAATTCCATTAGATGGGGGCGGTTCTGCTGGCCGGCAGAGACTTTGATTAATGCGAGATCCCGTTCGAGCAGGGCGCGGCTGGAAATGTTTTCTGCGAGCAGCACGTCCACCAGCTTTTCGAGGCTGGCTTCCAGGCGGTGGGCGCCGCGTTCATCGGTATGCGCCACGATGGTCATGCGCGCAATTTCCTCGTTTTCCGTGGGTCCGACGGTGAGCGAATCGATGTTGATGGCTAGGCGGCGCGCCAGCGAGGACACGCGATTCAACACACCCGGCTTATTTTCGACGTAGGCAACGAGTGTTTGCATAGCTTCCACTTTCCTTTCTCACGCGTCCGAGGCGGTTTCCACCAATGGGCTGTGCGGGCGACGAATCATGTCGTTGAGCGACGCGCCCGCAGGAACCATCGGATACACGGAATCTTCCTGCTCGACACGAAAATCGAGCAGAACAGTTTCCGCGGCCTCCCGCGCGGCGCGGATTCCCGGAGCCACGTCCGCGCGAGTCATAATCCGCTCGGCGCGAATGCCGAACGCGTTGGCCAGCGCCACAAAATCGGGCGCCACCAAGGGCGTAGCCACGTAGCGCTTGTCGTAGAAGAATTCTTGCCACTGACGAACCATGCCCAGGTAGCCGTTGTTGATGATGGCGATCTTCAAATTGATTTTCTCCTGGACGATGGTGGCGAGCTCGCTCATGGTCATCTGGAACCCGCCGTCCCCGACGACCACCCAAACTTCCGAATCCGGACGGGCGAATTTTGCGCCGATGCCCGCGGGGAGCGCGAAACCCATCGTCCCGAGCCCGCCCGAAGTAATCAGGGTGCGCGGACGGTCGTGGTGGTAATACTGCGCCTCCCACATCTGGTGCTGGCCCACATCGGTCACCACGATGGCTTCGCCATGCGTTTCTTTCCACAAGTCGTTGATTACGTGCGCGGCGTAGAGATGGCCCGTGTCCGGCAAGCTCTGAATGTCACGGACTGCGGAGTCACCCTTAAGTTCATTGATATGGCGAATCCAGGCGCGGTGATCGCGCGTCTTGATGTGCGGAGTGAGATGTTCGAGCCCTTCTCGCGCGTCGCCGACCAGCGCGGCATCCACCTTCACGTTCTTATTGATTTCCGCGCGATCGATCTCGATGTGAATCTTGCGCGCGTTTCTCGCGTAAGTCCGCAGGTCGCCGGTGACACGGTCGTCAAAGCGCATGCCCACGGCAATCAGCAAATCGGCTTCCTGAATCGCGTTATTCACCCAGGCTTCGCCGTGCATCCCCATCATGCCGAGGTTGAGAGGATCCTTGGCAGGGAAGCACCCGATGCCGAGGAGCGTCATCGCCACAGGATAGTTACCGGCACGAATGAACTGCTCGAAGGCGCGCATTGCTCCTGAAACCATGATGCCGTGCCCAGCGAGGACCACCGGGCGTTTGGCCGTGTTGAGCAATTCCACCGCGCGATCGAACTCGGCTTGGTCATGGTTATTTCGTATGCGCTTTGGTGGAAGTTTCGGCGCACACGCATCCCAGTCGAATTCGGCGCTGGCTTGTTGCGCGTCTTTCGTGATATCGACCAATACCGGGCCGGGGCGCCCGCTTTTCGCAATGACAAACGCTTCGCGAACCGTTCGCGCAACGTCTTCGGCGCGCGTCACCACCACGTTATGTTTCGTGATCGGCATGGTGATGCCGGTGATGTCAATTTCCTGAAACGCGTCGGAGCCCAGAACCTTGCTGCCTACTTGCCCGGTGATGCAGACCACGGGCGATGAATCCAGCATAGCGGTGGCAATCCCCGTCACCATGTTCGTGGCGCCAGGGCCGGACGTGGCCATGGCCACCCCAAGGCCGCCGCTGGCCCGCGCATAACCGTCGGCCATGTGCGTGGCGCCTTGCTCGTGACGTACCAGCACGTGATGCAATTTCGATTTACCCAGTGCGTCGTAAACCGGCAGGATCGCACCGCCCGGATAGCCGAAGATTTCACGCACGCCAAGACGCGTGAGCACCTCGCAAAGAATCTCCGCACCGGTTAGCTTCATACCGACCTCACATTTTGAAGAGCCTCAGCCGATGCCGTAAGAGAAGCAGGGGGCGTGGTCACCGCGCCAAGCGAAGGGGAAGAAACCAGCAGCGCATACTTGGCCATCACTCCATTCGAGAATCGCGGGGTCGGCGGCTTCCATGAGGCCAGGCGCTTCTGGATTTCCGCCGTTGTGAGTCCGACATTCAACTGGCGATTGGGAATGTCGAAGGTGATGGTGTCTCCGTCCTTTACTGCCGCTATGGGGCCGCCATTCGCCGCTTCCGGTGCGACGTGTCCGGCCATCAAGCCGTGCGTAGCCCCAGAAAAGCGGCCATCGGTCAGGAGAGCCACAGAATCCCCCAACCCCTCGCCCACCAGCGCCGCAGTGACAGCAAGCATCTCGCGCATGCCCGGGCCGCCTCTCGGCCCTTCGTAGCGAATCACCACCACGTCCCCCGCTTTAATCGCGCCCTTCTCCACCGCCGCGAAGGCAGCCTCTTCACCGTCGAAAACACGCGCGGGACCGCTGAAATGCTGCAAATTGTGTCCCGCTACTTTGATGACGCAACCTTCCGGCGCGAGATTTCCTCTCAATATGACCAACCCGCCAGTGGGTTTAAGCGGCGCATTAAGCTGGCGAACCACTTCCTGACCGGGCGTTTCTTTTGCCGCTGTGGCTTCTTCGGCAATCGCGCGCCCGGTCACCGTGAAGCACTCACCATGCAGGAATCTGCCTTCCAGCATGCGCTGGGCCACGAGCGCCGTTCCGCCTGCTGCGTACAGATCGGTCGCGACAAATCGCCCTCCCGGTTTCAGATCGGCAAGAATCGGAACGGCGGAACTAATGCGGTCAAAATCGTCAATCGAAAGAGGAATCTTTGCCTCGTTGGCGATGGCCAGCAAATGCAACACGGAATTCGTGGAGCCACCGGTGGCCGCCACCCCGGCGATCGCATTCTCGATCGCTGATTTCGTGAGGATCTTCGAGGGAGTAACGTTTTTGCGAAGAAGATCCATCACCAATTCGCCGGAGCGCCGGCCTGCGGCCGCCTTTGCCGCATTTGTCGCGGGCACGCTCGAAATCCCCATCGGGGCGATGCCCAGGAATTCGCAGACCAGCGCCATGGTGTTGGCCGTAAACTGTCCTCCGCACGCGCCCGCTCCGGGGCAGGCGGAGGTCTCCAGCATCTTGAGCTGTGCGTCGCTCAAGTTGCCGCGAGCATGCGCGCCAATCGCTTCATAAACATCCTGGATCGTGACCGCGTGGCCTTCAAACTGCCCCGGCGCGATCGAGCCGCCGTACAAAACAAGGCCGGGAATATTCAGCCGTGCCAGCGCCATGATTCCCGCGGGAATGGTCTTGTCGCAGCCAACCAGAACCACAAGCGCGTCAAACAAAGTGCCGCGGGCGACCAGTTCAATCGAATCCGTGATGACCTCGCGGCTGACGAGCGAAGTGCGCATGCCCTCGGTGCCCATGGTGATGCCATCGGAGATGGAAACGGTGTTGAATTCAAGTGGCGTGCCGCCTGCCGCGCGGATCCCCTCCTTCACGTGTTCTGCCAGTTCGCGCAAGTGATAGTTGCAGGGCCCGATTTCGATCCAGGTGTTGGCAATGCCGATGAGCGGTTTCTGGAAATCGTCATCTTGGAGGCCGCAGGCGCGCAGCATAGCGCGCGCACCGGCGCGATTCGCCCCGTCAATGAGTGCATGGCTTCTTGGTTTGAGCTGTGAGTCGGTCACTGGATAGTCTCCGCTTGCGAGAACGGCTAGCACTTCCGGAAAGCGTGCCTCAGAAAACGAAAGCCATCATCCGGGTCCGGATGATGGCTGAATTCTTGTGCTTCGCTTTGGCTTATGCCGCCATCATCCGCCGGTGCGTCCTCCAACGAGGACAAAGCCAATTCCTACAATCACTACCGCAACTCGGCGGCTCTCGATCACAGCTTGGCCGACCCGCGTGGTGGTGATGGCGATGCTCGTCATATCGCCATGAAGAGTATCAGGATGAGGCAGCGGAAGTCAATGAGTCCAATTAATAGTTATGCTGAATGAAATAAATACAAATTATGGTCGAAAGCCACCCATGGGCACCCCCGTCCCAAGAATCTCAATTCTTTCACGAAAGGCATTTTTTGGACGAGTCTTTACATCTAAGTGGGCAAGATCAGGCCGGTTTTCCTTCGATACAATCTTGGCCGAATACATAGGCGAGGGCGCCATGGGTCCGGCAAACCGTTCTGCATCAGAAGATGGTCGAGCGGGCCAAAGAACGTGAGCGTTGAGTTGCAATGGAAGTCCCGGGTTTACGGGTGTCTTTGCCGATGGCGCGAAGGAAGAACGGTTGATGCAAAGTGGATCATCGGCGCGGACTTTATTCGCGAGGCCGGGGCCGGACCGGCCTGGAGGCAGGCGGGCACCGCGAGGTGCGTTTTGCGCAGAGGCGGCGGTATCGCGCGCTGTTTTCGCGCGATTGCATGGAGGCCTATGGGGTCGGAAAATCCAGGCCCGTAGGACGCCGCTGGCGCACGATGAAACTTGCGTCGTAGTGATTTCGCGGGATCCCTCAGGCGCTCGGGGAATTTCCTCGATTGAACAGCAGTCTAAGGAGTGGCGTGCTCCAGCAGGGCCCAACAGCGTGCCGTGACGGCCACCTGCAGGCTTGACCGGGTCCGCGGAAACATCGTGCTTGCGGGCCGATGCCTCGAGAAAGCGTGGACGCCATTACGGGCGAAGGTCTTGGGCTGAGCTTTCGCCAAGCCCTGGCGTTTGCTGAGGCGTTCGGTGCCGGAGAATTGGAAGTATAGCAAGCGGCTCACAGCCGGCTAGCGCACCGGCCGCAGGTCATGGCGCGACTGGTGGCGGATCACTGCACACTGCCGAGAAGACGCGTTTTGCACGGCTTGGCAAGTGATCCGGGCTTGGTCGCGCGTATGCTCGCCGCCCACGTAAAGGAGGCTTCTCCCGCGTTTTTTGCTGAGGCGACTGCGAGTTTGGCGTGGCGGCTTATTGACAGGAAGACCGCTTAGCCGGCAGCGGGAATAGGTCATTAAAGAAAGGTGAACTGTGAGGCCGGCACAAGACCGGGTCGGGACAATCCTGTATTTGTGCGCGAGCGTGGTTGCGGCAGTTCCCGGGGTCCTCGCCCTGCCACAGCGAGCTGCGCCGCAAGCGCGCGCCGGCGCCCTAATCTTTGCGGTCGATCCGACTCAAAGCGCGGTGCACTGGACCCTAGGAACTACGCTGCACACCGTGCATGGGACTTTTGCTCTGAAGAGTGGCAACTTGCAACTCCATCCCTCAACGGGGACAGCCGGCGGTGAGGTCATTGCGGACGCCACCACCGGAAAGAGCGGCAACGACGGGCGCGACCGAAAGATACATAAAGATGTCCTCGAGAGTGCACGGTTCGGCGAAGTTATTTTTCGGCCAGATAGTATTGCGGGAAAACTCGAAATGCAGGGGGACTCCGCGGTACAAGTCCACGGAATCTTCCTCCTGCACGGGAGCGAGCACGAATTGACCGTGCCGGCGCAAGTCAGTCTCTCTGGAGATCATTGGAGCGGCAGCGCGAAGTTCAGTATTCCCTTTATCGAGTGGGGGCTGAAGAACCCCAGCACCTTGCTGCTCAAAGTGGACCACTCGGTCTCGGTCGAGTTGGAGCTCAGAGGGACAATTCAGACACCGGGGCCGTAGATATGAACCGCAAGCTGGGCGCGAATGCGCGCTTCGCAGGACCGAAAAAGACCTCCGGTCTCACGACTCAGCATCGGCGCGCCGATGGCCTCAAGGAGGGCAGCGGGAACGCATGAAGAGGACCTTGATGTTTCGAGCGATTGCTGCGGGCGGCCTTGCTTTGTCAGCGCCGGCGCAAGCGAGACTTGCGCAAGACTCCAAAGAGAAGCCGGCTGGCGAAGCGCAAGTCATCGAAGTGACCGCAAGAAAGTATGAGTTCGCACCAGGCGAAATTCATGTCACCAAGGGAAGCAGAGTGCGGTTGAGGGTGCATTCCACCGACGAGGCTCACGGCATAAAGCTCAATTTGTATCCGGAAGGAAGCACGGACGAATCCTCTCCAGGGCTGGTTTTCGACAACCCGCAAGAGAACGGCAAGGTTCAAAAAGGCGAAGACCAGGTCCTCGATTTTGTGGCACAGCTGGCCGGGACCTACGAATTCAAATGCGCCAAGGTATGCGGGATGCACCATGGCCGGATGAAGGGAAAATTGATTGTCGAAGAATAGCGGACTCCGTCCGCGGCTGGAGCTGTTGTATGATTTCTGGCTGTGAACATCACCCTGAATGAAGTGGAATGCCGCGTACTGGGATCGCTACTCGAAAAGGAAGTTACTACGCCGGAATACTACCCGCTGTCGCTGAACGCAGTCGTCAATGCGTGTAACCAGAAGTCGAACCGAGATCCGGTGATGAACCTGGACGAGGGTGTGGTTCGCCAGACGCTCCGGTCGCTCGAGGGGCAGGCGTTGGTGCGGTCGGTCAGTCCAGCAGACAGCCGCGTGACCAAATACGAGCACCGCCTGCAGGAAGCTTTCAACTTCTACCGCCATGAGATTGCGATCTTGTGTCTGTTGCTGCTACGTGGCCCGCAAACGCCGGGAGAACTGCGCAGTCGCTCCGAGCGCATGCATTCCTTCGACGACCTCAGCGCCGTGCAATCGAGTCTGCAGCATTTAATGAGGCGCGAGCCGCCGCTGGTTAAGCCGCTTCCGCGGCAGCCCGGAACAAAAGAGACGCGCTACGCCCATCTTTTGTCAGGAGACGTAGCGCAGGCTGAGCCGGAGCTAAAGGTCAAGGCGGACACTTTGGACCGTTCCGTTGACGGCGACCGAGTGAGACAACTGGAAGAAGAAATCGCCAGGCTCAAGAATGAAGTCGCGGACCTGAAACAGGAATTCGCACAATTTCGAAAGCAGTTTGAGTAGAGCACAGAAGGGTGCCTGAGCAGATAGGTTCTCTGCTGGCCTAGGATGCCCGCGGCATTGAGTTCTTGGCGGCAGGCTTGCCACAGCGACATGATAGAAACCGTATCCGTTCATGGATTCGGCCGTTTTTCCGAAATAGGTGCTTCTGTAGTGTCTTGCGTCATCGTCGCGGTCCAGTCGGAGTCCACGATTTCGGAGGTAGGAGAGCAGCTCCTCGGGAATCAAGCCCAGCGTACTCGCCTAGCCTGGCCATATTGTTCACGATCTTCGAAGCGTGTGCGAATCTGCCGGAGCCGCCCAGGGGCCCCGCGGTGTACATAGGTGAATACCACCCGGCTGCCATCGGCGCAACTCGCCACATACCGCAGCACCGCGTCGACTGCATCAGTCGTCAGCTGGTTTGTAACACCTTCCCAGATGAAGACCGACGGCGAATGATTCGCGGGCTTGCTGCGGCTTGCCGCAAGGCATACCTTAAAACCTTAGTACTATAGGGGCTACAAACCTGAGCAGTTACCTTTGCCTCAGGAGATACCACCCTCATGCTGTTACACCTGATTGCGGTCGCGCTGGTTGTCGTTACGATTGCGGTTCCCCTATGCCTGCTGCGGTTTGTGTATCGCTTTGTGAAGAAGCCTGCCACCCGGCGATAGCCGGCTTGTCAACCTCGTTCGGACTGATCACCGCGATTAATTGGCGCCCCCCTGGCCGCGGGCTGCTTGATGATTTGCCCGGCTGGTCATCGGAGGGAAGGGCGCCCCCGCGCTGCCGACACTTCGGATCGTGCTTTCATTCCACTACGGCGTACCGCTTGCGGGTCGGGGGCGATAGCTCCCAGCCCATAGGGCAGCTGGCCGCTTGAAATAATTGACGTCTGATTTCCCCAAGCAGAGCAGCCAATCCCCGTCCCCGCCGACTCAAGCCAGCTTACGCTGGTTTGGACTTACCTCTTGTTTTTCCGCCAGCCCCGCCAGCCAGCCGAACAGATTGTTGAGCACTTCGGCGCGGTTGATCTCGTTCAGCATCTCGTGCCGTCCGCCCGAATCGAGAACAATCTGAATTCTGTGGCTCATGGGACTGATCAAGGTGTCTGGCCCATCGCCTGGACCATCTCGTCTCTCGCCTGGACGTATTCGAGCTGCGACCTGAGAAGCAAGGACTTGGCGTCGAACTCCTGAGCAACTGCGGCAGCGGCCTGCGACCGGAGAGCCTCGCCTCTTTCGAGCTGTTGCGCGGACACCCGGCTCGATTCGGAGCGCAGCACGGCTATCTCTTCCGATACCTTCACCATTTCTCGAGTTCGTTCCAGCTTGTTGGCGGCCGTCTCCACTCTGCGCTCCACCTCGTCCGTTATTCGAGCAAGGTTTTCACGCGCCTGCGCGAGACGGGCGCTGTTTTCGCCTACGGCTGCCCGTCGTCGGCCCCCGTCAAACAGGTTATAGGTCAGCTGACCTCCGAATGTCCCAAAGTTGCGGGCGAGGAAAGGGACGTTGTTCTGATAACTGTACCGGGCAAAGGCCGTGACATCGGGGTAATAGTCCGCCCTTGCCAGGCGGACCGCCGTCGAAGCTTTCTCCACTTCGGCACGCGCCGCGACAATTTCCGGGTGCGATGCCAGTGCCGTTTTGACGCACTCCTCCCGTTGGCAAGTTTCCTTTAGTTCGGGGACAGAAGGATCGAGCTCGAGTTGCGTCGTTATAGGCAATCCCATCATATCGTTCAGCTGCATGGTCAGATCGGAAAGCTGCAACTCCGTGGTGAGCAAGTCCTGCTTGGCTTCCAAGGTTTGCGCCCGGCTCTCGATGAGTTGTTCGTCCAGCGCGCTGCCATACTTTACCTGCTCGACGCGCTCGCTCTCCAGCTCCTGGGCGGCACGGATTTTCGCCTCCGTGGCGCGCCGGTAAAGCTGGGTAACCAAAATCTGGTAGTAAATTTGATGAACCCTCAATGCAATCTCGTTCGCCGTCTCCTGTTCGTTTGCGCGAGTCGCTTTCAAATCTTCCCGCGCGATTTCGTTCGATGGCTTCACTCGGGTGAGGAGCTGTGTAAGCGGTTGCGACAGCATCGTGCCACTTGTTACAAACGTCCGACCACCCTGATTGATAATCGCCGACTGCGCTGGAATCGGGCTGCCGGCTGCGGTGCCCAAGCTGCCTGCTGGAATTTGAATGAACTGCGTGTCCGTCACAGTGAAAACCCGGCTCTCGTTCGTTACGCTGGGGAAATATCCGCTCCGGGCAAATTCCTTCGCATGCTGTTTCTCTTGCGTCTGGAGTTCGGCGATGCGCACAACATGGTTATGCTTCAGGGCCAACTGGACGGCCTGGGGGAGCGTGATGTTCCGCAGCCCCGGTTCAGCGGTTTGCGCACCAGCGGAAGCGGCCAGACCAAATAGAAATAGTATGATGGCCAAAACCCTCATGTAGAAATTCATCACTTCTCTCCTTTCGCCGTAGCCGGATGCTGTTGTATGGCGCTGAGGTCGCCATATTTCAGGGGTGATTCTCGCAAAAGAGCTACCAGGAACAAGGCAATCACGCAGGCCCAAGCGACCAAGTAGAATCCGTCGATCACACTCAGCGTGTAAGCTTGAAGACGAAGGCGCGCGCTTACGACATCCACGGCGCGGCCAGCGGCATGAGCCAGGCCCGATGACTTGGCGGACAGCCCAGCCGTCAATTGCCGGATGCTTCCTTCGGTAATCCAATTTCCCTGCTGCACGTGAAGCCCCAGAAGGTTGGAGTGAAATTTCTCCCGCTCGGCAATGAACCGGCCCATGAGGATCGCTCCGATAGTTCCTCCAAAAATCCTGACGGTATGAAAGAAAGCAGAAAACGTGAGGATTCTCTGGGGCTTCAATAACCCACCCGAGAAAAGCCCCTGCAAGATGATCGCGGAGACCAAACCGATGAAGGCGAAGCACTGACCGAAGCCCATGAGGAATTCGGTGCGGTAGAAATCTGGTGCTGCCCAGGCGCTGGTGATTCTGGCGTTCAGAAAGGAGGCAAACGCCATACCCGCAAAACCTGTCGCGAGGAGCAAACGCGGATCAACGTTCGACGCAAGCAGGACGCCTGCCACAAAAGCAAGTGGAAGGAAAGAAGCGGCGGTCCAAATCACCGCTGGCCCGATCTGGTCCGGCTCGAACCCGCGGATGGCCAGTGATTGCGGGATCAGGATGATGGTTGTCACTAGGAAAAAGCGAAAGAAGAACAGCCCGGTGCCCAGCAGAATCGTGTTCCACTGGCGGAGGTAGGGCATATCAACGAGGGGGTTGGGCCCGCACAGGCGACGAATGAGGGCGCACAATAGGAGGAATGAGCCGCCGACGAACAGGGCAGTGAATACCCCGGATCGCCACCAGTCGAGCCTTTCACCCTGTTCGCACGCCGCCAAAATCAATGCAAGACCAGCACTCGCGTATAGAAATCCGACAAAGCTCGGCGCCTCGCCGTGCTGTTTCGCGGGAGGAGATTTCGGTATCCCGAAGTAGATGCATAAGATCATCACCGGTGTGATCACCGCCGAATTCCAGAACATCCACTGCCAGGACAAATGATCCCTGTACCAGCCGTAAAGCGACGGGGCAATGTTCACCGCGCCATCCACGGATGAGGCGTACAGAGCAATCGTGAAAGGAAGATACCGAAGAGGAATGTTGCGCAAGGCAAAGGTGAGCGTGAGGGGATAGAAAGTGCCGGAAGTCAAACCAGCCAAACCCACAGCCACGATGACGAGGGCGTAATTATGAATGAGAGGCAAAAATACCGAGAGCAGCGTAAACAATGTTGCTGCCGTCAAAAGAATCCGCCGTGGTGCAATCAGGCCGCCGAGGTAGACGATGAATGGCCCGATGAACATGAGGCCGGCGTCGAAGGCCGTGCCGATCCACGCGCTCTCGTCGTACCCAAATCCGCGGTGGCCCTTAAAGTCGGGAAGACCGAGAGAGATCATCCGGCTTGTGAGCGTCACGACCCCAGCGCCAATGACTACGCCGAGGATTCCGAGCAAGGGGCTCTTGGAAAGCTCACCTGGCACGGCTCCCGCAATTCCGCGCGCGAGTTGTGCTGGAGTGGGTTGAGGCAGGACTAGGGTCGAGGCGGACATCCAGCGCTCCAATCAGCGTCTCGTCCGGACGGTGGCGATTACCGAGAGTCCCGGGCGCAAACTGTTCGCAAAGCCTGAATCCTCGAGCGCTATTTTCACGGGAATCCTTTGAACGACCTTGGTGAAATTGCCGGTCGCATTGTCGGGAGGCAAGAGCGCGAATTGCGAGCCGCTGGCCGGGGCGATCTGAAGCACCTTGCCGCGGACTACGCGACCAGGATATTCGTCGATTCGAATCTCCGCTGGATCGCCGACTTTCACATTGGTGAGCTGCGTCTCGCGATAATTCGCCTGAACCCACTTGGTGAGCGGCACGAAGGAGATGACTTGTGTTCCCGGCGAAACCAGTTGTCCGGGCCGTACTTGCCTCTCGCCCACGGTGCCATCGCCCGGCGCCTCGATTCTCGTGTAGCCGAGGTTCACCTGCGCTACGGTTAGCGCGGCCTCCTTCGCATGGAGGTCGGCAATGAGCTGTCCCTCCTGCGACTCGAGCACTTTCTTCGTCCGCCGCTCGGCTTCGGCAGCGTCTTCATTGCTGCGCAGCATAGTCTTGGCCTGCTCGAGATCGGCCTCTCGGCTCGCGAGTTGGGCGGCAAACCGCTGTTCGTCCGCGACCGCCTGTTCCACTTTCTGCTGCGTGGCCGAGTGCGTTTGCAAAAGCGCTTCCTGGCGAGCGCGCTCGGCGCGGGTGCGCACCACGTCTGCCTGCACGGCCTCGATGCCGGCGTGGGCGGCGGCAATCTGTGCTTTTGCCTGATCGATTCCGGCGAGTGCGCGCTCGATCCGGGCATCCTGAAGCTCGCGCTGGCGGCGATTGTTCTCGATGGCGGCTCTTGCGGCCTCAACTGCGGCGCTCGCCTGAGCCACTTGAGCTCTATAATCGTCGTCCTCCAGCTCAGTGATAAGATCGCCCTTTTGTACAGCCTGATAATCGGTCACCTTGACATCCCGGACGATGCCCGCCACCTTGGTGCTGAGTGGAGTTATATCTCCGCGGACGTAAGCGTCGTCCGTGACCTGTTTAATGTGCCCGCCTTCCCAGGCGTTCCAGTTCCAACTGATCGTGGCCACGATCGCGGCCGCAAGCAGCACGACCAATGCGGGCACCACGAATCTCTGCCATTTCGGCCTTGGCTTCGGTTGTTCTGGAACGTGCTCAGGCTCCGCCCTTTTGACGGAGGCCGGCGTGCTGGCTGTGGCCATCGTCGCTACTCCTTCTCAGAAGGTCTTGTTGCGCATACCTGCTCGATCCACTGCATTGTGGCGATGGCGCGATCTTCGGCTTCGAACATCGACTTCACACCTAGGTTGCGCGCTGGAGTGACGCGAACTTCCATCGCCGGTGTAGACCGAGGATCGAACGACTCTATGTCATTAAACAAGTTGCCCAGCGCGTAACCCATTGGCTCAGGATGAAAGAGGCGGAGTAGTGTTGCGCTCCACGGAAGCCAGCCAGACCGGTGTTGTCGCGAATTTTTGCAATGCACCGCAGCGGCCACTCTCGGGCCGTTGTGCTGCCATTGAGTCCCCTTTGGAGGGTGAATTGTAACTACGTCTCGCAAGCTGTCATCTGTCATTTTTGACAGTTCCAGGCCTACTCGGATTCGATCGAAAGAGGCGGCCACTCTCTCCGAGGACACACCGGCATCCCCTAGAAAAAAAACAGCATCGGAGATCGGAACCTCCGTCTCTGTGGCCAAGGCGCGTCTCTTCCACGGGTAGGCCGCACACCAAGACTCTTTGCATACCTGCCGCCCCTATTGACTCACAATGGGGATGGGGTTCATGGCCTTTGGAGTTTTGCTTGCCTTCTCCAATTGTGACGAGGAGAGCCTGCGCCAAATGACACGCAAGGCGGCGACCAGGGGTACAGAGAGATAGATTCCTACGATTCCGCCGACCGCCCCTCCAACCATGACGGTGAAGATGGCAATTGCGTAGTCCATGACCATCCGCCAAAGACCGAGCAGTGCGGCCATCCAGATCCAGTGAGAGTGCGTCGCGATGCCAACAGTCGTGATCGTGGCTAGCGCGGTGATCCAGCCGGCCACGGGAATAAACGCGAGCGCACCGGCCAGGAGCCCCAGAGCGAGCGCGTGCGGGTATCTCAGCAACAGCATGGCAACTGAGCAAAAGACGAGTGACCGAACGGCCAGGATGACCTTGGCTCGAATATAGTGCTGCAACATGTCGTTCAGGTCGGCGACTAGGGCTCGTGTTTCTGCGGACGTTTCCTTGGTCGAGACGAGTTGGATGATTCCGTTCGCCAGCTTTTCACCGTCACTCAGTAAGAAAAGGCCGAGAATCGGAATCAGCACGATTCCGCCGAACACTACCGAAAGGATCTGCTGTGTGGATTCAACCAAACGGCGGATACTTTCCCTGCGTTGTTGCAGAAAGGCATTTGCGCGAAGCGCCTGCGATTCATCCCAGCCATTCCGGTGTCCTATGTCAATTGCAATATCGCCGGAATAGACGCCTTCCATCATCGTTGGCGTTTCCCTGACGAACCGGACCAGCCCGGGCCCAAGTTGCGGAGCAAGTCCATGGACGATCAGGCCGATCACAATAAGGAGTGCCAGATAGGCCTCGGCAACATGAGGTCCCCGGAGGTTCTTGAAAAATAACGAGTGGCACTGAAGAAATCTCACCATTGGGTTAATCAAATAGGCGAACAGGATCGAAAAAGCAAAGATTACGATGACAGCCCGAGCGACATAGACGATGGCCAGCACCACTGCGAACAGCAATGTGGTCAACAATACGTTCAAAGTGCGGCGATCAGGGAACGCCATATTCGTCACCCCGGCGATTCACGTTATTGGGCCTGAGACTCGAGTTTCTGCTTAATGGAAGCCAGGGCCTTTTCAAGCGAGGACCGCGTCTTATCCACAGCGACTTTGCGAACAATTCCGCCCTTCAAACCAGTTAGTCCCGCCTGCTGTGATCCCTTCATAGTAATCAGGTAGAAGCTGGGATTGGCCGGACGTTCGTCAGGCCTGACGCACACCGTCAAGTCCAGCGCACTTTCAAAGTAATGACTAGCGTAGAGTTGTTTCACGGCCACGGAATACGCGGGGTGTTGCGGTGACTTGCCTTGATAGATGATCGCTTGCACCACGCGAAGGGTGGGCTTAAGCCCAAAATTCGCTTTCTCCCAATAAAAGTCGGATCGGATGCCACTAGAATCCGCTTTGGGATAGTTGAGGAGGTATTCGCGCAATTCGGGCAAGCACACCGGGAGTGCTTTGGAACGGCTTAGCAAAGAAGCAAACGTCTCCGCCACAACGGAGGGATGTTTCTTGTCGCGGTAGGTTCCCAGTGCCGCGTTGCCGCCCTGTTCGTAATTAAGAAGGGCTTGCAAAACCATTTGTTGCGCCAGGTGATTGGCCTGATCGCCGGCATCCGGTGCGGACCAATTTACGGAGTGCTGAAACTCTTCCATCGCTTCGGTCGGCAATTGCACCTGGCAATGGCCCGCTCTGCAATTCTTCAGTTCCTTGAAATCTTCCTCATCCATGGTGAAGCCGGTGAGGTCCGAAATCTCCGGCGGGTCGCTAAACTTCTGAAGCGCGATATAGCTCGGAAGCTTGCGGAGCGCATTGATGTCGGACGCAAACTTGAGGTAACGTTTCCGGAGTCGAGTTTATGTAGACAGAGCCAAAAACAAACACCTGATCTGCGGTCGGAGAGTCCAGTATCTTCGCGATTGCCTTTCCTTCCCGAATAGCTCGAATTTGGTCCTCATTAAGTCCTATAAAACCATGGAAGAACCTGTTTGGTTCGGCAAGGTTGTCGGTTGCCTGAATTCCGCCTCCATCGAACGGAAAAAGGAGCAGGACGAGCAGGACGGCAGTCGCAATACTTCCGCGCATGACATGATCCTCCGATACCCGGTTGCGGAGGGAGATGCCTCTTTCTGAGAAATTGGATGAGCGAGTGATCCAAAATGATGTCATTTTTTTTCGGGCTGTTCTCGGTTGCACTCTGACCGGCGGGGTAGGCCCGCGCCTCGATTGCTATCCGATCGGTTGACTCAAAAATCCATCCTTTTGTCGAGCTAAGCATCCAATCTCGCAGAGTCTTGCGCGCCAGGTCTCGGAGCCCTGGCGGAAGGCTTTGCGCTCAATCTTGCTGTTTTCTGCGCACTACCGGCGCGCTTGTCATCGTGCTTCTTGTTGACGGGCCTGCCTGTCCAGCAGTACTTGGCAAGTGGCACAAATCTCTTTGCCACGTCACGTGAAGTTCGCAGAGCGCTCGACGTGGAACGAGCGCTTCCCAACAACACGGACGCGAAGGCCGTTGGCGTGGTCCCTGCGATATGGTCGACCTTCAAAAGGAGATAGCCTGTGCTTACGTGGTCCCATGGCACAAGTGGCGTTGCTAGGGCATGCATCGCGTCCCTCATGAAGTGGTTGTTTTACAACTCGGAGGGCCACTATGAACGCGGGCGCATGGGCCATGCCGTGATGGCAACCCACCACGCAGGGCTAGCGACCTAAGGGGCCGTGCTTACCTCGACAGCTCGCGCAGCAGCAGCCGATCGCAGCAAAACGTAGCTCGTCGTCGGTCATTCACTGAGAGGGCTCTCGAGTCTCGGCATTGCTCAGTTGCAAGGCGCCTTCAAGACCCAAAGTTTCCGGGCACCGAGGCGCTCGCATTCACCGAGCGCTTGCGGGGATCGCTCTGCAATCCGAGCGCGTGAGCAAGTTAAGTGCGGGAGGACGCTCGAGGAAGAAGCCATGGAAAGCACGTACCCGCCAGATGATGAAAACATCCGAAGAGGTTCTGGCGCTCCGTACAGAGTCGCACCGTGTCTCCCTCCAGCAGCTCCACGGAGGCAGCGTGCTCCGTTCGCAAGTCGCGGCCGCGGAGGCATGCGAACTGGAAGCCAAGATCTTGTTCCTGCAGCCTCAACTGGAATACGTGACGAAATGACCAAGGCGATGGGACAGACGCCGGAATAGGTGCGCTGTTTCATTTCAAGACTTGGAGAGATTAAACCCGCCAGCGCGTGAAACGCGTGGCAGACGAGAAAGGAGAAGGTAGATGACAACCGAGAGCCAGGCAGCTAGTGTTGCTGTAACCGGGCCGCCGGCAAGCCCGTGGGAGACGGCGCTAAACAAACTACGGGAATGGGATCCCGTCTGGGCTGAGCGATGCGTGAAGATGACAACCAATCCCTGGACGGAGGGGGTTTTGGGTACCAAATTCATCGAGCTGGTTTGTATTGGTCTAAACGCTGGTCGTTCAAACCTCAACCCGGACGGAACGCGGCGCCACATCCGGGCCGCTCTCGTGGCGGGAGCGAGCCGCGAAGAGATTTTGTTCGTCCTGAAGGTCGCTTCCGTAATGGCCATTCATTCTTGCATGTTTGGCTCTCCCATTCTTCTGGAGGAAGCCAGCGCGGGTTCCTTGAACGACGCGGGGAAACGGCGGGCCAGCCGTTTGCGAGAGGCCGGCGGAGCAATTCCGGCCGTGGAAAAAATGAAGGCCATCGGGAAGTGGAATGAAGAGTGGGATTCCCTTCTTTTCTTCAACCCGGTGTGGACCGAGCAGTATATGGAGACAGTCATTGAGCTCTACACGAGAAGCGTGTTGCCACTGAAGCACCTCGAGCTCCTGTGCCTTGCGTTCGATGCCTCCTACACGCACATGTACGCTCCCGGCACTCGGCGTCACATCAAGAACGCGATGAATGCTGGCGCGACATTCGAAGAGATCATAGAAGTTCTGAAACTCTCCGTGATACAGGGCGTGCAGGCTTGCAACCTCGGTGTGCCTATTCTAGCTGAGGAACTCGGCAGCTTTGTCGGGCCCCAGAAGACAGAGAGATGATGAATATGAATGAAGACGCTTATCCGACTCCAGCTATTCGACCGGAGTTCGTCGGAGACCCTCGAGGTGTGACCGCATTGCCATTCCATCCCGGTCAGGTCGGGTTTCTCATACGAATTTGTGAAGAGCTCGGCGGTGGAGGTATGGGCGTGGTTTACAGGGCCGAGACACGCGTCTTCATGTCCCGTCGCCCGCAAGGGTCTGCCAGAACGTATCGGGGTTCGCACACAACAGATGCGGAGATCGACTCTCACTCTCCTGAGTTAGCTTAGCTTTTGCGGGTTCCCGCCGTGATGCGGTGGGGGTCAGCTTTGGCGCGGCGCTAACAAGCGAAAACCGTTTACTTTTGGCTGGACGCCGCTATCGCGGCCCCATCCGGGTTGCAAAATCAAGCCCGGCCATCGTGGTTCGGATCAGATTGAGCAACGGCGACGGGTAGACTCCAAAGTAGATCAGCAGAACGGCCAGTACCACCACCACGAAAGCACCGCGCGGAGATACCGTCTGAACCGGAGCGGGCTCAGGGGGGGCCGAGTACAGCGCTACGACGATGCGCAGGTAGTAGAACAGGCCCGCGACGCTCGTCAGCACGAGAATGAGGATCAGCGCCCAGGCGGCGGCCGAGGCACCGGCGGCGAGCACATAGAACTTACCGAGAAAACCCATGGTCGCCGGAATGCCGGCAAGAGAGAGGAGCGCGGCGGTAAACACACCGGCGATCACCGGGTGCCGCCAGAACAGGCCGCGGTAATCTTCGAGATCGTCCGCATCGCGCTCGGAGTTCGAGAGAACGGCTACACATCCGAAAGACACCAGGATGGTCACGAAGTACGCCACCAGATAAAAACTCACCGCCTGGGTGGCCATGGTCCGGCCGGCCAGAACCGCCACCAGGATGTATCCAAAGTGAGCGATCGAGGAGTACGCCAGAATGCGCTTCACATTCCTCTGCCGCAGCGCCAGGAAATTGCCCGCGCACATCGAGGCGATCGCGATAACCGAGAACACCAGAAAAACAGGGCGGTATTCGAGCGTGCCCGAAAAGGAGAAGTAGCGCAGCAAAAGCGCAACCATCGCGCCCTTGGAAGTGGTCGCGACGAAGGCCCCCACGGGTGCCGAAGCGCCCTCGTACACATCCGGTGTCCACAGATGAAACGGCACCACGGCCAGCTTAAAGCCGATGCCGGTGATGGTCAGCACGATTCCGGACAGCAGTAAAGTTCCCGGCGCGTTTGCCCCGAGGCGAGAGAAGCTCATCGTGCCGGTATCCGCGTAAATGAGTGCCGCGCCGAAAAGAAGGAATGCGGCGGAAGCCGAGGCCAGGATCAGGTACTTGATTCCCGCTTCGAGCGCCAGCTTCTGGTCCTGCAAGTAGGCGATCATGGCGTACAAGGAGATGCTCAGTATCTCGAGTGCCAGAAGAAAGGAAACAAAGTGACTGCTGGCGACCAGGGCCGCGCAGCCCAAAGTCGCAAGGACCAGCAGGAGATAGAGCTCTTCACGACGGCCATCGCGCTTTTCGAGATACTCGTACGAGAGCACCGCCACAGCCGCGGCAGAGACGATAATCAGGCCCATGTAGAACAACGCATATTGGTCGACCAGCAGGAGCGACGTTACTTGCCGGGGGGCCAGGGGCGAGGCGGCAAAGAGAGCGAGGAAGGCAGCACCCAGTCCGGCGAGCGTCAGGCCTGCCGCAAGGGCGTGGTTGCGCTTAAAGGCAATCGCAAGCATCACCACATTCGCAGTCCCGGCCAGCAGAATCAGTGGGAGCAAGGCCGTAATATCTCGAGCGTCCATCACTTATCTCCCGAAGGGCATGGCTGAGGATTGCGCCGCGCGCTCTAAATTGTCGAGAGCCGCCGCGGAGGCGTTGAAGACCGGCTGGGGATAGAATCCGAGCAGCAACAAGCCCAGCATCATCACCGCCATCATGAGCTTTTCCCGCGGCACGAGATCGGGGATCTGCCAGCCGTTGGTATTGGGTCCCTGGAAGGCGCGTTGTACCATACGCAGGGCGTAGAAGGTGGAGGCGAGAATGCCTAGACTCGCCACGACGGTGATCGAGATACTGATCCTATAAGAGCCCAGCAATACCAGAAACTCCCCGATGAAGTCGCCCATCCCAGGCAGGCCGAGCGAGGCCAGGCTGAAGAAGAGCGCGGCCCCACTGAGGCGCGGCGCCACCGTCCAGAGACCTCCCATGCGCTCCAGATCACGCGTGTGAATTCGTTCCTGCAAAGCTCCTACCAGAACGAAGAGTCCGCCGGTGCTCAGCCCGTGACAGACCATGGTTATGATCGCGCCCTGTAGCGCCAGCCGATTCCAGGAGAAAATTCCCAGCAGCACAAATCCCAGGTGACTGACGCTGGTGTAGGCGACCAGGCGTTTGAGATCGGTCTGCGAAAAGGCCATCACTGCGCCATAAACGATCCCGACCACGGCCAGCACCAGCGCCACCGGGGTAAATCTATGAACCGCGTGCGGAAACAGCGGAATGACGAAACGCAGCAGACCGTAAGCTCCGGTCTTCAGCAGCAGTCCGGCCAGGATCACGCTTCCCGCCGTGGGAGCCTCGGTGTGCGCATCCGGAAGCCAGGTATGCAGCGGCACGACCGGCAGCTTCACCGCGAAGGCTACAAAAAAGCCAAGCATGATGGCGAGTTCCGCGCCCGCACTGAGCGGCGTGCCGAGCAGTTCCGAATACTGGAAGGTGTAAACGCCGGTCGCCCGGTGGTGCAGGAAGTACAGCGCCAGGATCGCGAGCAGCATCAGCAACCCGCTGCACTGCGTGAACAGAAAAAACTTCACTGCTGCGTAGACGCGGTGCTCGTGACCCCATATCACGATCAGGAAATACATCGGGACGAGCATCAGCTCCCAGGCGAAATAGAACAGGAACAGGTCGACCGCCAGGAAAACGCTCGCGATTCCCGCGAGAACCCACATCAGGTTGAAGTGGAAGAAGCCGACACTTTCCTGGATCTCGGTCCAGGAGGCCAGCACTGAGATGATGCCCAAAAGGAACGTGAGCAGCAGCATCACCAAGCTGATGCCGTCCACAGCAAGATGGAAGTGAATGCCAAAACTCGGAATCCAACTCCAATCGACTTCCGAGAGCCAGAGCTTCCCCGCGCTCGAGGCTCTGCCGGTCCAGGTGCGCGTGGCCAAGCCGAGATCCACAGCAATCGCGCCCAGGGAGATCCATCTTGGCAACTCGGAACTCCAGCGTGCCGACAGCCAGGCGAGAACACCGCCCACCATCAAAATGACCACAATCCAGACGAGCATCATCGGAACAACACCATGGCTAGAAACACCACCGACCCCACGGCCACCCCCGCGGCGTACCACCGCAGGCGGCCCGATTCGGTGCGGCTCAGGCCGCGATAAAATAGGTCCGCCAGCCGCGCCACACCGGCATAAAAAGCGTCGATGAAATCGCTCTTGTTGATTTGCGCCGCCCAGATGAAGGGCTGCACAAAGACCTTGTCGTAGACCCAGTCAAAGCCCCAATCCGCTAACCACCAGCGGTGGAGCAAGCTCCCGACGGGATTTGAAACGGCAGCCTCGGCGAGACTTCGCTTTCGGAGATGGAAGAGATACGCGAAGTAGAGGCCAACCAGGAAAACCACGGCGGCCACAGCTTCTGAGCCCGCCTCGGTCATGCCGCCCGCACGAGCTTCGATCGTCGCCGGCAAAGCCGAGTGCAGAAAACCAAGCAAGGGCTCTTTCAGATAGCCGGCGCCAAAGGAAAAAAGAGCCAGTACCATTAGGGGAATGGTCATGGTGTAACCCGGCCGCTTGGTCACCGGCGTCCCGAGTGGCCCGAAAAAGACGCGGAAGATCAGGCGGAACGTGTAGAGCGACGTGAGCAGCGCGCCGACCATGCCGGCAATCCAGAATCCGGGATGTCCGTGGTCAGCCGACCACGCTTCCCAAATGATCAGGTCCTTGCTGAAGAATCCGGCGGTGAGGAACGGCAGACCCGCCACCGAGCAGCCGGCGATCAAAAACGTCCAGAAAGCGACGGGCAGCTCCTTCCGCAGCCCGCCCATTTTGAAGATGTTGTGTTCGTCGTGAAGAGCATTGATGATCACCCCGGCGCCCAAAAACAATAGAGCTTTGAAAAACGCATGAGTAAAGAAGTGGAACAGCGCTGCTTGCCAGGCACCAACGCCTAGCGCAAGAAACATGTAGCCGATCTGGCTGACCGTGGAGTAGGCCAGCGCGCGTTTGATGTCTGGCTGTGTAAGGGCGCTGAATCCGGCGAGCAGTAGCGTGGCTGCGCCGACAAGGGCCACGGCGAATTGCGCGGCTGGCGCCAGAGAAAACAGCACGTGCGTGCGCGCGATCAGGTAGACGCCAGCGGTGACCATTGTAGCTGCGTGGATGAGCGCGCTGGTCGGCGTGGGGCCAGCCATGGCATCCGGCAACCACACCTGCAGCGGAAGCTGCGCCGACTTGCCGACCGCGCCGCCAAGGAGCAGAAGCGCTGCGGCAACCGCATAGCCAGAACCGGCCGGCCAGTGTTCCGAGGCCCGCTGCATCAGCTCGTGAATCTGGAGTGTGCCCAGCTGGGTGAAGAGCAGCATCAAACCGATGAGCATCAGGGTGTCGCCCACGCGGGTTACGACAAAGGCTTTGCGAGCCGCGTGGCCGTTTGCGGGCTCGCGGTACCAGAAGCCGATCAAGAGATAGCTGCACAACCCCACGCCTTCCCAGCCGAGCATGAGCAGCAAAAGGTTGTCGCCGAGCAGCAGCGTGATCATCGACGCGACGAACAGGTTCATGTATGCGAAGAACCGGCTGTAGCCTTCGTCTTCCATCATGAACTCGGCCGAGTAGACGTGAATCAGGAAGCCGACGAAGGTAACCACCAGCACCATCACCAGCGAGAGCGCATCGAGACGCAAGGCGATCTCCGGGTTGAAGCCGCCCACATTGATCCAGGTCCAAAGAAGCTGCGTATAGGAGTGGTCAGGAGGAGGCGCGGTGAAGAAGCTCACCGCCACGAGAATGGTGACCACGGCGGAGATTCCGATCGACCCCACGCCGAGGGCCGTCGCCGCTTTGCGCGGAAAGCGCGAGCCCGACAACATCAGCACCAGTGCGCTCGCGAAAGGCAACGCCGGGATGAGCCACAACAGTCCGAGCATGTTACCCTTTCATGTTGCTTAGTTTGTCGACGTCCAGGGACTTGAAGCGGCGGTAGATCTCTACCGCGAGGGCGAGTCCCACGGCGACCTCCGCCGCGGCCATGGCCAGAATGAACAGAAACATGATCTGGCCGTCGGCCTGATGCCAGCGGGCCCCGGCCACCACGAATGCCAGCCCCGCGGCGTTAAGCATCACCTCAAGCGACATCAGCACGAAAATCAGGTTGCGGCGTACCAGCAGGCTGGTCAGTCCCAGGGAGAACAAGATCCCTGCGAGCACGAGGCCGTTTCTCATGGCTACTTCGGTCATGTTGCATCTCCCGTTCGATTCCCGGACTTTTCGCTTTTGCGGAACCCCACGTGGTACGCGCCCACGAGACCCGCAAGCAGAAGCATCGAGGCCAGATCCACGCCGATCAGGTAAGGACCAAACAAAGCGGTCCCGACGGCCTTAGGGTCCACGGCTCCGCTTCCCGAGGCCGCCGGCACGCCTCGCATCAGGTACACAACCTCGATCAAGAGAACACCGGCGAGCAGCACCGGCCCGGTCCAGATCCCGGGCGTCAGCCACTGCCTTTCGACTTCGACGGAATGTTTTCCGAGGTTGAGCATCATGACCACGAACACGAAAAGCACCATGATGGCGCCGGCGTAAACGATGACTTCGAGCGCCGCCACAAACGGCGCCCCTAGGACGTAGAAGACGACCGCCACCGCGAGCAGCGACACGATCAGGTAGAGCAGGGCGTGCACAATGTTCAAGCGAGTAAGCATCAGTATTGTCGACAGGACAGCTACCGCGCCCGCGATGTAAAAAGCCAGTTCCATAAAGCCTCAGGGCAGCAGAGTGTGGACGTCGACGGGCGGCGCTTCATGCTCCGCCTGGCCCTTATCCTTGCCGCCGATCTGAACTCCTGCCACGCGCCAGTAGTTGTAGCCCGGATGCTTGCCCTGGCCATCGATCAGCAGATCTTCTTTTTCGTACACCAGGCTCTGGCGGTGAAACTCTGCCATCTCGAAATCCGGGGTAAGTTGGATGGCGTAGGTAGGGCAGGCCTCTTCGCACCAGCCACAAAAGATGCAGCGCGAGAAATTGATGCGAAAGAACTCCGGATAACGCCGCCCGTGTTCATCCTCGGTGGCTTGCAGCGCGATGCAACCGACGGGACAGGCCACCGCGCAGAGGTTGCAGGCCACGCAGCGTTCGCCCCCGTCGGGATCGCGCGACAGAATGATCCGGCCCCGGTAGCGCGGGGCGAGATAGGGCTTCTCCTCCGGGTACTGGACGGTGACCCTCTTCTGGAAGGCATGAAGAAAAACGAACCAGATCGTCCTGAGTATGCTGAGCATCTCTCTATCTCCTGATAATCACTGCGGCACCGGTCAAGAGCAGGTTAGCCAAGGCCAGAGGCAGCATCACCTTCCAGCCCCAGGACATGAGTTGATCAAACCGCGGGCGTGGAAGAGCCGCTCGCAACAAAATAAAGAAGGCAATGAAAAGGAAGGTCTTGATGAGAAACCAGAGGAGTCCGGGAAGAACCGGGCCGAGCCAGCCGCCGAAGAAAAGAACCGCGATCATGCCCGAGATCAAGGTGATGCCCATGTACTCCCCTACGAAAAACATGCCGAACTTCATCCCGGAGTATTCCGAGTGATAACCGGCGATGAGTTCGCTCTCGGCCTCAGGCAGATCGAACGGGATACGGCGGGTTTCGGCGAGGCCCGCAATCAGAAACAAGACAAAGCCGGGAAACTGCGGAACCACAAACCAGACTTTCTTCTGTGCCTCGACGATCGTCCCGAGGCTGAACGATCCCGAGAGCAACACCACACCCATGACCGAGAGGCCCATGAAGACTTCGTAGCTCAACATCTGTGCCGCGGCTCTCATGCCTCCGACGAGCGAGTACTTGTTGTTGGAGGACCATCCGGCAAGCACCACGCTGTAAACGCCCACAGAAGACATGCCCAGAAAAAACAGCAACCCGATATTCAGGTCGCTCACGACAATTCCCGGCGCCACCGGGATGACTGCGAAAGACATCAGCACGGTCACGAAGATGATGGCCGGCGCCACAATGAAAACGGGCGTGTCCACAAACGGCGGGATCCAGTCTTCTTTCATGAAGATCTTGATGGCGTCGGCCACTACCTGCAGCAGCCCGAAAGGCCCGGTGCGGTTCGGTCCGTAACGATCCTGCCACAGCGCCAGCAACCGCCGTTCAACCCAGATCAGCGAAGCCGCAATGGTCAGCGCGCCCATGACGATTCCTACGATCGAAAGGAGGGGGTAGGGACTGGTCATGTTGGCCTCGCAATCCTTCCCCATGCCGGCAGGGTGAGTCCGACCACGGGTGCCAGCCCCATCGAAACAGCGGCCACGCCCCGCGGCAGCTCGGGACGACGGCGCACCGGCAACCGCAAGGTATCGCCGGCGAAGCTCACTTCGACTTCTGTAGCTTCGCTAAGCTCATCGGCATTCAAGGCCACATGCGGCCCGGGCACAAGTTCGGCAATGCCTGGCGCGCTGAGGCTCAGCTCCTCCGAACCGAAAATGTGATACATCGGCACCAGCAGCCACTCTCCTTCCCGCGGCTTGAAAGCGTCGGGAATGGCGCCGAAATAGGACTGCCCGTTGGCCGGCGCCGGTTCGAAGAGACGCACGCCCGCATCGCCACCGCGCAAAGGCCCGCCGATTTCCTGTTGGTAGGTGTTGACCGCCTGAATGGAGTTCCAGCTCGGCGACCAGAAAAACGGAATCAGCGCTGCTGGGGGCTTCGCGGACGTACCCTCCATGGAAAAGGAAAGCGACGAATCGGGATCGTCGGCCGGCTTCGGCTCGGACACGGCGATGTTCGCGAGCATCGCTGTGCGCCCGCTCTCGCGGTGCGGCGAGCGCGGGATCTTGGCGCCGGCGATGCGGAATGCGGCCGACGGGGCGGCGCTGCGCGCTGTTCCAAGGGCGGGCAGGGCCGCGGACATCGCGGCGAGCACATCGTCGAGGTCGCTCGAGGAATCCGGCTTCAACCAGCGCCAGGCGGCCAAAATGTCGTTTTGCGGCGGGAAAACCTCGAAGAATCGCTGCGCGCGTCCTTCACTGCTGACAAACGTGCCATCGGATTCAGCAAAGGTTCCGGCCGGCAGAACCAGCTCCGCTTTTTCGGCGGTCCGGTTCGGGAGGTGATCGAGAACAACGACGTGCGCCGCGGCTTTAAGCAAGGCGTCGACTTCACGGGCGGGAGCGCGGCGGTAGAGATCATTCTCGAGAATGACCACGGTATCGGCTTGTCCATCCCTGACCGCTTCGAACGCGGCGCTCAACGGGTTCCCGCCCATAAGGGCCAGGCCGACGCTGTTGCATTCGGGCGCGGTAAAACTGAGCGCAGCCTTCGCCGCCATGGCTACGTTCGCAGCGGCTTCGATGACCGCCCCGCTCGCGCAACTCGTACCGGAGATCACCAGCGGCTTCTTCGCGGTCTTGAGCGCGCCGGCGATTTCCTGCGCCAGCGGGAAACTGTCGGCCGCGGGCGCGCTCGAATCAAGCCCATGTGCCACGGCGAATCCGAGGCGAGCCAGGTCATCGGGCGCGGCGTGAAAGGTAGCAGTGGCGATCTCGTCGAGACGAGTGGCGTACGGCGTGAGAATGTAGAGCGGGCCCCGCGCACTCTGCAACGCGTCGCGTACTCCATGATCGAGCCACAGCGGGACCTTCAACTTCTTGGCAATCTCCATGGCTTGCTGTCGCACGGACTGCCGAAGGGACAGCGCCATTCTGGGTGCGACATTCGTCAGATCCTCGCCCAGGATCAAGACCGCGTCAGATTCCTCGATCTCGCGCAGTGTGGGTGTCCGCATGGGGCCGCGCCGCAGAATTTCGGTCGTGCGTAGGACCAGCTTGGCCTCGGTGTCGGCCATGCCGGTGTGGAAGCGGTCCGGACCTACCAGCGTGCGCAACGCAAAGTTGGCTTCGAGCGACGCGCGCGGTGAGCCGATCCCGATCACTTTACCTTTCGCGACCGTTTCACAGAGATGGCGCCGGGCCGCCGCAGCGGAAACCAGGTTGCCTTTTAGAACAGGATTGCGGAAACGTTTCTGGCTGTTGACAAACTCATAGCCAAACCTTCCGCGGTCACACAGGAAGTAGCCGTTCACTTCGTGGTTGTAGCGGTTGACGACGCGGCGCACGGTTCCATAGCGCTCGCCGGTATCGGTGTTGCAGCCAAGTGCACAGTGGACGCAGACCGAAGGGGCAAACTGCTGGTCCCACTTGCGGGTGTAGTGGCGCTTTAGGGTCTTGTCGGTGAACACTCCGGTCGGGCAGATTTCGACCAGGTTGCCGCTGAATTCGTTTTCGAGCACGCCATCCCGCTCACGGCCGAAAAACACCCGGTCACGGGATGCGAAGGCATTCAAATCGTTGCCGCCTGCGTAGTCGCGGTAGTAGCGCACGCAGCGGTAACACTGGATGCACCGGTTCATCTCGTGGTTCACGAGCGGCCCCAGGTTCTGATTGCGGAAAGTGCGTTTTTCGAACTCGTAACGGCGGTAGTCGTGACCGGTCATTACCGTCATGTCCTGCAGATGGCACTCGCCGCCCTCATCGCATACCGCACAGTCATGGGGATGGTTCACCATCAGCCCCTCGATGATGCCGGCGCGGAAAGCGGCAGCCTCGGGATCCACGATCGAGATGCGCGTGCCTTCGCTCGCCGGAGTCATGCAGGACATGACAATCCTGCCTTCTCGGTCGTTGGCGTCCTTGAACTGCTTCACGGCGCACTGGCGGCAAGCGCCCACCGACCCGAGTGCCGGATGCCAGCAGAAATAGGGCAGCTTTAGCCCCTGCGAGAGACACCCGTGGAGCAGGTTCTCGTCGGGATTCATCTGGTACGGTTGGTTGTCGACGTAGACAATGGCCATACCTATCTCCAAGGGCAACGGTGCTCGCGGATGTGCCGCTCGAAATCACCGCGAAAATATTTCAATGCGGTCTCCAGGGGGTCCGCGGCGCCGGGCGCCAGCGCGCAAAAGGTGTTGCCGGGGGCCCACATCTTGGCTTGAAATGCGAGCTTGGTAAGGTCGTCGGCCTGCCCGTGGCCGTCTTCCATGGATTTTAGAATGCGGTCCGCCCACCCCAGCCCGCTCCAGCACGGCGTGCAGTACCCGCAGGATTCCTGGGCGAAAAAGTGTATGAGGTTGGCGGTCATGCCGACCGGACAGGTCTGGTCGTCGAGCACGATCATGGTGCCGGTGCCCATGCGGCTGCCGACCTTCTGCATTTCGCTGAAATCCATGGGCGTGTCGAGGTGCTCTTCGACGACGAAGGGTGTAGAAGTTCCGCCGGGCAGTGCTCCGCGGAATTTCAATCCTTCCCGCATTCCTCCCGCGTGTTCCTCTAGAATCTCGCGGATCGTGGTCCCGATCGGAAGCTCCCAAAGGCCCGGGCGCTTCACTTTTCCGCTGACGCCAAACAGCTTGGTGCCCGCGTCCTGGGTCCGGCCCAAACTGCGGAACCACGCGGCGCCGTTATTGATGATGTGCGGGACGCAGCTGAGCGTCTCGACGTTATTGACGACCGTGGGTTTGCCGAACAGCCCCACGACCGGCGGAAACGGCGGTTTTGATCTCGGGTT
>Ga0306920_100001366_pt1 | contig 30209 bp, 27 predicted proteins | sample flu12Cox44000170_FD_204666 | JGI IMG/M metagenome (GOLD analysis project Ga0306920, IMG submission 204666) | Lab enrichment of tropical soil microbial communities from Luquillo Experimental Forest, Puerto Rico - flux4day.12C.oxic.44.000.170 (v2)... | ecosystem: Environmental > Terrestrial >... | reverse complement strand
CGGGCCGATCTCACCGCTGCGATGAAGGCACGCGACGACGTGCGGACCAGGACGCTGCGCATGGTCCTGACCTCGGTCACCAACGAGGAGGTCGCCGGGAACTCGGCCCGCGACCTCAGCGACGATGAGGTGCTCCGGCTGCTGGTCCGGGAGGCCAGGCGGCGTCGCGAGGCGGCCGACGCGTTCGAGGCGGCGGGGCGCACGGACCAGGCGGCCGCCGAGCGGGCCGAGGACCGGGTCCTGGCCGAGTACCTTCCCGCGCAGCTGTCCGACGCCGAACTGGCCGCGATCGTCGCCGAGGTGATCAGCGAGACCGGCGCGTCCGGCATGTCCGCGATGGGCCAGGTGATGAAGGCGGTCACGCCGCGGGTCGCCGGCCGGGCCGAGGGCGGGCGGGTAGCGGCCGAGGTCCGCCGCGCGCTGGCCGGCTAGCGGGGTGAGCGCCGGTGAGCGGCTAGGGGAGCCTGGCGGCAGGCAGGACGCCTAGCGGGGGCTGCAAGGGACCGCCGGTGGGCGGGCCTCCCGGTCCGCCGTTGCCGTTGCCCTTCCCGTTGCCGTTCCCGTTCCCGTTCCCGTTGCCACCACCGTTGCCGCCGCCCCCACCGCCGCCGCGGCCACCGCCACCACCGCCCCTGCCCTTCTTCGGCGGCTTGGGCGAGTTAACCCCGTTGCCCATGGAGAAGAACGGGCTGTTCGCGGGCACGCCCACGAAGGGCGTAGCCGGGCCCACGGCGGCGCTAGAGAACGTCATCTGCCAGGTCGCGCCCGGCGCGTTGTCGCCGAACATCTGGCCCGGGCAGTTCTCGCCCCCGCCCAACGCAAGACTCTCCCGGTAACACGCGTGCGGGAACCCGATCATCTGGCCGCCCGTGGTCGGGTCGACCGGGTTGAACACCGACACGTACCCGGTCAGGTGCGGGGTGTACCCGGCGAAGGCGGCGTAGAAGCCGCTGTTGGCGGTCCCGGTCTTGGCCGCGGCCGGGATACCGATGCCGCGGTTGCCCGCGGTACCGGAGACGAGAACGCCCTGCAGGATGTAGTTGGCCGCGTCGGCCACCTGGGCGGGGAACGCCTGGTGGCAGTGGGCGGACTGCACCGGCAGGCTCCCGCCGCTGCTGGTCAGGATGGTGTTGATGGCAATCGGGCTGCAGAACCTGCCGCGCGCGGCCACCGACGCGTAGGCCGCGGCCATGCTCATCGGCGAGACCGGTACCGAGCCGAGCGTGAACGACGAGTCGTTGTCGGCGGATTCCTGGTGGATGGCCCGGTCCGGCTTGAGCAGGTTGCCGCCGTTGACGAAGGTCATGCCCATGCTGGCCGCGGTCTTGACCACGTTGCACAGCCCGACCTTCTGCTCCAGCTGGGCGTAGAAGATGTTGATCGACTGGGTGGTCCCGTTGTAGAGCGTGAAGATCTCGGGCTTGGGGTTGGGGTTTTCCGCGTTGTTGAACGTGAAGGTGGGCACGATGTTGCCCTGGCAGTTGGTGAACGGGCCGACCGGGCTCGGGTTCACGACGCTCATGTTGAAGCCGAACGGTACCCCCTGCTTGAGCGCCGTGATCAGGGTAAAGATCTTGCTGGACGAGCCGGTCTGGACGCCCCCGGTGCTGCCGTCGTACTGGGTCGGGGCGGCGTAGTCGACCGTGGTCTGCCCGGGCCCGCTGCCGTACGGCCGGTCGACCGCGATCGCGCGGATCTTGCCGGTGCCCGGCTGGATCAGCACCTCGGTGTCCACGTTCCCGCCGGGGTTGAACGCGCCCGAGCTGGGGGGCGCGACCCAGTTGACCGCGTTGTTCGCGGCCTTCTGGTCCTGCGGGTTCAGGGTGGTGTAGATCTTCAGTCCGCCGGTGGTGTTCAGCATCTCCTTGGCCGCGGCGAGGGCCGGGTTGTTCCGTATGACGGCCAGCACGTAGTCGCAGAAGAACGCGTCGCTCGCCGCGGATTGGGACAGGCACCCGCTCTGCAGCGGGAGGGTCGACATCTTCAGGCCGAGCGGCAGCTTCTCGGCGGCCGCGGCCTGCGCCTTGGTGATGTAGCCGACCTGCGCCATCCGGGCCAGCACGGTGTTGCGCCGCTCGGTGGCGGGGCCTGGGTTGAAGACCGGGTTGTAGGCCGTGGGATTGCGGACCAGCCCGGCCAGCAGCGCCGCCTCCGGGAGGGTCAGGCCCGCCGCGCTGGTACTGAAGTAGCGCTCCGCCGCCACCTGGATGCCGTAGGCCTGCTCGTCGTAGTAGGCCGCGTTGAGGTAGGCGGCCAGCAGCTGCTGCTTGGTCATCTCGTGCTCGACGACCGCGGCCATCTTCAGCTCGCGGATCTTCCGGGCGACCGTGTCCTCGGACGCGTCCTGCTGCTGCTGCTTGCTGGTGGCCGTCAGGATCAGCGCGTTCTTGACGTACTCCTGCGCCAGCGTCGAGCCGCCCTGCGGGTTGGCGCTGGTGCTCAGGTCGTTGGCGAGGGCGCGGAGGGTGCCCCGCAGGTCGAACGCGCCGTGCGCGTAGAACCGGGAGTCCTCGATCGCGACGATCGCGTTCCGCATCACCGGCGCGATCTGGTTGTAGCCGACCGGTATGCGGTAGATGTTCTTGGGGTAGTAGTACGCGATCAGGTTGCCGTCGGCGTCCAGGATCTCCGAGCGCGAGGGGATCTGGCCCAGGGAAGGCACCTTGAGCGTGTTGAAGGTGTTCGCCGCGTTCCGGGTGACGACTCCGGCCGCCCCGATCATCGGCACGGCCACGGCTGCCACGAGCAGCCCGGCTCCCACGGACACGGCCACGAGCTTGCCGACCGCGCTGATGCGGCCGCCGCCGGCGCGGCGTTGCGAGTTCAACACGTCAATCAGGTTACGCTGCCGACGTTATGAGTACGCCGAGACAGCCGGATCCTGCGGTGTTTACCGTGGTTGATGGGGTTCCGGCGCCGCGCCGCCCGCCTGGGGGAGCAGCGGGGCGCGGCCTGATTGGCTGGCCCGCCGAAGGGGTGAACAGGGCCGTGACTAGTCACCTCCGGGCGTATAGCCCAGGCGGGCTATTTTGAGAAATGGGCCTGGTGGGGTCTAGCGCTACGGCCCGGACTTCCGTAAGTTACCTTTCCGCGACCTACGCACCGGGGCCCGGCGTGACGCCGTGTGCCCGGACCGCTACGAGACGCCATCCGGCGTGACGACCCCACGGGGGCGTGACGATCAGGAGGAGTGAACCGCATGTGGATCACGGACTGGACCGCGCGTGCTGCGTGCAAGGGAACTGATCCTGACGAGCTCTTCGTTCAGGGCGCCGCGCAGAATAGGGCCAAGCTCATCTGCCGGGGCTGTCCTGTCCGGACCGAGTGCCTGGCTGACGCGCTCGACAACCGGATCGAGTTCGGGGTGTGGGGCGGCATGACCGAGCGCGAACGGCGGGCGCTGCTCCGCCGCCGCCCGGACGTCACCTCATGGCGCGACCTGCTCGAGAGCGCGCGCAACCAGTACGAGCGCGCGGGCGACGAGCTCGTCGCCAGCTGATCAAGGTGATAGCGGATCACAGCGTCGTGGTCGCAGGGCCTGCCCGGTAGTAACGCACTCGGCTGCCTTCATCCGATGGCGAACTCGCCTGGGGAAGTCGTCACCTAGCAGAGAAGCTGTCCCCAACGGTCCCGAGCCCGGCCAGATCGTGCACGTCGTCAGGCTGGGCCGGTACTTCGGCGACCGGCACGTGCGGGTGCGCGGTCGTGAAGTGCTCGGCCACTCGGCGCTCGGCCGCCGCGAGCTGCATCCGGTCGGCGTGCAGCCGCAGTGCCGCGATGGTCAGCGCGTGCGGGCCGGCCGAGGGGCCGTCGGCGGCGAGGGTCTCCGCGGCCGCCAGGCTGCGGGCTGCCGACAGGCGGGCCGCGGGCGAGCGGTGCACCCGGTTGAGAACCAGGCCGGCCAGCGGCATGCCCTCCTGGGCCAGGCGCTCCACGAAATACGAGGCCTCGCGCAGCGCGTCCGGCTCGGGTGCCGCCACCACCAGGAACGCGGTGCCCGGCGCGCGCAGCAGCTGATAGGTGTAGTCGGCCCGCTCGCGGAACCCGCCGAACATGGTGTCTAGGGCGGACACGAACGTCTGCACGTCCTTGAGCACCTGGGCGCCGAGCACCTTGGTCAGCACCCCGGTGACCATGCCGAAACCGGTGTTCAGTATCCTCAGGTAGGCCCGTCCGCCGACCTTCGCCGGGACCACGAGGAGCCGGATGAGCTTGCCGTCGAGGAACCGGCCCAGCCGCTGCGGGGCGTCGAGGAAGTCGAGCGCGGACCGGCTCGGCGGCGTGTCCACCACGATCAGGTCCCAGGCATCGGCCCGGCGCAGCTGGCCGAGCTTCTCCATGGCCATGTACTCCTGCGTACCGGAAAACCCGGACGACAGCGACTGGTAGAACGGGTTGGCCAGGATCTGGGCCGCCCGGTCCGGGTCGGCGTGGGCTTCGACGATCTCGTCGAAGGTCCGCTTCATGTCCAGCATCATCGCGTGCAGGCTGCCACCGGGCGTTCCGTTATGGCCCTCGGTCTTCTCGCCGTTGACCGCGGCGCGTTCGGGCAGCGGAACCGGGCGCGGCGTGTTGTCGAGCGAGGACAGGCCCATGGACTGGGCCAGCCTGCGCGCCGGGTCGACGGTGAGCACCACGACGTGTCGGCCGCGTTCGGCTGCGCGCAGCCCGAGGGCGGCGGCGGTGGTGGTCTTGCCCACGCCGCCGGACCCGCAGCAGACGATCACCCGGGTCCGCCGGTCATCGATGAGCCGGTCCAGGTCGAGCCGCGGCGGCACGCTGAGCTCGGTCATGCGGCCCCCTGGTCGCGGAGCGCGGCGGCCAGCCGGTACAGCCCGCCCAGGTCCATGCCGTCGGGGATCATCGGCAGCTCGTAACACGGCGGACCCGGCTCGGCCAGCCGGTGCCGCTGCACTTCCTGGCCGACGGCGGCCACCGCGTGCTCGGTGAGCTCAGCCGCCAGGTCGGCGGCCAGCCGCAGGCTGTCGTCCAGCCCGGCGGCCTTGAGGCCGAGCGCGAGGTCGTGCTCGTCGACCGACCCGGCCGCCACCCGGCGCAGCTCGGCCGGGGAGAGGTCCTCCGGCCGCACCATGTTGATCATGATGCCGCCGACCTGGATCCCGCCGTCGGGCAGCTCGCGCAGCTCGGTAATGCCGTCCAGGACCTCCTGCACGGGCATCTCTTCGAGCGTGCTGACGAAGTGCACGGCGGTCTCCGGCGAGCGGATGACCCGCTGCACCGTGTCGGCGTGGTTGCGGATCGGCCCCACCCGGGCGAGCCCGGACACCTCGGTGCTCACGTTGAGGAACCGGCCGATCCGGCCGGTGGGCGGGGCGTCCATGACCACGGCGTCGTAGACCCGCTTGCCGCCCTTCTTGCGGCGGACGGCCTCCGCCGCCTTCCCGGTCAGCAGCACGTCCCGCAGCCCCGGCGCGATCGTGGTCGCGAAGTCCGTGACGCCGACCCTGGTCAGCGCCTTGCCCGCGTGCCGGAGGTTATAGAACATCTCCAGGTACTCCAGCAGCGCCGACTCCGGGTCGGCGACCAGCGCGTACACATCGCCGCCGGGCTGGGTGTCGCTGTCCGGCGCTACGGCGATCTTGCGCTCCTCGTAGGGGAGCGGCGGGCGGTCGAAGACCTGGGCGATCCCCTGGCGGCCCTCCACCTCCATCAGCAGGACCCGCTTCCCGCCGGACGCGAGCGCGAGCGCCAGGGCGCCGGCCACCGTGGTCTTGCCGGCCCCGCCCTTTCCCGTGACGACGTGCAGCCGCACGCCCTCCCAGTCCGTGTCCCGTGTGCTCACCCCTTGGAGGCTATCCGCGCCGACGCACCAGATGTCCCTGCTATCCCGTGCGCGGGCCGGCCGGCGTCCCGTGACCCACCCGCAGCTCGGTGGCCATAACGGGACTTCAGCGGCGGTGTCGCCGTACCGAAATGCCACTAGGCTGGGGCGAAAGTACTGGCGCAACCGTGACCGGAGAGAGGTGAAGGTGATGGTTGTTCTAGCGGTCATTCTGGTCATACTCGTCGTCGGCGGGCTTATCGCCGCAGCCCGGTCGCTGAAGATCGTGCAGCAGTATGAACAGGGGATCATTTTCAGGTTCGGGAAGGTGCTGCCGGGGACTCGCGGTCCCGGGTTGACCATCATCCGGCCGATCGGTGACCGGATGCAGAAGGTCAACATGCAGATCGTGGCGATGGCGGTCCCGGCCCAGGAGGGCATCACCCGGGACAATGTCACCGTCCGGGTCGACGCGGTGGTCTACTTCCGGGTGGTCGACCCGATCAAGGCGACCATCAACGTGCAGAACTACATGTTCGCGGTCTCCCAGCAGGCCCAGACCTCGCTGCGCTCGATCATCGGCCAGTCCGAGATGGACCAGCTGCTGTCGGAGCGCGACAGCGTCAACCGGGAGCTGCGCCGGATCATCGACGAGCCGACCGAAGGGCCGTGGGGCGTCCGGGTGGAGCGGGTCGAGATCAAGGATGTCTCGCTGCCCGACTCCATGAAGCGGTCCATGTCCCGGCAGGCGGAGGCGGAGCGGGAGCGCCGCGCCCGGATCATCACCGCCGACGGCGAGTACCAGGCCTCCAAGCGCCTGGCCGCGGCGGCCAACGTCATGGCCCGCGACCCGGCCGCGCTGCAGCTGCGGCTGCTGCAGACCGTGGTCGAGGTGGCGGCGGAGCGCAACAGCACGCTGGTCATGCCGGTTCCGGTCGAGCTGCTCCGGTTCTTCGACAAGTTCACGCCGAACACGGCGGCCGGCGAGGGACAGGGTGCCTCGATGGCCGACTTCGGCGGCGAGGACTTCGATAAGGAAGAAAAGGAGATCGAGAGCGGCGCGCCGCTGGAGATTCCCGAGGTGCCCTCGATCCCCGAGCTGCCCGAGGCGGAGGCGGGCCTCGACAAGGTGGGCGCCGCCGCTCCGGAGGACGCCACGGCGGTGGCCGGGGACGGCCACGGCGACGACACCGTAGTGGAGCCGGCCGTGGCGCCGGCCGTGGCGCCGTCGCGGCGCGGGCGGCACTCGGGCACGTAGCACCCCGCCGCGGAGCACCGGCGCGTAGCATCCCGGCGCGCAGCATCTGGGCCCGTTCCGCGGCCCGGGCCGGGTTCGCTGGCCCCGATGCGGGGAGACGCCGACCGCGCGCCGGCGTCTTCCCGCTAGGGTCTTGCCATGGCCAAGTGGGAATACGCGACGGTTCCGCTGCTGGTGCACGCGACAAAACAGATCCTGGACAACTGGGGCGAGGACGGGTGGGAGCTCGTGGCGGTCGTTCCGGGGCCGAATCCCGAGCAGCTCGTCGCCTACATGAAGCGCGAACGGTCGTGAGCGCGCCGGAGGAAGGGTCGCCCGAGGCCCGGCTGGCGGCGCTCGGGCTGACCCTGCCGAAGGTGTCGCCGCCGCTGGCCGCCTACGTGCCCGCGGTGCGCACCGGCGACTATGTGTACACGGCCGGGCAGCTGCCGCTCGTCGACGGGCAGCTGCTGGCCACGGGCAAGGTCGGGGCCGACATCGGCGTGGTCGAGGCCAGCGCGCTGGCCCGGACGTGCGCGCTGAACGCGCTGGCCGCGGTGGTGTCGGTGACCGGCGAGCTCTCCGCGATCCGGCGCATCGTCAAGCTGACCGGCTTCGTGGCCAGCGCCCCGGCCTTCACCCAGCAGGCCCAGGTGGTCAACGGCGCGAGCGAGCTGCTGCTCGAGGTGTTCGGCGATGCGGGCCGGCATGCCCGCAGCGCGGTCGGGATGGCGGTGCTGCCGATGGACGCCCCGGTCGAGGTCGAGCTGATCGCCGAGGTCCGGGACACTTGAGCGAGCCGGAGGGATGCAAGGCGGCCCGCAGGCGAGCGGGATCCTGAGTGTCCGAGCAGCCGACTCGAAGTCGAGCGGAAAGCACGGCGATCCGGATCGGGGCGCAGCTCGGCCAGCGGGCCCTGGACATCCTGGCCGGCCAGCAGCCCCCCGCGCAGCCACGTGACGCAGCCACGGTGATGCTGCTGCGGCCAGCCGCGGAGCATTCAGCCGCGGAGCAGCAGGCCGCGGAGCATCGAGCCGGCCCCGACAGCGGCCTCGAGGTCTACATGCTGCGCCGCAAGTCCTCGATGGCGTTCGCGCCCGGTGCCTTCGTCTTCCCGGGCGGGTCGGTCGACGCCAGGGACGCCGACGAGCAGGTGGCCTGGGCGGGGCCGGATCCCGCCGAGTGGGGCCAGATCTTCGACGCGCCGCCGGAACTGGCGCGCGCGCTGGTCTGCGCCGCGGTCCGGGAGACCTTCGAGGAATCCGGCGTGCTGCTGGCCGGGCCGTCGGCCGGTTCGGTCGTGGCCGACACCACCGGCGAGGACTGGGAGGCGGACCGCCGGGCGCTGCTCGACCGGTCGCTCTCGCTGGCCGAGATGCTCGCCCGGCGCGGGCTGGTGCTCCGGTCCGACCTGCTGCGGCCCTGGTCCCGGTGGATCACGCCGGTGATCGAGGAACGCCGCTTCGACGCCAGGTTCTTCGCCGCTGCGCTGCCCAGCCAGCAGCGCACCAGGGATGTCGGCGGCGAGGCGGCGGCGGTGGCCTGGGTGCGCCCGGGCGACGCGATCGCCATGGGGCGCCGCAAACAGATCGTCTTGTGGCCCCCGACCGCGGTGACCCTGGCGGAGCTCGTGGCCTGCCGGGACGTGGCGGCCGCGCTCGCGCCGCGCCAGGTCAGGCCGGTGCTGCCGGAGGCGAGCGTGGCCGAGGGGGCGGCCTGGCTGACCCTCCCGGCCGACCTGGAGTACCCGCTATGACGGACATCGACGGATCCGGGACGGCCCGCGCGCGGTGCGTCCTGGCCCCTAATCCGTCGCTGATGACGCTGGACGGCACCAACACCTGGCTGGTCGCCGAGCCCGGCGCGGCGGCGGCCATCGTGGTGGACCCGGGCCCGGACGACGAGGGGCACCTGCGCCGGGTACGCGAGACCGCGGCCGAGGCCGGCCAGCGCATCGACAAGATTGTGCTGACGCACGGCCACTCGGACCACTCGGGCGGCGCCCGCCGGCTGGCCGGGCTCACCGGCGCCCCGGTCCTGGCGGTCGACCCGGCGCACCGCCTGGGCCCCGAGGGGCTGGGGCCGGGGGACACGGTGCGCGCCGGCGGCTGCGAGCTGCGGGTGATCGAGACGCCGGGGCACTCGGCCGACTCGGTGAGCCTGCTGCTGGAGGCGGACGGGGCCGTGCTGACCGGGGACACGGTGCTGGGGCGGGGCACCACCGTGATCGGCGCCGACGGCAACCTCAGCGACTACCTGGCCTCGCTGGACCGGCTGCGGACGCTGACTGATGTCCGCGGCGTGGCCGCCCTGCTGCCCGGGCACGGGCCGATGCTCGCCGATCCGGCGGGGACGCTGGACTATTACATCGCGCACCGGGCGGAGCGGCTGGCCGCGGTGGAGGCCGCGCTCGCCGCCGGGGAGACCACGCTGAAGGGCATCGTGGCCCGGGTCTACGTGGACGTCGACCGCGCGCTGTGGCCATTTGCCGAGTGGTCGGTGCGCGCCACGCTCGGGTACCTGGCCGAGCGGGGCGAGCTGCCGCCGGGGGTCAGTTACTGAGCGCTACCGCGCTCGCTTGCGCATCCGTTCCGGGTCGATCAGCAGCACCGACTTCGGGTGCAGCTGGATCCAGCCGCGGGCCGCGAAGTCGGCCAGGGCCTTGTTGACCGTCTCCCGTGACGCCCCCACCAGCTGGGCCAGCTCCTCCTGGGTCAGGTCGTGGTTGACCTGCAGCCCGTCCTCCTGCTCGGTGCCGAACCGCGCCGCGAGGTCCAGCAGGGCCTTCGCGACCCGGCCCTGCACGTCGGTGAAGACCAGGTCGGACATGACCTCGTTGGTACGCCGGAGCCGCCGGGCCAGCGCGGCGAGCAGGTGCATGGCCACGTCGGGCCGTCCGGTGAGCCATTTCCGCAGGTCGTCGTGGGCCAGCGCGGCCAGGCGGACCTCGGTCACGGCCGAGGCGCCCATGGTGCGGGGGCGCGGGTCGAACAGCGACAGCTCGCCGAACATCTCGCCCGGCCCCATCAGGCTGATCAGGTTCTCCCGGCCGTCCGCGGACTTCCTGGTGAGCTTGATCTTGCCGTCGAGCACCACGTACAGCCGGTCTCCGGCGTCGCCCTCGTCGAAGAGCCGCTCGCCGCGGGCCAGCTCGACGTCGGTCACCCCGGCGCGCAGCGCCTGCGTGTCTTCCTCGTCCAGGGCCTCGAACAGCGGTGCCCGCCTGAGCACATCCTGCGTGCGTTCCACGGCCGACACCTCCTCGCCCGCTCCAGGCGTTATTACTCAGTGTCGCGCATTCGCTCACCAGAAAGCGACGTTCGCCCCTTGAGGTCGCGTTCAGTCACTGCCCGCCTCGACCTCGGCGAAGCGGGCCCGGGTCGACACGATCTCGGCCTCGGCCTCGGTCCGGCCCACCCACTTGCCCACCTCCACTTCCTTGCCGGGCTCCAGTTCCTTGTAGATCTTGAAGAAGTGCTGGATCTCCAGGAGCTCGAACTCCGAGACGTCCTGGATGTCGACCAGGTGCGACATCCGCGGGTCGGTCGCCGCCACGCACAGGACCTTGTCGTCGAGGCCGTTCTCGTCCCGCATCCGGAACATCCCGATCGCCCGGCACTTGATCAGGCACCCGGGGAACGTGGGTTCCTCCAGCAGCACCAGCGCGTCGAGCGGATCGCCGTCGTCGGCCAGGGTGCCCTCGATAAAGCCATAGTCGGATGGGTATCGAGTGGAGGTGAACAGCATCCGGTCCAGCCGGATCCGGCCGCTCTCGTGGTCCACTTCGTACTTGTTCCGCTGACCCTGAGGGATCTCGATGGTCACGTCGAATTCCACGATTCCCGCCTCCTGGCCCGTAGATGGTGAACCTTTTCATCCTTCCACGGCGGCCCACGTACCCTGTGCGCGAGATCGACGGATCCCAAAGGGAGGTGACCGGTTGCGTCCGCTTCGCCGCGTCGCGTTACTGTCACTGGCCCTGCTCAGCGTGTTCACGCTGGCCGCCGGCGTGGCCGTGGCTCACCTGCTGCCGGCGCGGCTCGCGCTGTGGCGGCTGCCCACGGTGGCCGCGCACCGGCTGGCCGGAGCCGGCCCGGTGCTCAGCCCGGTGCCAGACCCGGCGGCCGGCACCGTCCAGGCCGGGTCGGCCAGCCGCGATGCGACCGCCGCGGGCGTCACGGCCGCGCTGTCCGGCCCGCTCGGCTCGGCCGCGCTCGGCTCGCACGTCGGCGCGGTGGTCACCGATCTGTCGTCCGGCCAGGTGCTGCTCTCCCGCCAGGGGGCCTCGGGCTTTGCCCCGGCCTCCACCGCGAAGCTGGCCGTGGCGACCGCCGCGCTGCACGTGCTCGGCCCCGCGACCCGCTTCACCACCCGGGTCGTGACCGGCCCGGCGCCGTCTTCGGTGATCCTGGTCGGGGGCGGCGACCCGACGCTGGCCGCCGGGCGGCCCCCGGCCTCCCAGTACCCGCAGCCTGCGACGCTGGCCTCGCTGGCCGTGAAGACGGCGCGCGCGCTGCGGGCGCGGGGCATCCGCGCGGTCCGGCTCGGCTACGACGCGTCGCTGTATACCGGGCCAACGCTGGGCCCGGGCTGGGCGGGCGGCGACGTCAGCGGGGGCGACGTGACCCCGATCGAGTCGCTGGAGGTGGACCAGGGCCGGCTGACCACGAGCGGCGTTCCCCAGGACGCGGACGTCCCGGGCAACCACCGGCCCCGCACGTTCACCCCGGCCGCCGACGCCGCGCAGGCGTTCGCCGCGTTCCTGGCCGGCCAGGGGATCACGGTGCGCGGGCCGGCGGCCCCGCAGGTGGCCCCGCGCGGCAGCGCCATGATCGCCGCGGTGTCCTCTCCGCCGCTGGCCCAGATCGTCACGCAGATGCTCACCGAGAGCAACAACGTGATCGCGGAGAACCTGGCCCGGCAGGTCGCGATCGCCACCGGGCGGCCCGCGTCGTTCAGCGGCGGGGCCGCGGCGGAAACGGCCGTGCTGCGCGGGCTCGGCGTCCGGGGCGGCATCGGGCTGGCCGACGGGAGCGGACTGTCGCCGCAGGACCAGATCACGCCGGACGTGCTCGTGCAGCTGATCCGGCTGGACGCGGCGCCCGGCCAGCCGGCCCTGAGGCCGGTAATCACCGGCCTTCCGGTGGCCGGCTTCTCCGGCACGCTGGGGCCCGGCGGCAGCGTCTTCCCCGACCTGGGCCAGGCCGGGCGCGGCGTGGTGCGGGCCAAGACCGGCAACCTGCTGACCGTGGTCTCGCTGGCCGGCATCGCCCAGGCCCGGGACGGCCAGTTGCTGGCGTTCGCATTCATGGCGGACCAGCTGCCGGCCGGGGGCCTGAACGCCGGGGCCGCCGGCCTGACCGGCCTGGCCACGGACCTCGCCGCCTGCGGCTGCCGCTGAACCCGGGCCGTTTGGCCGCCGTGGTACCCGCCGGTCACCGGCTACCCCTCCGGTCAACGTACGGTGGGAGGGTGAGCAGCTCTCAGATGATCGACTGGAATGTAGCCACGTCAACCGGCGTCAGGTGGGCGCGGCCCGGGCCCGCCGTGAGCATGGCCGAGGCCAGGAAGGTGGTCGCGGAGCTGCGCAGGCTCGCGATCGCCGTCCAGGAGCCGGTCCGCGAGGTCACGCGCCTGCCCGGCCTGGGTGACGGCGGCCGGATCGCGGTCGTGGACCGGCCGGGTTGGATCCGGGCCAACGTCGACGGGTTCCGGGTGGTGCTGGAACCGCTGGTCGAGCAGATGCGGGAGCGGGGCTCAGCGCCGCCGCCCGGGTCGGTGATCGGCACCGTCGGGTCGCGGGTCACCGGCATGCAGGCGGGCCTGATCCTCGCCTACCTGGCCGGGCGGGTGCTCGGTCAGTACGAGCTGTTCCTGCCGCCGGACCCGGACGCGCCGGAACCTGCCGCCTCGGATGCCCCCGCCGGCCGGCTGACCCTGGTGGCGCCGAACATCGTCATGGTGGAGCGCGAGCTCGGGGTGGACCCGCACGACTTCCGGCGGTGGGTGTGCCTGCACGAGGAGACGCACCGGGCCCAGTTCACGTCGGTGCCCTGGCTGCGTCCCTACGTGCAGCAGCAGATGACGGAGTTCCTGCTGGCCTCGGACCTCGACCCGGCCTCGATCCTGGACCGGCTGCGGTCCGCGGCCGACGCGGTGGCCGGCGCGGTCCGCGGCGGCGGAGAGAGCCTGATCGAGGCCATCCAGACCCCGCGCCAGCGCGAGATCCTCGACCGGCTGACCGCCGTGATGACGCTGGTGGAGGGCCACGGCGACTACGTGATGGACGCGGTCGGGCCGAAGGTGGTGCCGTCGGTGGAGGAGATCCGGGCCAAGTTCTCGGCCCGCCGCCACTCCGGCAGCCGGATCGAGCAGGCCATCCGCCGGATCCTCGGCATCGACCTGAAGATGAAGCAGTACGAGCAGGGGTCGCGGTTCGTCAAGACCGTGGTGGACGAGGCCGGCATGGAAGTGTTCAACAAGGTCTGGACGTCTCCGGAGACGCTCCCGACCAGGGACGAGATCGCCAGCCCGCGCTCCTGGCTCGACCGGGTCGGCGGCCTGCGCGGCATCGAGGCGAACGGCCACGGGGCAGGCGGCAGCGAGACCAACGGCAGCGGCGCAAACGACAGCGACGCCGCCGCCAGCTGACCCCGCGCAAGCTGACCCCGCGAGCCAAAGGGGAATGCGGCAGCCCCCGCGAGCCAAAGGGCGCGGCGCCTTCTGGACTGAGGAGCGAGGGAGCTTGCGACCGAGCGACGAGGGAAGAAGGCGCGTAAAAGCGCCCGGAGGCGAGCGGGGAAGGTAAAGAGCGAGCGGAGGACAAAGGATGGGCCCGGATCCGGCGGTCGCGGCCGTCCGGCTGGGTGTGCGCCGCGGCCTGTCCGAAGCCGGCCTGGCCCCGGGTGACCTGGTGCTGGCCGCCTGCTCGGGTGGCGCGGACTCGCTGGCCCTGGCCGCCGCGGCCGCGTTCGAGGCGCCCCGGCTCGGCCTGCGCGCGGGCGGCGTCACCGTCGACCACGGGCTGCAGGCCGGATCGGCCGAGCAGGCCGAGAAGGTGACCAAGACCCTAGCCGCGATGGGCCTTGATCCGGTGCGGAGCATCCGCGTCACCGTGGCGCGGTCCGGCGCCGGCCCGGAGGCGGCCGCCCGGGCGGCCAGGTACCGGGCGCTCGACCGCGTCGCCGACAGCGTCGGCGCGGCCGCGATCTTGCTGGGCCACACTACGGATGACCAGGCGGAGACCGTGCTGCTCGGCCTGGCGCGCGGCTCCGGCCCGCGCTCGCTGGCCGGGATGCCCGAGCGCCACGGTCGCTGCCTGCGTCCGCTGCTCGGGGTCAGCCGGGCCCAGACCCGGGCCGCCTGCGCCGCCCTGGGCCTCGAGCCCTGGGATGACCCGCAGAACGCCGACCCGGCGTACGCCCGCGCCCGGGTCCGCCACCGGCTGCTCCCGGCCCTGGAGTCCGAGCTCGGCCCGGGCGTGGCCGAGGCCCTGGCCCGCACCGCCCAGCAGCTGCGCGCCGACACCGATTTCCTCGACGCTCTCGCCCGGGCCGAAGCGGAACGGATCGCCGCGCCCGGCTCCGGTGAGCTCCCGCTCGACGCGGTCGCGGCCCTGCCCCAGGCCATCAGGTCGCGGGTGCTCAGGAACGCCGCCATCGCGGCCGGCTGCCCGGCGGGCGCCCTGACCGCCCGGCACGTGGCCGGGCTCGACGCCCTGGTGACCGGCTGGCGCGGGCAGCGATGGGCCGACCTGCCCGGCGGCGTCCGCGGCCTGCGCCGGTATGGCAAGCTGCTCTTCAGCACGAGCAACGGGAAGGACGCGGGTGGACGCGACTGACATGGGCGCCGACCTGGCGGAAGTGCTGATCACCCCGGAGCGGCTGCAAAGCCGGATCGCGGAGCTCGCCGCGCAGATCGACGCGGATTACGCCGATCGCGAACTGCTACTGGTCGGCGTGCTGAAGGGCGCGGTGATGGTGATGGCCGACCTGGCTCGCGCCATGCGGCTGCCCGTGCAGATGGACTGGATGGCGGTCTCCTCGTACGGCTCCGGTACGAAATCATCCGGCGTGGTGCGCATTCTCAAGGATCTCGACTGCGATATCACCGATCGTCACGTCCTGGTCGTGGAGGACATCGTCGACTCCGGCCTGACCCTGTCCTGGCTGGTCAGGAACCTGCAGTCGCGCGGTCCGGCGTCGTTGCAGGTGTGTGCGCTGCTGCGCAAGCCCAGCGCCGCGCGGGTGGACGTCGAGGTGGCTTACACGGGTTTCGACATTGGCGACGCATTCGTCATCGGTTATGGGCTTGACTACGCGGAGCGTTACCGGAACCTTCCGTTCATCGGGACCCTGGCCCCGCACGTCTACGGCGGTCACGACGGCCCGGTCGCCGAAGGCACGGCGCCGGTAGCGGGGGATCCACCGGGGAACACGTTGTGACTTGAAATACGTTCAAGGTAACGACGTGGCAGAGGCTGCGGCGTACGAAGGTGCCTCGAGGTGCTTCCTACGTGTCAGCGGTAGCTGGTGCGGTGTACCGTCAATTATTCGCTGTGTTTACCAGGCGGGCAGAGAGGAAGACTGCGCGTGGGCGTTGGGACGCATAGCAGTCCCGCTGGAGGGCGGCGGGACCTGAGGCTCGGCAGGAGGGGTCGGCCCGCTACTGGCGCGGCCGTTCGTCGATGGATCTGAAGCGTTACTTCCGCGGCCCGTTCGTTGCCGTCCTCGTCGTCTTGCTGCTGTTCTTCTTCCTGTACCGGTACGCGAGCTCGGGTAACTCGTACAAGCAGGTTGACACCTCTCAGGTGATCAGCGCCATCGAGAACAACCAGGTCAAGTCGGCGCTGCTGATCGACTCGACCCAGACGATCCAGGTCACGACCAACAAGGGCGAGCTGCTGCAGGCGTCCTGGGTCGGCAACCAGGGCCAGCAGCTGGCCAGCGAACTGCAGGCGCAGGTGCAGAAGGGCGGCCTGCCCGGCGGCTACAACGTCCAGCCCCCCAAGGGCAGCTCGATCTTTGACGTGATCTTCAGCTGGCTGCCGATCATCCTGATCGTGCTGATCTTCCTGTTCATGCTGAACCAGATGCAGGGCGGCGGCTCCCGGGTGATGAACTTCGGGAAGTCCAAGGCCAAGCTGATCACCAAGGACACGCCCAAGACGACCTTCGGCGACGTGGCCGGGGCGGACGAGGCGATCGAGGAACTGCAGGAGATCAAGGAGTTCCTGCAGAGCCCGGGCAAGTTCCAGGCCATCGGGGCGAAGATCCCCAAGGGCGTGCTGCTGTACGGGCCGCCGGGCACCGGCAAGACGCTGCTGGCACGGGCGGTGGCCGGCGAGGCCGGGGTCCCGTTCTACTCGATCTCGGGCTCTGACTTCGTCGAGATGTTCGTCGGCGTCGGCGCGTCCCGGGTCCGCGACCTGTTCGAGCAGGCCAAGGCGAATGCCCCGGCGATCGTGTTCGTCGATGAGATCGACGCGGTGGGGCGGCACCGCGGGGCCGGCTTCGGCGGCGGTCACGACGAGCGCGAGCAGACCCTCAACCAGCTGCTGGTGGAACTCGACGGCTTCGACACCAAGGGCGGCGTCATCGTGATCGCGGCCACGAACCGGCCCGACATCCTGGACCCGGCGCTGCTGCGCCCCGGCCGGTTCGACCGCCAGATCGTCGTGGCCCAGCCCGACCTGAACGGCCGGAAGGGCATCCTGCGCGTGCACGCGCGCGGCAAGCCGCTGGGGCCGGACGTGGAGCTCGACTCGATCGCGCGCCGGACGCCCGGGTTCACCGGCGCGGACCTGGCCAACGTGATCAACGAGGGCGCGCTGCTCACCGCGCGGGGTAATCAGACCCAGATCTCGATGGCCTCGCTCGAGGAGGCGATCGACCGGGTCACGGCCGGACCCAAGCGCAAGAGCGTGCTGCTCTCCGAGAAGGAGCGGAAGATCATCGCGTACCACGAGGGCGGGCACGCCCTGGTCGGGCACGCGCTGCCGAACGCCGACCCGGTACACAAGATCACGATCATCCCGCGCGGCCGGGCCCTCGGCTACACGGCCTCCGCCCCGACCGAGGACAAGTTCCTGGTCAGCCGGGCCGAGATGATGGATCAGCTGGCCATGCTGCTGGGCGGCCGGACCGCGGAGGAGCTGGTCTTCCACGAGCCGACCACCGGCGCCGCCAACGACATCGAGAAGGCGAGCCAGATCGCCCGCGGCATGGTCACCGAGTACGGGATGAGCGAGCGGCTGGGCGCCCGCAAGTTCGGCAGCGGCGACGGCGAGCCCTTCCTGGGCCGCGAGATGTCCCACAGCCGGGACTACTCCGAGGAGATCGCGTCCGCGATCGACGAGGAGGTGCGCCGCCTGATCGAGTCGGCGCACGACGAGGCCTGGGAGATCCTGGTCGAGTACCGCGACGTGCTGGACAACCTGGTGCTGCAGCTGATGGAGCACGAGACCCTGTCCCGCGAGCAGGTTCTGCAGATCTTCAGCCCGATCCGCCAGCGCGCGACCCGCGGCTCCTACACCGGTTACGGCAAACGGCTTCCGTCCGACCGGCCGCCGGTGCTCTCGCCCAAGGAGAGCAAGGAGATGGCCCTCACGGCCACGCTGGACGGCTCCGAGCCGCCCGCCGCCGGCAACGGGCACGCCCCGGGCGGATCGGCACCAGGTGGGCAGGTCCTGGGCGCCGGGCCCGAGGGGTCGGCTCCGCCGCGGAGCACACAGGCTCTCGGCCCGGCCGGTCCCGGTGGCTACGGTTCCCCGCAACGCCCAGAGGATGGCGCGCCGGGTGGCCCCGCAGGTGGCCCCGCGGCGGGCGGGATTCATTGACCGAACAGGGCGATTCGGGTCGCGTTGACCAGGCCCGCATCGAGCGGGCGGTGCGCGAGATCCTGCTGGCCATCGGCGAGGATCCGGAGCGGGACGGCCTGCGTGATACCCCTGCCCGTGTGGCCAGGGCGTACGCCGAGCAGTTCGCCGGGCTGTGGCAGCAGCCCGAGGACGTGCTCACCACGGTCTTCGACGCCGGCCACGACGAGATGGTCCTGGTCCGCGACATCGAGCTCTACAGCACCTGCGAGCATCACCTGACGCCTTTTTTCGGGTTTGCCCACGTCGGCTATATACCGAACGAGAAGGGCCAGATCACCGGGTTGTCCAAGCTGGCCAGGCTGGTGGACGTCTACGCCCGCCGCCCCCAGGTCCAGGAACGGATGACCAGCCAGATCGCCGATGCGCTGATGAACGTCCTCGAGCCCCGGGGCGTTATCGTAGTGATAGAGGCCGAGCATCTGTGCATGTCGATGCGTGGCGTGCGTAAGCCTGGGGCCAAGACGGTGACCTCCGCGGTTCGCGGAATATTCCTGGACTCCGACCGGACCCGCGCCGAGGCGATGAGCCTTTTGCTCGGCCGTCGCTGAATATTCGCCGGGTCTGAACCAGATGGGTGCCGGGAGCGTCTGAGAGACGGCTGAAAAAAACCTTAGACTCATGGGTGTGACTGCCTTATCGCCCTACCGGGCGGCGATGCAGCCCGCTCAGGGGGAGGTTGGCTGCCGTGTTAAGGGGTTTGCCCGTATCACCTGACGACCCTGACTACTCTGATCAGACGTGATCCGGGATTCGACCTACATGTCCGAGATGACTGACAACAACGGGCCAGAGCCGCCCGAGCCCGTCGCCAGCGGTGCCAGGCAGCCCGTCGGCGATGCCGTGAAAGCGGCCGGCGGTGCCGTCAGAGCCGGCCGCGGCTCCGTGAAACCGAGCGGCGGTGCCGTAAAGACAGGCGGCGGCGCGGTGAAGGCGGCCAACGGCGCGGCGAAGGCCGCCAACGGGGCCGCGAAGGCCGCGGCCATGGCGCAGCCCGCCGGTCACGAGCCGGCCGCGCGCCCGCCGGACCGGCGGAACCAGCGGCGCTGGGTGCCGATCACCGCGGGCATCGTCTCGTTCCTGCTCGGCCTGGCCTACATCATCGAAGGCTTCCGGACCCGGGTCATCTACAGCCACCTCAAGCACCCGCTGCACCGGCTGACCGAGATCGCGCCCGGCGTGCTGGCGATCGTGCCCCGCGTCGCCGACGTCATCATCGGCCTGCTGCTGCTCATGCTCTCGCACGGCCTGCGCAGGCGGAAGCGGCGCGCCTGGGAGGGTGTGACGCTGCTGCTGGCGTTCAGCGTGGTGACGCACGCCGTGCTGCCGGGCCGGCACCTCGTCCCCGCTCTCATCACGGTGGCGCTGCTGGCCGTCCTGTGGGTCTACCGCAAGGAGTTCTACGCGGTTGGCGACCCCCGAACCCGGTGGCGCGCGCTGTGGGCGCTCATCGGCCTCCTGATCGCGGACGTGGTCATCGGCCTGACTTATATCTCGGTCACCAAGGGCCTCGAGGCGGACTACACATTCGGGCAGCGACTGCAGTCCGTGATCTACGGCCTGCTCGGCTTCGGCGGCCCGGTCGAGTTCACCTCGGAAACCCGCGGCGACGTCTTCGCCTTCCTGATGGGCGGGCTCGGGATCTTCACCCTGATCGTCTTCGGGTACCTGTTCCTGCGCCCGGCCAAGCGCGCGAGCCCGCTCGGCGGGCAGGACGCGAGCCGGATCAGGGAGCTGCTGGCCAAGCAGGGGGAGCGGGACTCGCTCGGCTACTTCACCCTGCGCACGGACAAGAGCATCATCTGGTCGCCCACCGGCAAGTCCTGCATCGGCTACCGGGTCCTGTCCGGCGTCATGCTGGCCAGCGGGGACCCTCTCGGCGACCCCGAGGCCTGGCCGGGCGCGATCAACGCGTTCCTCGACGAGGCGTCGCGGCACGCCTGGGTCCCGGCCGTGCTCGGATGCAGCGAGCTCGGGGCGGAGACCTGGTGCCGCGAAGGGGGCGGGCTGACGGCGCTGGAACTCGGCGACGAGGCGGTCGTCGACGTCGCCGAGTTCAGCCTGCAGGGCAGGTCCATGAAGAACGTCCGGCAGATGGTGACGAGGGTGTGCCGGAACGGCTATTCCGCCGAGATCCGCCGGGCGGGCGATATCCCGCGCACGGAGATAGACCGGATGATCCGGCGGGCCGATTCCTGGCGCGGGAGCCCGACCGAGCGGGGCTTCTCGATGGCGCTGGGGCGCGTCGGAGCCCCCGGTGACGAGGACTGCGTGATCGCCACAGCCACCAAGGACGGCGTGCTCTGCGCGATCCTGCACTTCGTGCCCTGGGGATCCGACGGTCTGTCCCTCGACCTGATGCGCCGGGACCGTTCGGCCCAGCCGGGCCTGAACGACTTCCTCATCGTCGAGACCATCAAGAGCGCACCGGACCTCGGCGTCAAGCGCATCTCGCTGAACTTCGCCATGTTCCGGGCCGCTCTCGAACGGGGGGAGCGGATCGGGGCCGGGCCGGTGCTGCGCGCCTGGCGCGGCATCCTGCTGTTCCTGTCCCGGTGGTTCCAGATCGAGTCGCTGTACAAGTTCAACGCCAAGTTCTGCCCGGAGTGGATTCCGAGGTTCTTCGTCTACACCGGCACCAGGGACGTCCCGAGGATCGGCCTGGCCGCGATGGAGGCGGAGGCTTTCCTGGTCTGGCCCACCCTGGAGGTGCGCCGGATGGCCCGCCGCACCGTGCGCTGGCTCGGGCTGGACCAGCTCCGGCACCGCCGGCCGCCGGAGCGTCCGGGCTCGGGCGCGGCCGCGTAGCCGTACATTAGCGGGTGTGACTGGCGAGGCGCGGACGCAGGCCGTCCCGGTGCGGGCGCATCCGGCGGGCCTGCCCGCACCGCCCCGCTGCCTGGTCATGGGGGTCGTCAACGTGACCCCGGACTCCTTCTCCGACGGCGGGGCCTGGCTGGAGCCGGCCGCCGCCGTGACCCACGGCCTCCGGCTCGCCGCGGAGGGAGCAGACCTCGTCGACGTGGGGGGCGAATCCACCCGGCCGGGAGCGGCGCGGGTGGACGAGGCGGAGGAACTGCGCCGGATCGGCCCGGTGGTCACCGAGCTCGCCGCGGCCGGGGTCCTGGTCAGCGTGGACACCATGCGGCCCGCCGTGGCCGAGTTCGCGCTCGGGGCCGGGGCCCGGCTGGTCAACGACATCAGCGGGGGGCGAGCCGACCCGGGGCTGCCCCGGCTGGTGGCCCGGGCGGGCGTCCCCTACGTCGTCGCGCACTGGCGCGGTTTCAGCCAGGACATGCAGGACCGGGCCGTCTACGACGACGTCGTGCGCGAGGTCCGCGACGAGCTGGCACGGCAGGTCGACGCGGTCATGGCGGCGGGCGTCGACCCGTCGATGATCATCGTGGATCCCGCGCTCGGCTTCGCCAAGCTGGCCGGGCACAACTGGTCGCTGCTGGCCAGGCTCGGCGAGATCTCCCGCCTCGGCGACGGCCCGCCGTTCCCGGTACTGGTCGGCGCGTCCAGGAAGAGCTTCCTGGGGCGGCTGCTCACCGATCCCGAGGGCCAGCCGCGCCCGGTCACGGAGCGCGACGACGCCACGGTGGCGGTGTCCGCCCTGGCCGCGGTGGCCGGCGCGTGGTGCGTCCGGGTGCACGCCGTCGCGGCTAACGCGGACGCCGTGCGGGTCGCGGCGCGGTGGCGCGACGCCAGCGCGCCGGGAGCGGGGTGACGGGCCTGACCACCGACCGTATCTCGCTGATCGGCCTGCGCGTGTTCGGGCGCCACGGCGTCCTCGAGCACGAGCGCCGCGACGGCCAGGAATTCGTGGTGGACGCGGTGCTCTGGCTGGACACCGGGCCCGCGGCGGCCGCCGACGACCTGGCCCTGACCGTCGACTACGCCGCGGTGGCCAGCAGGCTCGCGGCCGTCGTCTCCGGGGAACCCGTCGCGCTGATCGAGACGCTGGCCGACCGCCTCGCCGCGGCCTGCCTGTCCGCCCACGAGGCGGTGCGCGACGTGGAGATCACCGTGCACAAGCCGCACGCGCCCCTGGTCCAGTCGTTCGGCGACGTGACCGTCAGCATCCGCCGGAGCCGGGCATGACAGAGCCGGGGATGACTCAGTCGAGCCGGGTCGTGCTGGCCCTGGGCAGCAACCTCGGGGACCGGCTGGCCAACCTGCAGGCCGCCGTCGATGCCCTGGGCGCCGGGTCCGGCCTCGATGAAGTCATGGTCTCGCCGGTCTACCAGACCGCGCCCGTCGGCGGTCCGCCCCAGCCGGACTACCTGAATGCCGTGCTCGTCGCCGCGACGTCGCTGCCGCCCCGCGCCGTCCTGGATCGCGGCCGGGCGGCGGAAGCCGCGCTGGGCCGGGTGCGCGGGCCGCGATGGGGCCCGCGCACCATCGACGTGGACGTCATCACGTACGGGAACGAGATCAGCGGCGACCCGGAGCTCACGCTGCCGCACCCGCGCGCGCACGAGCGGGCCTTCGTCCTCGCTCCCTGGCGCGACCTGGATCCCGGCGCGGTGATCCCCGGGCGGGGCCGGGTAGCCGACCTGCTCGCCGCCCTGCCCGCCGGCGGCGTCCGGCTCTGCCGCGACGCCAGGCTGCGGTTGCCCTCATGACCCCGACCCGGCCCTGGACCTTGCTGGCCGTCGCCGCGGTCTGCGCGGTCGTGGCGTGGCTGGTCGTCCGGTCGTCGTTTGCCGACCTGCCGACGCTGCCGTGGACCGCGGTGCCTGCCCTGCTGCTGCTCGCCGCCGCGGAGGCGCTCAGCGGCCGCAACCTCCGGGCCCGGATCCGGGGCCGCCGGGGCGGCAAGCCGCTCGCGCCGATAGCGGTGGCCCGGATGGTCGCGCTGGCCAAGGCCAGTTCCCTGGGCGGCGCCGCGTTCGGCGGCCTCGCGGCCGGATTCCTGGCCTACACGGCGGGCTTCCTCAACCTGACCGTGCCGAGGCACGACGCCATCGCCGCGGCCGTTACGGTCGCCGCGGCGGCCGTCCTGGTCGCGGCCGCCCTCTACCTGGAGCACTGCTGCCGGGCGCCGCAGGTCCGGGACGACGACGATAACGACGCCCCTGCGGGCCGCAACGGCAGCGGCCCGCATTCGTGACCGTGCCCGAGGGCACCGGTGCGAATATGCTGATCGTCGCTGTCCGGTACCCGGCGAGGACTGGAACTTGATGAACCCCGAGAACCCGAGCTCGCACCCCGCCATGCTCCGGGTGGGCGTCGTCGGCGCAGGCCGGGTGGGCAGTGCGCTCGCGGCCGCGCTGGGCCGGGCGGGTCATGAGATCGTCGCGGTGTCCGCCGTGTCCGACACCTCGGTCCGGAGGGCGCGGCGGAACCTGCCCGGGGTGGCGATCAGGCCGCCGCCCGAGGTGGTCGCCGCGGCCGACCTGGTCCTGCTGACGGTCCCCGACGACGTGCTGCCCGGCCTGGTGACCGGGCTGGCCGCGACCGGGGCTGCCCTCGAGGGCCGCCTGGTCGCGCACGCCAGCGGCCGTCATGGCCTGGCTGTGCTCGAGCCGGCGGTCCGGGCCGGCGCGCTTCCGCTCGCCCTGCACCCGGTCATGACCTTCACCGGCCGCCCCGACGACATCGACCGGCTGGCCGGGATCAGCTTCGGGGTCACCGCGCCCGACTCGCTCCGGCTGGCCGCCGAGGCGCTGGTGGTCGAGATGGGCGGCGAGCCCGTGTTCATCGCCGAGGAGCGGCGGGGCCTCTACCACGCGGCGCTCGCCAGCGCCGCCAACCACCTGGTCACCCTGGTGGTGCAGGCCGCCGGCCTGTTGCGGGAGGCGGGCGTGGACGAGCCCGCGCGGATGCTCGGCCCGCTGCTGGAGGCCGCGCTCGACAACGCGCTGGAACTCGGTGACGCCGCCCTGACCGGCCCGGTCGCCCGCGGCGACGCGGACACCGTCGCCAGTCACGTCCGCGCGCTGCGGGCCGCCGCGCCCGAGGCGCTGCCCGCGTACCTGGCCCTGGCCCGGCTGACCGCGGACCGGGCGCTCGCCGCGGGCACCCTGTCCGCGCCCGACGCGCAGCGTCTGCTCGGCGTGCTCGGCGGAGCCCCGCCGTGAGCCCCGTCCTGACGCGGACCAGGGCCGAGCTCACGGTCGCTCGCGCCGGGCTGGCCGGGCCGGTGGTGCTGGTCCCGACCATGGGAGCGCTGCACCAGGGCCACCGGGTCCTGCTCCGGCGGGCGCGAGAGCTCGCCGCCCCGGCCGGGACTGTCGTGGTATCGGTGTTCGTCAACCCGCTCCAGTTCGGGGCCGGCGAGGACTTCGGCAGCTACCCGCGGACCCTCGACCGGGACCTGGCCGTCTGCGCCGAGGAGGGCGCGGCCGTGGTGTTCGCCCCCGCCCGCGAGCAGGTGTATCCCGCGCCGCCGCTGATCAGGGTCGATCCAGGCCCGGTGGGGCAGCTGCTGGAGGGCAGCTCACGACCCGGCTTCTTCGTCGGTGTGCTCACCGTAGTGCTGAAGCTCTTCCAGCTGGTCCGGCCCGACGCCGCGGTCTTCGGGCAGAAGGACGCGCAGCAGCTCGCGCTCGTCCGGCAGATGACCGCCGACCTCGACCTGGGCGTGGACATCGCGGCGGTGCCGATCGTGCGGGACCCGGACGGGCTCGCCGTCTCCAGCCGGAACGCCTACCTTTCGGCCGCCGAGCGGTCGTCCGCGCTGGCCCTGTCGCGCGGGCTGGCGGCCGGGACCGCGGCCGCGGCCGCCGGGCCGGCCGCCGTGCTGAACGCGGCACGCGCCGTGCTCGACCGTGCCGCCGGCGCCGACCCGCCGCTCGTGCTCGACTACCTGGCTCTGGTGGACCCGGCCCGGTTCACCGCTATCGGCGACGGCTACCGCGGCCCGGCGCTGCTCCTGGTCGCGGCCCGGGCCGGGACGACCAGGCTGATCGACAACGCGCAGGTAACGCTGGGCGGCAAGCCCTGATCGGCGGGCGGAGGGAGCCCCATGCTGCTGACGATCGACGTCGGGAACACCAACACCGTGCTCGGCGTGTTCTCCGGCCACGAGGTGGTCGAGCACTGGCGCATCGCCACCGACCCGGTCCGCACGGCCGATGAGCTCGCGGTGATCCTGCAGGGTTTGCTGGCCCAGAGCGCGCACGTCAAGGACCCTGACATCAGCGGCTTCGCGCTGTGCTCCACCGTTCCGTCCGTGCTGCACGAGATGCGGGAGATGTTCCGCCGCTACTACCCGGACGTGCCCGCGGTGATCGTGGAGCCGGGTACCAGGACCGGGGTCCCGGTGCGGACGGACAACCCTAAGGAAGTCGGCAGCGACCGGATCATGAACGCGCTGGCTGCCGTGCACCTGTACGGCGGTCCCGCGCTCGTCGTCGACTTCGGCACCTCGACGAACTTCGACGCGGTCAGCGAGAAGGGCGAGTTCGTCGGCGGCGCGCTCGCCCCCGGCATCGAGATCTCGGTCGACGCGCTGTCACGGCGGGCGGCGCAGCTGCTCAAGGTGGAGCTGACCCGCCCGAACCGGGTCATCGGCAAGAACACTGTCGAGTCGCTGCAGTCGGGGATCATCTTCGGGTTCGCCGGCCAGGTCGAGGGCCTGGCCCGGCGGATCGCGGGGGAACTGGCCCCCGGCGACCCGGACTCGGTGACGGTCATCGCCACCGGCGGGCTGGCGCCGCTGGTCATCGACGAGGTCAGCGTGATCGACGCCTACGAGCCCTGGCTGACCCTGACCGGCCTGCGGCTGGTCTACGAGCGCAATACCGCGGACGGCTCCTGACCCAGGGGCGACCGGAACGAAACCGCGGTGCTCAAGCCCGCGACGGGCCGGTAATCTCGGCCAGGTGACGGACGACGATCAAGGGCACGTGCCCGAGCAGATACAGGTGCGCCTGGACAAACTCGACCGCATCCGGGCCGCGGGCGGTGACCCGTACCCGGTCGGCTTCCCCCGCACGGCCACAATCGCCGAGATCCGCGCGAAGTATCCCGACCTGGAGCTGGACACCAAAACCGGCCAGCGCGTCGGCGTCACCGGGCGGGTCATGCTGTCCCGCGTCGGCGGGAAGCTCTGCTTCGCGACGATCAGGGACGGCACCGGCGACATCCAGGTCATGATCTCGCTGGACCGGGTCGGCGAGCAGGCCCTCGCGGCCTGGAAGCGTGACGTGGACCTGGGCGATCACGTCGGGGTCGAGGGCGAGGTGATCACTTCGCGCAGCGGGGAGCTCTCGGTGCTCGCGGACTCCTACGCGATCACGGCCAAGGCGCTGCGGCCGCTGCCGGACAAGCACGCCGGCCTGAGCGACCCCGAGGCGCGGGTACGGCAGCGTTATGTCGACCTGATCGTCAATCCGGACGCGCGGCGGATGGCGGAGCTGCGCGCGGCGGTCACCAGGTCGTTGCGCGAGGAACTGCACGCGCGCGGCTTTCTCGAGGCCGAGACGCCCGTGCTGCAGGTCCTGCACGGCGGCGCGAACGCCCGCCCGTTCATCACCCACATCAACGCGTACAACATCGAGCTGTACCTGCGGATCGCCCTGGAGCTGTACCTGAAGCGGCTGGTGGTCGGGGGCATCGAGAGGGTCTACGAGATCGGCCGGATCTTCCGCAACGAGGGCGCGGACGCGACCCATAACCCCGAGTTCACCATGCTCGAGGCCTACGAGGCCTACGGGGACTACCACACCATCGGCACGCTCACCAGGGAGCTGATCCAGGCCGCCGCGCGGGCCGGGCTCGGCAGCACCGTGGTGCGCCGGCCGGACGGCTCCGAGCACGACATCGGCGGCGACTGGCCGTGGGTGGGCGTGCACGAGGCGATCTCGGCCGCGCTGGGCGAGGAGGTCACCCCGGACACGAGCGAGGATGGGCTGCGCGCGCTGTCCGCGCGGGCCGGCGTCCACCAGGAACCGAAGTGGAACCGGGGCCAGGTCGTGCTCGAGCTCTACGAGCACCTGGTCGAGGCGCGCACGGTCACGCCGACCTTCTATCGTGACTTCCCGGTCGAGGTCTCCCCGCTCACCAGGCAGCACCGGTCCGACCCCCGGCTGGCCGAGCGGTGGGACCTGGTCGCGTTCGGCGCCGAGATCGGTACCGGCTACTCCGAGCTCGTGGACCCGCAGGTGCAGCGCGAGCGGCTCACCGCGCAGTCCCTGCTGGCCGCGGGCGGCGACCTGGAGGCGATGCAGCTCGACGAGGACTTCCTCCGGGCCCTGGAGTACGGCATGCCGCCGAGCGGCGGGATGGGCATGGGCACCGACCGGCTGCTGATCCTGCTGACCGGCGCGACCATCAGGGAGACCATCTTGTTCCCGCTCGTCCGGCCGGACTGACCAGCGCCCGGGACCTGGATCGGGCCCCGGGCGCGGCCAGGCCTCAGATGATGCGGACCGCGCCGACGAAGGCGCTCCAGAAGACCGGCTGGATCTGCACGGGCTGGCCGAAGGTGGGCGCGTCGATCATCAGGCCGTTGCCGACGTACATCCCGACGTGGCTGATGTCGGCGAAGAAGAACACCAGGTCACCCGGCTGAAGCTGGCTGCGCGAGATGTGCTCGCCCTCGTTCCACTGGTCGCCGGTGAAATGATCCAGGCTGATCCCGACCTGGGCGTAGGACCACATCACCAGGCCCGAGCAGTCGAAGCTGCCCGGCCCGGCCGCGCCCCACACGTACGGGTCACCGAGCTTGCTCTCCGCGAACCGCAGCGCCTGCTCGCCCAGCGTGTCGCCGGTGATCTGGGGGGTGGGATAGTGCCCGGTCTGCTGGAAGATGACCAGGGCCTGGGCGAACGCCGCGCTGTTCAGCACGTTCTCCTTGGCCTGCATCTGGCTGACCTTCCGAGCCATCGCCGCGGCCAGCTGGTCGGCCCGGGCGGCCTGCTGGGTAGCGACCTGCCTGGCCCGGCTGGCGGCACCTTCGGCCGATGCGAGCAGGCTCATGGTCCCGGTCTGCTCGTGCGCGAGCTGCAGCATGATCGAGGAGCGGTCCAGCATCTCCTGCGAGTCGGGGCTCTGCAGCAGCTGGATGGACGGGTCGATGCCGCCGGTCATGTAGGCCTGGGCGGCGATCTGGGCCACCGCCGCCTTCCCGTTGCTCAGCGCCAGCTCGTCACGCTGCGCCGTCTGGAGGGCGATCTGGCTCTCCTGCCGCGCCTCGGTCAGCTGGATCTTGAGCGCGTCGTACTGCTGGCTGAGCGCGTCGATCTGGTTGGACAGCGCGTTCGCCTTGGCCACGGTGGCCTCGAAGCCGGAAGGAGATCCCCCCGCGCTGTCCGCGCTGCTGATCCCGCTGGGGAGCAGCAGGCTGACCAGCGTGACCGCACTGGCCAGAATGGCCGCGCGGCGCCCGGCCCGCGGTCCGCCCCGGCGCGCCCGCGCGCCAATTCCCCCTGAACCGTTCCCCCGTGAAACTGCCTTGCCGTACCTGCCGTCGGGCAAGCACTCCACGTGGAGTCTCCTCTCCTAGGCCGCCTACCGGGTTAGCTGACGGGTTCGGGCCGGAGCTGAAGCCCTACGGCAGGCTGCGGGCTGCGGAAACAGGCCCTGACCTCCCGATTCACCCCGGGGATGATGGGTCCCCGGCTCCCCGGAACGCTGGGCGCGTGCCAGGAACTCGGCGGGTTGTTCGCCGCTCCCGTGAGAGCGGAGCGCAACTGGTATCAGCGTTGCAGGTTAATGTAAGTGGTGCATCGCGTACACGTGAATGAACGAATTTTTTTATGGCCCAGCCTGCAACAACGTCCCTTCTCGGGATCGACCGGAACATGTTCTCAGGTAGCATCCGGTGGGCAGACGAGTGGGGAAGGGCGCGGCCGCGATGAATTACCTGGTCAGGCCGGCCCGTACCCGTGACGTCCGGTCGATCCGCCGGCTCGTGGACGCCAATGTCGCATCCGGGCGGCTGCTGGACAAGGCGACCGTCACCCTGTACGAGGACGTCCAGGAGTTCCTCGTCGCCGGCCGGGTCGGCGACGGGCAGGTGATCGGCTGCGGCGCGCTGCACGTCATGTGGGAGGACCTCGCGGAGATCCGCACGATCGCGGTGGACGAGAGCTGCCAGCGCGAGGGCGTCGGGCAGCTGATCGTGAAAGCCCTGCTGGCCAGGGCGCGCGAGCTCGGCGTGCGGCGGGTCTTCGTGCTGACCTTTGCCGTGAAGTTCTTCGGCCGGCTCGGCTTCGAGGAGATCAGCGGGACGGCCGCGTCCCCCGAGGTCTACGCCGAGCTGCTCCGCTCCTACGACGAGGGCGTGGCCGAGTTCCTCGACCTTGACCGGGTCAAGCCGAACACCCTGGGCAACACCAGGATGCTGCTCCGCTTCTGACGGGTCAGAGCAGCCTGAGCTGCCGGCCGGCCGGGCGGCTGGCCCGCGCCGGGGTCCCCGACCGGTCAAGCAGCGCCGGGTCAATCGCGGCCAGGAACGGCGACCGGCCGGTCTCGCGGGTGCTGCCGTGCCGGGTGCGCCGGCCGGCGCAGGTCAGGTAGAGCCGAGCCCGGGCCCTCGTGATCCCGACGAACAGCAGCCGCCGCTCCTCGGCCAGTTCCGGCGCGGTCAGCGGGGCCCGCCCGGGAACCCACAACGGCAGCAGGTCCTTCTCGCACCCGGCCAGGAACACCACCTCGAACTCCAGGCCCTTGGCGGCGTGCAAGGTAAGCAGCGTCACCGCGTCGGCCCGCGGGTCGAGGGCGTCGGTCTCGGCACCGAGCGAGATCTCGGTGAGGAACCGCTCCAGGTCGCTGCCGCAGCGCCGGGCGAGCGGAGCGAGCACCTCGCCCGCGGCGCGCACGTCCACGGCCGCCGCGGCGGAGTCCGCCGCGGCCCGGGCGGCCAGCATGCGCACGGCGCGGCGCAGCCGGTCGGCAACGGTCGCGGCGCCGGGGTCGGCGAGCCGCATTTCCCTGACGATCTCGGGAACCCCGGTCCGGCGCTCGAGCAGGTCATGGGAGCTCTTCTGGAATGGCAGCCCCGCGCGGGTCAGCGCCTGGCCGAGCGGCTCCGCCTGAGCGTCGGTCCGGTACAGCACCGCGATGTCGGACAGGCCGAGGCCGTCGTGGCCCTGCGCCCCGGCGCGGCCGGTGTCCAGCGCGTGGAACGACGCCCCGCCGAGCAGCCGCTCGATCTCGCGGGCGATCCAGGCGGCCTCGGCGCGCTCGTCTGCGGCTTCGTGGAAGCCGATCAGGGCGTCGGTGGGGGCGGGTGCCGTACCCGGCGCTGCGTGGCTGTCCTGCACTCCTCGCGCGGCCGGCCTCACGTCCCCGGCCGCCCGCAGGACCCGGCCGGGTACCAGCGAGGACGGGGCTATGGCCTGCAGCGCCCCGGCTACGAT
>Ga0306920_100001365_pt1 | contig 30212 bp, 29 predicted proteins | sample flu12Cox44000170_FD_204666 | JGI IMG/M metagenome (GOLD analysis project Ga0306920, IMG submission 204666) | Lab enrichment of tropical soil microbial communities from Luquillo Experimental Forest, Puerto Rico - flux4day.12C.oxic.44.000.170 (v2)... | ecosystem: Environmental > Terrestrial >... | reverse complement strand
AGACGTCGAGAGCATCAGCGCGTAGATAATGGCAGGAGTCCCCCGCAAAGCCTTTACCTGCCGAAGAGCCAGCCAGGCAACCAGGAACAAGCCGGCATGCGACAGCACTAACGCCAACACGAGAGGTCCCTGGTGTAGAAGAAGATCTCTTTTGATGCTTGCCATGCCGACAAACAAACTGGCTGGAAGGGCGAAATTCAGCGCAAGTTTGCTGAGGCCCGCCGCTTGGTCAGCGTCGAACGCATTACGCTTGCCGGCGACGTATCCAAGAGCAAGCACGAAAAACACGGGAACCAGGGCTGTGACGAGTCCGGCAACGTTCATAGAAGAGCTCCTTTCTACACACTTCTACAAATCGGTCTCCTCAAACCAATCCCGGGTGGCATATGCGTTTCTAACGCCTAAGAGCGGCTCGAATGCGCACATTCGAGCCATTCTTCGGCGGTGAAACCACGTACCTATCGCCCAGCGGCAGTCGCTACGTATGGTCGAACCATCTTCTTCGGATCGACAACGCGATCGAACTCAGTTTCTGTGACAAAACCTACCTTGAGGGCAGCAGCCTTGAGCGTCAGGTCGTTATCATTCGCGTAGTGGGCGATCTTCGACGCCTTGTCGTAGCCGATCACCGGCGAAAGCGCCGTAACCAGCATGAGCGACTCCTCAACGTATTGATTGATCTTTTTCGTGTTGGGCTTCGTGCCTTCGACGAGGAATACCCGGAAATTCGTGCACGTATCGGTCAGCAGGGTGATCGAATGTGTGTTGTTGTAAATGATCAAGGGCTTGTAGACATTCATTTCAAGGTAGCCCCCGGCGCCACCAAATCCCACCGCTGCGTCGTTGGCCATCACTTGAACGGCGACCATTGCCATCGCCTCCGCCTGAGTCGGATTTACCTTGCCGGGCATGATCGAAGAGCCCGGCTCGTTCTCCGGGATTTTCAGTTCGGCGAATCCAGCCCGTGGCCCGCAGGACATCAGCCGGATATCGTTGGCGATTTTGTAGAGCGAGACTGCGAGGGTTTTGAGCGTGCCGGATAGTTGAACCTGCGCGTCGTGAGCGCCTTGTACGGCGAATTTGTTCGGCGCCGTGACAAACGGCAGGCCCGAGAGCTTGGCGATTTCGGCCGCGGCGGCCTCGGCGAACCCGGGAGCTGAATTGATTCCTGTGCCCACGGCCGTACCACCGAGTGCGAGCCGGTAAATACCCTTCAGCGCGTCTTCGAGTCGGTCGAGATCGTCTTCAAGTACTCCTTGGTACCCCGACCATTCTTGCCCGAGTGTAAGCGGCGTAGCGTCCTGCATGTGGGTCCGACCGATCTTGACGATGTCGTCCCACTCCTTGGCTTTCGTCGCGATCGCATCATGAAGCTGCTTCACCGCCGGGATCAGCCGCTGTTTCACGTTTACCGCCGCGGCGATATTCATCGCGGAAGGAAATGAGTCATTTGAAGATTGAGCCATGTTGACATGATCGTTGGGGTGAACTGGCGTTTTGCTGCCTAGTGGCGTCCCGGCAATCTGGCAGCAACGGTTCGAAATTACTTCATTCACGTTCATATTGAATTGCGTGCCGCTCCCAGTCATCCATACGTGTAGCGGGAACATATCGTGATGCTGACCGGCGAGAATTTCGTCACAGGCTTGGACGATCAAGTCGTGACGCTTCTGGTCGAGGCGCTGGCTCGCAAAATTGGCGTTCGCTGCGCCTTTCTTCAGAATCGCATAGGCGGTAATCATTTCCCGAGGTATCAGGTCCTTGCCTATGCTGAAGTGCTCGAGAGAGCGCTGGGTTTGTGCTCCCCAGAGCTTGTCGGCCGGAACATCCACCTCGCCCAGACTGTCCGTTTCCTTACGGATTTCTGCCATCTTATTTCTCCTCTCTCCTAGAACTCCACCTTGGTCCTGAATCCGACAACCACGGCGTGCCCCGTTCGCGCGCCCACGTTCTCGTAATACTGAACCACCGGTTGAATGAGCAGCATTGGCAACGGATCGAGCAGTGCGTTGAATTCAATTGCATGCTCCGTCTTCCACGGTGGTGTGCCTTGCGGAACGAATTGTTGGCTTAGGTTGTTGTGTACATAGCCGAGAGACATCGTGTTGTGAACTTTCAAAGGCAGGGGCTCGTTGAAGCGAAGGCCCGCCATGAACATTGTGTTATTGCGGTTGACGTTGGCTGGGCTCCAATCGTAGGCAAACGTCCCATCCAGGCCCTTTGCTCCCGTCGGGTCACGACGCCAAAGGGCTTGATTCGCCATCCCGTACAGAAGGTAGTTGCCCCGCTCGGTTGTGCCCGACGCTGTAGTGAAGTTTCCGGGATTGTAGGAAGCGCCAAACCGATAGAGGCCTGAATAGCCTTGGCGGCTTTCTACCGTGTCGAAAGCGCGCACTGCGGTCGCGTCCTTGCCGGGAGTGAAACCGATTTCCGAAACGCTCACGGGGACACCGCGGAACTGCGGTACTAATCCGGTTGGGTTGTGAGCAAAGGGTGTGCGGTCTTCGGCCTCCACCATCGATTTGACGTACAGATCGTGAATCGGCACAACGCGCACTTCGAACGCCGGTGTCGACGGGGGATCGAAGGATTCGAAGTCCGTGAATAGGTTGCTAAGCGCATAGCCCATCGGCTCGAAGATGAAAGAAGCCGCGTAGTGCTGCGCACCGTAGAAATCCTGCGCAGCGAACTGTCCTGTGCGCGCCGTGAACCGCTCGTTCAGCCATCGCTTCTCCAGCACCACGAATCGAGCCGACACGTGGCCATGCTTGACATACCGCTCGGGCTGGTCAAAAGCCCGAGGTAGGCTCCCAGATTGTCGCCACCTTGCCACAGCGCTGTGGCATGAAAATACAACCCGTGTGCGCCCCCCAGCTTTCCGAAATCGATATCTACCGTCCAACGGAAACGGTTCCAGCTGGCAAAGCGCTCCTTCTGCTGGCTTTCAACGTTCCACAGGTTATCGCTCACGTACTGAAAATCGAATCGGACACCTCGTTCCAACAAACGCGTTCGTTCACCTCCCCATTCGCCGAACAAGTGGCCGTGAGGACCTTGCCCTGTCTCATGACTGTCCGGGCCACCAAGCGTCTCGTCGTGTTGGTCCTGCGAGTACACCGGAGCCAAGTGAAGGCAAAGCCCTATCCAAAGGGGGAACAGGATTTGGATCGGTCGTACGCGCATGTGAAAGAGCTGAGACAATCGCGAAGTGAGATGTTCCGACTCGAAAATTCGATTTCAGAAAAGCCCGCCTCGATTGGTACTTTGAAGCTCAACAATCTCGGAGCGCTAATAGATTGCGCGGTAGACATTCTTAAGTGACCTCCATCGCATATCTTGATCATCAGCACGAAGATTAGCTAAATGGATGACGTTCCGCGGCGTCTCAAAAATCAGGCAGTTTGGAACCTTTGCTGAGGTTTCTCCAGAAATCCCAGCAAATCCGCGTTGACCTGGTCCTGATGTGTGGCCGTCAGGCCGTGCGGTGCCCCCGGATAGTAGATTTCCTTCGCTCCGGGAATTAGCTTGGCGGTCTTATAGCCGGAATCCTTGATCGGAACGATTTGATCTGCTTCCCCATGAAGTACCAGCGTCGGAACTGTGATCTCCTTCAACTCCTCTGTGAAATCCGTCTCTGAGAACGCCTTGATGCTCTCGAATGCGTTCAAAAGCCCTGACTGCATACCCCAGAGCCAGAATTGATCGAGAAGGCCTTGCGACACTTTGGTGCCTTTGTTCGCACCATAGAAAGAAACGGCCAGGTCTTTGTAGAACTGAGAGCGATCAGCAAAAACACCTTTCCGGATACTGTCGAACACGTCGATCGGAAGCCCTTCAGGATTGGAAGCACTCTTCACCATCACTGGAGGCACCGCAGCAATGAGAACTGCCGCTTTGACGCGTTTCACTCCATGGCGAGTCATGTAGCGGACGACTTCGCCACCGCCCGTCGAATGACCGACCAGCGTTACGTCCCTCAAATCGAGCGCCTCGATTACCGCGGCCAGGTCATCGGCGTATCCGTTCATGTCGTTTCCAGTGGAAGCTTGACTGGACCGGCCATGACCGCGTCGGTCGTGCGCGACCACTCGAAATCCGTGCTGCAGCAGGAACAGCATCTGGCCGTCCCAGGCATCGCAATTCAGCGGCCAACCGTGCGAGAAGGTTACGACGGACCCTTTTCCCCAGTCCTTATAGTAGATTTGTGTGCCGTCTTTCGTCGTGATGGTACTCATGAGTTTTCTCCTTATGGCGACCGTCGTCGGCCGGTCAGGAGCCAGGCCGGCTCAACGCGATGGAGGGTAGAGCGGAGGCTAGAGTCGTCGTTCTACTCAGATAATCCGATTTTGCTTGAGACTTCCGATCTAAATTCGTGTGGGCCGGTTTCCGCGACGGGAGGCTTTCCCATCGGAGCCCGTGTGCGCGTTACAAGCCAGGAAGCCATTTCCCGGAACGGGCGGGATTAAAGCACAATCGCTCGCCACAAACTACCCTTTTTCTTAGGGGGTAGATGTGGTTCGTGAAGGCCGCCAGGAGCGTTTCGGCGAAGCGCCTCCTACGCTTTCCAGTGCGGTTGTGCACTGGCGAGGCATGCATTAGAGAAACCGAGGCCTCCCTGACCATCGAAATGTTAGCTTTGTGGCTTGATCCCATTCACTCGCCCTCGCAACGGGCAGTGCGATGAGAAATGCCAGCATCAGCGCCGAAACGACCAGCTTTCTTTGGGTGTTCATGAGTTCCTCCTCACCATGAAGAACTCTTCACTTGTTTCCCTTATTCCCGGTTGCACAGCGACTTTTTATGACATGTCCAAAAAAAGGAAAACGACAGGAACTACGGAGCCGTCGACACCGTGTCGAGACTTGGTTCGATGCCCCCAGCCATAAGATCTTCTTTTCCTCACACGGCTGCCTGCAGTGTTTGCCGCAGCCGCGCGCGAGCCTTATGTAATTGAGATTTGGAATTTCCTAGGGAACAGCCCCGGATCCTGGCGATTTCACTGTGGTTGTATCCACGCATATCGTGGAGGATGAAGATTGTTTTGTACCCCTGCGGAAGCTGCTCGATGGCGCGTTCGAGATCCATGCGATCGACCGTTCCACAGAGCCGCAGATCTCGCTGGGCGATGTATTTCTGCAATCCGGCAGAATGTTCCCGCGGTTCGAGAATCTCTTCCAAAGAGACAATCTGATGAGTACGCTTGCGCAGCCGCATCAATACAATGTTGACAGTCAGTCGATGAAACCACGTGGAGAATGCCGATTCGCCCCGGAAAGTGTTTATCTTGCGGAACAGGTGCATAAACGATTCTTGAGTAAGTTCCTCCGCTTGCGCCGCATCCCCTCTCACCATCCTGAAGCAAAGACCATAGATGCGCTGGCTATGAAGTCGGTAGACGCGTTCGAAGCCTCGCTCATCGCCCTGCTGGGCCAGCCGAATCGCTTCTGCTTCCGACATTTCACCTGCATCGGATCGTTCCGTTTGGCTTTTGCTCAGAGAGTTCCCATTCACGATGGTCTTCCTCGCTCCGCACCCGCGAATCCACCCTAAAACGGCCGTAGGAAGACGTCATGCTCGCCCGGAACGTAGAACACTTGATCGGTCCTGAGGCTCTTTAAGGATTCCGCGAGCGTGTCGAACTCTTCTGCTTTTGAAAGGTGGGTCACATCGCCAGTGTGCAGAACGAAGGAAGGAGGCGTTGGAAGTGCATTCACCTTGGCGATAGCTTCGCGCAAAGTGCCAGTTACATCGGTGTTCGCCGCCTTGTTGAAGCCGATATGGCTGTCGCTGATCTGGACAAAACTAAGGTCTCCTTTGAGACGGCCGATTTTCTGGCGCGTGATGTCGCTCAGAGCGAACGACTTCAGAACGCCGCCCTGAAGAACGCACAGCGCCCCGGTGCCGGCCCAGGCCATGCATTTTAAAAAGCCCCGACGGTCGATGCCGTCTTGATTCAGATTTTCTTTGATGTAATCCGACATCATCCTCTCCATTGGCACGCTTGATAAAGTGCGTCTGAGTGCCCTCACAACAGATGACTCGAGACGGCGCTGAAATATTCCGTGGAGGCGGGAAAAGTCGGGGGCGGTACTACGCAGCAGACGAAGAAACGGCCTCTAAGCCTCCGCTCGAGGTACAACCCTTGGGGGACGGTCGCCCTCGGGGCGAGGGCTCAGTTGGAGGAATTGGATTGGCTTGAGCGAAAACGAGCTCAGGCTCAGGGCACGAAGAGGCGCGCGAGATCGCGAAGTTCCGCGATATTCAGATCTGAAACCGCGCGAAACTCAAATCCATTCTTTCTCCACGAAACGACGTGGTAACCGTGAATCGTCTCGGTGCTTATCGCGGAGTTTCCATTATCCGGCGCCGGCCACACGTAAACATTGATAACGTGCAGCGCCCGATGATAGATGAGCACCGCTACTTTTCGGCCCTCTACGTAATCGAGACGACCACCAACAAGCGGGTATCCATCTGCGGCGAAGTCCTGCACGGGCGGCGCGTAGTCCAGCTTGCCATCAAACCACGGTTTCACCGTGTGTTGGTCGGTGGAGACGACATCCATGAGGTGATCGGCCATAAGCGAGCGAATGTGACTGTCCACTAAATCGTTAGCAGGCGAAGGACCAGCAGATCTGTTTGTAACGAGGGTAATCAGCAACACGGCCGTTGCGAATGCTGCGCCGCCCGCGGCCCAGATCGATCGCTGAAACCAGGGCCTCCGTTCAGTCCGAGCTTTAGGTAGCAGCCTGCGGAGCTTGCCTTCGAGGTGTGCGGGTGCCCGATGATACAGTTCTGGCCCCCGCATGGCCATACGAATGTCCTTCCAGCTTTGGACTTCCGAGGAACAGGAGCGGCACGACGCAAGATGCGCTTCGACTTCCAGAGTACGCTCAAAGCCCAACTCCCCGTCGAGATATGCCTCCAGCAAATGTCTGTGAAGCGTGCAGTCCACGTCAGGCCTCCCTTCCCGAGGCAGTGCCAAGTTGACCGCGCAATCGATGGCGCGCCCGAGACAGGCTGGACATCACTGTTCCCATTGCTACACCAGTCACCTCTGAAATTTCCTTATAAGAGAGTCCTTCGATTTCCCGCAGCACCAGGATCTCCCGAAACGTGAGTGGAAGCGCTTCGAGCGCGTTGATGACGCGCTCACTCTCGGCGCGCGATAGGAGTTTCATCTCGGCACTCTCATCCGCGTTTTCATCGCTGTGTATAGTCTCGTCGAATTCATCGGTCAGTTGTGTGGGCCGATTTTTCCGCAACCAGGAATAGCTCGTATTCCGCACAATCTTCAGAAGCCACGCGCGGCTGTCTGCACCACGAAAACCGTCAAAAAACCGCAGCGCCCGGAGAAATGCCTCCTGCACGATATCCTCCGCGTCGGCGGGGTTGCCAACCAGCCAACGCGCGAGATTGTAGGCCGCATCAAGGTGCGGCAGTATCAACAGATCAAACCGCTCTGGCATCTACTTACTTCTCCGTTGTTGTCAGGCGTTTGGGCACCCGATAACAAGACTGCAAAGCGACTCATTTTATTCCCACCCTCTCATTCTGCGCCTCCTGGCGAGCCTGCTTTGCGTCTGTGGCTCATCTCGCCCGAGTTTCTGCGCCCACGCTGCAACCCGACGAAACATCCCGCGTCGCGACTCTTCCGGAATCGATGAGGGTCCTCGATGCACCAGCACATAACCTATGGCAATCAGGTTTGCCACACACCTGCTTGAGCAGTACCGTTTCCGTATACGTCTCTTGGGCCGTTTTTTCAATCCGCCGATCGTATCCCTGGATTCGTTCGTTAAGCGCATTCCACCTATCGCAACAGTGGCTCTAAGGCGTCGGGCAACCCGTGCGTAATCCATTCCTGGATTCCTGACACACCTGCTGGGTGCCCGCAGCGTGGAACAACAATTCAGGCTCGCGTGCCTCTAGCTTTCAGGGCGAAGGTAGGGGCAGCGGAGTAGAACTAGCTGCGAGCGGGTTCCCAATTTCTTTTTTCGCCGTAGCGGCAGCCGTGCGCCGTATGCCTGTGTGCGGACTGGCGCTGTTCCGCCATCCAAAGCACGGACCAAAACGGTGCGTCAGAGGCATCAGCTATCGCGAGGGCCATTGCGCTTACCGGAAGCGCCACGGCAGAAAGTAGAACTGAGTAGAGGTCACCGTGGTCGGCCTGCTGGACACGTTGGTTTTGCCAACAACATCTCCGAATAATTAGGAGGTGTGGCGAATCAGCTGTGTTGCATTTAGTCCAGTGCGAAGGCTGCACGAACAGTGGCTTGTTGTTCGACCTTTTCAGGAAAGAGCTGCAGCGAGAATGCTGGCGTCGGGAACCCATGGCCTCGACTCGCTGACATCTCCGACGTTGTAGCTCCTCGTGCCAATAAGCCGCCCCCTATTCCGCTAACCACGTTGATGTAGAGCAGGTCGCCCAATTTTCCGCCTGCCGACTTCGCCGTTTCGGCCGCCCTGGTCCGTGCCTTGTCGAATGCTGCCCCATGCGCTTTGGCTTCCAGAGCCTTTGTGTCCGCAACGTCCCAGCGCACATCTTCAACACCGTTTGCGCCGGCTTGAACAGCGATGTCTATCAGCTTTTGCGTATCGGAAGTCGCAGCGCGAATCCGCCAAATTTCCTTGCTCATCAAAACGGCCAGTCCGAATCCGAACTCACAGTCCAGAGTTATCTAGACACCCTTTCGGCATCCCTTGCTGTACCTTGTTTTCCCTTGCTTGGGCCCGCTATAAAGCACGATAGAGTCGGGCCGGCCGCCCATCGGCCCGGGGAAGTCTACTCCGGACAGAAGCGCTTTTCTGAGCAGCCGGGGTTCAATTAGACATACCATATCCTCGTTTTCTGATGTTGTGTTCTGCTAGTGGGTGCTCGCGTTAGAGCGGAAGGGGGACAATCATGAGAATCCAGCATTTCAGCACCTCTGTTCTCCTGGGGATGGCGCTGGTTTCGTTTTCGGCACGTACTTCGGCTCAGCAGGAGACAGCCACAGGCGTACCTGTACAAATGACTGTCAGTGTGGAGGCGAAGCACGGCGAAGAAGTGCCCCCCATCAATCGGCATGATATCGTCGTCCATCAGGGCAAAACCGTCCGGCCGGTTACCGGTTGGGTTCCCGCCACGGGCAACTCCGCCGGGCTGGCACTAGCGATCCTGATCGACGATAGCGCCGCGGCGGATATTGGTACACAACTGAATGACATCAGACACTTCATTCAGGAGCAGGCGCCGACGACCCTTGTGGCCATCGGCTACATGGAAAATGCCACGGTGGCCATCACCCAAAACTTCACGTTGGATCACGGCGCAGCCGCACAAACGCTACGGCTGACGCAGGGCTATTTCGGCGCCGAGGCAAGCCCGTACCTTTCGCTCTCCGATTTCATCAAGCGCTTGCCAGCGAATCCGGCGGTGCCGCGGCGCGAGATCCTCATGATCACGTCAGGGATTGATACCGTGTACCAAGGCAGCTTCCCAAATCCGTATGTTGACGCGGCCGTTCAGGACTCGCAGTGTGCCGGCATTGTCGTCTATTCCCTGTATACGCCCAGCGCGGGACATTTTGGACATAGCTACTGGCTTGCCTCTTGGGGCCAGAATTATCTTGCGGAACTCTCCGAACAGACAGGCGGAGAATCCTATTACAATCTGGGCCCGCAAGCTCCTGTGTCCTTTGCGCCCTATCTCAACCAGTTGAGTCGACAACTCGCGAATCAATTCTTGCTCACGTTCCTTGCTGAACCGCAAAAGAAAGCCGGAAGAGAACCGGTCAAAATAATGAGCGAGATCCGTTCCATCGATTTCGTCCACGCCGATCGAGTATGCGTTCCCGCCTCGATCGAGCGCTAACCGAACTCATGGTGCAAAAAAAGGCAGCAACCGCCAGCCTGATGCAAAGGCGGCTGTTCCAAAGCAAGCGTCCTTGGAAAGCCACCGGAACAACGGGGAGGGCACATGCATCATATATTGAAGCGCGTCGCATCTTGGCTGTTCGGCCGCGTTTTGGACAAGCACACGTTTCGAGTAATGAGGACCTTGACGAGAGCTGGGTGATCGCTCGCGTTCCTGATCAGTATCGACCGGCGTACTTTCGGGCAAGAAGCAGCAGAAGGGTCGCAGACAAGTTCACGATTGCACTTTGTGGCGCTAACTTGAAGACATGTTCGATAGTTTCGCAGAGTTGCTGAACATTCGAGGGCCTTTATCGATATGAGCTTTCAGCCGATCGAGAATTACGGAGTAATCGGCAACATGCAGTCTGTTGCCCTCGTTGGCATGAACGGTTCAATCGATTTTCTCTGCTATCCGGATTTTGATTCGCCTACGGTATTCGCAGCGTTGCTCGATGACGAAAAAGGTGGGCGGTTTCAGGTCGAGCCCCGACTTACAAACAGACGTGTTCGCCAACTCTATTTGCCAGATACCAACATTCTTCTGACACGATTTCTAGCCGACGAAGGCGTGGTTGAACTGACCGATTACATGCCCATCGACACGCAGGGGGAACAGCCCAACGAGATCGTTCGGGCCGTGTCGGTAATCAGAGGCAACGTACGTCTCAACATGCGTTGCCAGCCGCGATTTAACTATGCACAATCGCCGCACCGGACGGAGATCTCAGATCGCTGTGCCACGTTCTTTCCTGTGGACAATAGTTCGAACCCCATAGCTTTGTACTCCACTACGCCGCTGGAGCAACATTCGCAAGACATTTTCTCAAACTTCCAACTGCAGACGGGCGAGACAGCAACATTTGTGCTCGGAGGACTGCGTCCTCGGGGACAACAACCGGAAATGGATCTCCTGGGGCAGCGCTTCCATCAAACTTCTCGCTTCTGGAAAAAGTGGATCGCAAAATCGAAATACAAGGGCCGCTGGAGAGAAATAGTCCACCGCTCAGCTTTAATGCTGAAGCTGCTCATCAGCCGCGAGCACGGGTCGTTGATTGCAGCGCCTACATTCTCCCTGCCGGAAGGAATCGGCGGAGTTCGCAATTGGGACTATCGCTACACATGGCTGCGAGATGCCACATTCACTCTGTATGCGCTGATTCGACTCGGGTTTGTCGAAGAAGCGGAAGCATTCATCGGCTGGCTGAAGGGGCGGCTCAGTGATGACGCGGAGCGAGGACCGCTACAGGTTATGTATGGCATCGATGGACGCCAAAAACTCGACGAACTTACTCTGGACCATCTCGACGGCTACGAAAATTCGCGCCCAGTGCGCATTGGAAATGCCGCGTACCAGCAGCTGCAACTGGACATTTACGGTGAAATGATGGACTCGATTTACCTGGCCAATAAATACGGCCACCCAATTTCGTATGCCAGTTGGCAGGATGTTCAGCGCATGCTGGAGTGGTTGGGAAAGAACTGGCGACGGCCCGATGAAGGAATCTGGGAAATCCGCGGTGGAGCTAGGGAATTCCTGCACTCTCGCTTGAACTGCTGGGTGGCGTTTGACCGTGCTTTGCGCCTTGCACAGAAACGGTCGCTTTCCGGACCTCTGGAGGCATGGCGGCACACGCGCGACGAAATCCGAAACGATATCTTCACAAACTTCTGGAACGACCGGCTAAAGTCGTTCGTTCAAAGCAAGGGCACGGAAGATGTGGATGCCTCCGCACTGCTGATGCCGATGATGCGTTTCATTAGTCCCGTGGATCCAATGTGGCTCTCGACCATGAGAGCGATAGAAGAGAGACTGATTGAAGACACGCTGGTACGCCGCTATGAGGTGGAAAAAACACACGTGGATGGCCTTCCCGGCAGCGAAGGAAGTTTTACCGCGTGCTCGTTTTGGTATGTCGAGTGCCTAGCTCGTGCGGGAGAGTTGGAAAAAGCGCAGTTACTGTTCGAAAAACTTATCGGTTACGCGAATCATCTCGGCCTGTATTCGGAAGAGCTCGGTTCCGACGCCCGGCATCTTGGAAATTTCCCTCAGGCGTTTACGCATCTCGCCCTGATTAGCGCAGCAACGTACCTGGATAGGGCGCTGTCCGGAACAGGGGAGGCAACCTGGCGATAGGCGTTTTGTCCCCGAAGAATCCCCCTCCCTCAAACGATTTTTCCGCGGTTTCCACATCGAGTCGGAATTGATGGACGGTGTCACTTTTGCAGACTGGCGTCCCTCCGCCGATGGCGATCAAACCTAGAAATCCGCGACTCGGACGAAAGACTTCATATTGTGTTGCTGGCCGGGAGCCAGAACTACTGAATAATCGGAGACGTTCGTGGTTTCAACGCAGATCATTTGCGTCCATTCGTCAGTGCCAAGATCCGACATCGACCGCGCCTTCTCTCTCCATGGATTCCATACGACGGTCGTGCGCGAATTCTCCTTCGACACCTGGATGCGGCGCTCCAGAGTGGGATCGTTTAGTTCGATCGCATCGCTGGTGTTGAGGTACACGCGATCGGTTTCTGCGATGACCTTTACCTCTCCTTGCTGCGTCTTTTCCCGATTCGAGTCGGTCTTATCCACATAGCGAACCCCATTTAAACCTCGCACTCGCGTTTCGTCGATATTCCCTACTCGATAGTAGGCATGCAGGGCTTCCTCAAAGCGCAGAGGAGTTCCTCCTGTGTTGGCCACGGCGAGCTCAAGACACAACTCAGAGCCGAAGCTCGCGCGATAGAAGAGCCTAAATTCCGAGGGCGACCAGCGCCGGGTATCGTCGTTACTCTCCGTCGACATGCTGACCGTGATCGCGCTTCCCTCTTGCGAAATCGAGTCGAGCTGCCACGCCTTGGTGCGCACGAACCCGTGCGCTGGCGCCGCGGGATCATCCACCTTGCTGGCGAACCAGGGAAAACTGATAGGGACACCTCCGCGGATTGCGCGGCCATCCTCCCATGGCGACCGGGAACTCACGAAAAATACTTCTTCTCGGCCGGCTGGTTTCCAGGAGGTAACGTGCGCACCATGCATGTAGATTTCCCCGACTGCTGCCGCAGAGGTGACGCGTACCTTGGACAAGCTACCGTTCCCGACTAGGATCTCGGCAACACCCGGAATTTCTAGCCGGCGATCTGATTCCGCGATTGTTTTTTTCCTGTGCATTCGACCTCCAAAAACTTCGAGCCGGCTTTTCGGCAACGATCTGCGTCGAAGCCGTCTCGGGTACAGCTTCCTTTCCCAACAATTCCTCACACGCCGCGACTGGCCGACCCGCCTCGACCCGACTGTTTTAGCAGTTTCTTCAAGGGAGCCGGCGCGATTTTCCCGAGCCACTGGAGCTCGGTAGCGCGATGCGTAAACCTGCTTGCCGGTACAACACTCCAAACGACGTTCTTACGTCCGCCAGGCTGGCCCGCGAAGACCAGAGTAGTCGGTTGAATGTCTAGGTCATAAAGGACCGCGTCAGCTGTATCGCCACTCGTTTGCGAGGTTCCAACGCTCCTACGCTCGCCGCTTTCATTTTGACTAGAAATTTACAACTGCATGACATTTGTAACGATTGCCCCAAGTTACTTTACCAGGTCTATGTAGGTGCTCATCAGCGGAACTCGAGTTTCCATGTTTCCCTGACGAAGAACACGGGAGGAAGTGAAGAATGAAAGTTGCGAAGACCTTAGAGTTGGCGGCCATGGCCCTTTTGGCATGGCTGCTTCCAGCCGCAACCCAGGCGCAGTACACACGAACGGATCTTACCTCGAACCAATCCGGCGTTGCGCCGAATGTAAATCCGAAGCTGGTGAACGCCTGGGGTCTCGTGCAGCTCGGGACAAGTCCGGTTTGGCTCAGCGACAACGGAACCGGATTCTCCACCCTGTACACAGGAAGTGGACTACAACTTCCACTGATTGTGCTCGTACCGGGCCTGGAGGGACCGCCGGGCACCCCGACGGGTGTTGTCGGTAACACCGGCGGGACTAACGATTTTGTATTCACTAATCCTGCGAATAGCAGGTCCGGTCGAGCGATTTTTATCTTTGCAACCCTGGACGGTGCAATCGTTGCTTGGAACCCTTTAGTTGGTGGCACGGACCAGGCAGGCGATAGTTTGGCGACGATTCCCGCAGGCTTCGAACCCAAGCCCGGCGCCAGCTACACCGGTTTGGCCATAGCAACAAATTCGCGGGGTGAGACTTTTCTGTACGCAGCTGACGATAGCGCGAACCGTCAAGTGGACATGTACAATGGAGCCTTTCACCTCGTGAAGTCCTTCACCGATCCAGAGATCCCGAGGAATTACGCGCCGTACGGCATTCAGGAAATTGAGGGGCCCTCAGGCCCGCAGATTTGGGTGACCTTCACGGCCCTCAACAAAGCGCAGGGCGGCTTCGTAGACGTTTTCGATACTGATGGAACGTTGGCCCAGCACTTCGCGGTCCACGGCCCTCTGCACTCGCCATGGGGTATCGCGAAAGCTCCGGCGGATTTCGGTCCCTTGAGTAACGCGATTCTGATCAGCAATAACACGTCGCGCGGGCGAGTGAATGCGTTCGATGCTTCAGGGACCTTCCTCGGCCCGCTTCGTGACGCCGACGGAAAGGCTATTGAGATCGATAACCTCTGGGGCATCCAGTTCGGCCATGATGGCGGTGCGGCCAACGGAGGTCCCCAGGGCACTCCACATAATTTTCTATTTTTTACTGCGGGACCAGACTCCTATGACAACGGTCTATTCGGCGTGATAACGCCCCCCACAACCTAGATCGTCCTGGAGACGAATAGCGCTCGCACCCCAGGGACCGAGAGCGTCCGGTTGCATCGCTGCGGATGCTCTAGAATACATCAGCATGCTCAACTGGAGTGGAGCATCCGACCTATCTCTAGGTAGTCGGCTTGCGAACCGACTTAACGTCGTTGCCGATCAGCAGTCAGAATCAACTGTGTTTGCCGGGGTAAAGGTTGACGGCTTGATGGCGTAATGATCGGGAGGGTTTAGGGCCGGCCACCGTCGTATTTTGCGCTGCCAATCGTGTTTAGCAACCGATTACGTATCTACGTCTTTTATCTCCAATGGCCTGCCGTCCAAATCCTGAGCAGCTCAATCCGGCAGCAACCTCGAAGGCCGCATTCCTGTTAACTCAAGCATCGCCCAACCGACCACACCAGGGCGTCTAACCGTTGCGCGAAGTCCTCGAGGTATGCGTCTGCCCCAAAGGCGTTGAAATGTTCGATACGGTTTAATATGGACCACACAATCATGTCAACGTTGTTCGATACGTGTGTTGTGCCGGGTGACCTCCTCTCCACACTCCCAACCACACTAAGTCAAATTGACATGACTATCCTATCCGTATTACAACGTAGGGTTGCGGTTGTAGCGATCACGCTTGCTGCTTTTCCATCCTAGAGGGGATCTGAACATGCTCTTGTTGTCTCGCCGACTTGTTTCTCTGCCGAACGGCACCGAGTCGCCGTTCAACCGATTTCCTGCGCGGAGCCTGCTACTGCTGGTCCTTGCGTCGTTTTTCGCACCGGCGTCGTGGGCACAGATATCCGCAACGCTCTCGGGAACAGTGACGGATCAATCCGGAGCTTCCGTTCCGGGAGCCGACATCAGCGTTCGAAACGTCGAAACGGGCACAGCGCGGAATGCAACGACCAACGGTTCAGGGCTGTACGAGCTATTCGCACTTCCAGTCGGCGAATACGAAATTCATGCCAAGAAAGAGGGGTTTGCGGAGCAAGTGCAGACAGGAATTCGGTTGGTCGTGGGCCAAAATGCCACGGTCGACATGAGATTGCAGGTAGGTACGATCAGCAAACGCATCGACGTCGACGCCGACACGGCACTCGTGAGCACGACCACCGCAGACACCACAGGTCTCGTAGGCGAGCAGCAAGTAAAAGATTTGCCGCTCAACGGCCGAAGCTACGACTTATTAGCGGAACTGAATCCCGCCGTAGTGAATTTCGCCGCGGAGAAAACGGGCGGAACGGGCATCTCGAATTCTTCGACCGCCAACAACTTTGTTTTCTCCGGCAATCGGCCGGAGCAGAATCTGGTTCTTCTAAACGGCATAGAGTATACGGGGGCGGCTGAAAACAATATGACTCCGGGCGGACCGAGCGGACAGCTGTTGGGAGTCGAAGCCGTTCGGGAATTCAATGCTTTGCGTGATTCCTACGGGGCCGAATACGGCAAACATCCGGGCGGCCAAGTATCGATCGTCACCCAGTCTGGGACCAATGAGTGGCATGGCTCGGCCTACGAATATCTACGAAATAACGCCCTTGATGCACGCAATTTCTTTGACGTTGCTGGGGCCCCGCTCTTCGAACGTAATCAGTTCGGCGGAGCTTTGGGGGGGCCGATCTCCAAGAATAAGACTTTCCTTTTCGCGAACTACGAGGGTTTCCGCCAGAACTTGCACCAAACATCAGTTACCTTCGTTCCAGCGAATGACGCCCGCACCGGGACCGCACCATTCCCTGCTCTCGGCTCTGGTTGTACGCCGGCCCAGCAGGCGCAGTGTGCGGCTATCGTGAGCCAACTAATGACCCTCTGGCCGGTTGCCAACGGCCCAGAGCTCACGATCCCCAACGGGACTCCCACTCCAACCCCGAGCGGCGTGGCCGCGCTCACCAGCAGCCCTCTGCAAACGATCCGCGAAGACTTCGGCACCACTCGCTTCGATCACATTTTCTCAGAAAAGGACACTTTCTCGGCCGTCTACACAATCGATGACGGCATCAATGTAGATGCCACGGTCTTTAATCCCTATAGCTCGGACATAACCACGCTTCGTGAGCAGGTGCTGAGCCTTGAGGAGACACACTTCTTTTCTCCGAATTTCTTGAATACTGCACGATTTGGCTATTCGCGCGCGGGCTATTTCTTCACCGGCCTGCCGACGCCGGGAACACCTGCTGCTGATGTGACGAGCTTCGTCACAGGCCATCCTTCGGGTGCTGTCGTTGTCGGTGGAAGCACGGCGTCCAATCCGGCAACCCAATTGGGCTTGGCGGGAAGTAACAACGGCAGCGACTTGACCGTGGCGCGAAATATCTTCACGTACCAGGATCAGATAATCCTGACGCATGGCAAGCATCAGTGGAGCGCCGGCCTGTGGTTTCAGCAGTTTCAATCGAATGAGACAATCGCGCTTAGCCAGTTTGGGCAACTTTCATTTCCGAGTGTGACGGCGCTGGTGCGGGGCGGCGGCCCCGGGTCGAACGTGACGTTCCTCTACGATCCCTCGCCAACGAAAATGAATTGGCGATCGTTTTTCGGAGCCTGGTTCGTGGAAGACGTCATTCGGCTCACGCCGCGTCTAACGCTGTCGCTCGGTTTCCGCGACGAGTTTTCAACCGGCTGGAACGAAGCGCACAATCGCGCTGCCAATTACTTCTTCACCAACGGAGTCATCAATACCGATCCGCATGTTGGACACTCAGTTTTTAGCGTAAACAATTTCACGTTTCTGCCCCAGCCGCGGGTTGCCCTGGCCTGGAGCCCGTTTGGTTCAAAGACGGTGATTCGAGCCGCTTTCGGAATGTACAACGATTTGCAGGACGCGCTGGGCTATCGGATGGATCAGAATGCACCGTTCAATCCAACCTACAGCATAGCGAATTTCGCCGTTTCCAATCTGCCGCTGCCAATTTCTCCGATTCCTGCCAGCGCGAAGCTCATTCCCGGTGGCGTCCAGCCGAATATGAAGGCTCCGACTCTCATCTCCTACTCACTGAGGGTTCAACGGGCACTTTCGCAAAACACGGCTCTGACGGTTGCCTACGTGGGTTCACACGGCTACCATGAAATCCTGGGGCTCGACGCGAACACTCCCATTCCGACGATTTGTCCCGCTGCCCCATGCCCCGCCGTGTATCCCGCAGGTTTTGGCGCACTCTCCGGAACCCCCGTACCCGCGGGAAGCTTCTTCATCCCCGTGAACGCGCCACTGGCGAACCCTTCACCGGTCATCGCGAATACCTGGACGTGGTTTTCATTGGGCACGGCCTCTTATAACGCCCTACAACTGGACCTAAACCACCGCTTCAGCGACGGCTTATCCCTTCGCGGCGTGTATACGTGGTCGAAGGCGCTCGATGACGGGGACTCGATGAATGGCACACTGGCGCAAAATGCGCCGGGTCTTGTGGCAAACCCGTTCGATATCCGAGCCGATTGGGGCCCGGCCACCTACGATGTTCAAAATGCGGCCTCGATTAGCGCCTTGTACGAATTACCATTCGGTCGTGGTAAGAGGTTTTCGAATGGATTGGGAGGCTGGAACAATCAACTGGCAAGCGGCTGGTCTGTGGCGAGCATAGTAACTCTACAAAGCGGCTTTCCGTTTACCCCTCAGCTCAGCTACAACCCTTCCAACAACAAGGACAATCGCAATCCCGTTCGTCCTTTCGTGAATCCGGCTTTTGCTGGTCCGAAAATCATCGGCACGCCGGCGGAGTGGTTTGATCCCACTGCCATGATTGCCCCGCCCAACAACAGCGGCTTTTACGGCAACATGCGCCGGGACTCCCTGATTGGTCCCGGCTTGGCCACTTGGGATTTTTCCGTTTTGAAGGACACGGCAATTCGAGAACGGCTCCGGCTACAGTTCCGCGCCGAGTTGTTCAACATCCTGAATCGGGCAAACTTCAACACCCCCAACTTGATTATTGCGACGCTCCAGGGAACCACGCCAGTACCGAATCCCGCGGCGGGCACTATCACCAGCACAGCTACATCCGCACGGCAAGTGCAGTTCGCTCTGAAACTGCTTTGGTGAGGAGAGCTTCAGCCGACCACTGCTTCCTCTACACCAACAGGACAGCCCGAGCACCGTAGTAAACTTGTAGTAGCTGCTTGCCTCAATCGGTTCAAAACGAATACAAACGGTTCAAGATTGTCGGCTTGTGTGTGGTTGAGGAATATAGGAAAGTCCACAATTCTAAAAGCGCGTCAAAACAGCCAATCGTATTCCTAAACCGCGTGTCCTCAGTTTGACAGCACAGCCCAGCGAGAATCGCTTCAGAGACTCACACCGGCAAAGTTTTTTCCCGAGTTGCTATTCTCAGGATAGCGGCCAGGCTGCGTTCAACATCTTGATCGGTGGTCACCCAACTCGAAACGCTTATTCGCATCGCAGTGTGCCCGTGCCACTGAGTCCCGCCACACCAGCAAGTCCCCTCGTTCTGCACTTCGGCAATAATGCGGAGGGTCTCCTCGGCACTGCCGAAGGACACAAGCACTTGGTTGAGTTCGACCTCATTCAGCACTTCAAAACCTGCCTGTTCAAGTCCTTGGGCAAAGACTTTCGCTAGACGGCAGTTTCGCTCGACCAATTCTCTGAGTCCGTCGCGCCCAAGAGACCGTAGGGCAGCCCAGAGTTCGATTCCACGTGCGCGTCGCGAGGCTTCCGGAGTGTAGTCGCAAGGTTCGCGCACGCCACTGGTTTGTAGATAGGCGGCGCTCATCGACAGTGCCCTCCTCAGATCCTCGGCCTGCCGAACTACGGCGATTCCTGAATCGTAGGGCACGTTTAGCCACTTGTGGCAGTCAATTGCCCAGGAATCGGCAAGGGAGTTGCCTTTCGACAGATGCGTGTAATGTGGAGAGACGGCAGCCCATAGCCCGAAAGCCCCGTCCACGTGCACCCAAGCTCCGGCTTCATGCGCGAGCGAACAAATCTCCGTGGCAGGATCGAAAGCGCCCGTGTTCACATTCCCGGCCTGAATACAAACCAGCGTGTGCTGATCAAGCTGAGGGAGTGCCGCGATGATCATTCGGCCTTGAGAGTCAGTCGGCACCGATGTCACGCGCGAACTACCAAACCCCAGCAAGGCGAGCGCCTTGAGCAAGGAGACGTGAGCTTCTGCTCCCACGACTACCTTTATAGGCGGTGCAGCAAATAAACCATCGTTCTCGACATCCCACTCAGCGCGCTTGAGCAACGCTGTCCGTGCTGCCGCTAGGGCGGAGAAGTTGGCCATCGTCGTTCCAGTAACAAAGCCAGCACCACAGGCTGACGGCAGCCCGAGCACATCCAGAATCCAAGCCAGCACAATCTCTTCGATCTTGGCCGCAACCGGCGACATTACCGAGTACGCGGCGTTCTGGTCCCAGACTCCCGCAAGCCAATTCGCCGCGAGCGCCGCAGGTAGCGTGCCGCCGATCACAAATCCGAAATAGCGCCCGCCGGTTGTCGCAACGGTGGCGGGCGAGCCTACATCATCGAGCAAGGCCAAGACCTCAGTGGGATCACAAGGGTTTAGTGGCAGTGCGCCGCCGAGCGCGTCAAGACGTGCGATGTCTTCCGGCCGAGGCGACACTCGTCGGCCCCTTACACCCGCCAAATACCGTCCCGAGCGAATCGAAGTCTCCGCCAGCAATTCGTTCATGGTCGCCTCCGCTCCAGTAAGTAACACGCCATCGCGCCCGGTACGGGAACCGACACATATTACTGTAGGGAGGAACTACTCTTCGCCAGCCAATTTGGTCACCACAGGCACCGAGACAGGCTAAGACCTGGCGGGATCAGAAAGCCGACTGCCCGTTCAGCATGACGGGGAACTACGTTGGGCTCCACTGACTGCAGCCCCTGCGGATGAAGCGGTGGGGGGGCTTGAAGCACGCTAGATGTACTGTTGTTCCAACATTTGTGCAGCGCTTTCGTCGAGTTGTTCAGCGCGGCGCACTTCCTCGAACCGGGCCAGTAGATGCTCCGCCCGCAGCCGCCGTTTTTCCGCACCGCGAAAATCATGGATGATTTTTCCTCGGTGCATCATGATCAGGCGGTCTCCCAGATTGGCGGCCTGTTGCATCGAATGGGTGACCATCAAGGAGGTCAGCTTCTCCCGGGCCACCACTTCTTCGGTCAACGCAATCACCAAATCTGCGCTCTTCGGGTCCAACGCGGCCGTGTGTTCGTCGAGCAACAGCAATTCCGGCCGCAGCCAAGTCGCCATCAACAACGTAAGCGCCTGCCGTTGCCCTCCGGAAAGGGTCCCCATGGCGTTTTCCAGCCGATCCTCCAGTCCCATGTTCAGCCGCCTAACCTCATCTCGCATTCTGTTTAATAATGAGGATTTCAGGCCCCAGCCCAAGCCCCGACTACACCCGCGCCTCGCAGCCAGGCTTAGATTTTCCCGAATGGTCAGGTTCGGTGAGGTCCCGCTAAACGGATTCTGAAACACCCGGCCGATCAACTTCGCGCGACGATGCTCACCCCACTGAGTCACGTCGTGTCCGGCCAAGCGGATGTTTCCGCTATCTACAGGAAATGTTCCGGCCACCGCATTCAGAAAAGTCGATTTTCCCGAGCCGTTCGTCCCTATGATGATGACCCACGACCCGGCAGAGACATCCAGACTGACTAGGCGAAGAGAACGCACCTCGCTGGGTGTCCCCGCGTGAAACGTTTTCGTAACCTCTCGCACCTCAAGCATGGGCGCTGCGCAACCGCCTTCTCCGAACGAATTGCGGAACAATCAGCGCAAAGAACACGAAAACTGCGGTAATCAACTTCAAATCATTGGGGCTCAACCCCCAGCGCAGCGCCACTGCCACTAGCAAACGGAACAGGATGGAACCCATCACCGCACCGGTCAGCGTCAAACCCAACTGGTTGGTTCCTACCAGCGCTTCTCCAATGATCACACTGGCCAGTCCCCACACCACCATGCCGATTCCCATACTGACGTCCGCGAATCCCTGGTACTGCGCTAACAAGGCTCCGGCCAGGGCAACTAATCCGTTCGAAATGGCTATTCCAAAGACGATCATATTGGCATCATGGACGCCCAGCGCGCGAACCATCAGCACGTTGTCACCGGTGGCTCGCATGGCCATGCCCAGATTTGTGCGCAGAAACAGATACAACACGATCCCGGTCAGGCTTACGGTGAACACGATGGCCGCCAGGACCGCGGCATCGCGCATGCTCACTTCCCAACCGGCAACATGAAAAGCGGTCACGCCACCGGTCAATTTCATCCCCATCCGTTCCGACTGGCTCGCCAACGTGTTCACCGAAAGCAACGGCAGATTGCTCCTTCCCATAATATGCAGGTTCACGGAATATAAAGCGGTCATCACCAGAATTCCTGCCAGCAGCGCGTTGATTTTGAATCGCGTGTGCAATGTCCCGGTGCACGCTCCTGCGGCCATTCCAGCAAGAAATCCCGCCAACGAGGCGAGCGGCGGGCTGACGCGGTGCACCAACAGAGTCGCGGCAACGCTCGCTCCCAGCGTCACCGACCCATCCACGGTGATATCCGGGAACGCGAAGATCCGAAAGCTGATGAATACGCCTAACGCCAACAACGAGAGGATCCACCCGAGCGTAAACGTGCCGATCAGCAGGCTCATCTGTGTTTCGCTCTCACTAAATTCCCGATATTTCGGAGGCCCAGCACGCCCCACGCACGAACTCGCTCTGCTGCGGTCCCGCTCCCTGGCGAAAATCGCTCAGCAAGTGCAGTACGCCTTGCAAGCTCTCGGTCTCAAATAACGTAGCGACCGTAGTCTTCAGATCGATTTGGCCTTTTTGCAGCGGACGATAAGAAAACGCGGCCGCATGAAAGTGCCCCAATACTGGGCCCTCTTTGCCAAGCGGCCGCAGTAGCGCGCTTAAAGTTTTGCATTCCGAAGCGGCCGCCACTCCAGCGACCAAAACCAATGATCGTGTGTAAAGCCGCTCGGTCGAAAAAGAGAGCCACCTGCGAACCTCGGGATAGTGAAAGGGCGCCACCTCGCTTCCCTCTGCCTCGGCTGGAGAACGGCGCAGCGCCGCCCCCACCAGTCCCGCCGATTCCGCCACAATCACAATTCCGATGGTCGGCGCGCCAACGGTTTCTAACCCCACACGCGTCAATTCTGCGAGTGAAACTGGATTCGCCGTGCCTTCCGATTCAAACCGCAGCAGCTTCCTGAACGCGCCCTCACATCTCAAGCCATACAGGACGTTGACCTCCGGGACCAGATCCCCGCTCGATACCATGAAGTCAGCCACATTGGTTCCGTCTGTCGGCAGGTAGGCCGCGGCACCTCCCACGGCCAGGAATTCTCCAAAGCGTTCCTTGACATCCTCGAATCCATTTCCAAAGGCGCCCAGTCCTAACCCAAAATTACCGTCGGAAAACTTCACCCTCCGACAATGTTCGGATCGGAACCGGCAGCCTCGCAGCAACTCCGGATCGCCGAGCACCTCGCAGCTCAGCGTCTCCGCCGTCAAACCCTCCGCCACCTCAAACACGGTACCGGAAACCGTAAACCGCCGCGTCTCAACCCCCTGCGTTACAGGCGCAACCTCGGCACTCCTCCCGGAAAGCAAAATCGGCGAAAGACGGCACAGCTCCACGACCATCTTCACGTGTTCGGAAGGGTTGGTGATCTGAAGCATCCCGCCGATCTCCTTCAGCTGCTTATGGAATTTCACCAGCAATCCGACACCGGCTGAGCTGAGGTAAAAGACCTCCGCCAAATTCAACCAAATGACGTGGGCGCCTCCACGGACCGCCTCCTCCAGGCTGCGCTGCAGATGTTCGGCCCAGTAATTGTCGAGCCGTCCTCTCACCTTCACTTCCACACCGTCTTCGCGCGGTTGGGTCACGATTTCCATGGCGGTGTCAGGGAACCAGGTCCTTAGAATATTCGGGCGGAACAGCGATATTCAGTCGTGCCGCGCTGCTCCGGCTGATCCCTCGCTGCTCGACCGCCACTTCTTCAATGGGCAAGTCTTTCGGATTCGCGCCAAGCAATACCCGCGCAGCCAGTCTTCCAGACGCTTCCCCAGCCGCTTCTAGCCCGATTCCCAGGCAGGCCAAACCTCCTCGCGGCAGCGTGGAGCACAAATCTGAAAAGAGCGGGAGTTTCGCGTCCCCAGCGCCTTTCACCGCACCTTCGTATCCTTCAATGCAAGTATTGTCTGCGGGAACCCACAGCGCTTGTACCCCGCGGCCCGCTAGGATTTGCACCGCCTGTAGCAGTTCGTTCGAACCCGAGAGGGCCACCTCTTCGAGACGAACGCTGCGCTGGCGATAAACTTCTCGCGCTACGGTCATCTCTTTTGCGGAATTCGCTTCCGCCGGATTGTACATGACGCCCACTGTGCGCAGCCCCGGCACCAGCTTCTGCATCAGGTCTAGCATATGAGCGACAGGCGGAAAACTGCCGACCCCGGTAACAAACGGCAAGTGATCCGTGTGACTTTTACCCGCTCCGGCAGCAATCGGATCACTCACGCAGGTAAACACGACGGGCTTCCGCTTCACCGTATTGCACGCGCCGGAAAGGCACGGTGTCGTGGCCGTCATAATCAAATCCACGTTCGAGTTGTCTGCATTCTGCAGGATGGCCGGAACATTGATCATGTCTCCCTGGGCATCCGCGCGGGTGATTTCCAAGTTCTTCCCTTCTTCAAGTCCGCCAGCCTTTAATCCATTCATCAGTCCCTGAATACACAGCTCGATCGTGTGGCTCGGCGCGTAGTAGACGATGGCAGCTTTGAATTTTCGGCCGCCGTTTGCGCCGGGCATTCCCGCGCTTGAAGCGGATGAGGAGGAACTCTGCCGGTGTCCCAGATCGGAAAACAGCAACACCGCCGAGAATAAGGTGATCAGCCCGATTCCCAACCCTAATCGCTTCAGGCTGACCCAGACAGCCCTTTTACTCATAAGCTCAATCCGGCCGTTGACCGGCTTGCCTCAGAATATCGGAAGCAGATCCAGGGACTCCACGTACCTTTTCCTCAAGTTGTCCGCCTTCGAAATTCCGTCACGGCTGGCCTGCTCGCCAGGAACTTCGCCCAATCACGCGCAGAGTATTCTCGCCCAGGATCTTTTGCGCCCTCTGCTGAGATTCTCATTCTCTTCACGGCGTGAGCATCGAAACGGACAATGAAAAATGGTCGTTTCCCTCACAGTTCTAAAAGAGCACGTGGGTACGACGCGGCCTGTAGCCCGGGTATCGATTTCGGCTTGTTAGGGCTGCTTTTGCCGCGCCGCCACCTTGGCCAACGCAATGGTCAGAGCGGTTCCACCGAGGGTCTTGATGAGCGCTGAATGTTGGGCGTAGAAAGAACTTACCGATTCGACGACCGAAGGATTTACGGCCTGAGCGTGAGTAGCGAGCTGCTGCACCGTCTCGGGCGAAATCTTTTGTGCCTGATCGGGATTCAACTGCGTCTTGCCAGCACCCATCAAGCCCGCAAGTCCCGCCCCCGACAAAATCTGCGTAAGGGCACCCGGAGGCACCGATGACAGAAGGTGGTTGATCAATCCAGCCTTCTGGTCGTTATTCGAGTTGTTGAATAGCGTAGTAAGCATTTGGCCAAAAGCTGGCGTTCTGTCCGAGTTGAATGCGGCCGTGAGGCCTTCCGCGATCAAACTGGCGGGAGCCGCTTGGGCCACTTCATCGAAGTGCGCGTGGACGTCGGGAGCGGGGGCCGCTGCAGCTCCGCCACCCGTGTATTTCTTTAGCAGATTTCCTAGCTGTTCTGTCCAGGGCATCTTTTTTCTCCTTGTCTTCAGACCGCTTCTTCCTAGGCAAGTGGTGTGAACCACGCGACTGTCAGAACTAGGGGATCAGTAGATCCATGCCAGCTCTAATTTTGTCAGGGTCGGAGAGTTTGTCTCTGTTCGCCTCGAAAATCTTCATGTACTTATTGGCGTCGCCGTAGAACTGTTTGCTGATTTTCGAGAGATTGTCGCCAGGCTGTACGGTGTAGGTTCGCGGAGCAGAGGCCGCCGATGCACCCGCCGCGGCCGCTGCGGCTACTGCTACGGCTGGGGCCTGGATGTCCGCGAGGAGGTCGGAGTAGCTGGAATCGACAAGCTTGATCTGGTCCCATACCCGGTTCTTCAGCTCGGCAGAAGGAGCGAAAGCTCGAATCAGAAGCTTGTCACCCTCCATGTTCACGTTTTGAAGCTGAACGCCCTGCGACTGAATGAAGTTTAGTACGGACTGATACTTCGCCTTCAGTTGCGTAAATCGATCTGTCATCGATGTTTCCTTTCTGGCGAAAATACAAATGTTTCTTGTGCCGACTCAGCCGGTCGCGGTGGATGCCCTTGGGCCTTTCCTTCAGTCACCCTCAGCGCCAGTCGTTGCGATCCCTGTCAAACACTAGGCTCAGGGCGCGCACCCCCTGTGTCACTCCTGGAGATCTAAGCGGCATGAAGATGAATCCAAGACTCGCGGCAAAAGGGGCTGAAGAAGAAAGCAAGCCGTATGGACCGGTTCGCCCAGCTTTGTTCCTCGGTGGGACACAACGAGTGGTCGAACCACTAGCCTCAAGGCGCTCCAGGCGCAGCGGAAGCCTAGCCCGGCCTAAAGCGCATCGCAACTGTCAAAGCCGACAGTGTCAAGCCGACATGAGGAAAAATGCCTTTGCCCACCATGATACCGTCTAGAGCTCCAACCACTGCGACGACCACGTTGACCCTACGCTCTGGTGTTGGGCTGTCGGCGGCTCCCGGCTTCCCACAGCTCGCTTGGTTCGTTAAGCTCGATCAAGTTAGTGAGCACATCTCACGGGCGAGAGAATCAATTTTCCTCCACGCGCGATGCGGACGAACAAAACACCCTCAGCCACCAGATCACGCGAAGCACTCTCCCCAGGGGACGCTTCCATACGGTCAGGGGATCGCTCCTTGGGACCCATTCTGAGAGTTCGATCACACGACGAGTACCATCGTCGTGACAGTACGAACGGCTTCAGATGTCAAACCAGTGCTTCATTTCCTACCACGTCCGCCTGCGCTACAAAGGAACCATGAAACCTCCTCAACTGACAGTCGATAATGGAGTTAAGTGCTGCGCAAAGTGCGGCTGGCCGGGAGTAGGGAGCCTGCCGGTGGGTGTACGGACAGTCAATCAAAATGGCCATCAGATGATCATCGGGCAACTGTCGTACTTCCGCATACACGCCGATGTTTGTTCGGTTTGCCGTGAAATGCTAGCCTCGGTCGAAAGCAGGCCTTGGTTTGTCAAGGCACATGGCGAATACCTGAGCCAAGTCGAAGTCAAGAAACGGTTGTTGGCTGAGCGGTAAAAGATTTGTCCGATCGAGCTGTGGCCTCGGTCCCCCGGCACACCTGCACAGAAGCTTGAATAACCTTCTCAGCGTAATGCGGCCCGCGTCCCAGCGGATTTGCTGCCCGGCCTCCGGCCCAGACGAATTTGTTTCGCACGCCGGGGTACGTGACCAAAACGCTTTCCAGAGCGTGCCTTAGACTGCGCAGAAAGACATCTCGCCCCACCCTTGGAGCATCGGCTCAATCCTGTGCGCTGCAAATTCGTGAGTTGCAAACGCAAACTGGCGATCTAGTCCAAAAGCGTCGCTAGACCATGAGTAGGCCGTGTCGGATGCCCGACATAACGGCTTCCGTGCGATTACCAGCACCCAACTTTCCCATGATGGACGCCACGTGAAATTTTACGGTGTGCTCAGAGATTCCCATTCGGGACGCGATTTCCTTATTAGCAAAACCATCCGCCAAAAGGCGCAGGACTTCAATTTCGCGATCTGTGAGCGGCTCCAACAGAGGCTCTCGAACGGGCGGCGCGAGAGCTGGTTCGAGCAAACCATCGAGCTCGGTTGGCTCGAATACCACGAGACCGGAACACACAGCCTGGATCGCAGCAACAAGCTGTTCGCCGGAAGCGCTAGCGGGCAAGGCTCCTCGAACACCCTGGCGAAGGATGCCGTTCGTTTCGATCAAAGGGCCGCCGAGCAGAACCACAGGTATTCCGCCCGCACCGTTTTCAAGCAACTGCTGGATAACCTCAGTTTCTTCGCCTTCGATTTGGACCACGATTACATCGGGGCGCGAAAGGTCGTCGGAAACATCTAGCGTGTCTTCATCTTCATCAATGAGCTGCAGCGAGGAGTAGGGTCGCAATAAACTCTCCAGCCCTGCCCTCCCGGCAGAAGTGGAGGCTCTGATCAAAACACGAATCATGCGGCGACCATTTTCTTTGACCCGAAACGCACGGCGACCGTTCTGACCTTGAGCCAGTCGCCGCGCAGGAATTGAAGCCGAATGACTCCTTCATCGATCCGATAAAGCGCTTTCTCGAAATCATCAACGGAATCCAAACTGTGCCCTTCCACACCGACTAGGATGTCGCCGGGCATCAAGGAAGCCACCGCCGCCGCACCACTCTTTAGAACCTCTAGTATCATCAGCCCCAAATGGACCGAACCGTTCCTTGCCATTTCAAGGGAACGAACGACTATGCCCAACCTGGGTTGTGGTCCGGAATTCAACAACCGCGAAACACTATTGCTGGGCACAGCCAAGCCAAGACCTCCCGCAATCATCGTATTTATACCAATGACGCGCCCCTGTTCATCGGCCAACGGCCCTCCTGAATTGCCGGGTGCGAGCCGAACATCTGCTTGAATCCACTTCGTTGGCCCGAGCCCAGGAAACCGCCCAATCGAATGCACGATCCCAGTCGTCAAAGCTCCGATAAATCCCAAGGGGTTTCCAATCGCTATCACCAGCTGTCCTACCCGCACTCGATCGGAATCCGCCAAACTGGCCGATGGGAGTCCAGTTTTCGAAACGTGAAGAATGGCGATGTCGCGGGCCAGGTCACGCCGGACCAACGCTGCTTCGAGACGCGTCCCATCCCAAAGCCCGATGTGAATCGCCGCCGACGCTGCCACGTGCGCGTTGGTCACCACGACGCCCTGCGGGTTCACAATCAGGCCCGATCCATGCCCGTGACGACCGGCGCTTACGAAAACTGTGGAACGGCGCAGCCGTTCCGCCGCCTCGCCAAAACCCTCCATGGGCATTCTAGTTTCTCCTTCCAGGCCGTTCTCCAATCACGATCGAGCGCTCGTTTAATGTGCCGCCGCGGACGTACTTAAGTGTCGATGTTTTGCCCATCGCGGTTGTCATCAAGAAATCCTGAAGGTCCTCCGTGTTCCTGAGGGTCACGTCATCGGCGCTCAGCAGGATATCGCCGGGCAGGATGCCGGCTTTGTCGGCAGGTCCGCTCTCGTCAACTGTCAACACGATCAGTCCACTTCGGTTGGCAATCGAAAGATTTTGTCGCAGCCCCGAGCTAAGTGGCACCATCTGCACGCCGATTCCCGCATACCCGCGAGGCACAAAGCCTCTTTCAAGCAGTTTCTCGGTCACCGTCTTGATCGTAGAGGTGGGGATGGCCAGTCCGGCAATTCGCGATAACCCAGAGGTAGCTATGCCGATCATTTGACCACGCCCGTTCACGACGGCTGCCCCCGAAGATTGCGGGAACATCCGAGCATCGAGGCGAATGTAGCTGTCCAGTTGTCCCCCTGCCCAAGTTCTCCACCGGCCGGACGCCGCGCTGATGATGCCGAAGCTCGCATTCACCCCACTGTCTGGCGACCGGCCTACGAGGAGTGCCACATCCCCTACTTTGATTTCCTCAGCCGCGAGGTGCTCACTAGCAAAAGGCCCCGACTCCTTCACCTTCAGAACCGCCAGGTCAGTGCCGGGATCTCGACCTACCAGCGAGGCCTCAACAGTCGCCCCGCCGGCAAGGCTAACGGCGATCTCTTCGTCCCGCCGGACGGTGTGGTTGGCTGTAACGATTACATCCGCTCCCCATCGAAGCCCGCTTGAAGGGTAATGCCGCCGAGCCCTTATGCTTACAACGTATTCCGCCATTTTCTGCACAGTTTCGGCAAGTTCATTCGAAATCTCAGTCAGAGTGACTCCCATAATCATCCTCCTGTGGGCCACAATCTGACACGGTGCGACCGGTCTCCACATCAGCCAAACGGCTAGGCGGTCGCGGCAGCGGCTGTGGCTGCGAATCGCGATCCACCTACCCCATGAGCAGAAAGTTAGCGAGAGTCGAAGAGTTCCGCTGCGGCACGAGCCCGGAGGATTCATCGCTGAGTAGGATTCCTCAAGTGCCGAAGCGAGTTTCTGGGATACGGCGTTAACCCAGCGCTGGCGCCTAGCCGCTCTTGCCTTTTACCGCGCCGGTCCGCTCTCAAGCTTGGGTTGGGACGCACACACCGGCTAGTGGCTTGACGGAGTTTCATTTTTACCGCTCCCGAGATCCAGGCCGAAGGCGGGATTGTCGTAGGTTCCGTCCATCTTCACTGGGACGATCGACCCGTGCTTCTTCTTAAAAAAAGGATCCAGGACTTTGGCGAAGATGGATTTGATTCCACTGGTCTGCTGAGAAGCGTTGGCGTCAATCTTGACGGTACCGTGAAAATCGATTTTCTCGTTGAGCACATTGAAAGTCCCTTGTGCTTCGGCGGTCGCACCAGGAACCGCGAAGGACACA
>Ga0306920_100001364_pt1 | contig 30215 bp, 17 predicted proteins | sample flu12Cox44000170_FD_204666 | JGI IMG/M metagenome (GOLD analysis project Ga0306920, IMG submission 204666) | Lab enrichment of tropical soil microbial communities from Luquillo Experimental Forest, Puerto Rico - flux4day.12C.oxic.44.000.170 (v2)... | ecosystem: Environmental > Terrestrial >... | reverse complement strand
CTAATCCTTTCTCGCGACACATGCGCGCTAGATAGCCCAGCACAGGAACTGACTTTCCTTGCTTTTCGTCCCCAACCGGAAACTCGGTCCTTTCATACCCGGTGAGATTGATCCCGTTGTAAACGACACGCATCTTTTCCGCAGGCAGTCCCAAGCGACGGGCCATGAGGTCTGCAAAATAACGGCTAGGTGCAATGAACAAATCAGCGTCTTTTGCGCGCTGGGCCAAAGTGGTCCAGCAAGCACTTCTATGGGGTTCGGGCAAGCTGTCGAGGAAATAATCTTCCCCTTGCAACATGCACACGACCGGACGGTCCAACGCCGCCCTCAATCGCCGCGCCATGCCGAGCAGGAGGGCGTTTGACAAAAAGATGGCATCGGGCTTCGGCTGAGCCAAAAGCCAGGCGATGAGGTCTTCCAATTCACGCGCCTGGTTTCCCGCTTCCCCACGCAACATCGAGAGTGTGACCGGGCCCAGCGTTCCGGCCTGAGTATTTGCTGATCGACGTGCGGCCCATTTCAGCAAGAGAGGCGAAGCGAGCAGATGATGAAGCCATCGAGGAGACTTGCGAAACCAGGCGGCACTCTGCTCCAGGTAAACGTTGATGCCGCTGAAAAAAACAGGCGTGCCCGCGCTTTGGTCAACCTCGTCGAGGGTTAGAGGAAGATAAAGAGGCACCATGAGCACGTCGTGTCCCAAAGTGCGCAGCGCAGCAACCAGCGCGTTATCGCGCAGGCAATTGCCGCAGAACATCGTGCCGGCTCCGGGAGTGAGTTGCAGCAAGTCCATTCAGGTTCTAATTACCGTAATAGTTCAATCGACGACGGATGAGAGATGCGTTTGATGATCAATGACTCCCAAAACAATAAACGCGACCATCGTCGCAGCCGATGACCACCTTCTTATCCGCAACCGCCGCGGAACTTTCGATAGGTTGCCCAATTTCATAGGACCACAGCTCTGTACCCTTGTCCAATCCGAGCAAGTAGACGCGTCCGTCGTCAGAGCCAACAAACACCTTATCTGAACAAACCACCGGTGAACTGTCTACTTTCCCGCGAGTCGAAAATGCCCATAGCGGTTTGCCGCTTTCTTTGCTCAAGCAATGCACCAGTTTGTCACGGCCACCAAACACAACACGGTCGCCAGCAATGGCCGGGGATGAAAAATACGGAAAGTTGCGATCCTGAAAAACCCAGGCTTTCTTCCCTTCTTTCAAATCGACACACAGAAACTGGCTCTCGTACTGGCCGAAATATGCTCGTCCATCGGCAAGTGCAACCGAGGCAGCAACGTAGGCCCCGGCATCTACTTCCTTGATTTGCTGGCCATGAGCCAGGTCAATCACGTGGAGCAATCCGTCGCAGCCGCCAAAGACCGTTTGGCCCGCCGAGACTGCCGATGAGCCATTGATGTAGTTACCCGTTTCATATACCCAGTTTGTCTTACCGGAAGAAGCATCGAGACTATGCAGTTTGAAATCATAGCTGCCAACAAGGACCGCCTCCTTTTCACCTGCTTTTGTCCAGTTTGGCGACCCCAGGATTTTGTCGCCTGTTTCGTACTTCCAAAGCAGCTGACCGTCGGTCGCATCCAGGCAGTAAAGAAAAGCATCGCTGGAACCAACAAAAACGCGACCCGACAGGAATAACGGGGAGGACTCCACTTCACCGCCAGTTTTGAACGACCAAACCTTGGAACCGTCCTCGAGCTTTAGGCAGTAAACATACCCGTCGCTCGAACCGATGAAGGCTTTACCGACCAGGATGGCCGCAGAGGATTTAACGGGAGCGCCTGTTTTAAAACTCCAGAGCAGAGCAAGCTTATCGGGAAGAGGTTGACTGGTCAGCCCGGTCAGGGCCGGTCCCCCTCTAAACATAGGCCAATCTGCAGCAGCGCAACCAAGCTTCGCACTTGCGAATATAGCGACCGTGACCAAAATACTTGCCTTTGTGCCTTGCTTGCGGCTACGCAGAATTCGATTTCTTCCTTCTAACGTTCGAAAATTGTCAGGAAGCCCCTCCGTGGGAGCCGCTTTGCGCCGAAAGCTATGGCAATTCACCAAAATAAGCATGTAAATGTAGCTGTAAACCCGGTCAAAGCCGTGGGCAAATGAAAATGTCCCCTTTGACCGGGCTGCCTGCTCGGATGCAGAAGCGGTCTTATCTTCAACCGACTTGAATTTTAACTTTACGCCCCTCGCGGCATAGTTTACGGTTTCAGTTGGAAATGAGTCTTTCCCTTTCCAGGCATGGACCCTTGTTGGTGGCTTTGTGGTTCGCTGCTACCGGCCTGGTTGGTCATGCCCAGGCGCAAGGAACTCCACGGCCGCGGCGGTCGATCGAAATCACCGAAACCAACAGCGCCGAAATTCTCACCAATCTCAATTTGTTAAATAGCAAGAAAGAGGGAATAAGCGACTTGGAGGACCAGCTCCGAACGCTCAGGAAAATGTCGCCCGAGCCCTCCTTTGATGGCAATTGGACTGTGCCTTATCTGCCTCCGTCGGGTTCGAAGGCCTCAAATAAGACGCTGAGAGAGTTGCTTGATCGGCAGAAGAACTGGGGTTTGACGTCCGAGGAAATGAGCACCGTATTGGGTCGTGGTTCCGAGTCGGACACACTCTCGACTTATGGCGACGAAAAGGGCGACAAGGATAAAAAGACCTCGTTGCAGCAATTCTACGACACACTAAATAACCGTAATCCTGACCGAAAGAAACAGGACGCAACGACTGACCTGAATTCTTTCCAGTCAAATAAGAGATTTGACGCAATGAAGGAGTTCAATTCCGACGACGACTCAGGCTTGCCTGAGGGCATTCGTGACAAAGCGCAGAAGCTGAAGGATCTGGTTAGTGAAGATAACAGCAGCATTTTCAATCCGACCCGAGCCAGGAGCACTTTTGATAACTTCTTTGGGCTAACCGACTATAACCCTTCCTCCAGCGAGCCGGTGACTCAATCCAGGACCACCACGTCAGAGTCTTTCATTGATCAATTCAAGAAAACTTTGGGGCGGCAGTCCACTCCGTCTTCACTGGCTCCGGGTTTAAATGCTTTGGTTCCAAGTGCGCCTGATAACCGAGCGTCTATGGTCCCAGGCCTGGAACCGTTCACCGGTTCGAAAAAGCAGGAGTTCACGCAAACCATCCCGGGAAATAGCACCACTTTGGTGGATCCTACCGCCTTGCGGGACGTCAATGCCAGTATCCTCAACTCGTGGAATCCTTTGTACCAGGCTCCGAAACTGGAGTTGACGAAACCTCCGGCACCGCCTCCCTCGGCATCTTTCATGCAGGTTCCGCGCCGCCATTTTTAGCCAGGTGGCATGTCTCGCAATTCTGCGCGGATTGAACCCGGATTCTGATCCGAATTTCAATCTACGCTAAGGCTCTAACCAAATCGCAAATCCCGTCATTCATATCGAAGGGCCTGAATCGGATCCACCTTGGTGGCGCGGCGCGCGGGCAGCCAGCAGGCGATAAAAGAGGATAAAGTCAGAACGCTAACAACGGCAAGGAAGGTCAAAGGATCAGTGGAATCCACGTTGAACAGGAATCCTCGCAGCACCCGCGCTGCAGCAAAGGCACCGGCCAGTCCGATCACCAGGCCAACGGCGACAAGCTTGAAGCCCTGCCGAAGCACCAGCGAGAGCACGTCGGCAATTTGCGCACCTAATGCGAGGCGGACGCCGATCTCTCGAGTGCGGCGGCTGACTGAATAGGCGAGAACACCGTAAATTCCAAGCGCTGCAAGCAGTAGTCCTAGCGCGCTGAAGCCACTCAGCAATGTGGCCGCCATGCGTTGTAAGGCTAGCGAACCGTCCTTCTGTTGTGCCAGGGTATGAACATTGAACGCGGGAATGTTCGGTTCCAGGGATTTCACCAACTCCCGCAAAGAAGCAATGGTGCCGGCGGGTTCAAGTCCGGTGCGCACCACCAACGTGAGCGCGAGGTCCGATTTTTGCTCGAGTGGGAAATAGAGAGCCGGCCTTGGCAAATCAGTGAGAGCTCGGTTGTTGACACTTTTAACAACTCCAACGACCTCAGTGGGAATGCCGCCGTTCGGCCCGTACTGGAAAATACGCTTGCCGACAGCATCCTGGCCCGGCCAATACCGCCGCGCAAAAGCTTCATTGACGATTACCGTTGGAACACTGTTTGGAGAATCAACCGAACCGAAATCGCGTCCGGCCAGTAATGGAATGCCAAGGGCCCGAAAGTAATCAACGGCAACCAGGTTAAAGTCGCCAAAGGGATGTTCGTTGGGGCCTGGCTGATAGCCTTCAATACGCTCAACGCTTGTAGCGGGCGCGCGTCCACCCAGGGGTGTGACCAGACCCAGACTTGCCGCTTCGACTCCCGGCATTGTGCGAACGCGCTCAAGCAACCGATCGTAAAAGTCCTTTGCCCGAGGTTCCGTGAAGTTGTTCAAGCCCAGGTCGAATGACATCAACACAACGCGGGAAGGCTCAAACCCTGGATCCAAACGCTGCAGTTTCTTGAGGCTGCGCGTGCAAAGGCCGGCGCTGGCCAGCACCAGGAACGACAACGCAATTTGGAAGACGGCCAGAGCACTGCGCATATGCCATCGACCCGCAGGACCATCAGTCGTGCCACCGCCTCCCTTAAGCTCGGGGACAAGCTCCGGCCGGCTGGCACGCAACGCCGGTGCCAGGCCGAATAGGATGCCGGTGACGATCGAGGCTGCCAACGCGAACAACAGCACGCGTAGATCCATCACGCCATTGGCTTGCACGCTAACGTTGGCGGGGCGAAAGCGTCCGAGCAACTCCATCATCCATGAAGCAATCAACAAACCCAGCCCGCCGCCCAGCATGGCCAGGAGAACGCTTTCCATGATCAGGCTTTGGACTAACCGCCGGCGTCCTGCCCCCAGCGCGAGACGAATCGCGAACTCACGGGCCCGCCCTGTTGCGCGAGCCAGTTGAAGATTGGCAAGGTTCGCGCAAGCAATCAGGAGCACCAGGCCGGAGATGCACAAAAGTAGGTTCAACGGCAAGCGAGCATCGGAGAGGTCATGTGTGAAACCCTGTACGCCAGGCAAAACCACGAGGTTGGTTGAGGTATTCGCAGGGGTTGCAGCGTAGACTTCCGCGGCGAGCTTATTCATTGCCGCTTGGGCTTGCTCCTGAGTCGCACCGTCTTTAAGGCGGCCCATCATGTACAGCCAGGTGAAAAAACGCGTTCGCAAAGGATGCTCTCCGCCTTGTAACGGCCCGGTAAGCTGACGGTACATCGTGATAGGAATGTAAAGATCCGGAATAGTCGCTCGCGATGTGCCGCTAAATTCCCGGGGTGCCACGCCGATGACTGTAAACGGACGGGCGTTAATGGTGACGTTCCGGCCAATCACCTGCGGATCTGCTCCAAAGCGTCGCTGCCAAAGGCCATGGCTCAACACAACTACTGGAGCGTCGTCGATCTCGGTTCCTTCATTATTCGCGAATGTGCGGCCGAGAGCGGCGTTAACGCCGAGCATGGCGAAATAGTTGCCGGAAACAACCAATGCGCGCTGGCGATCAGTCGCTCCTCCGGTGCCCAGCCCGACGTCCATTTCGGATGTCGCTGACAGCTGGCTAAAAACCGTATTATGGCGTTGGTAATCGAGGAATAGTGGATAGTTGAAATCGAAATCAACGTTTCCGTCGCGACGTGGTTGTCCCACGAGGGCCAGCCGCTGTGGGTCCTTTACCGGCAGCGGCCGCACGAGAAGTTTATCCAACACACTGAAAATCGCTGTGTTCGCCCCGATGCCAAGGGCGAGGGTTAAGATTGCGACGGCAGTAAAGCCGCGGTTCTTAAGCAGTTGGCGAAAGGCGAACTTCATGGATTTTCGATTTTAGATTTTCGATTTTAAGCGGTGGTTGCGGAAGGGAACTCATTCGTCGCCTCAGACACGTTGCTTGTTGCTGCGGACAGGAATGTCCGTGCGCCGCACAAATCGCAAATCTAAAATCAAAAATTTCATCATTCATAGCGCAGGGCCTCGATAGGATGAATCTTTGCGGCACGACGTGCGGGCCAGGCGCAGGCCAGGAGACCCGCCACGAGCAAAATCAACGGCACCACGACAAAAGATACGAGATCAAAAGGAGAAACGTTTCGGATCACACTGGCAACCAGCCGTGACGCCATGACACTTCCGATAAGTCCCACCACCACACCGATAAGCAGGAGCCGTGTTCCACGACTCAAAACCATTCCGGCAACGTCTTTAGGGCTTGCCCCGATGGCCATGCGAACACCAATTTCATGGGTTTGCTGCGCAACAGTATTGGACATCACACCATAGATACCAATGACGGCGAGTGTGAGGCCAATAGCGCCGAATACCGAGAACAGTGCCAGGTTGAAGCGCGGTTCGGCATACACGTCCTCATTCATTACGCGTTCGAGCGTTCGCACCTTGGTTACCGGTTGATCCTTATCAACAGCGTACACCTGACTGAGCACGGCCCGGGTGCTCAATGCGGGATCCTGCTGAGTCAGAGTAACGACCCAATCCACAATGCCCAGTACGGTGTATGGAAAGTACATCTCCGGCGTAACCTGACGAGAAAAGTCCAAGTTCACAGTGTCTTTGACCACGCCCACTATTTCAAAGGAGTCGTCCTCGAGTTTGATAGGATCTTGCTTGAGTTCAGGAATGCGGACGACGCGTCCGAGGGCTTCTTGACCTTCGAGTTTGAGCCGGACAAAGGCCTGGTTCACGACAGCTAGATGCCGTCTATTGCTTACCTCGGCCTCGTCAAAAAGCCGGCCTTTCACCAGTCTTATTCCGAAGGCCTTCGCGTAATCAGGATTGATCTGATGGAGCACAACCTGCCGATTATCCTCTTGAGAGCTGCCGACTACTTTTACCGGTAGTCTATAATTCCCCAAAGGATGAAAGCTCGTGTTAAGCCCCACGGCCAGTACGCCGGGCAGAGATTTAATACGGTCCTGGAGTTCGCGGAAAAATGCAACTTTTCGCGAGATATCCGGGTAACGAAGTTCCGAAAGCGGCACCCGCATGGCGAGAAGTCGGTCGGAGCGAAATCCCAGATCCACATTCTGCATCGCCACGAACGTCCGGATCATGAGTCCGGCGCCCACAAGCAAGATGAGTGAAAGCGCAACCTCGGAAATGACCAGGGACTTGCGCAAGAGAGCCTGGCGAGCAGTGCCTGATAATCCCCTGCCTGCTTCGCGAAGCGAGCCCGCAAGTTCGCCCGTGCAAGCATGCAGTGCCGGGGCCAATCCAAAAAGCACGCTGGTGACCGCAGAGACAGCCAAAGCAAACAAAAGGACAGGTGTGTTGAGACGGATCTCCGATTCATCCGGAATCGTGCCGGGAGGCACGAGCGCCAGCACGGCCTGCACGCTCCAGTAGGCAAGCCCGACACCCAAAGCTCCGCCTGCCACAGCGAGGATGAGGCTTTCGGTGAGCAGTTGCCTGATAAGTCGCGCTCGGCTGGCTCCCAATGATGCGCGCACCGCCATTTCCTTTTGCCTTCCGCTGGCTTTTGAAAGCAGAAGATTTGAAACGTTGGCGCAGGCAATCAGAAGCAGTAGACCAACGGCGCCAAAAAGAATCCACAAGTTGTCACGAATGTCGCTGGGAAAGCTTTCCTTAAAAGAGAGAAGTCCGACTTTCCAACGTTCAGGAAATTCAGTCGGTTCTTTCTTTTTCAGGTCCTCGATTATCGGGTGGAGGTCAGCCTCAGCTTGAGCCGAGGTTATTCCGGGCTTGAGTCGCCCCAGCAGATGGACCCATCGCACGCCCTCCACGATCCGTCCTCGTTGAAACACGTTGGGGACGTAAACATCCGCGCCGCGCCACATGAAGCGCTTGGGCATAACTCCGATCACAGTTCGAACGTTGTCATTCAACCGAAGTTCACGACCGATCACCCTGGGGTCGCCGCCGAACTGTCGCTGCCAAAACCGGTAACCCAACACCACGATAGGGGCGGCATCAGGCGCACTGTCCGCAGGCCCGTAAACCCGACCCAGTAATGGTGGCACACCCATCACTTGGAACGTGTTGAACGTACCGATGTTTCCCCGAAGCCTTTGCGGATCCCCATCACCAGTCCACAGAACATCGCTGATCGTCGAGGCGATGGTGCCTTCAAAAATAGTATTCCGTTCCGCAATCTCGATGAACTGGTCCACGGAATAGCCGGTTCGATAGCCGCGCTCGCCGGCTCCCCAAACCTTGACGCTCATCAAGTGGTCCACATCCTTGTAAGGAAAAGGATCCAAAAGCACCGCATAAACCACGCTGTACATAGCGGTCACCGCCATAATCCCAAGCGCCAGCGTGAGCACCGCCACGATGGTAAACCCTGGATTTTTACGCAGTTGGCGCAGAGCGAACTTGAGATCGGTCATTGGATTTTAGATTTGCGATTTGCGATTTTAGCCGGCGCGCGGACATTTCTGTCCGCAGCAACGGGCGAACTCTCCTCGCAATGAGAGTATCCCGGAGCGAGTTCGAGGCGTCGCTGCGACAGAAATGTTCGCGCCCCGGCCAAATCGTAAATCTAAAATCGCAAATGCCATCATTCGTATCTCAGCGCCTCCATGGGATCAACTCGTGCCGCGCGACGGGCAGGGATGAAGCATGCAGCCGCAGCCACGATTATCAGCAAGACAACGACAGCAAGGAAAGAAATCGCATCCGTGCTTTTCACCTTGAACAGTTCAATCTGGCTGATGAGGAGGCGGGCTGCCGCCAGACTGGAGATGAGCCCAAGCAGAATACCGACCCCTACTAGACCGGCTCCGGCCTTAAAGATCAACCGAAGCACATCCCGCTTCTGAGCCCCGAGAGCAATCCGAACCCCAATTTCACGTGTGCGCCTGGAAACGATGTAGGAAAGAACGCTGTAGATGCCTGCCAGCGCCAGCGCCAGGCCAAGGGCTCCAAACATGCCAAACACGAGAGTGAGAAAGCGTGGATAAGCTTGCTGAAAGCCCACGATTTCTTCAAAAGTGCGAGGAGAACCGACCGGCAGTTCCGGGTCGAGTTGACGTACCTGCGCTCGAAGTGCGTTGATCACACCGGTCGGACTGTCATGGGTGCGTAGAGTCAGAGTACGTTGGGCGGGAGCCACGAGAGTGAAGGGAATAAGCAGAGCCGGTTGAGTCCTGTTCTGTAGATCATCGTTCTTAGTGTCTGCGAACACCCCAATAATTGTTATGTAGGGCGAGAGATTTGTCGGTGTGAAGAGCTGTGGCGGGGGTTTTTCCAGGTCGTCGAGACGGATACGCCGGCCGATCGGATCTTGTCCTTCCTTCCAAAGCTTTGCGGCGGTCTCATTGATGACACCTACCTGTTCTGAGAGTTCGATGTCCTTCGAGGTCAGCATTCGACCCCGTCTCAGCGGAATACGAAGCGCTGACAGGTAATCCTCCCCAACGGCCTGTACTGAAATTCGCCGCACCTGAGTATCAGCCTGGCCTTCGAGCGAATAGGCCAGGTCCGGCCCTCCGAAGGGCACGCCGCCAAAGCCAATCGTCGCGGCTTCAACTCCAGGAGTGAGCCGGATTCCCCTCAGCAGTTCCAACGCAAACTGATTTCGTTCCTGCCAGGTCTTGTACTTTTTTGGAGGCAAGGTCAGGTCTACATTGACAACATTTTCAGTGACAAACCCGAGTTCGACGTGTTTCAAGGCGATAAAGCTCCGGATAGTTAGCCCGGCACTGACCAGCAGCACCATGGCCAGAGCGACCTCCGCGACGACGAGGATCGCTCGGGTGCGGCCGCCCATTGTCGTTGTCGACGAGCGAGCTTCGTCCTTGAGCGCATCAACAATTCGAGGACGGGACAGATGAAGCGCGGGAGCCAGGCCAAAAAGAACTCCCGTGAACACGGAGACTGAAATACAAAACACTAGAACATAGCTGTTCACCTGGATGCGTGATTCGTTTGGCACAAGGTTTCCGGGCATGAGAATCACCATCAAATGAATGATCCAGAAAGTGAGGATCAGCCCCAATACCCCGCCCAGAAGGGAAATCAGCACGCTTTCGGTCAGTAATTGCCGGATTAGCCGGCCGCGAGCAGCGCCGATCGATAAACGGATCGCCATTTCACGAGCGCGAGCTGTCGCGCGAGCGAGTTGCAGATTCGCCACATTGGCACAGGCGATCAACAGAAGAAAAGCGACCGCGGCAAAGAATAAGCGCAAGCTCTTTTCCATCGCGCCGCTGGCGACGGTCATGTCCAGGTAGTTGCTGAACGTGGTGACAAATTCTTCCTTTGGGAAGCCGCGTGGATTAGCTTTCGCCAGCTCCTTTTGCAAAGTGTGAAGCTGTTGTTGGCCAGCAGAGGAGGGAACTCCGGGCTTCAATCGGGCGAGAGGGAAAACGCCGCGTTCCACTCGTGAGTCGATGGCCATTGGCACCCAAAGACCGTTATCGGTCCACCAGCCGAAGCGTGGAGGCATGACCCCGACGATTGTGTACGGCTGATCATCCAGACGCAGCGTTTTGCCCAGGATATTCGTATCGCTGCTAAACAGCTTTTGCCAGCGTCCAAAACTCAGAACCGCGACAGCCTCCGCTTCTCCATTGGACCGCACATCGGACGGTTCAATGGTTCTCCCGAACAAAGGGTGGACGCCGAGAAAGCGGAAGGCATTCGCTGTAACCTCAACAACGCGGACCGTTTCGGGCGCAAACTCGCCGCCCAACAGAAGACTCCCGGGACGTGTGGCCATCGTATCGGAGAAGGCAGGCAACCGGGCCATTTCCAGGTATTCATCCTGCCGATACGGCCGCATTCGCTGAACAGAATCGGTAGTTCGAAGTCCGGGCATCCATATCTCGCCCGCTTTCGCATATGGATACGGACTTATTACGACGCCGTAAATGACACTAAAAAGCGCCGTCGTCGCTCCTATCCCAAGCGCAAGGGTCAGCGCGGCAACCGCGGTGAAGCCGGGATGCTTGAGCATTTGGCGCAGGGCGTACTTCAGATCGTTCATGAGATTTGCGATTTTAGATTTGCGATTTGCGATTTGATCGGCTCGGCGCAGGGATATTGCTGTCTGCAGCAGTCCCGGAACTCTCCTTATCCTGAAAGCGAATTCGAGCTCCCAACCCTTCACAAAAATCACAAATCGTAAATCGCAAATCTAAAATCGACTTCGGTCTCGGGTCGAACATCGTCTGCAACTGGTCGGGAGTGGGAAAGGGAAAGTGGCGCAGCAGCACCGATTTGGCTACTGCGCAAATCAACAGGGTCACGCCAAAACAGAGGGCAATTGTTAGCAGCACCGCAGAGGTGATACCGGAGTTCTTGGTGAATTGACTGCGCATTTGATTTACGATTTCAGGTTTGCGATTTGCGATTTTTACAATTTGCGACCCGCTTCGAGACGCTTTTCGTCGCCAAGATGTGTTTAGGGAATTGCTGCGGACAAGATTGTCCGCGCGCCGGCGACATCAAATCGCAAATCGCAAATTTAAAATCGCAAATGAGATCATTCATGACGCAGTGCGGTTATGGGGTCGACGTTGGCGGCTCGACGCGCAGGAAGCCAGCAAGCGAGCAAAGCCACGCCGCCCAGCAGAACAGCCACTAGCACAAAGGTCAGCGGGTCGGTCGGCTTAATCTCGTAAAGTAGTCGCTGAAGCGCCTGGGCCAGGACGAGCGAACCGGGCAGCCCCAAAGCAATACCAATCAAGGCCAGGCGCATGCCTTCACCAATCACCAGGCCAAGCACCGTTCGCGGCTGTGCCCCCAAAGCCATGCGGATGCCGATTTCCCTCGTCCGCTGGCTTACTGTGTAAGCAATCACTCCATAAAGCCCGAGCGCCGACAACAATAACGCACCTCCAGCGAATGCACTCAGCAGTTGTACCGACAGCCGCCGTTGTGAGAGATTGGCTGCGACGAGTTGGGACATCGTACGCACCTCAGAGAGGGGCAGATCCTTATCGAGCCCATCCAGTTCCCTCCGAATGGCACGAGTCAGGTCGGACGGATCGCGTTGCGTGCGGACTGCCAGAGTCAAGAATCCCCAGCAGATTTGGCGGTAGGGACGATACATCTCTCCCCGCACGGCCTCGGCCACGCCTGCGCGCCGCGTTTCCTTAACCACGCCAATAATTTCCACGTTCTGGGAACCATCGCCTGCGCCCAAGTTGATTCGCCGGCCTACGGCGCGATCCCCGAGTTTGAAGTTTCTAACGAAGGTCGTATCCACGATGACCGCAGGCGGGGCTTTATTGTCATCGAGCTCAGTGAAATCGCGGCCCGCGACAAAGGGGATCTTCATGGTTGCAAAGTAACCCGAACTTACCTGGGCATACCCTGCGGATACTGACTCGCCCGGTGCGGGCGGCGGAGCATCTCGGACTATTACGTCGACGTCTCGATTGACACCGGTGAGCGGTACGCCGAACGCATACCCGGCTGAGTCCACCCCCGGAAGCGATCGCACAGCTGTCAGCAGGGGATTCAAGATCTTCATTCGGTCTTCCTGCATTTGATATCTTTGCGAAGGCAGGTTAATTGAAATTGTAACGAGATGTTCTGGTGCGTAGCCGAGATTCTGTGCCAGCAACCGGCCGAAACTCCGGATGGTTAGTCCCGCGGCAATTAGCAGCGTCAACGACAGGGCGATTTCCCCAACAACCAACCCCATTCGTGTGAACTGGCGGCGAGGGCCGGAGCTGCCACCACGAGTGGCCTCAGCCAATTCGTGCGCAATTGCTGGGTTCGAGGCCTGGAGCGCGGGTAGGAGACCAAATATGATTCCGGTCGTCAGCGCGATTATCGTGGTGAATGCGAGCGTGGTTGAATCGAGAGGAATTCCTTCGCTGATCCGTGGCAAATCCGGTGGACTGAAACGAATCAAAGCGCCCAAACCAAGTCGCGCGAGGACGATTCCCAGTCCGCCACCGACAACCGCCAGCATTCCTGCTTCTGTCAAGAGCTGGCGTACCAATGCGCTGCGGGAAGCGCCCAAAGCTGTGCGGATGGCAAACTCACGGGAGCGGGCTGCTGATCGCGCGAGCAACAAACTCGCTATATTGACACAAACAATCAGCAAGACCAACCCGACTGATCCAAGCAACACCAGCAACAATTGCCGCGCGTTGCCAACAACGATCTCGTGCAGGGGATACACTTCGGTACCCCAGCCGATGTTCAGCGGATCGGCTTCAGCCAGACGACGAGCGACCGCGTTCATCCCCGAGCGCGCCTGGGCCAAAGTCACACCGGGCTTCAACCTGCCATAAACGGAAAAATTATGTGAATGACGGTCAGCCAGTTCCACTGGCGTAAACGCCAGCGGAATCCACAGATCGCGGACCCCGTCAGGACTTCTCGTCCGTGGCGGCATCACCCCGATGACAGTGTAGGATTCCATCCCCAAAGTCAGTGACTGGCCAATGAGACTTTTGTCGCAGCCGAAGCGCCGCCGCCAGAATTCGTAGCTTAGCAGCACCACGTGATGTCTTCCGAACGTCTCTTCTTCGGGCAAAAAGCCACGACCGATCAACGGCGAGATCCCCAGCAAAGGAAACAAGTTGGCGGAGTAGGCGGCTCCCTGAAGCATCTCCGGCTGACCCTGTCCCGTGAGCGCGAAATTCCCGAAGCTTCGCACGGCAGCGAGTCCTTCGAACACTGTGTTCTGCTTGCGCCATTCCTCGAGTATGGGAGCGCCGATAAGAACTTTTGAAAAACCATTCGTGAGATGATTCTCGAAGACCATTACCAACCGACCAGGTTCGGCGTAAGGGAGCGGACGAAGCAGAACAGCGTTGACGAAGCTGAAAATTGCGGTGTTCGCACCAATTCCCAGGGCAAGCGTGACCACCGCCACCGCGGTAAAGGCGGGGTTCTTGGCGAATTGCCGCATGGCGGATTTCAGATCGCGCATACGATTTGCGGTTTTAGATTTGCGATTTGCGATTTTTACAATGTGCGGACCGCTTCGAGATGCTTTTTGTTGCCAAGATTACTTTCGGGAATTGCTGCGGACAGGAACGTCCTCGCGCCAGTGCCCGCAAATCGCAAATCCCAAATCTAAAATCGCAAATTTCCTTCACGTAGCAGGCCCGAACTACACGAGCGGTTGAATCGGTTCAGGTTGTCGCGCCTGGGCCAGGCGATTCCAGGCGGTCAATAGCTCGTACTGGTGTTGACCGGCCCATTCGAGCACAAGTTCGCGGACGCGCGTCGGAGCCTCACCCTGGATGATGCGGATCGGCGCAACCCCAATCATCAACTCCCAGGTCTCATAGTATGCATAGAAGTGCGCCGTGAACTCTCGAACAAACAACATCCGGATCACGATCCCGTAAAATTTCGCGAGCACTGGCATAGATCGAATCTTTCGTAATTCGGTTTCGATGTCGGGTCCCTTCGAACTGTGAATGCTTAGGCAAAGAAAATGCCAAGTATGTAGGAAATCATAAGCGGCTTGACTGCAGGACTTAACCGCAATGTTGGGAAGGGGCGGATCTTCCCAAAGGTTCGCCGATGGGAATAGTTCGTCCCACTAGTGGGAATCAAACTAATGCAACGGCAACCGAAGTCTTGCCCGGCACCCTTTTCGATCTTTTCGGTTCTCCAGTGTTATCGAGCCACCATGAGCTTCGGCGATTTGCCGGCTGAGCACCAGACCAATACCTGAGCCCGTCTTCTTTGTAGTGAAAAACGGCACGAACAAGTTTGCCGAATTCGTCAAACCTGTCCCATCGTCCTCGACCAGAACCTCTAAACCAGAGGATGTTCGAGCCCAACCAACTTTGACTCCGCCACTGGTTTCCAGACAGGCGTCCACGGCGTTCCGCACGAGATTGATCAGCAGTTGGTCGAGCAGGTCTCCATCCGCCTGTAGTATCACAGGAGGGCCTGGGTCGACGGCTACGCGCAGTCGTGTTTCCAAACCGGCTATTCGCTGTATCCATGTGCCAACGTCTACGGAGGCCAATCGAGGTTGGGGAAGCCTGGCCAATTGAGTGTACGCGCCAACGAAGCGGTTCAGAGCTTCAGTGCGACTTGATATGACCTCCAGCCCTCTTTGCATGTCTGTTTCCCAATCATCCATTCGCGGTTGGCGCTTAAGCAAGCCGGTCATGGTGCCGGCGATTGATTTGATAGGCGCCAGTGAGTTATTGAGTTCATGAGCGAGCACACGGAGTAATCGCTGCCAGGCTTCGCGCTCCTCGTCCCGCAGGGCGCGACTCAGATCGGTCAGAACTACCAATGTATGCGGCATGCCGTGTTCGCGAAAGGTCGTCCGCCGCAGACCCCAGCGGCCGCTCCCACCGGGTAGCATGATTTCCATCGTGCGCGAGGCTTCTCCCAGCAGACAATCAGCTAGCCCGAGTTCGGCTGCGGTGCCGTTGAGCAGTCGTTCGCTCGGCTTGCCCAGCAAACGCTCGCCTGCTCGGTTGACAAGTCGAAGTTTTTGAGACCCGTCGAAGGTAAAGACTGCAACCTCTATCTCCGTCATTACTTTGCTCAGCAGGGCTGTTGCCTCCAGCGCTGCCAGACGTTGCTGGCGCAAGTTCTCGCCCAAGGCATTTACCTCGATGATCACCTCCCCCAGAGCATCTTCCCGGCGTCCGCCGCGCGCCCGGATCGAGTAATCGCCTTCGCGCATAGCCGCCAATAAATTGGAAATTGTTTGCAGGGGAAACCTGACCTTGGTGATGACCGCTGACGAACAGCCCAACCAAATCAATAAAATCAGGAACAGGATTGTCCATTTGGTCTGATCGCTATATCCTCCGATCCAAAGGAAGATCACAGCAGCTATGGTGGCGGGGAGTCCCGCAAGAAGGGCTATCCAGAAGATCCTGTGCTCGTGCTTAAGCCGCTTGAGCATGACTACGTTAATCTCATCCGTGGTTGCCCAGAATCTGCCGGGAATCAAAGGTTAAATTTTTCAAGCCGACGATAAAACGCGCTCCGGCTCAGCCCTAGCGATTCTGCGGCTTTTCGCGCGTTGCCATCGAAACGCAGAAGGGTTTTTTTAATGAGCAGTTTCTCCACCTCTTCGAGACTCATCTCATCGAGTGCTGGCGGATTGTTAGAGTTTTCCTGCAAACCAAGGTCAGCTGAAGACACCTTATTATTCCTGGCCATCAAGACAGCGCGCTCGACGACGTGATTCAACTCTCGAATGTTGCCGGGCCACGCGTGACCATTGAGAGCTCGCATTGCGGATTCGTCAAATCCCACGAGCTGCTTGCGATACCGTTGCAGATGTTGCTTCAGGAAAAAAGTCGCCAGGGCGGAAATATCCTCGCGGCGTTCGCGCAGTGGCGGCAGATGAATTTCCACGGTGTTCAGTCTGAACAACAAATCCGCTCGGAAACGCCCGGCGCCGATTTCAGCGCGCAAATCAGCGTTGGTCGCAGAGATGACGCGCACATCCACCTGAACTGTTCTGGAGGAGCCCACTCGCTCGAATTTGCCGGTTTCAATCGCGCTGAGGAGTTTGGCCTGATGCTTCAACGGGACATTGGCAATTTCGTCCAAGAACAACGTCCCACGGTCGGCCATTTCAAACCGTCCGACCCGGTCGATTTTGGCGTCGGTGAAGGCGCCCTTCACATGGCCGAAAACTTCGCTCTCAAACACTCCCTCAGAAAGGCCGCCAGTGTTCACGGTCACCAGCGCGCGTTTGGCCCTGGTTGAGACGGCATGCAGAACGTTGGCCACCAGGCCTTTGCCGGTTCCACTTTCACCCGTGATGAGAACATTTGCATCCGATGGCCCCACTCGATCAATCAATTCCAGAACCGGCCGCATTGCCGGCGCTTCAGCAATCAGGTGTGAACGGGACTGGCCCCGCAGCAGCTCGTTCTCTGCCTCCAATCGCTTGCCTTTTTGCAATGTTTCGCTGAAATCGATTTGGGTCCGGACAATCGTCAGGAGCCGAACATTATCCCATGGCTTCTGAATGAAATCGCGAGCTCCGCGCCGTATTGCTTCAACGGCCAATTCCACATTGGCCCAGGCCGTCATGACGACGATCGGCACGTCGCCATCGAGTTCCTGAATTTTCGAAAGCAACTCAAGCCCCTCCTGTCCCGAGGTTGTATCCCGGGAGTAATTCAGATCCATCAACACCAGCGCAAATTGTTCTTTGCGCAGTAACTCAATTACGCGCACAGGAGAGTCCACGGCTTCGGATTGAAAACCCTCGGACTTGAACAGCAATAAGAGCGCCTCGCGAACATCGGATTGATCGTCCGCGATGAGGATACGAGCTTTATTGGAATCCGATTTCTTCATTGGAATGCGCTTATGCAGTAACTGTGCCAGCATTGCTCGATGCCGACACAGATCTGACGATTTCGATCAATAACCGAATAGACCGTGAGCGTGCGAGGAGATTTTGAACTTCGAAGCGAAGTCAGATTGTGAGGGTAGGGATGGCGCGCTGCGCCGTCCGCGCCGCGTAAAGCGCGGCCCCACACCCGTTCCAATTTGCACGTGCCGTGAATTTGTTCCGCCCGCGATACGGGCGGGGACCTCGCAGCGCGAGGTCCCTACCACCGAGATGGCGGTGCATTAAGCGGGGCTTGGTACCTCACCAGACCTGCCACTCGAAAGCCTTCGGGTCAGTTGCCATGCGGCAGAGCCCAGAAAACTGAGCGCCGCAAGATTGAAGTAGAGGGACTGTCTATCGGAATCGAGGCCGGCAACACAGGGATAAAGGATCCCGAACAGAAGGAATTGGAGCGCTAGCAGGCGAGCAGAGGAACGCGGCGAAAACCGAATCAGCAACCAGGCCAGTAGAGCAAAGGCGGGAACTAAAATGCAGCAGGCGGCTCCCCAAAAACCGAAAAGGACATCACTGAAATCGCCCATCAGACCGTAAGCGCACGCGCCGGCCGCTCCAAACAGAACTGTTACCAGAATGCCGTGGTACGCGCCCGCGAGAGTAAGGCCCAGAAGCAAAGTGGCAAACAATAGCAACCAGCCGCGTTCGACCTCCTCCAGGACGGCCTTGGTGGTCTCGCCCGGTTGCGAAACGGTGGGCAAGGCGATGCCCATGCCCTTACTGGAAATGGCGTGGTCCAGGCGGAATGTGAGTATGGTGCCATGGTTGTCGGTGGTGGGTTTTGCATCGGTGGGCGACATGCAGCCTTCGGGAAAGTTCAAGTGCGCTTTCGATAAGTCGGGAAGCGTTAACGTAAGGGTGAAGTCACGAATTTCACGTGGTTCCAGAACCTGTAAGTACCAGGAACTCATTCCGCGGCTTTTGAATGAGACTACCATCTCCAGGGATTCGTTGGGTTGGACGTCCCGATTAAGAAGCAACGCACCGTCTTTGAGTTGCATCTTCGGCAAGACATCCTGGCCGTTAAGAGTGGCGGTAAGCTCATCGTACATCCCCGTGGCAGCCGGGAGCGGGAACGTCAGCAGGGAGTTCAACGGGCGATCCGCGGGATTTTTCAAATGCCAGCTAAAGCGGCACGACGTGTCGTAACCGCCGTAGAGAGCCGATCCTTTCTTGCGCGCATTTTGGCGCAAAGTCACATCGTGGCGGGCGGAAAGGAAGGGATTGCCAGTGACATCGTGCCGCACCTTCTTTGTGTGCAGTATCGCCGGTTTGCTCAGGTCCTCCGATTCAATGCGCTCGGTGACGTCTTCTTCATAGAAAAGATCGAAACGCAGCTCAGGTTGGACTTGTGGTGTGCCCCAAATGGTTTGGATGGCATTATAGTTGGCCTCGGTGATCCGCCCATGGCTATGCTGAAACCGCGCCAGCGCCTGGTGAAGATATGCTCGAAGCAAGGACAGGGTGGCCACGACAAATCCGACAATCGTTAACGCCCATAACAGCCGAGTGCATCGGCGATACAGCGTCCAAACCAGGCTGGACTGAGCATAAGTTTCAGCGGATTTGGCCGAGAACGCGGCGGTCAAAAAGACGGCCAGCAGCGCGCCCCCCAAAAAGAGGGCGAGCACGGGATGTATCTCAACGAGGTCGGCGACGCGAGCGAGGAGCTTTGACAGGACGGTTTTCATAGCACGAGTGGATTGCACACGCAACTACACTGTGCCAAAGGACAAATCTGCAGGCACCGCGTGCCGGGCTTTGCAAGAGTGGAGGGATATTCATCGGGGCGACCTCAACGCTTTCGCGACGCGGCCTTCGAAGGTGACCAGAGTTTCCTGGCAGGCGCGATTGCATGGCTTTTCTTTATTTTGGTTATGGTTGATTAGCCATGGCGCGGCCGAAAACTGGAACGACTGCAACTGTGCAACAAGGTCACGCCAAAGGCTGATTTCCTTGCACCGTGCACTGTTGAGGAATCCAGGCGGGATGCAGGTCAATGTTGTCCAAGTCTCCCTGAACAACAATTGCGATTTAGCGCCTATTCGCTTCGCTTGTCCAGATCATTTTGGAGTACGCACCGGAATAGGCACGGCGCACAACTCGATATGGCCGGCTTGATACTGGAACCATTCTTCATGTCGATTTCGCCTCGATTCAATCAGATCCTGGAACAAGGGCGTGTCAGTTCGCAGCACTTCGAGCGCCGTTCGTTCCGCGGCTGGAACGTCCGCGGCAACCCGAATGCTTTTTATGGGCACGCGCTGCGACGCTTTCTCATAAAAACCCAAACCGCCCGTGCCACGCGGCAGTTCGGAAAGCTGTTCCATTCCCTGAATGACCCGTCCGAGAAGGGTGACGTTGCGGTCAAGGTGCCGTGGGGCCTGGCCAATCACAACATACAACTCGGTCCCCCCGCCGCTGTCGGGAGCCGTATCGCGTCCTGCTCCAACCATCCCGTAACAGTGAACCAACCACATCTTGTTCGATTTCGGGTCGCGCGCGACCGGGAACCCTTTGGCAAATCCTACTTCCGGAGCGTAAACGTCGCCATCCGGCAGCCGCGTGAAAGTTAGACTAGGATCAATCGAACGATCGAATTCACCTGGCAAAGTCCGTTTGGCGTTTTGAATTTTTTTTGCCGAAGCCGGCTTTTCGGCGTCGGGATCGCCCCATTGCACGACGTAATTATCCTGAACGCGCAATACTGCGAGGTCATCGTAGTAATGTTCACGAGCCAGGGCCTTAACGTTCGCCACGTGCGCGGGTGCAAAATTCGAGGCCAATTCAATTACTACCCTGCCGGAAGGCAGTTCCACATAGAGCGTGTTTTCCGGATCGGGCACCCGCCAGTCACTTGGCTTGGAAGCCGTCAGCAAATCCGCCATCGTCGGTGGTTTAGACTTGGAAACGTCCGCCGCGAACGCGTTACCGATAAGCATCAACGCCGCTGAGAGAATCGAAAATGAGCGGTAGAGCATGCCTAACCCTTGCAAAATCAGAGCCCGGAATCCAGCCGCAAACGGAAATTTCAAATTTCAGATTATCTCGGATCTCAAATTTGAGATTTGAAATCCAAGGATGGCAGCCACTGAATTGCACGAGCGAAGATAAAAGAAATTGGGTCCGCCCTGATGTTTCCTGCCTAATCCGGCTGCAGTCAGTTTTGCCGTATGCTATGGTACGCGTTGATCGCCGGAGATTCGATTCGCGTATGTGCGCCGTTCGGCCAGACTATCTCTACCGAATCTACTTTGCTGATTTGCCCCAAACCGAAGTGCAGTGTGTTTGCACTTTGACACCGATATGAATCGCCGGTGACCAGTTGCGATGTGGCCACATGCTCGCTGTAGTGAATTGTCACGCTCGTGCCTGGAAGCGATTTGCCACTTCCATTTTCTCGGAACCTGAATCCAATCCAGTTCCCGGTATCGCCCAGCTTATTGCGATAAACATACAAGGTCTGTTTTGTCTCCGGCCAGACCTCGAAAGTCGTGACCAATAGATCCATCCGGCCATCACCATCCAGATCGTCAGCGACAACATTGCGGCAGTCTTGTGGCAAGGCCACTCCCATCAGGTGTGCTGTTTCCAAAAAGGATTTCGCTGCAAGATTTATATAGAAACGATTTTGCTCGTAACCACCGTACGATTGGCCTCGCCCACGAGTCCGGGTGAACTTGGATTGGAAATACAAGTCACTGACGCGGTCGTTGGTCGAGCTGCCCACAAAAATATCGTGTAGCCAGAACTCCGGATCATAATCATGCACCGTTGCGCGGCTTTCATGGCCGTTAGCAATGTAGACATCGGGATAACCATCATTATCAAAATCAAAGGCTGCGCAGCCCCAGGACCATCCCGAACGGGAAATAGATTCGCTGAGCTGAGTTTGCTCAAAGGTTCCTCTATCCCGCGCGAGTAAGAGCCGGTTGCCGCAAGCCAGGCGCGAACGGATCCGGTGGTCCTCAGGCGTACCCGGGCGCCACTGAGCGAAATGTTCGAGCCGATCTACGGCCGGTGAGTCCATCCCAATCATGAGCAAATCAAGACGTCCGTCAGCGTTAAAATCTGCCAGTGCATGAGCCATGCCGAATCCCATTGCGTCGGGGAAGGCCCCACGGGTGACGTCGCTGAAATGGCCATGGCCGTCGTTGCGATAAAGGTCGATGCCGGCGAAATCACTCACCACGATCAATGAAGGTCTTTGATCACCGTCCAGCTGGACGAATGATCCACTATAAGAACGACGCCAACGCTTGTCAGCCAGACCAGAGGTTGCAGTGGCATCTATGAAATTACCCTTTCCGTCGTTCACCAGAAGGTAAGCAGGATCTCCATCGTTGGCATTGTAGTACGGGGTTGGCATCTGGCCGTGAAAGTACGGGCTTTTGTACTGACCGATAAAAACATCCAGGTCGCCATCGTTATCGATGTCAGCGCAGGTTATGAACTGCGCATATTTGAGCGGCGTTTGGGCTGACCAAACGAGCCGGCCCGGCTCGTCGAACGTTCCTTGCACAGACCCCTTGAAGAGGAACAACCCTTCAGGTTTGGCGCAAAGGAAGTCGGCCCACCCATCCCCATCGAAGTCAGCGATCACCGCTGTCATAATGCGCCCGGGCGGGTATTTGCACAGCGGCCCGGCTACGTACTGGCCGTCAGGTCCTCGTCTATACACCAGGTTTTTTCCCGCAAGAATGATTTCAGAAAACCCGTCCCCATCGAGGTCATACAAAATGAGCGGGTCAATGAAGAGCCACTTTTCATACGGCTGAACAGTTTCGGTCAGCAGGGGCTGGAAGGGCACCGGCCCTTTCCGGGTGCGGATATTAATGCCGGTAGCGTTAAGCCGGCTGATGATAGGTGCAGATGCTGGCGCATTAGACTGCCAATCAACAATCAGTTCCCCTTCGAGACTTGCCCGGTACAGTTGATCGGTTTGGAACAAGTCTGCCCGAAAAGAAAAGTGGCTGCGATCGGGTTCGGTGCCGTTTGCGGGATCGAAGCTTCGCTGTCGAACTTCAATGCGCTCGGGACGCCAACCCTGTCGTTCGCTCTGCCTTAGGAAATCCCGCCAGTCCGACTGGCGCCACACTTGAGGAGACCCCATCGGCTGCCGCAGCTCAATTTCATGAACAAGCGTTTGCGGTTGGCCGTACTGGCCAACGAGCAATTCACCAATCGGAAACGCACCAATCAATTCAAACCGGTTGCTCGCGCTGTTGAACTCGTCCCACAACTGGTCGAATACTGCTCCAAAGGCTTCCGCACGCCGTTCCAGAACCCAAGTGGTCTCATCAGCATGCTGTTCGCGATTCTCAAGAGCAGTGAACTGCGACAGCAGTTCAGGACTGATGATTGCTGCCGGACTTCCCTGTTTGGCGACCTGACCAAATCGATGTCGGCGCTGAACCATAAGCAGAGCAAGGCACATTACTAAAACGACCAGCAGTGCTATTAGGCGCCTCATTCGAGCATGGAACATTGGAAAACGATGCTAGCCTAATTCAGTCACGATGTCAGTCTCGGAGCGCGGACAGGCTTGTTTAACATTCTTGTCCGCGAAGCGTTCGAGCCGGCAATGTCCCTTCTCAAGGCCCGAAACGGATCGCTCGTTCCTGCGGACTAGCCAACTGGAAAGTTCGCGCTCACACGAAAAGACTTGAAGTTCAGAAAAATTGAAGTAAGCTAGCGGCCATAGCATGCAGATTAAGCCCCAACTGAACTCGTTGAAGATGCAGCGCGGCGTCGCGCATACTATTCGGCCCGCTTCGTGGCGTCCGATGACGTATGTCCCGCGCCACACCTGCGGTTGGGGTGCTGAATCTCCGTAGCTGAACACCACTGGATTTCTAAAACCCACCCGCTGAAAGGCCGGTGGGTTTTTTGCTTTGCCACTGGCCCGGGTCAAGAAAGCGACCGAGCTATGAACGAGAAAAATGCCAGTCTCAGGGAAAACCTGCGAGCCCTGCCTCGCGGCGCCTGGATCCTTTTCTTCGGAACGTTTCTGAACAAGTTTGGCACGTTCGTTGTTCCCTTTCTGGCGATCTACATGACCAGGTTGGGCTATTCCGCTGCGCAAGCGGGCCTTCCCATCGCCTCTTATGGTGTCGGAACTCTTGCCGCTTGCCTGCTGGGGGGGAATCTCGCTGATCGCATAGGACGTCGAAAGACCATTGTTCTGTCGATGTTTTCGGCGGCGGCGGCCATGCTCTGTCTTTCCCAGGCACGCGGGCTGGGCCCAATCATGTTCTTCTCTGGCCTCGCCGGCCTGACCGGGGAGTTATATCGGCCCGCCAGCAGTGCTTTGCTTGCCGACCTGGTGCCTTCGGGCCAACGCGTGACAGCCTTCGCCGCCTATCGTATGAGCTTCAACGCCGGTTGGGCCTTTGGCCCCGCTACCGCAGGGTTACTGGCGAAAAAATCATTCACGTTACTGTTTCTCGGTGACGCAGCTACCTCCGTCCTTTACGGATTGGTGGCCTGGTTCGCCTTGCCCTCGGGTTTGCGCGGAACCCGGGCTGCCAGCTCACTCCTCGAAACGTTCCGAGTCCTTCGCGACGACAAGCGGCTGCGCCAGGTGGTGGTAAGTTGCCTGGTGATCGGAGTGGTCTTTGTTCAGGCCTTTTCGACCATGAGCCTTGAAATTACGCGGAGCGGTTTTTCACCTTCGACCTACGGACTTGTGATTTCCTTTAACGGCTTGCTAGTAGTCCTGTGCGAACTGCCTCTCACGAGTCTGACGAAGCATTATCCTCCGCGTCGGGCGATTGCATTTGGCTTCCTGCTGATTGGTCTGGGCTTCGCCTCCAATTTACTGCCGCGGGTGTTGCCATTACTGATCATTACGACCTGTATATTCACCTTCGGTGAAATGATTAGCATGCCGGTCACGGGCGCTTATGTTGCCGACCTGGCGCCGGAAAATCGCCGCGGCTTGTATATGGGTACTTACGGAATGGTTTGGGCAACTGCTTTTGTCTTTGGACCTACGCTGGGCCTATCGCTATTCGCCGTAAATCGAGTAGCCTTGTGGGTGATTTGCGGTGTCCTCGGCGCCCTGGCTGCCGCGATTATTTCGCGGCAACCAGGTGTTCTGACAGCACCTTCGCAAGGGACCCGATCGGCAACAGAGAAAGTTCAGCTCAGCACAGGTTAATTTAATGGGGCGAGCTGGTCCGGGGTGCGCGTTCACGCCCCTTCGCATCCGACCTTGCAAATTCGTGCACGCTGAAGCGTGGCGTGAACGCCCCCTATTTTCCTTCCGGATCGGAGACGGACCTGCTAAAGCCTCTCGCTAAATTCAATCATGAAGCGAAGAGATTTTTTACGATGCACGATGGTTGGAGTCGGTGGCGTACTCGGTCTTCAGGCTGTCGCCACAGGCTCAACGGCGACAGCACGAAACGGCTACCACGTGAAATCGTTTGAGTTAGAGGAATTGAGCATCGCTCAGCTTCAGGACCTGATGGAACGTCACAAGGCCACTGCGGTCTCGCTGGTGAAAAAATATCAGGCGCGGATAAAGGCCATCGACCGCGGCGGTCCGAGGTTGAATTCCATAATCGAGCTCAATCCAGATGCGCTGGCAATTGCCGCAGATCTGGACAAGGAACGCATTGCCAAAGGCCCTCGCGGACCACTCCACGGGATACCGGTGCTCATCAAAGACAATATTGATACGCACGATCGCATGACCACCACGGCCGGGTCGCTGGCCCTGCAGGGGTCGATACCCACGCGTGATGCTTTCCTGATGACGAAACTGCGTGCGGCTGGTGTGGTGCTGCTCGGAAAAACCAATCTGAGTGAATGGGCGAATTTTAGGGGAGCATTGTCCACCAGCGGTTGGAGCGGACGCGGCGGTCAAACACGAAACCCATATTCTCTGGATCGCAACCCTTCGGGGTCAAGTTCGGGTTCGGCCGTAGCGGTCAGTGCGAATTTATGCTCCGTGGCCGTCGGCACCGAGACGGATGGCTCAATCCTGTCTCCCTCCTCCTTCACCGGAATCGTTGGAATCAAGCCGACCGTCGGCCTCGTCAGCAGATCGGGCATCATTCCAATCGCCCATAGCCAGGATACAGCCGGGCCCATGGCGAGAACTGTGGCCGATGCGGCGACGCTTCTTGAAGCACTGGCGGGCACCGACCCGGACGATTCTGCTACCGGCCTAAGTTCGGCCAAGCGGCCGCAGGATTATCGACGGTTTTTGGATCGGAACGGTTTACGGGGCATGCGCCTGGGTGTCGTCCGAAATCTCTTTGGCTTCCATCCGAAGGTTGATGAATTGATCGAATCAATGCTCGTGGAAATGAAACGAAACGGGGCTGAGCTGATCGATCCGGTTCGCGTGCCCAGGCCGTCGGAGTTGGAAGCCGCTGAGAGCGAAGTGTTACACTACGAGATGAAGGCCGACATGAACGCTTACCTGGCCAGGCTGGGTACCAACGCGCCGGTCCGTACACTTGGTGATATTATCCGATTTAACGACCAGCATCGCGACCAGGAGCTCGGCTGGTTTGGGCAGGAAGAACTAGTGAAGTCCCAGGCCAAAGGACCGCTCACTGATAAGGCTTATACCGAAGCCCGAGCCACTTGTCGCCGTCTTGCGCGCGTGGAAGGAATCGATGCGGCCTTGTCCTCGCATCGGTTAGACGCACTGGTTGCACCAACCTCCACTCCAGCACACTTGACCGATTGGGCATTGGGAGATCATGGACTAGGTGACAGCACAACATTGGCGGCGGTCGCCGGATATCCGAGCATCACGGTTCCCGCCGGCCTGGTCCATGGTTTGCCGGTTGGAGTGTCTTTCTTTGCCGAAGCCTGGAGCGAACCAAAGCTGCTGCGGATTGCGTTTGCATTTGAGCAGGCCACCAAAGCGCGTCGAGCACCGCGATTTCTGGATAGCATCGAAGCTTAAGTCTTCATCGTCAAACGCGCTTGCCGGTGCCATTGCGCACGTTATTCTAGCGCGCCATGAAAGCCCTCTTCGCCAAAACCTTCTTCCTCATCCTGACCGTTAGCTCCCTGTCACCCCGCGCCATAGGCGCGGACTTCCTGATACACGACGGAGATCGGGTCGTGTTTCTTGGGGACAGCATCACGGAGCAACGCCTGTACACGACGTACATCGAGGCGTATGCGTTGACCCGATACCCGCATTGGAAGCTCTGGTTCCGCAACGTTGGGTGGGGCGGCGATACCTCCTGGCTCAGACAGCGCTCGCACCCGGATGAGGCCAAACTCTTCGCGGCCGATGATAGCGCGCAGCAGAAGATGGTTGAGAAGTCGGTCAGGAATGGATTGGAGAGGGATGTGCTTCCTCTCAAGCCAACCCTGGTCACCATCAAATTCGGAATGAACGATCACTCTTATCAGCCGTTCCGAGAGGATATTTTCAAAGCGTATGTTCGGAGCCAGTCGGAGCTCGCTGAGGAGCTCAAAGCGAGCGGATCGCGCGTCGCTTTTCTCACACCCCAACCCATCGAAGACAAGCGGCCGGACCCCGATGCCGACGTTCGCAACGAGTGTTTGCGCAAATTTTCGGACGGGCTGAAAGAAGTAGCTGCCAAGGAAGGTGCCGCTTTCATCGACCAGTTCGATCCGTATATGGCTATGCTCTTACGGGAAAGGCCGAATTATCCGACCAATTTTGTTGGCGGCGGCGACGCTGTCCACCCAGGACCAATCGGCCATACAGTGATGGCCTGGGCCATTCTCAAAGGCATGAATGCTCCGGCACTCGTCTCGCGGGTGGAACTTGACGTCCCAACTCACAAAATAAAGGCCCAAGGCTGCCAGGCGAAGGATTTAAGCGTGAACGGCGCGACCATCAGTTTCCAGCGGGAAGACGAGGCATTGCCAGTGCCGATCGACGAGAAAGCAACGGCGGCGCTAAAGTTGGCGCCTATTCTAGAAGCTCTGGACCGCTACGAACTTCAGGTGACGGGTCTGCCGGCCGGAGATTACCAGTTGACCATTGATTCTGAGCCTGTTGGAAAGGCAACCAGTGAAGAGCTTGCTAAAGGCTGGAACCTGGCCAATCAAGCGGGTCCGATTACTAAACAAACTCAACGAGTGCTCAGCCTCGTTTTCCAAAAGAACAACCTATACTTCAACCGCTGGCGCAACGTGCAACTTTACACCTTCCCCGAATGGGCACGGTCACCCGAAGCCGATTCGCGACGCGCGGCGGAATTATCCAGACTGGATGCGGAAATTGCCGCGTCCGAGGCAGAGATAGAATCCTTGCGAAAACCGTCCCCCCATCGTTTCGAATTGAAGCCGGCCGGGCTTTGAGGTTGCTAACGGTTGATACCTTTACGTCTGGAGCAAAGACGATACAGGTAGCAGGGCAGGAAAAGTTGCAGCCCCGGTATTAGAAGCAAGGGGACAATAAAAGACCGGCTCTCGGCGCTTTTCCATAGCGCGCGGATTCCTTGCGACCAAAGCCCGGAAGCCTTTGCCATGCGCGTGAGACAGCGGCGGTATTCCCGACGCAAAAAAACATCCCGTTTGTAAATGGGCACCTTCCGAAAGACCCCTCGCAATCGGTCCTGAGCGAGATCGAATGCCTCTTGCCGATCGGAACGTTCGGCCCTTTGAACACGGGCCAGGCCGCGGACCAGATAGAAAAGGGCTAAAGAGTCATCCTCCCAGCCCGAAGTATTAATCTGCTTAAGGGTAACGGAGGCAGCCTGGGCATTGCCGCTCAGTACCTGGTCCTCCGCCACATAAAGTTTAAAAATCGAACCCAAATCGTTTGTGCCGGATTTGGAGATGCCGATTTGCGCAACCTCGTCAGCTTGTTTTGAATGTCCAGTTGCTCGCAACGCCAGAGCCAGGCACTGCAGTGTCGGCAGCTCCAGCTCGGGCTGGTCGCGCCAGTTGGCCATCCACCTGGCTGCCTCCGAGTAACAACGGACCCGCGTGAGTGCCCGACCGGCCGCAGCCCAGCCGGCAGGATGGGTGCGCAGCCACTTGGCATGACGCGATACTGTTTGGCGGACCAGCTTCCAACGGCGCTTTGGACCTACAAGATCAAGGAATTCGATAACCGCCCGTTGTCCGACTTCTCCTTGCTGACACAGCTTATCAAGCTCGATCGGATACCGGTGGTCCCAGATTTTGCTCGTCACTACTCGCCGCATCCAGAGCGCACCAACATGTGGGTTTACCTCGGTCAACGACAGTGACTCGCGCAGGATTTGCATGAGTTCGTGCTTAAATCCGGCCTCCCTCAAAACATCGGCTGTCTCCTCCAATGGACGAATATCTTTGCCCGGAGTCACGCACAGTTGACGGAACCGGCTAAGGGTCTTTTCCAACTCCTGTGCGCTGAGCGCTTTGCGGGCTGCCTGCTGCACCAGGACCGTGTTGGACAGCGCTCGCATCCCCGCGATGCCCGGAGCGCGCTCTCGTGGTGATGGCGCGGGAATACCAGATGGATTGTTCACGGTCGGTTCTTGTTACCGGGTGATGCCGAAAGCGTTCACGTCGGATGACTGACCCTTATCATGCGCAATTCTGTCATTTTGGGCAAGCAGACAACATGGAATCTGAGACCGCGGTAAAGCCGCACAGGGTTTCCTAGCTCGTTCTCGTCCTCTTAACTCGTTCTCGATTCCCAAACAATCGAGAAACGAGCGGCATTTGGAGCGGCTAGAACAAAAAGAGCGGCCCCCCTCCCAGGAGGCCGCTCTCCAACTCTGCCGAGAAACTAACTCGGCTGTTTTCTTAAACCACAACTCAGCCAACAACCAATACTGTATGATTAGAATACTGAGGTAGCGGTTTGTTCAAATCTGATGAAAAAAATTTGGAAAAATAGACGCGACCACGGGAGTTTTTTGGTCAAACCGGCTAAGCCATTGATGATCAAAAGCCAAGCGTTGTACTGCCTCCGCGAACAAATGAAGACCGCTTAGTAATTGAAAGCGGGTGCGCCTGTCCGAGCATCAACAAACCCCGTTCGTTCGTTGTACCAGGCGAAATCGGCTTGGCCGGCAGCGTCAAATGTTTTGGTGGCGGGATACTGATATTGAACTTTGTAAATGGATGTGGCGCTTTTCCATTTGCGGATTTCCGAATGTCCGTCGGCAAATGAAAAGCCGCAAGCCCCGTTGTGGTATGAAGCCGGAATATCCTGCCAGTGACTTTGCCCGATTGGATTATTGATGAAGTAACCATCGTTAATCGAGTCGGGATGTTCATCTAAAAAGAGCCAGGTCTTTGCCGGTCTGGGCACTTGGCTTTGTTTGAGGTATTGCCGATACTGAGGCATCCCCCAATTAACGCCACCTCCGGTGTTGTCGCCAGATTCGCCAGTGCTGCTGAACCTTCCGAATATGGAATTCATGGAAAGGCTGCGATTGCGCTGCTTATACCCAACGCGTATCTGGGCTGGGCTCAAGAAGTTATCGGCGGGACATTTGTAAGCCCCAACGGCTCCGGCAGTATACTTTCCGAGCACCCCATTGGCCACCCACGTGTTGTTGGTATTACTGATATCCCCGACATCTGAGCTGGCTCCCCAAGTCATGACGTTGTTGACCCAGTTGTCCAGCCGCTTATTATTGATGGCTGCTATGGTCTCATTTACCCCGTAATTATTCGCAACAAGATCATTGTAATCAACGGAATATAAATGCCAGGCAAGTGTCAGTTGCCTGGTGTTATTGAGACAACCAATGCCTTGAGCCTTGACCTTGGCAGAACCGAGAGCGGGCAAAAACATCGCCGCTAGAATGGCTATAATAGCAATGACAACCAGCAGCTCAATGAGAGTAAAGCCACGAGAATCAAAGGGGTATTCGGTCTGGAAAGAGCGAGCAGCCAGCCGCCGGCCAATTCCTGCCACAGCGGCCTTCGATGA
>Ga0306920_100001363_pt1 | contig 30217 bp, 26 predicted proteins | sample flu12Cox44000170_FD_204666 | JGI IMG/M metagenome (GOLD analysis project Ga0306920, IMG submission 204666) | Lab enrichment of tropical soil microbial communities from Luquillo Experimental Forest, Puerto Rico - flux4day.12C.oxic.44.000.170 (v2)... | ecosystem: Environmental > Terrestrial >... | reverse complement strand
GGGCAGCGGCTTGCTCAAGACAAACTGAAACTGGCCTCTCGCCTGCGGATGCTGGTTGAAGACGTCCGTGATGATGGTGTCGGCGCTTTTGTCCTGCCAGTACCGCATGTCGCTGCGGAACCGCAGGAAGTGCATCCACGACGCATAGGTCAGCTGGTAACTGGAGAAGCTGCCGTCCGCGCCCAGCCTTCGGGCCGTGTGAATATAGCCGTTGACCGGGAGATAGGACTTGTCCGCCTGCTGAATCCACAGCGTCATTGGCTGGGCGATGAGCTTCTTGAGTTCGATGTCACCCGCTGTGGACACCAAGTCGAGCGTGCCGCTGAAATCGCGCCCTAGCTCCGAACAAAGAACTGCCCTGCGCGGCACAAGCGCACTATCCGGCAATGCTGGAATATCGGTTTTGATCAGGCGGTCCTGCTGGATCAGACCGCCCTGAATTATCTGGACCAGTTCAGTCAGGTTCATGCCAATTCCATATTGTTGTACGTTCCCGGCCATGCGAGCGGCGCTGCCGATTTCCGAAACCTCGGAACGAATGAATCAACACCCTCAACCCGCATCATCCGTCTTCACGCCGAGCATCTCACGTATATGCGCGAGCGTGCCATCGTCCTTCACCACGGTCGAAAGCCACTTGTGGAGCGGCATTTCCGCCCACTCGGCCGCCTTGTCCGCGAGATAGGCGGCGGGACTATGCGGCTCGGTCTCGCGAAAAAAGACAGCAACCGAGCGCAGTTGCGCAACGGCTTCGGCACGGCTCTGTATGCCCGCGTACGCGCGGACCGGCATTCGAATCGGGTTCGCCATGGTGTCCTCACCGGCCAAAGGTGTCTTGAAGCTCGGCTCCGCGCGCTCGACCGCCGCGGGCGAACCGGCAGGCTCCTGAGCCTCCGCATGCGGGTTCACACCAACGTCACGCGCGAACCGCTCCGCGAGTCCGTACACGCCCTCACACGCTTCCCGCGCTTGCCTGAAGCTCGGCGCGGCATCCCCGGCGCGAGCATCCAGCACCTTGTCGAGCGCGGCGAGCGCGCCTTCGAAGGTCTTCAGTTGCCAGAGCAACGTTCGATAGAACGAAGCCGGCGTGGCGCGCTTCGAAGCGTCGATCTGCTCGACCGACGGCTTGCCGCGCGCGATGTCGTCTGCGTGATCCGGATCGCGCTTGACGGCCTGCGCGACATGCATCGCGACATCCCAGTCGATCGCGCTGAACGCCAGCCCCGACTGCGTGAGCGGAACCGAGCGCAGCAACTCCGCCGAGCGGCCCGCGAGCCACGCGACATTGCCCAGGCGGTATTCGGTGTCGTCGCCTTCAGGCAGCGGATGCACCTGCTCCCAATACCGCTCGACGAGTCCGGTCAGCAGCGTGTAGCCCTGCGTGAGCCCCGGCACGCCCTGCTGAATGGCGAGCGCCTCGGTGAGCCACACAGCGAGGCGCAGATCCTTCGTCTGCGTGCGCAGCATGGCCGTGCAGCGCTCGACGACGAACGGCCAGTCGGCCTCCTTGATTTCGGTGATCCACTCGCCCTGGTCGAGCGACGGGTCGTCGAAGCGGCGCGCGTGCTGGATCGCGTCGAAGTCAGGCGAAAACAGCAGATCGGCGCCGCATGGCGACGCTTCGTTGATGGGCGCTAGCAGCGCGGTCGTATCAGTCGACATGGCGTTCTACAGAAATTGGCTTTGCGCCGTGCCTTTGCGGGCGTCGGCGGGCGTGTCGCATTGTCATTGCACCGTGTACCCGAACTCGTTTGCCTCATCCGCGCGCACGTGTACGCGCGCGAGCGACGTGCCCTGCGCGATGCGCTCCAGAATATGCTGGGCAAGCTCGGGCAAGAGCGTGCCGTTCAGAATGTGATCGACGTTGCGCGCGCCCGAATCCACCTCGGTGCAGCGCGCCAGCACCGCGTCGACGAGCGACTCGTCCCATTCGAACGTCGCACCGTGGTTCGCCTCGATGCGGCGGCGAATTCGGTTCAGTTTCAGGTCGATGATCTCAGCGAGCACTTCGTCCGAAATCGGGTAATACGGCACGACCTTCATGCGGCCAAGGAACGCGGGTTTGAATGCCTTGTAAAGTTGTGGACGCAACAGTTCAGCCAGCGCCTGCGCGTCGGGCAATTCCTCGGCAGGCTTGTTCAGGCAGGCCTGCATGAGCGCTGCGGAGCCCACGTTCGACGTGAGGATGATGAGCGTGTTGCGAAAGTCGATCGGGCGGCCCTCGGCATCGTCCATCGTGCCTTTATCGAAGACCTGGAAGAACATTTCCAGCACGTCGGGATGGGCCTTTTCCACTTCGTCCAGCAGCACGACCGAATACGGATTGCGCCGCACCGCCTCGGTCAGCACGCCGCCCTCGCCATAACCGACATAACCGGGCGGCGAGCCCTTCAGGCCCGACACGCTGTGCGCCTCCTGATACTCGCTCATGTTGATCGTGACGAGCTTGCGCTCGCCGCCGTAGAGGATGTCGGCCAGCGCAAGCGCCGTCTCGGTCTTGCCCACGCCGGAAGGCCCCACGAACATGAAGACGCCACGCGGCTTGTTCGGGTCCTCGAGATTCGCGCCCGCCGTGCGTACGCGCTGTGCGACCGCTTCGAGCGCATGGTCCTGCCCGATGACGCGCTCGGCAAGCAGCGTGTGGAGGTTGAGCATGGTATGGATCTCGTCCTTCACCATGCGGCCAAGCGGAATGCCCGTCCATGACGCGACGATTTCGGCCACCACGTGCGCGTCGACCTGCAACGGCACCATCGGTGCGTCGGACTGCAGCGCATGGAGTTGCGCGATCAGCGCCGGCAGGGCCTGGCGCGCCGCATCGGCCTCGCGCATTCGTTCGGACGACGTAGTGTCATCGCGCGCCGCATCGATCACACCGCGCAGCTGCGTGATACGCGCCACGAGTTCGCGCTCCTCGGCGTGGCGTGCCTCGTGTTCGGCCAGATCGCGGCCGGCTGCGCCGCGCTGTTCACGCAACACAACGAGCCGTTCGTCATGCGCGGCGCCATGCACGGCCTCACGCTCGAGCGAGGCGATCTCCGCTTCGATGCGCTCGATGCGTTTCTTGCCATCGTCGATTGCGCCTGGCGTCGCGCCCTGCGCGAGCGCCACCTTGGCGCACGCGGTGTCGAGCACGCTCACGGCCTTGTCGGGCAGTTGCCGCGCGCTGATGTAGCGATGCGAAAGCCGCACGGCCTCGGTGATCGCCTCGTCGAGAATGCGCACGTTGAAGTGACGCTCCATGAGGCCCACCATGCCGCGCAGCATGGCGGCCGCGAGCGTTTCGTCGGGTTCCTCGATCTTCACCACCTGAAAGCGCCGCGCCAGTGCCGCGTCTTTTTCGAAGTAGCGCTTGTACTCGCTCCATGTCGTCGCGGCGATCGTGCGCAGTTCGCCGCGCGCGAGGGCGGGCTTGAGCAGGTTCGCCGCGTCGTTCTGGCCCACCTGCCCGCCCGCACCGATGATGGTGTGCGCCTCGTCGATGAAGAGGACGATGGGTTGCGGGCTCTTCTTCACCTCGTCGATCACGCTCTTCAGGCGGTTCTCGAACTCGCCCTTCACGCTCGCGCCGGCTTGCAGCAGCCCCATGTCCAGCACGCGCAGCGCCACGCCGCGCAGCGGCTCCGGCACGTCCCCAGCGGCGATGCGCAGCGCGAGCCCTTCCACCACGGCCGTCTTGCCCACGCCGGGCTCGCCGGTCAGGATCGGGTTGTTCTGCCGGCGGCGCATCAGGATATCGATGGTTTGGCGAATTTCGGCTTCGCGTCCAATCACGGGGTCGACGTGCCCTTCGCGCGCGCGCCGGGTCAGGTCGGTCGTGTAGGTGTCGAGCGCGGGCGTTTTCGATGGCGCGACGCTCCCATCGTTCGATGCGGGCGCAACGTCACGCTCGCCGTCGCTTGCGACCTCGCGTGGCGTGGCCTCGATCGACCCTTCCGTCACCTCGTCGAAACGATGCTTGAGTTCGGCAACGGGGACGTCCGCGAAGCGCGCCGACATGCGCTGCGCGAACTGCGCGAGATCGGGCGCGCTCAGCAGCGCGAGCAGCAGATGGCCGGAGCGGATGCGCCCGATCTGCGAGTCGAGCGAAGCGATCAGCCAGGCCTGCTCGAAGAGCGCGATCAGATGCGGCGAGAACACGGGCGTGCGCGTGTTGCCCGTTCTGAGCCGCTGTAGCTCGCGCTCCAGATCCGCGCGCAGCGCATGCGCGTCGATGCGCGCGTTGCGCAGCGCGCACGCGAGGTCGCTGGCCGGCTCTTCGAGCAGCGCGAGCAGCAGGTGCTCGAGATCGACTTCGTAGTGCCCGCGCGACAGGCACGCACTCGCCGCGCGTTCGGTAGCGAGCCGGCAGGTCGTGTTCAGCTTCGCGATCAGGGTTTTCAGGGGCGTGCTCATGGCGTCCGCTCAGGTCTCGGGTCGTGTGTGTTCAATGAATGACGTGCAGTTCGTAGCGCGCGTCGCGGCGATCGCGGTCGGCTTCGTGCGTGCAGAGGAACGCGTCCCAGCCGAGCCGCGCACCGTCGCCCAGGCGGCTTGGGCCAACCTCCTCGCGGCGCAGCACGAGCAGCACCTCGTATTCGAGCGTCACGCGCGCGAGCAGCGTGAGCATGCGTTCGAGCGCGAGCGCGTGTTCTGCACCCGGCAGGAAGGCCTCGTAGTCGGCCTTCGATAGCGGCCCGATCACGAGACGCGCACGCATGTCGCGCTGCCAGACCCGCTCGCCCGCGAGCGCCGTTGCGCCGAGCATAACGTTGCGCTGGCCGAGCATTGAAAGCTGGTCGGCCGGCACGTCGTACCACTTGCCGACGAACTGCTCGACGCGCACGGGCACGCCGAAGTAATCGGAGAGCGTCTGGCGCAGATACGCGGCGGAAACCGGTTGATGGCGCGCGGCCACGGCATGGCCCGCGATCGCCTCGTCGAAAAGCGCGCCGCCGCCGTTTTGCAGACTCTCGCGCGACTCGTCGTTGGCCACGCCCGCGAGCGCGAGCAGCAACGGCAGATAGCGTTCGTCACGATCGAGTTCGTAGTGAAACGGCAGCCGGTACTTTTTCCACGCCGAATAAAACAGCGCCGTGGCGCGATTCGAGAACACGTCGAAGAACTCGCGCGCCGCGCGGTCGCGCCGCAACTGCTCACGCGCGACGATCTGCTCGGTATAGTGCAGCGGCAGCGCGCCCTGCCCGCCCAGCAACCCGAAAAACGCGGGCGTGAGATCCACGCGATCCACCTCGCCCGCTTCGAGCGCGGCCGTGCGCTGCTGTGCGTCGGCAAGCGGCGCGCCGGCCGCGTCATACGAGACGGCGCCCGCGATTTCGCTGGGGGGAAACGCGAGCGACAAGGTGTTGCGAAAGGCGATGCGATGAGGGAGCACGTCGCGCATCCGCGCGTCGGTGTTCTCGACGAACCAGCGTTCGAGCAGGCGCACCGCCTGGAAGAAGCCAAAGCGGTGCGGCTCCTCGAGCAGCCGCCCTATTACGCCAGAATCGATTCGCCGCTGCGGGGACTGCATCGCATGATCTCCTCGCCGGTGCGCCGCGACACGACGACCAGTTGCACGAAGCTGTTGATGTGCACGTAAAGCCCGAAAAAAGCGTCGATGACGCGCACGAACGTTCCGAGGCTCGTGCCGACGAAGTGATCCTCGTCGACGGTGAGACGGATTTCGATGCCGCGCACGAAGGTCGCGAACGGCTTGCCGGGCAGCCATTGCACGGCGGCGCGCTGCCCGACGTCGACGATGCCGTCGACATGCCGCGCCGACACCGCCGTGCGGCGCAGGTCATAGAGCGCGAGCATTTCCTTGAGCGTACTGGCGCCGTGGTTCACGAGCGAGACGTGGTTGAGCGCGAGATGGGAAATGAGCCGCCAGTGCGCGGCCTGGCGGCGCTCGAAGCGCACGCACGGCGTGGGCCGCATCAGCAGCGCGATGCTGCTGGCAAGCGAGCCGCCCTCCAGAAACAGGTCTCCGCCTTCGAGCCCGGTCGCGAGGCCCGTGGGCAGATCGCGGTTGGTGCAGGTCAGGTCGAGACTCAGTGTTTCGTTCTGCTCACCCGCCACGTCGAAGTCGATATCGACGATCGAGATTTCCGTTTCGTATCCGGGGCTCTTTTGCGCGACCGATTCGTCGCGCCGGGCGAACCAGTAGTGGCCGGCGCGCAGCGATTCACCATGCCGCAGCGAGTAAAACGGGCGGAACTCGACGACCGACTCCTCGTGCGCGCGTTGCCGCACCAGTTGCACGGAATCGATCGAATAGACCTCGTAGGCGAATGCGCGCCGCCCCTCCGCCACGACCGGATACGACGCGGCCTGATGATCGAGGCGGATCGGCTCGCCATGCTGCCTGAAGAGGTTGACCACGGGCGTGCAGAAGAGCCGCAGGTGATGCGCCGCGAGCGTGTCGAGCAGTCGCGCCACGTGCGAGTCGCCGCGCACGTCCTTGAGCACGACGTGTAGCGTGAGCCGCTGGCAGCGCCCCGCTGCGGCGGTCATCGCGGCGAGGTCGAAGTCGACGAAATCGAATTTGTCGGGAAATGCGAAATATTCCGTGAGCAGCCGGTAAGCCGGATGCGATCTGGCCGGATAGTCGATCAGCGCGTCGGCCTCGTCGAACCCGGCCTGCGCGAACGGCAGCGCGGAAAGCGCACGCCAGCGGCCGTTGCGTTCGGGTTCCGCGTAGGCGGCGATCGCATGGACGAACAGGCAGTCGCCGAGCGCCGCGATGAACGACTGCTCGCCGTGCAGGTAGGTGCGCAGCGCGCCGCGCTTCCACGCGGCAAGGTCGATCTGCGGCGCGGTCGATTCGAACGTGATCGACAGCACGCCCGTTGCGTTCGGCGGCAGGACGGTCGCGCTCGGCGCAATGGCGGCCGGCACGTAGCGCGCCTCCGAAATGCGGATCGGCGCGAGCGTCACGTCGTAGGCTGTGCGAAAGCGGCATGGCACGCCGCGGATCGGCCGCGACTTGAGTTCGGTACCGCGCTCGATCACGGCCGGCTCGGTGAGATTGCCGAGCGCGCCCGGCGCGCCGAACTGTGCGATCGAGCACGATGGAAACGGACGCAGATAGTGCGGATACAGAACCTCGAGCAGCGCCTCGGTGAACTCGGGATAGTCGTCGTCGAGACGCTTGTTGATGCGCGCGCCAAGCAGTGCGAACGACTCGATCATCCGCTCGACGTGCGGGTCCTCGCAGTGCTCTCCCGTCATCGCGAGGCGGGCCGCGATCTTCGGATAGCGCTGTGCGAATTCGCGCGAATAGCGCCGCAGGAACGACAATTCGCGCTCGTAGTACGGCAACAACTCTTCCATCGGTACTCTCCCGCCCCCCAGAAACTTCTTTTACGTCATGACACGGATGTCCGCACTATCGTCAGGACTTCGCGCGTGCGCGGGTGACCGAATACTGCAACGTCGAAGGCTGCAGCATCGCGTCGAAACTCACCGGCTCCTGCGCCGGATGTACCACCAGCAACGCCTGAATCCCGAAGTACAACGCATTGGTCGACCGCTCGTTCAGTTCGAGCGTCACCGAAACGCGCTGCAGGCGCGGCTCGTGCCGCTCGATCGCCTGCTGGATCGACTTGCAGATGAACGCGCGATCGTAGTGGCTCGCAAGGCTCAAGCCCGCGAAATCATTCAGCCCGTAAGTCAGGATCGAACGGCGGCATTCGGGCAACAGCGCGAGTTCGTGCTCCGTGAACACGATGCGAGAGTTCAGGATCGACTCCAGATCCCGCGCAACGGTCCCTTTGAGCTCTTCGATCGAAAGCTGACGCACAGCCGCTGGTGCCGGCGAGTGCGGATCGTCGTCAAAGAGCTTGTCGAGTAGTCCTGGCTCGAAACGCTTCATCGGTTCCTGTAAATTCGGTCAGCGAAATCGCGCAGGCGGCGCTTGCCGCCTGCGCGCGCTGGGTCGGACCGGGTCGCGTCAGACCGGGTCGCGCTAGACCGCGTAGGTCTTGTCGTTCTTCGTGAGGCTCCACGCGCCTTGCGCATTGCCGCCCTGGTTGCCGCCGATCTTCTGCTGCGTGTACTTCCACTGCACGGCCGCATACTTGAGCGAGAACTGCTCCGTGGGCAGCCCTTCGCCCACGACTTCCGGCGTGATGCTCGAAATGATCACGTACTTGAGCTTGATCTCGAGGTACTTGATGCGGTTACCCTCGCCGTCCGAGCGCATGAAGTCGATCGTCACCTCGTCGAAGGTCGTTCCGCCCGATGCGTGCTGATAAAGCAGCGGGCTCACGACGTCGATGTCCTTCAGGAAGCGCATGTCGGCGTGCTCGCAACGCTCGACCGTGTGGCCGCCCGCCGTCGAAGCCGTCGCAGAACGCGGCTGCAGGATGGAGTGATTCCACGAATCGATCTCGATCCAGCCAGCGTGGTCCTTGTCCTGCGACTCACCCTTGATGGCCGGATTGCCGAATTTTAGATAGATGTCCTTCATAACGCCTCGACTCCCCAGAGTGGTGGTTTGCGGTAGTTTGCTAACGCGGTACCGGGGCAATGCCCCGGGTTGCTTCCCGGAACGATCCGCCCGAAGGCGGACCGCCCTTGTTCATCCCGTTCGCGCCTTTACGCGCCTGTACACGCGGATGCGTGCCTTTACGCGCCTCTACGAACTGGCCGGCTTTGGCAGATCCGCCACGAGCCGCAGCGAAATCGACAGCTCGTCGAGCTGGAAGTGCGGACGCAGGAAGGCAACCGACCGGTACGAGCCCGGCTTGCCCGGAATCTCGCTGACCTGGATCGACGCCTCGCGCAACGGAAACTGCGCCTTCTGCTCCTGCGAGGCGTTGTCGTCGAGCAGGACATACTGCGAAATCCAGCGATTCAGGAACACCTCGACGTTCTGCGCGGACGCGAAGCTGCCGATCTTGTCGCGCATCATCGCCTTCAGATAGTGCGCCACGCGCGACACCGAAAAGATGTACTGCAGCTGCGCCGAAAGCACGGCATTTGCATTCGCGTTGTCGGTACTGTACTTCTTGGGCTTCTGCACCGACTGTGCGGCAAAGAACGCCGCGTAGTCCGAATTCTTGCAATGCACGAGCGGAATGAAGCCAAGGTCGCTCAGCTCCTTTTCACGCCGATCGGTAATGGCGATTTCGGTCGGGCATTTCAGCGCGATTTCGCCGTCGTCGGTCTTGAAGGTGTGCGTCGGCAGGTCCTCCACGAGGCCGCCGCCTTCCACCCCGCGAATCGCCGCGCACCAGCCGAAATCGTCGAACGCCGCAGTCAGTCGCGCCGCGAACGCCCATGCCGCGTTACACCACAGGTATCGGACGTGATCGGTGCCGTCCACTTCTTCGACGAAGTTGAAGCCTTCCGCCGTCGCGCCGTCTTTCGGATTGAACGGCAGGCGCCCGAGAAAGCGCGGCAGCGTGAGGCCCACGTAGCGCGAATCCTCTGCGTCGCGGAACGACTTCCACTTCGTGTATTCGACGGTGTCGAACACCTTGCCGAGGTCGCGCGGCTTGCCGAGGTCGGCGAACGACTCGAGCCCGAGCAGCTCCGGCGAGGCCGAAGCCACGAACGGCGCGTGCGCCGCCGCCGCGACGTGCGACATCTGCTCGATGAAGTACATGTCCTCGGGTTGGCGCGTGACCTCGTAGTCGCCGATCAGCGCGCCGAACGGCGCACCGCCGAAGGTGCCGAACTCTTCCTCGTAGATCTTCTTGAACAGCGCGCTCTGGTCGAATTCGACAGCGGTCTTGAAGTCGCGCACGATGTCGCGCTTGGGCGCATGCAGCGCCTTGATCTTGATGGTCGAGCCGGTGTTGCTTTCCTTGCACAGATAGTCGAGGCCGCGCCACGTGCTTTCCAGGCCCTGGAATTCCGGGGCGTGCATCACGGCGCTCAGCTGCGCGGAGATCAGGCGGTCGAGCTCGGCCACGCGTGCGTCGATCGTCGCAGAGAGATTGTTCGAGACGATCACGGTGCCGTCCAGCACCTGATGCACGAGTTCGCCGATGAGGTCCTTCGCGCGCGCATGCTCGGATTCGGATTTCGCGACCTTGCTCTTCTCGACGATTTCGTCGAGCAGCGAGGGGCCGGTCTGGGCTTCTTCCACGGCCGCGGCGCGCACTGCGCCAGTTTGCTGGTTCATGTCGATCTCCCCGGGCGCTTATTGATCGTTGCCGATACTGGGTTCGTTGCGCTCACCACGACCCGCTTCGCCGGCGTCACCGGTGCCGCCCGCGAGCGCCTGCAACTGCTGCGTGTTCGCGAGCACCTCGCTCAGCAGGTCCTCGAGCTTGTCGTTGCCGGCGAGCTTGTTGCGCAGGTCCGCGAGCTTCGAGCGCGCTTCGAGCAGACGGCGCAGCGGCTCGATCTGCGCGACGACTTCGTCGGGATTGAAGTCGGCCATCGAGCGAAAGCGCAGGTCCACGGCGAACTTGCCGCCCGCGTCGCTCAGCCGGTTCTCGACCTGGAACGCCGCGCGCGGCTCGATGCCCTTCATGACGTCGTCGAAATTGTCACGGTCGATATTGACGAACTTGCGATCGCGCAGCCGCGGCTGCTCGACCTCGGACTGCCCCGCGAGATCGCCCATCACACCGACCACGAACGGCAGCTCCTTCACCTCAATGGCGTCGCCGAGTTCGACCTCGTACGTCAGCTGGACGCGCGGCGGCCGCACCTTCTGCAAGCGCTTCTGGATACTTTCTTTCTTGGCCATCGAGGGCTCCCCTTTTCGAGTCGTTCAAGACCTGTTGTCAGCCATTCACGGCTGAGCCGTTAGCGCAGCGCGCTGAACGGATCGGATGCGCCGCCGCTCGCAGCGGCCTTGGCCGGCGCGGGTGCCGGTGCCGGCGCAGCCGGAGCGGGCGCGGACGGCGTGCCGGGCGCGGCTTCGGCCGTCTCGGTGGGCTTCGCCGCCGGCTTCTGCACGTGCCGAACGACGCGGCGCTTCTTCGGTGCCGGTTTCTCGGCCGCCTGCTCGGGCGGGAACAGCGAAGCCTCGCCGAGCGTGTCGCGCAGCTGCTTCGCCAGCGCCTGGGCGTCGGATTTCGCGTCGCCCTGCAGCGAGGCGTCCTGGCGCAGCTCGCCGAGCGACTGGGTCGCGACGCGCAGCCCGGCCACGGCCAGCACGCTCTTCGCGGCGCGGTCGGTCTGGTCGCGCTGCAGTGCTTCCTGCGCGGCGACGATGGCTTGCCCATAGTGCTGCTGCTGGAACTGGATCTGCGCGATGCGCGACCACGGCTCCTCGCGAGTGGGATCGGCCGCGGCGAGTTTCTGATAAAGCGCGATCGCGCGATCCTGGTCGCCGCCCTTCGCCGCAGTATCAGCGTCGGCCAGCGCCTTGTTGAATGCGTCGGGCGATGCCGCAAGGTTGCTGTCGTGCGTAGCGCAGCCCGCGATTACCCCGCATGCCAGCACGACCCCGGAGAGCCTTGAAATAACCCGGTTTATCATCGTTTTTCACCAACGTGCAATTTTTAATTCGATGGGAAGGAAGCGGAGTTTTGCTTTAGCTACAGCGCGCGGGTATAGTACAGGCCAATTTTTGATAATTCAACTTCTGAATGAAATACAAAGGCTCTAAATAGCTTCTTTGAAGCTGGGTTTACAACGACGGCCAAATCATCCAGGAAATAATTTCTCACTGGAGCGAATAGTTTCACGAGCAACCCGGAAAAGATTGCCGCATCGCATAATCGTGCGCTTATCGGCACAAGGCGGGGAAAAGCGCGCCCTTTATGCAGACGGCATTATCCGGATCGCATATAACCACTCAACGGATTCCGGGCATTAGCGCCTGGCCAAAAAAAATGAATGCGCGTGTTATTCGTTTCGCATCGATCCTCGTTGCCTGCGTCCAGCTAGCCGGCTGCGCGGCGGCCATACCGGCGCTCGGCAGCGCGGCGTCGGCCGCGCTGCAGTTCGCGGGCGTCGGCAAGCCCGACGTGCCGGACAGCCAGAAACCCCCGCGCAATCTCGGCATTACGCTATTTGCGGCCCAGAATCTCAATGCGGCGACCGACAACAAGCCGCTCGCACTGGTGGTCCGGCTTTATGTGCTGAAGGACCCCACGTCGTTCCAGCAAGCCTCTTTCGATACGTTCACCGACCCGGCAAAAGAAAAGAGCGCGCTGGGCGGCGACCTGCTCGGCGTGCGCGAGGTGACGCTGATTCCGGGGCAGCGATATAGCGCCACCGAAAAGGTTTCAAGAGAGGCGCAGGCATTCGGAATCGTCGCGCTATTCCGCGATCCAGCCATGCAGCGCTGGAAGTTCGCCTTCGACCCTGCGAAATCCGAGAAATCCGGCATAATGGTCGGCCTGCATAACTGCGCAATGACCGTCACGAGCGGCTCGGTGATCTCGCCGGAGCAGGGATTACCGGCTCAGCCCCTGAATCTGCTTTCTTCGGTGACTTGCGGGTGAATAACGGCCAAACGGGATATTTAACAATTTCAGTCCACCGATCGCTGGCGCGAGCAGCGCGGACCGAATCACACATATAGCCGATTTAACATGAGTTATTCCTCGAAAGTGCTTTGGGGAGAAGGCCTTTTCCTGAGGCCTCAGCACTTCCAGCGGCAGGATGCCTATCACGAAGCGCGCCTGTTCGAATCGATTCAGGCCGTCGCCCCGTACAACTGGGGCGTGCGCGCGGCGCGGCTCGACCACGACGCGCTGGGCAGCAACATGCTGCGCATGAGCGAGCTTTCGCTCGTGTTTCCGGACGGCACGCTCTACAGCGCACCGCAGGCAGACGACCTGCCGCCGCCGGTCGCGCTCGACACGCTGCCCGAAGGCATCAACGAATTCACGTTCTACGTGGCGCTGCACCAGTTGCGCGAAACCGGCACGAACTACGCGCAGGACCGCAACGCAGGCTTCGTCACGCGCTATGTGAGCGAGCAGGCGAGCGTGCCCGACCACTACACCGACGCCGCGCAAGCCGACGTGACGTTCCTGAAGACGAACGTCAAGCTGATCGCGCACAGCGAGCCGCGCGATCAACTGTTCTCGGTGCCCGTGGCGCGCGTGCGCCGCACCGCGACCTCGGGCTTCGAGGTCGACGAAAGTTTCGTGCCGCCCAGTCTCGCCATCGAAGCGTCGCCGCTCCTGCACCAGCGCCTGCGCCGCCTCATCGACGCGCTGCAGGCCAAGGTCAACGCGCTCTATGGCTTTCATCGCGAGCCGACCAAGAACATCATCGAGTTCCGCTCCGGCGACATCGCCTCGTTCTGGCTGCTGCACACGGCGAGCGGCGCGTTCGCCACGCTCGCGCACCTCTATCAGCACGCGGCGCTCCACCCCGAGCGGCTCTTTCACGAGCTGCTGCGCCTCGCGGGCCAGCTCATGACCTTCTCGAAGGGCTACGCGCTCGCCGACCTGCCCGCGTACCGCCACGACGATCCGGGCCCCGGCTTCGCACGGCTCGACACGATCCTGCGCGATCTGCTCGAAACGGTCATCTCCACGCAGTACTTCGCGATTGCGCTGGAAGAAGTGCGCCCGTCGTTCCATATCGGGCGTCTCGACTCGGGCAAGATCGACGAGAAGACCACGTTCTATCTCGCCGTTTCGGCCGACATGCCCGCGGTCGATCTCGTCGAGGCCGTGCCGGCTCGCTTCAAGGTGGGCGCGCCCGACGACGTCGACAAGCTCGTGCTGTCCGCCATGCCGGGCGTGCGGCTCGTTTATACGCCCCAGGTGCCGCCCGCTATTCCGGTGCGGCCCGGTGCCTGCTATTTCGCGTTCGAGGCGCGCAGCGCACTCTACGAGCGCATGGTGCAGGCGCAGTCGGCCATGGTCTATGCGCCCTCGGGCATCAACGATCTCAAACTCGAACTGATCGCGGTGACGTCATGAGCAACGCCCCCTCCCTTTTCGGCGACGCAGCGCCGGCCTTGAACCACCCCGCGCCCGCCGCCGAGCCGGCGTACCAGGTGCGTTCGCTGCTCGATCTGCTCTACGACGGCTTCTTCATGCTGTTCCTCCTGAAGAACGGACGCGAGCCCGGCGACGCCGCCGAGTTCGGCGCGCGCGTGCAGCAGTTTCTCGGCGACTTCGAGCGCGGCGCGAAGAAGCTGAACGTCGCGGCGCAAGACGTGTACGCGGCCAAATTCGCGTTCTGCGCCGCGCTCGACGAATCGGTGCTGGCGTCGTCGTTCCGCATTCGCGCCGAATGGGAACGGCGCCCCTTGCAGCTCGCGCTGTTCGGCGAGCAACTCGCGGGCGAGAAGTTCTTCCAGTATGTCGAGGAATGCCGCGCGCAGGGCGCGCCACGGCTGCAGTCGCTCGAAGTCTTCCATATGTGCCTGCTGCTCGGCTTCCAGGGCAAGTACATTCTGGAGGGGCCGGAAAAGCTCGCCTACCTCACGGCGCGCCTCGGCGACGAGATCGCGCACATCAAGGGCAAACGCGCGGCCTTCGCACCGCATTGGCCGCTGCCCGATCAGGTGGCGCACCGCCTCAAGCGCGAAGTGCCGCTCTGGTCGATCGGCGCGGTGTTCGCGCTCGCGGGCCTGCTCGCGTGGCTTGGCCTCAGCACCTGGCTGCGCGATAACACGGTGCACATGCTCACGCCGTACACGCAGCTCATCAAGCTCGGGCCGCAATCGGCGAATCTGACGATCTCGCTGCCTTGATCATTGAGCGGTGGCGCGACGCCCCGCGCCATTCACCGCGTCAAGGCGGCGCGCGCGGGCGATCTCCTGCCGCGAGCGGATCGCGGCGTCGTGCGCGCGTCTCGATGTCAAAGCGTCAGCAGTCCGCGATACAGGCTGTAACCGGCCGCGACAGCCGCCACGAGGACCGCCGCGAATACGACTTTCTCGATGTGATTGAACACTTGTTGGCCGTCCTCGCGCCTCGCCTTGGCGAACAAGACGACGCTCGGGGCATAGAGCAACGAGGAAAGCAGCAGGTATTTGACACCGCCTGCATAGAGCAGCCAGGCCGCATAGAGAACGGAGATCGCTGCGATGATCGCGTCCCTGCGGCGCTCGTTCGCCGAGCGCTCGTAGGTCTCGCCACGGATTGCCAGCATTAGCGCGTAGGCCGCCGACCAGAAGTAAGGCACGAGAATCATCGAGGTGGCGAGATAGATCAGCGAGAGATAGGTGCCTTTCGAAAAGAGCGTGATGAGCAGAAACCCCTGCACCATGGCGTTCGTCAGCCATAGCGCGTTCGCGGGGACCTGATGCGCGTTTTCCTTGCGCAGGAATGTCGGCATCATGCGGTCCCGCGCGGCCGAGAAAAGAATCTCCGCACACAGCATGACCCAGGACAGCAGCGCGCCAGCCAGCGAAATGGCGAGCCCCACGCTCACCAGCACCACGCCCCAATGTCCGATAACATGCTGGAGCACGCCTGCCATCGAGGGGTTCTTCAGTCCGGCGAGCTGTTGTTGCGTCATGATGCCGAGCGCCAGCACGTTGACGAGCACGAGCACGAGCAACACGACGAAAAAGCCGATTACGGTGGCCTTGCCGATGTCCTTCCGGTCTGCCGCGCGGGCCGAGAAAACGCTGGCGCCCTCTATGCCAACGAACACCCAAACGGTCACGAGCATCATGTTGCGGACCTGGTCCAGCGCGCCGCCCAGGGCAGGATTGCCGCGCGCCCAGATATCGGCGGAGAACACATCCAGCCGGAACGCGAGCAGGCAGATCAAAATGAAAAGCACGAGCGGAACGAGCTTCGCAACCGTCGTGATCTGATTGATGAAACTCGCCTCCTTGATGCCGCGCAGCACCAGAAAATGCACGCCCCACAACAGGACGGAAGCGCAGACGACGGCGGGCAGCGTATTGCCCTCACCGAATATGGGAAAGAAATGTCCTAGCGTGCTGAAGAGCAGCACGTAGTACCCGACATTGCCGAGCCACGCGCAGATCCAGTAGCCCCATGCCGAAGCAAACCCCATGTAATTGCCGAACCCGGCCTTGGCGTAAGCATAGACACCGCCATCGAGTTCTGGCTTGCGGTTGGCGAGGGTCTGAAATACCAGCGCGAGCGCCAACATCCCAACGGCCGTGATGACCCAGCCAATCAGCACGGCTCCCACGCCGGCGGAAGCGGCCATATTCTGGGGCAAGGAAAATATGCCGCCGCCGATCATCGAGCCGACCACCAGTGCGACGAGCGCCCCCAGCCTCAGTCCGCTCGTGTATTTGCGCTCGCCGGCGGCATCGAACCCGTGGGTAGCGTCGCTTATATCCGCTCCGTCTTCGCAGGTTGAGGTCATCCAGTGACTTGCGGGTTCTGGTCATGCCCATTGCGAAGTCATTGTTGACAGGAATGCACGCGAATGCAAGGAAAACGCGGTGGACCAGCAAGTGCCTGGGTGGCCGGCCACCATCTGCGCGCCGAGCGACGGCAAGGCCGCTGCACACGTTGAGATATGATCGCGTTTTAATGTAATGGAATTGCCTTCATGCAAGTGCTGGTCGACGCCGATGCCTGCCCCGCCGTCATCAAGGAGATGCTTTTTCGGGCCGCGCGGCGTGCCGAGGTCCACGTGACGCTGGTTGCGAACCAATACCTGCGGACACCGCCATCGCCCTTTATCAAATCGATTCAGGTGCCGGCGGGATTCGACGCGGCCGATGCCCGCGTCGTCGAACTGGTCACGCCTGGCGACCTGGTGATTACCGCGGACATACCGCTCGCGGCCGCGGTGCTCGACAAGGGCGCCCACGCGCTCGACACGCGCGGCAACTGGTTCACGCGCGAAAATATTCAGGAGCGACTGACGATGCGCGACGTGATGGATCAACTGCGCAATGCCGGCATCGAGACAGGCGGCCCGGCTCCCTTCAGCGCACGCGACAGCAAGGCGTTTGCCAGCCAGTTCGACCGGTTCCTCGCCCGGCATCACACGCCGTCCCGCGGCACGGATTAATGCGCGCACACGCACGTTTGGAATCGTCGCGCCGATGGTGCCAATTGCGTCGCCCATCGTGCACGTACGCGCCGCGTTGCGTCGCGGCTTCGTGACAGCGCCGTGAATGCAAACCCGGCGATTAAATCGAATATTTCCCCTCGCGGCATCTAACCCCTGCACCTGGCAGGGTTTCTCGAAAGCGGAATTGGCGCTAAAAGCGAGGCTCGGCCTTCGCAAACCCAGGCGCTCCGCCAACCTCGCCGATCCCCCGCGCGCCCTGATCCCGCTGGACTTTGCGGCTAGCCGCGCATGCGCCGCCGTCATGCGTATTGGGCAGCTGCAATAGTTCGCTTTCCTCATCGATGCGCAATGCGCTCTTGTCATCCGCCGCCGACTTACCTATGATCATCAAACGCGAATCACTCTCATTCACATCGATGCGCCACACGCTCGTGCAAACGGTTGCGCCGATGCGTCTCGCGCACCTTCTCGCCGTCTTCGTCCTTCGATGAGGTAACTCGACATGGTCCTTTCCGCCTCAACTGAAAGTTCAATCATGAGTACAACTAACGTCAAGCCCAGCCCGCATTCCCCCGTGCTCGACTTCGTCGCGGTCGGCCTTGGGCCGTTCAACCTGAGCCTGGCCTGCCTTGCCGATCCGATCCGCGATCTGCGCGGTCTGTTCCTCGAGCGCAACGAGGACTTCGACTGGCATCCCGGCATGCTGATCGACGACACCACGCTGCAAAACCCGTTTCTCGCCGACCTCGTAAGCCTCGCCGACCCCAAGAGCAAGTTCAGCTTTCTCAACTACTGCAAGCAGGAAGGCAAGCTCTATGCGTATTACATTCGCGAGCGCTTCTACCTGAGCCGCGCCGAGTACAACCGCTACTGCAAATGGGCGATCAGCCAGCTTTCTAGCATCGCATTCGGCTCGCAGGTGGAACACGTGACGTACGACGCACAGCACGGTCATTACGTGGTGCGCGGGCGTCACGTGCGCACGGGCCAGCCGTTCACGCATCTTGCGGCGCGGCTCGTGATCGGCGTGGGTTCGGTGCCGCAATTGCCATCGTGCTGCGACGAACTGCGCGAGCGTTGCATCCATAGCGCGGATTACGTGGCGCGCAAGGCGGAACTGCAGCAAAAGCATTCGATCGCCGTGATCGGCAGCGGCCAGAGCGCCGCCGAGATCTTCTACGACCTGCTCAGGGAAAGCGACGAGCACGACTACACGCTCACGTGGATCACGCGCTCGCCGCGCTTCTTTCAGATGGAGAACACCAAGCTCACGCTGGAGATGATCTCGCCCGACTACATCGACTACTTCTACAACCTGCCGGACCGTGTGCGCGAAACCATCATCGCCAAGCAGGACAGCCTCTACAAAGGCGTGAACGCCTCGCTCATCAACCAGATCTACGACCTGCTCGACGACCGGCGCAGCCGCGGCGGCAACAGTGCCCGGCTCATCACCAACTCCGAGCTGACCCACTGTCATCACGAACGCAGGGACGACCGCTTTCATCTGCGCTTCGTGCAGCGCGACGAGGGCGTGCAATACACGCACGTCACCGACGGCGCGATCTTCGCGACCGGTTATGGGCAGAACGTGCCCGGTTTCATCGACGGCATTCGCGAGCGCATCCGCTGGGACGACAAGGGCCGTTACCGGCTCTCGCGCAACTATGCGATCGACGTGAGCGAACGCGAAATCTTCGTGCAGAACGCGGGCCTTTACAGCCACGGCCTCACGAATCCGGATCTCGGCATGAGCTGCTACCGCAATTCGTGCATCCTGCGCGAGCTGACCGGCGTGGAGCACTACAAGATCGAGCGGCGCATCGCGCTCCAGGACTTCTCGGTGCCCGACACGGAAGCGTTCGTGAAAGCGCCGCTGGAGGCGCAATGAAGCTGCGCAGCACGATCATCCTGATGACGACGTTCGCCGTCGTCAGCGACGCAATCCTGATCCCGTTCTATCCGCAATTCTTCGCGGCGCGCTATGGCGTGACGAGCCCCGTGCACGCGGGCGCTTATGTGGCGTTCATCTCGATCGTCGTGATGCTCACGCTCCCGCTCTGGGCGCGCATTGCAAAGCGTATCGACGCCATGCATCTGCTCGTCTATACGCAGTGCGCAGCGGGCGTGCTTTCGGTGGCGAGCTATTTCGCGCCGACGGTCGCGCTCTTCTGGGTACTCTCGCTCGCGATGTTCATGTGCAAGAGCAGCTATCTGCTGATGTACCCGTACATGATGCGGCTCGAGCCGAAGGAGTCGCACGCGCACACCATCGGCGTGCTCTCCGTGGTGGTGCACTTCGGCGCGATCGCGGGCGCGGTGGCGGGCGGCTTCGTCATGCAGGTGTGGGACGCGCATCACTGCATCTTCGCCATGGCCGCCGGCGACTTCGTGCAGATGGCGATCTGCCTCTCGCTGATCCGCTCGCATCGCATTGCGCGTCGCTGCCGCTTCGCAGGCGAAACCAACGAAACACCGGTGAAGCCGGGCCTGCGCGAGCGCATGCCGATCCTGCGCCTCGCACTGCTCATGCTCGCGTTCGACTTTTGCGTGTATCTCATCCGGCCGTTCATGGTGTCGTACTGGCAGGCGGTCACGCACGCGCCCGGCGAGCTGGTGCCAGGGCTCGTGTTCGCCATACCAGGCATGGTCGCGCTGGCCGCATTGCGCATCAACAAGCGCCTCGCCACGCAGGGCAAACGCCTGCCTGACGCCATGCTCGCGAACCTGCTGCTATGCACCGCCGGCATGCTGCTGCAAGGCGTGGAAGCGCCGCTGTGGATCGTCGTGGGACGCGTGCTGTTCGGCTGGGCGCTGTTCCAGATCGTCGTGAAGCTCGACGTGACGATGTTCGCGCTGAGCACGCCCGCTTCGTATGCCGCCGATTACAGCGTCATCAACTTCTTCCAGAACCTTGGCGTGCTGCTCGCCTCGTTTGCTGCCGGTGCCATCGTGGACGAAGCCGGACTGCGCGCGCCCTTTTTCGTCGCCTCGGCTGGCCTCGTTTTGACTGCGCTCGCGAGCGTCTGGCTGCTCGCCCAACCGCGCGCCGCCGAAGGGCGCACCGCCGAAGGGCGCGCCGCCGAAGGCGCCACCCTTTCCAACCCGATTGCCGAAACAGGAGTCACCGCCCGTGCGAACTGAAATCGCTGCCGACGAAATCGCGCTGCGCCATGTCGCGGCGTCCCCCATCGCAGCACCAGAGCGCTTTCACATCCGCCCGCTCGACGCGCAACGCGACGCCCCCGCACTGCACCGCTGGTTCATCGAGGAACGCGCCGCGTTCTGGAACATGCGCGACAAGAGCGTGGCGGAAGTGGCTGCGTTCTACGAGGCGATAGCTGACTCGGGGCATGCGCAAGCCTGGCTCGGCATGCAGCAGGGGGCGCCCGCCTTCCTCTTCGAAAGCTACGATCCGGCACACGAAGAGATCGGCGAGCACTACGACGTGCGCGCAGGCGACCTCGGCATGCACCTGTTCGTCGGGCCTGCCGCCCGGCGCGCGCGGGGCTATACGCGACGTGTGTTCGAAACGCTCATGACGTTCCTGTTCGAGCGCCTTGGCGCCCAGCGCATCGTTGTCGAACCGGATGCGCGCAACACACGCATTCACGCACTGAACCGCGCGATGGGCTTCGTTCATACGAAGGAGGTTGCGTTCCGCGAGAAGACCGCATCGCTCGCATTCTGCACACGAGCCGATTTTTACGCATCCATTACGAAGGATCACTAAATGACACAAGGAAATCGCATCATGAATCACGCCACCAATCCGGCTTCCATGCAGCATATTCCCCTCACGCCCGATGAGGCTGCAGCCCATCTCACCCCTGAGGTGTGGCAGCACGCAAACCGCATGCTGGTTCGCAAGGCCATTGCCGAATACGCACACGAGCTGATCGTCGAGCCGCAGCGCGTGGGCGACGCGCCGGGCGAGCACCACGCGCACCACGCACGCTACGCGCTCGAATCCGATGACGGCGCACGCGTCTATACGTTCGACGCGCGGCAACTCGCGCTGCGCCACTGGAGCATTCGCGCCGAAACGATCGTTTGCACGCAGGACGGCGCCGAACAGCCGCTTGACGCGCTCAGCTTCATTCTCGACGTGAAGGCGCGCCTAGGAATCAAGGAGGACATGCTGCCGATCTACCTCGACGAAATCAGCAGCACGCTTTATGGCGCGGCCTACAAGGCGGTGAAAGACGGCCCGGACACGCCCGACCTCCTGAACGCTGACTTCCAGGCCATTGAAACCGCGATGAGCGAAGGCCATCCGGGCTTCGTCGCCAACAACGGCCGGCTTGGCTTCGACGCGGGCGACTATCGCGCGTTCGCACCCGAGGCCGGCTCGCCCGTCCAGATCGTCTGGCTGGCCGTGCACCAGGACAATGCCGCGTTCCACAGCGCCGCGGACCTCGACTACGAGCAACTGATGGAAGAAGAGCTTGGCGCACAAACCCTTGCGCGCTTTCGCTCGACGGTCGAAGCGCGCGGCGCAAACTTCGACGACTACCGCCTGATGCCCGCGCACCCGTGGCAGTGGTTCAACAAGCTCTCCATTGCGTTTGCGGCCTATGTGGCGACGAACCGCATCATCTGCCTTGGATACGGCGACGACCGTTACCTGCCCCAGCAATCCATTCGCACGTTCTTCAATCTCTCGGACCGCTCGAAGCGTTACGTGAAAACGTCGCTGTCGATCCTCAACATGGGCTTCATGCGCGGACTTTCGCCGTACTACATGTCGGGCACGCCCGCCATCAACGATTTCATCAAGGGCATGGTGGAAAGCGATCCGTATCTGCAGGGCAAAGGGTTCACCATTCTGCGCGAAGTGGCGTCCATGGGCTTTCGCAACCGCTACTACGAAGCGGCCGTGCAGGTGGACAGCCCCTACAAGAAGATGTTTTCGGCGCTCTGGCGCGAGAATCCGCTCCAACTCGCGACACATGGCCAACGGCTCATGACGATGGCCGCGCTGCTGCACACGGACCGTCATGGCGATGCGTTGCTGCCCGCGCTGATCGAGGCTTCGGGACTCACGGTGCAGGCCTGGCTCGAGCGCTATATGGAGGCGTATCTCGCGCCGCTCGTCCATTGCTTCTACGCACACGATCTGGTCTTCATGCCACACGGCGAGAATCTCATCCTCGTGCTCGAAAACCACGTGCCTGTGCGCGCGATCATGAAGGATATCGCGGAAGAATCGGCGATCCTGAACAAGGACGCGCAACTGCCGGAGACCGTCAAGCGCCTCGCCGTGGACGTGCCCGAGCGCGTCAAGCTGCTCGCGATCTTCATCGACGTGTTCGACGGCTTCTTCCGCTACATGAACCAGATACTCGTCGAGCGCGGCTGCTGCACGGAAGACGTGTTCTGGGACGCGGTGGCGCGCTGCGTCGCGCGCTATCAGGGCGAACATCCGCAGTTCGCAGACAAGTACGCCGAATACGATCTCTTCGCACCCGAGTTCCTGCACTCGTGCCTGAACCGCCTGCAACTGGGCAACAACCTGCAGATGGTCAACCTCGCGGATCCCGCAGGCAACCTCAAGATGGCGGGCAACTTGCAGAACCCGCTTGCGGGCAGGCGTGGCGTGCTGCAAGGCGCCGCGGTGGTGAATGGCGTGCGCGCCGAAGCGGTCGCGGCGTAAGCATGGCGGCGAACCGCGCGCTCAGCGACATGCTGCGCCTCGCCGCACGCCTCGTGCCGGGGTTGCAAGGCGCGGTCGCAGCGCGCGGCGCAGCTTGCCCGACGCAAGCGCTCGTGCATGCGCGTCCGGCGCCTTGCAGCGGCAACGCCAACCGCGCCGCACTCGATGCACTGCTCGCTTACTGGCAGCACACGTACCCCGAGGCCGGCCGCCCCTACTGGTCGTCGCGCTGCTGGGGCATCCTGATCTGGCAGCCGCTTTATCTGAGCGTGATTGGCGTGCACGCGTCGCGGGCGTCGCTGTCACTGCGGGACATCGCGCAACCGGTCGCCGACGGGTGGACCAGCGAGGTTCGCCTGCACGATCACGAACCCGTGCAGGGCGACACGCAGCTGCTGATCGCGCACGCCGCGAGCGAGATCACGGCGTGCTGCGCGCAAATGTCCGACGAACTGATGCCGGTGATCCGCCTGAACGCGGCATCGGCGTGCGGCACGCAGGCCGACGTGGTGCTCGCTGCACTGCTTGCCGCGCGCAAGGCGCGGCCCGAATGGAGCGACGCGCAGGTCGAAGCGCTTGGCCGGGCGTGGCTCGCGGCGCTCGGCCTCAACGGCCTCTCGGGCTACTTCCCCTTTGCGCGCACGGACGGCTCGCCCGCGCTCGCGCTGGAGCGGCGGACCTGCTGCTACCACTACCGCCGTCGCGACGGCGAACTGTGCAGCACGTGCCCGCGGCTCGCGAAGCATGAACGCATCGTGCGCCTGAACGCGCAACACGAAACTGGATGAAACCGACCGATGAACGATATCAGTGACCTCACGCATCTCGCCTTGCCGCCCGATACGGAGGAAGCGCACTGGCAATTGCCCGCGAGCGCCTATTTCGACGAGGCGTTGTTCGAGCGTGAGATGGCGCGCATCTTCGCGCACTCGGCGCTGTACGTGGGCCACGAACAGTCGGTGCCCGAGCGCGGCGACTGGCGGCACCTGCCGCAGGACGAAGGCGGCCGCGTGCTGGTGCGAGGCGAGAACGGCGTGCAGCTGCTCTCGAACGTGTGCCGCCATCGCCAGGCGCTCATGCTGGGCGGCATGCCAGATAACATGAATGCAAACGGAGCCGAACCGGCGCGCGGCAATCTCGCCGCCAGCGGCGGCAACATCGTGTGCCCATTGCATCGCTGGACTTACGACGGCGGCGGCACGTTGATCGGCGCGCCCGAGTTCGAGCGCAAGCCCTGCCGCAATCTCGAACGCTTCGAACTGCGAAATTGTCACGGCATGCTCTATGAAGGTCCGCGTGAGCCCGCGCGCGACATGGCGCGCGTATTCGCCAGGCCCGAGTTCGACTTCTCCGGCTATGTGCTCGATCACGTCGAAACGCACACCTGCCGGTACAACTGGAAGACCTTTATCGAAGTCTACCTGGAGGACTATCACGTCGCGCCGTTCCACCCCGGACTCGGCCGCTTCGTGACCTGCGAGACGCTCGACTGGCAATTCGCCGATACGTACAGCATGCAGCGCGTGGGCGTGCACGCCGCGCTCGCGCAGCCCGGATCGGACATCTATCGCGCGTGGCACGACCGGCTGCTCGACTATCGCGGCGGCGAGGCGCCCGAATTCGGTGCAATCTGGCTTGCCTATTTCCCCACGCAGATGATCGAACTGTATCCGCACGTGCTCGTCATCTCGACGCTCTATCCGAAGAGTCCGCAGGAAACGCTCAACGTGGTGGAGTTCTACTACCCCGAGGAGATTGCCGCATTCGAGCGCGAATTCATCGAGGCGCAGCGCGCCGCTTATCTGGAGACGATGATCGAGGACGACGAGATCGCCGAACGCATGGACGCGGGACGCCTGCGGCTTTACAGGCGCGCCACGAGCGACGCCGGGCCGTATCAGTCGCCGCTCGAAGACGGCATGCGCCATTTCCATGCGTGGTACCGGCGCGCACTGGCGGCGCCGCTCGCGTAGGCGCCCGCGTTGTACGACATCGTAAGCTCTTGTCGCGCACTCGTAATCTGCTGCCGCCAGGCGAGCTTGCCTCGCCCGTCAAAACACAAGGGCGATCACGCCCCAACGACGTGATCGCCCTTTCTCGGCAAGCGCAATGCCCGCGCTCAGCTAACCCTTAGAACGCGACGTAAGGCGCTGTCCCGCCCGGCGCCGTTCTGCCAGCGATCGCAAAGTAGACGTTGCGCCCGAAGAAGAACGGCAAGCCCCAGTCGAACGTGGTGCTCGTGTTGGTCCCGGCGAGATCGTTGAAAGCCGAGGCCCGTGTCCCGGCAAGCGTGTTTTCGTTGGCGACCACGAAGGACATGTTCACGGGCGTCATGGTTCCGGCATTGCCAGTGGACGTCGCCGACAAAGCAAGCGTGGCCGTCGGGCAGTACCATCCGGTCCCGCCGGAGCACTGGGTAATGCTGCTGTCAAGGAAAAACAGGCCGTTGGATCCGCTGTCGACGTATGACTCGGACATGGTCTTCCCGTTGTACTGGGTCGTGAACAAGAGACTCGAGTCATAGCCAAGCACCGACGTGGCGGCAAACGTGTTGTTCGTTTGCGTTCCTATCCCGAAGATGAGAGAACCCTCGACGGAGGCCTGTCCTGCTGCCGAAAGGGCGGGCAACTCGACGATCACGCCATTGTTGTCTTGCGCGAATGCCGCCACCGGGTTCTGGACCTGGCTCGTTGCGCTCTGCTTCGTCGAATTGCAGATTCCGGTGGATGTGTTGCACGAAAAGTAAATGTCGTTCGCCGCATTGCTCGTGCAGCCCGGGCAATCCTGCACGAGATTGGCAACGCCCAGAATGCCGTTCGCGCCAATGAGCGAGGGCGCGTCCGCGAGTGTGTAACCAGTGGCGCAACCGGTCGGTGTCGAAGGAAAGCCAGACGTCGTGCCGTCGATCTGCATCGGCACGTTACTCGCGACCTCGCCAGCCAGCTTGATATCGGCGGTAACCACCGGCCCCCAGAAATACCGTCCATCCGCGAACGAATAGCACTCGCCAATGGAATTGCCACTGCTGTCTGTTTGCGTGGGAAGCAAGGTCGTCATGGTGCCGAGCGCCGAGGCCGCAAGACGCAGCCCGACCGAGCCGGTATCCACCAGAACGTCATTCACGGTGACGCATTGCGTGGTGCCGTGCACGCACACCGTCACCGTCGCCACCGGCAAATTCGGTGCATAGCCCGCACCGGTCGGCGCCAACGACGTGTCCACGTAAATCGGCAATACGTTGCCGCTGCCCGACGAGCTGCTGCTCGAACCCGACGAGGACGGTGTGCTCGATTGCGCAGTCTGACCACCGCTGCTGCTGCCGCCGCCACCACCGCATGCGGCCAGCACGAGGCAGAGCCCCATCGCCCAAAGTGTGTTGCGCATCGAGCTCATTGCAGGTCCTCCGGCGACACACCCGTGGGCATCGCTGCGGGCAACCAGGCCGTGCCGTGCATATTGTTCAGCCGGCCGCCCCCTACATACCTCATCTGCGACGTCTGGACCTGAACGTGTCGATGCAGGTCGCTATGGGAGGCCGTCTGCAGAGAGGCCTTGAATTCGGAGAAGTGGGTGCCCAGCAATTGCGACAGGTCCGGCGGGCGCGGCCCGCTCCAGGACACGGCAAATACCTGCCCCGCGGCGTTCGCGTATTCGCGCACCGTGGTGCCGGTGTCCAGCGTGATCACCTGCGTGGTGTATGCGGAGGTCGACGACGTCGAGGCCAACTGCCCTCGCAGACTCGATGCTTCGATTTGCATTGAATCGAACTTGCCGCCCAGTGCTGCCTGCGCAGAGGACTCGCAGAATGCAAATGAAGCGACGCCTGCCATTGCTGCAAGCAGCAAGGAGCGGGTTCCCCGGAATTCACAAAATCGAATTTTCATGTTTTCTCGTTTCTTCTCTCATTTTTGTATTGAGATCGCCGCCACCGGAAGTGGCGGGTCTCTTCAGCTATCGCTGCGGCGCCGGGAACCTGCACCTGCATTTTCCTGGCCACCGTCATCGATCTGGTACACACGCGTGCGAACCGCGGGCAGCTCGGGGGGATCCTGAGCGATTCCCCATGCCCTCAGCAAGCCGTCGAACGACGCCACGACAGTGGTCGAGCGGGGTTCCGGCAAAGGCACGCCCGTCGAGCGGTAGCGCGCGGATCCTCGCCCTGTGCCGGTGCCGACCCGCTCGGCGGCGCCGTTGCGCATCGCGTAGCGAACGACATCCGACGCTTCGCGAGAACTCATCAGCCCCGACGCCGTCATTTCGCTGACCGACGCGCTCTCGCGTTGCGCCAGCCAGCGCAGCAGCGTGAGCGCACTAGCGTGAACCTTCATTCGAGGCCTCTCCCCTGCACTTCGATTCGATTTTTGTCGTGGCCCTGTTCGTGGACCCGCACCCGGCGGCAATCGCGCCGGCAAGCGTGAACGAGGGCGTAAGGATGGCGCACGTCGGGAGAGCGAAAAGCGCGCGCGGGCTCTGGCTGCGCACGTAAATATGCCATTGGCTTTGCATTGCGTTCTTTCCCCGCACACGCAAGCGTGCGCGGTACCCCCCGGTGCGGTCGGTACGCCGCGTGTTTGAAATCGTGTCTATCTGCTCATCAGAGGCTATCGGCAACCTCCCGATGAATCTTTAGCGCGAGCGAAGCACGCAACGCGACGAGGGCGCCGCCGCGCGCTCGCCACGATCGATACGCCCACCCGAGCCGCCACGCGCTGATGCAAAACACATGAATCGACTCCCGGCGCGACATTGGGGGAATGTGCCCAGAATATGGGAAGTCCGGCAGACGGCGCGACGCGCGTCAGGCCGCCGGTGCGCGCCGCGTGAAGAGGCGCCGCGTGAGGTCGAACGCCACGAGATTGCCCGATACGACCAGCATGAGCCCGATAACGGCCAGCAACGACCAGCGGTAGCCCTCGAAAACGGTCGAAACCGCGAGCGCCACGACCGGGAACAAGACCGTGCAATAGGCGGCCCGCTCGGGACCGATCCGGCCCACCAGCGTGAGATACGCCGTGAAGGCGATCACCGAACCCGCCACGACGAGCCAGGCCAGTGCACCGAGGTAGCGCGCATTCATCTCGAGCCTGAACGGCAAACCGGCCACTGCGCTGCCGGCCACGAGCACCACGGTGCCGATCAGCATGGCCCAGCCCGTCGTGGCGAGCGGATGCAGCCCCATCGACTGCATGCGGCTCGACAGCAAATTCCCCGCGGAGAAGCACAGCGTCCCGAGAAACGCCACGGCAAGCCCGAGCCAGGCGGTCTGATCGCCAATATGGCCGGCCATCTGCTGCAGGAACAGGCAAACGATCCCGATCAGGCCCAGCACGGCCCCGCCCACCGCGGCGGGTTGCAGCGGCCGGCCCATGAAGAGGCGCCCATTGATCGAATTGAGCAGCGGCGCGGTCGAGAACACCACGGCCACGAGCCCGCTCGGCACGATGCTCTCGGCGTAGTAGAAGCACAGGAAATTGAGGCAGAAGAGCGCGAGCCCCTGGGCGACGAGGTAGCGCCACGCCGCGCGCGGCGGCCACATAGGGCGGCGCATGACGCCCAGCAGCGCAAACATCAGGAGCGCCGCGAGCCCGAAGCGCCAGGCGATCGAAACCGGCGCTGGCACGACGCCAAGCTGCCACTTGATGGCGATCCAGGTCGTCCCCCAGATCAGGACGGTGAGCGCGTAGAGAGCAAGATTCATTGCCGGAAAAAGTGTCGATACTCGAGGCCCCGACTATGGCGCAATGGGCCTGCCCGCACTTGTCCAGGATTGCGCATTTCTTGCCGGCGGTCAGCGCCGGCCGGGGCAGGCGCGTATACTTTCACGACCCCTTCACCACCTTGCTGCCTCCTGGCCCAACCATGAACACCCAGGTGTCTCTCCCCGCGCCAGCCGGCACGCCGTTTGGATTGCATTCGGTGTGCCGCACGCTGAGCGAGGCCAACGCCACGCTGGAGCGCTTCGCCTGGCTCGGCGACCACCTTGCAGCCGCCGTGTGGACACGCGAGACGCGCGAGGCCGAGACCATCTACGAGCGGCCGGGCCATCACACGCTGTCGTGCTATCTCGACGGCGGCTACCGCACCGAGCGCCAGAAGCTGCCGGGCATCTATGGCGCGCCGAGCCGGCTCTGCGCGCTGCCGGGCGACCACGAATCACGCTGGTGGGTGCGCGGCCACATGCATTTCATGCATCTGTATTTTCTGCCCGAGCACTTCACCCGGCGCGCCGTACGCGAGCTCGATCGTGAGCCGCGCGAACTCACGCTGGCAGACCGCACGTATTTCGAAGACGAACGCATCGCCATGCTTTGCCAGGCGCTCGCCAACGAAGATTGGGCCGATCCAGAGGGCCTGCTGCGCAGCAATGAAACCGCGCACGAGGTGTTGAGCCTGCTGCTGCGCAGCCAGGGCGTGAGGCGGCCGGGCGCGGTGCTCAAGGGCGGCCTCTCGGTGGCGACGCGGCGGCGGCTGCGCGACCATATCGACGCCCACCTTGGCGAGACATTGACGCTAGGCACACTGGCTGAAGTCGCGTGCCTCTCCGAATACCATCTCGCGCGCATGTTCCGCGCCTCGTTCGGACAGCCGCCGCATGCGTGGATCGCCGCCCAGCGCCTCGAGCGGGCCCGCGCCCTGTTGCGCACGACCGGCCTGCCGCTCGCGCAGATTGCTTCGGAGTGCGGTTATGCGAACGCGAGCCACTTCAGCCATCGCTTTCGCGAGGCATTCGGCGCCGCGCCGAATATCTATCGTCAAGCATTCCTGAAGTAATCGGCGCGCAGTCAATCGCGCGCCATGCGCCGCAGCCGCATGGCATGCAGTCGCTGGCTGAGCCCCTTGAACACGCTGTCCGCGTGCGGGTCGCCAAAGTGCAGCAGCACCGTGCAGCGCACGCTGGAAGGTGCACAGGCCTGATTCGCATGAAGCGAGCGCATGCCCCAGAAGAAGTACAGATTCCCCGGCGTCAAGGTCACGACTCTGGCCGAAAACCACCGCTGAACGAACGGCAAACGCCATACTGGCCCGAGCAGCTTTTCGACCACGATCTTCTCGATGATGTTGACGATCACGGAGCGCCGCACATCGCGCAAGTTGGGAAACATGACGAGGTTGCCCGGCGGTTCATGCGGCCCATGGGGTATCTGCACGGGGAGCAGTATCGACACCACATAAGAGTCGTAGTGGAAATTGTTCGAGTGACGGATTCCCTGCCTTCCGGTCAGCACCCGCATTATCGGCAGAATCCGGTCACTCGGTGGCGGCACCCCCATCTTGCGCACATAGAGCTGGCGCAATAGCGCGAGCAGGCCCGGATCTTCGCAAAGCGGAGCGAGACAGCTACGGGCCATCCATTCCACGCCGCTGAAGCCAAAATATCTGGCGCCCTGCTGCTCGATCAGCTCGGCAACCGAGCTGCGGAGCCTGGCGAGAATGGCTTCCGGCAAGACGTCGCGCAGCACGCCCACGCCGGATTCGTCCATCGATCGTGCCAATGCCTGTGCGCTTGCCACGCTCACAGGCGCGATCGCGTCACGCGGCAATTCGCGATTCAGCGCGGTCATCGCAGTCCCTCGCCCGGCTCGCCGGTCCTCAACGAGCGCTGGCTTCCAGTCAATGCAGATTCGTCAGACTGAAGCAAAAAGTTGATGGGTTCCGTGCGCCTTCGTACACATCTCCTGGCGAGTCACA